>Ga0187892_10003234_pt1 | contig 30132 bp, 23 predicted proteins | sample MA1701073metaG_FD_139345 | JGI IMG/M metagenome (GOLD analysis project Ga0187892, IMG submission 139345) | Bio-ooze microbial communities from a basaltic lava cave in the Kipuka Kanohina Cave System on the Island of Hawaii, USA - MA170107-3 metaG ...
AGTCGATAACAAGCGTACCGCAGGCTGTCTAGCCTGCGGGGGCTGGATTAGTGAGTCGTTCAATTACCCCCAAGCGGCTTAGTGATGAAGCCCTCCGCAGGCTAGACAGCCTGCGGTACATTTTCTGAAGAAGGAATTGTCCCAATGAAAACCGCCACACAATGTGTCCGACTCGATTCAACTGACGACCCGTACTGTTCGGTCTCGCCGCCGATCTATCAAACCGCGACTTTCCGCCAACCGGCGGCGGATGAATTCGGCGAATACGATTACACGCGCTCCGGGAATCCGACGCGCAATCTGGTCGAGCGGCAGATCGCAAAGCTCGAAGGCGGCGAATACGCTTGCGCGTTCGCCAGCGGGATGGCCGCCATCACCGCGTTGACGCGCTTGGTCAGCGTTGGCGAAGAGATCTTCGCAGGCAACGATCTTTACGGCGGTACCGTGCGACTGCTCGATCAGGTTCTGCCCCGGCAGGGAGTCAGCGTGCGCTACGTTGACACGTCAGACATCGCCGCTGTGCGCGATGCGTTGACCCCTCGCTCCAGAATGATTCTGATTGAAACTCCGACGAACCCGCTGATGCGCATTTCAGACATCCGGGCGCTGGCGAAGCTCGCGCGCGAAAACGGTTTGCTGCTCGCCGTTGACAACTCGATGCTCTCGCCGTGTTTCCAGAAACCGCTCAAGCTCGGCGCAGATGTCGTCATTCATTCCGCGACCAAATTCCTCTGCGGCCACAGCGACGTGACTGCGGGCGTGCTGGTAACCAGCGACGTTGATCTCCATCAACAGATCGCGTTTCAGCAGAACGCCGAGGGCGCGGGTCTGAGTCCGTTTGAATCATGGTTGTTGTTGCGCGGGATGAAGACGCTGGCGTTGAGGGTCGAACGCCAGAACGAATCGGCGCGAAAGATCGCTGAGTTTTTGTCGCAGCATCCAGCGGTTGATCGAGTTTATTATCCCGGCCTGGCCAGCCACAAAGGTCACGAGGTTCATCGCCGCCAAGCCACGGGCGATGGCGCGGTTATCAGTTTTACGACTGGCGACGTGAGCCTCTCGCAGCGCGTGGTCGAATCCACGCAGCTTTTCGACATCGCAGTCAGCTTCGGCTCGGTCGCTTCGACCATCAGTTTGCCTTGCCGGATGTCGCACGCGAGCATCCCGCAATCGTTGCGAGACAGCCTCGCGCCTCCACCAGACTTGGTGCGAATTTCAGTCGGCATCGAAGATGTGGATGATTTGATCGAAGACTTGGCCCAGGCGTTCGCGGTCAGCGAGCGACGCGCGGTGGCGGTCTCAGCAGTGTGCGTGGCTTGATCAGCGGCGCCGTACGAGGAGCGTCAGCCCTGGAATAAAATCCAGCGTCTGATAACGAATCAAGGACTGGTTGATCGAAATTCGGCACCTGCCACAGACTCAATGCGTGATTTCGATCAATTGCTTCAATCGCGCCAGCGCCGGCTCGATTGTTTGCCCTGGCACAAAACTCATCTCCGGCAGCGAGAAGATGATGTGCGTGACTCCGATCCGCCCCAGGTGTTTTATGTCCTCGCGCAATTCATCGAGCGTGCCCGTCATTGGGCGGCGGACGTGGCCCATTGAATTTTCCATCACGAAGGGAACCGTCGTCAGCACCACCTCCATCTCCGGGCGTCCGGCTCGCTCGGCAGTCTCCTGCAACTGTTTGACCTGCGCTTCAAAACTCTCGAAGTCTCTCACCACCGCCGGGTTCCATCCGTCGGCGAATTTCACGATGCGGTCGAAGGTATATTGGCCGAAGCCTGCCAGGTAGAGCGGCGGGCGCGGCTGTTGCGCAGGCTTCGGGCCGATCTTCGATTCGGGGATGTGATAGAACTGCCCTTCGAAACTCACCGGATCGCGCGTCCAGACGGCGATCATCGCTTCGAGTACCTCGCCGGCGCGCGCGCCGCGACGTTCAAACGGCACACCGACGGCCTCGAATTCATCGCGCGCCCATCCCACACCGCCGCAGATTTCCAATCGCCCATCAGAGAGCACGTCGAGTGTAGCCAGACGGCGCGCCAACTGAACCGGTTGATGGTAAGGCAGCACCAGCGCGCTCGTGCCCAGCCGCACGTTGCGCGTGTGCGCGGCAACGAACGTCAAGGTCTCAATCGGATCGAAGACGTTCTGGAAGCTGGTGGGCCAACTGCCGTCGGGCGAAGGCGGATAAGGATCGCGCGGATTGACCGCCCACAGCAATCGTTCCAGCACCCAGACGGAATCGTAACCGAGTTCTTCAGCGCGCTGCGCGACCCGAATCAGGTTCTCGCGCGAAGCCAGCGCGCCGCATTGGGGAAGTGTGCATCCGATCTTCATTTGTTATCCTCAGTTTGAATTGTCTCCGCGCGACTAACCTCCGCGCCCGAAAAGCCGAAACGCATCCTACATTTTTTGCAGCAGGCGTTCGAGAAAACCTCTCACTCTCATCGTGCGCGAATGGTTCTCGCCCAGGAACCGCTCAAAAATCTTGAGCGCGCGTTCATAACATTCCCTGGCCGTCTGCAACTCGCCCAGGGCTTCCATCAAATCTTTCAGTCGTGCCAGGCTTCGATCACGCCCTGGCGTCACAGAATGCTGAGGTGCTTGACCAACTCTTCGCGCAGGTCTTCGTCTTTGTGCGAGTAGGAGAAGAAGAGTCTGACAGGTTCCATAGCTGCCGTGACCTACGTTGAGAGTTTAACAACAGAGCAGGTTGTCAGGGCACACGGCTGTCTTATAGCAAAGTATGAAGAGGTAGTACAGAGAGCGGGGCGCCAAGCAAGGACGAGTACGATTTCAGGAAAGAGTCAGGAGTTGTAATCGCTCAGGTAGAGCATCTGGTCGTAATCAATCAGAGCCAGCCGCAGATTGCGCAACCATCCCTGCCGTCCGAGCAGGTTGCGCGGCACGCCAGGATGTTTGGCGAAATAGACGACGCTTTGAAAAACCAGGTTGCCGGTTTGAAGTGTGACTTCGTGACCGAAGGCATCGAGCGAACCGGCAATACCGCCCAATTGGATCGGGATGCCTTGCTCGATCGGGATGCCGAGATCAAGACCGTCTTCGTGACTGAATAGGCAGACAGCGGCCCCGGGATCTACTTTGGCTGTGACCTCAATGGATTGACCGGCGTAAGTAAGTTTGACCTGAAGGGGAATGCCTTCGTCAGCGTCTTTGTAATGGTGCTCTTCGGCAAAGGTGAGTTGTTTCATGGTCTTCAAATGCCCATGGGGAGCGGCTCGTCAGGAGCGGCAATGCGATGAATAAGCGGCAATGGCGCGCCGTCGGCTTTGACAGCGGCGCTGATCTCGGCGCGAATCGGGCTGGCGGCGATCAGACGGTCACCGTCGAGCGCCACCCACTGTCCGGCGTACTCGTGGCGGTGTTCTTCGATCCACTTCATCTCGCGTGTGCGATCCGTCATCGGCTCAGGCGCCGGGCGTTGATCGCGCGGCGGTTGGGCTGGCTGCTCGCTCTTCAGTTGTTCCCACAAGGCCATCTCTTCGAGCGACGCCATGTGATGGATGAGCGGAATTGGCCCGCCGTCGGTTTTGATTGCCGCGCTGAGGTCTGCGCGGTTCGGGCTGGCCGCAACCAGCCGGTCGCCGTCGAGCGCCACAAACTGCCCCGCATACTCAAAGCGGTGTTCTTTGATCCAGGTCATCTCGCGCGTGCGGTCCGGCATCGGCTCGGCGGGCAGCCGTTTATCGAGCGGCGCCTTGTCCGGTTTTTGTGGTCGCCCTGCGGGTCGCTCTTCGATCAGGCGCTCCAGCTTGCGACGCTCAGCGAGCGGCAATTGCTCGATCAATCGGAAGATGTTTTCAGCGGTCAGGGTTGACGTTGACATGGATTACTGCTCCTTTCTGTGGCGCGCCGAAAGCCGCGCCTCGCGTCAGCGCGACCAACAGCAAGGAGATTATACAGGCATGCTGGTTGACTAAAAACTGAACCGCATTCCTGTTTCAATCCTTCTTCCCGGCAGCGCCGCAATCGCCTGCCCGAAAAACGGCGATGTCTGCACGCCAGAAAATCCAATCAGGTTGGCGTGGTTGAAGAGGTTGGTGGCTTGAAGAAAGAACTCCGTGCGGAAGCGTTTGTCGCGCTGCCCCGGCATTGATCCGACCATGCCAAGCATCTCGCCGCTGTCGCCGCCGCCGCGAATGACGCGAACTTGCGGGCCAGCGACGCCTTGGTTGTCCGGCAACTTGCCGAAACCGAATCCCCAGCTCAACCGACTGCTCAAATCCCACCGGCCTGCGCCGCGCGCGCTGTTGCGCCCGACGCCCAGCGGCCGGTCGTTGCTGATCGTGTCGCCATTATCATCAAACCCGGTCGTGATGTTGTATGGCGTCGCCGAACTGGAAGAAAAGATCGTGCCGAGGCTCAGGCGGCTGGTGAGCCTGATGGTTGACAGCAGGTTGAAGCGATGGCGCGTGTCCTGCAGCGACGGGCCGCGTTCGCCGCGCAGATTGAAATTGTTGGCGGGCAGGCCGAGCGGGCCGTCGGTCTCGTCGGTCGTCTTCGAGAACACGTAGCTCGCGCCGAACATGAACTTGCCCATCTTCATCCAGTTCAAATTGACGAACCAGGTGTGGTTGAACGAATTGGCCGACGATTCGATCTGCGTGATATTGCCTGCGGACTGATCGGGACGAATGCCGTTGATCGGCGCGTTGATGTTGCGGCCGCGCAGTTGATGGATTCCGCGACGATAAAAATACTGCGACATCAACCGGATGTTGTGTGGCAGCGTTTGCTCGAAGCCGAACGAGGTCTGCGCGATGTAGGGCATCCGCAGGTTCGGATCAATCTGAATGCGGCTCGAAGGTAACGTGATCGCCTTGCCTCCAGCTAACGGATTGGGGAAGCCGGGATTGCGGACTACCAGATCGCTCTGTTGTTGCCCGTTGACGCGCAGCGCCTGCTCGTAAGTTTCCGAAGCGAACCAGTCGTGAAAGATTCCCGCGCCGCCACGGATCGTCGTGTTGCCTTTTTTGAACGGCGACCACGCGAATCCGGCGCGCGGCATCACGTTGTTCCTGTCGCTCAAATTGGTCTGCATTTCGTGGCGCGCGCCAAAACTGAGCGTGAAGCTTTTGTGGAGCCGCCAATCGTCCTGCGCGTACCAGCCAAACTGAAACTGATCGAACTCGACTTCGCCCGCGCCGTTGCGCCGCGTGAAGGTTGTCGGGCGTCCCGCGCGGAATGCATTGAGGCTGGAGAAGATGAATGACCCATTCTGGTTGCGAAGCTCGCTGGAGTCGTAGCTGGAAGCTTCGAGTTGAAAGCCGGTACGCACGGTGTGTTTTTTGAATGGCAGGTCGAGGTTATCGGCCAATTCGATTTCGCGCGCGCGACGCGAACTGCTGATCTGCGCGCCGCCGCGATTGAAAGCGTTCAGAACCTGAATCGTCGTCGCGTCTGATAACGAATTGATATCCACACCCTGCCACTGCGCCTGGAACCGGATTTCGTTGAAGAGTTTCTTGCCGACCATGCCCGAATCGGCGAAGCGCAGGATGTGCTCCGCTGAATCGGTCGTATAGCCGCGTTCGGGGAAATCAAAATTGCCGACGCCGTTGTTGTCGCGCCGGTTGGCGTTTCGCTGGTATTCGATGCGCGCAGTGTGAGTCGGCGTCAGCAGGTGCTCAACCCGCGCGTTCAGGTTCAACGTGCGCCAGGGCGTGCGAACCGTGTCGTTGAAAAGGCTGTCAGGCAATGCGGCGACAATCGTTTTGGAATCATAAGAGTTGACGCCATCAGCCGACAGAAACAACGAAGTATGCTTTTTCCAGATCGGCCCGCCGATTTCAAAGCCGTAGCGGCGCTTCTGCTCGGCGGCGCGGACGGGCGCGAAAGCGTTGCGCGCGTTCAACGATTCGTCGCGGAAGCCGACATTGAAGCTGCCGTGCCAGTTCTCGATCCCAGGCTTCGTCAGGATGTCCACGCTGATGAACGACGACTCGTGGTTCTCGGCAGCGTAGGCGTTGGTGCGGAAACGAATCTCTCGAATCTGGTTTTTCGGCGGCAGCTTGCCGCCGCGAAATCCGTTGACGCGAAACGTCGCGCCGGGGCCGGCCAGATTGCGCAGCGCCTGCTCGAACTCTTCGGGATCGTCAGGCAATTGCGCAATTTGCTCAGCGGTAAGCACCGTGGCGAAGGCATTGCCGCGCGGATCAGTTCCTGCTTCACGCTTGTCCTGACCGACGGTGACTTCTTCCTGGACGTTGGCGACTTCCAGCTTGACCTCGATCTGGTTGGCGCCAGCGCGCACATTCACGTCTTTGACCGTGCGCGGAGCGAAGCCTGTGGCGGCGACTTGCAGTTGATATTTGCCCGGTGTGAGATTGGTGAAGGTGGCGTCGCCAAGTTTGCCAGTCGTCAGAATCTGTTCTTGTTTGTTGATCGTGATCTGCGCGTTGGGAATTGCTGCGCCGTTCGGATCAACGACTGTTACTCTCAAGCTGGCGTCAACCTGCCTTCTGTTTTGCGCAAAGAGAGGATTGATTGTTGGCGCCGCTAACAGCAAAACCGCCAACAAACATAAGAAGAAGGCGCTTGAAGAGTTTGTATGAATCCCACCAGCGGAAGCTGGTGGATTGTTCAAACCCGACCTACAAACGGGCCACCACTTCTTTGAATCCCACCACCGGCAGGTGGTGGATCGTTCAAGCCCGACCTGCTTACGCCGGAAACTCAATAAGGTTGGGCTTGAACAATCCACCACCTGCCGGTGGTGGGATTCAGAAAATGGATTGCTGCGGTTGTAGGCTGGGACTGAATAATCCACCACCTGCCGGTGGTGGGATTTGTAACTGCGTTGCTGGTTGCTTGCCCCCATTTCTCCTCCTTGATTCACGTTACTTTTCAATCTGCGCCACCAACCTGCGAATCTGCTCGCTGACGTTCCCCGCGCTTGGCGGATCGTAATTCGACAGAACGATGACCGTGTAACCGCTGGCTGGATCGAGTTCCAGCGCGGCGTTGATTCCCGGCGCGCCGCCCGCGATGCCAAGCCCGCCGCCGAGCTTCCGTGTGTTTTCTGGACTGAGCAGTTTGTTGTTCTGCAACGCGATGGTGAATTTGAGCAGGTCTTCCGCCGTCGAATATCCGCCGCCCGCCGAACTACCGCGCGCAGGTCTCGTGTGAACGTTGCTGACGCGCTCGCCTTTTTCGTTGCGCAAATATCCTTCGGCCAGGTTGGGCGTGTTCGCGCCGGTCTCGTATGAATCGGTGCTCACCATCCCAGCCGGTTTGAAGATGCGTTCGCGGACGTAATCGTAATAGCTCTGCCCGGTGATCTTCTCGATGATCGCGCCGAGCACGACGTAACCGCCGTTTGAATAAGCCCGGCTCGTGCCCGGCTCGAATTTGAGTGGATGGTCAGCAAAGAGCGGCAGGTAATCTTTGGTTGAGCGGATGCGGTCTTTCGGCGTGGCTTCAAACTTCGGGCCGAAGAAATCGCCGATGCCCGATTGCATATCGAGCAGGTGTTTAATCGTCACCTTCGCGGCGGCTTCTTTGTTCGGGTAATCGGGCAGGTGTTTGCCCAAGCGATCATCAAGCGACAGCTTGCCTTGCTCGATCAACTGGAAGATGGCGATCTTGGTGAAGATTTTGTTGATCGAGCCGAGATTGAATTTCGTGTCAATGCGGTTCGGCGCGTTGCGCTGTTTGTTGGCCAACCCCACGGCGCGTTGAAAAATCGGCTGGCCGTTGCGGGCGACCATCACCGCGCCCGAAAAGCTGTCGCCCGCCACTCGCTTGTCAATCAGCGCGTTCAGGTGTTGAATTAGCTCGGCCTCGCTAAGCTTCTCTTTGCTGGGCGATGAGGGATTCTCCCGAGTCTCGCCCTTTTCGCTCGACGCCGACGCCGGACGGACGCGAATGTCCGTGATCCCGTGCGGCGGTTGCCGCTCGACGCCGATTGCAAAGCTGACCCAGCGATCATCCTTTTTCCCCTGCGCCAAGACCTCGATCTCGAACTCCGAAGACCGCGCGACGCCGTGCAATCTCAACCCGCCGCTCTGTTGGTAGAAGCCCAGGTCCTGTTGCGCGTTCTCTTCATCGCCGCCGTGCGCTTTGTGAAAACGCTTCAAAGTTTCCAGGTCGCCTGTGTTGAAGGCGTTGACGAATTCACCGAGCGTCTTTCCAGCGGGCGTGTCCGGCAGCTTGACCTCTTTGTCGCCAGCGGCCGTAGCCAGGTTTTTTGCCGGAGACTGCGGTGAACTGATTGTCGGAGTTTGTCGAGCCGGCGCTTGGACTGAAGCTGGGAGCACGATGTCGCCAACCTCACGCTGCAAACTTTCGACCATCGCCTTCAGTTGATCCGCGAGTCGCTGGTCGTTGATTCGGGCCATCACTGACTTCAATGCGGCAAGGCGCGCAACTTTCAAAGCGTTTTCAGCCGTCGTTTCAACGTCGGGTTTGACGCCCACGCCTTCCCAGTTGGTCTTCGTGATCGGATTGATCGCGCGGGCGAAGGGAACTGTGATCAGAAAGTTCCTGCTCAGCGGTCGGGCGTTCACCGGATGCGCCCCACCGCCAGTGGTTTCGCCAACGATCGTCGCCCGCTTCAGGTTTTTCAGGTTGTAGGTGAATTCTTCAGCGGCTGAAAACGTTCGCTTGCTGGTCAGCACGAAGACCGGTTTGTCGCCGTAACGCTTGCCGGGCACGTCTTCGCTCGTCCAGAACTCGCGCGTGGTGTTCATCGGGCGATCGTAAATGTCGTTCAGGTGCGTACGTTTGTCGAAAAGATAGCTGGAAATGAACGCGACAGTGTCTGGCTGCCCGCCGCCGTTCTGCCGTAGATCAACGATCAGCGCGTCGGTGTTGGCCAGGAAGTTCATCGCCGCCGCCGCCGTGTCGCGCGCCAGTTCGAGATTCTCGAAGCCGCGCAAATCCAGATAGCCGATGTTGCCGTCGAGCCGTTCGACTTTCTCAAAACCGAAATTGCGCTTGGCGGCCATTGCGCGCGCCCGCTCGCGGTCCGCCGGATTCTGACCGCTAAACATCGGCCTCGATCCATCGTTGAAGATCACTCGCAGGTGTTTGTCCTTGCTGACTTCCTGCAAGTGCGTTGTGAACGTTGCGGCGAGTGAGGCGGCGCTCGTGATGTTGTCGTACTCCTTGCGCTCGATTCGCTCGCGGATGGCTTGCTCCATCTTCTTGGCGGTTTCGGGAAAGACGTAACCTTCGTTGAGGGCTTTCAACGCGCCTTCGATCACCTCGTCGCGCGTTTTCGCGTCAACCGTGGAAGTCGGTTGAGCGTCCTGCGCCGAATTCGGCGTTGGGAATAGAAGACCCGCCAGCAACGCGATGGTCAGAAGAACACTCGCTCGATGGCGAAGAAAGTTTGGTAGCTTCATTGGGGTTCCTTTCGGTTGATCTATTTCTTCACAAATTTTTCCGGCTTGAGCGGCGGGTTGATTTTGACCTTTGTGATCTCCATCTCTTCGTTCACTTCGTTCTCGATTGATCTGGACAGCTTGTGAGGGAATGAAATCCCTTCCACATTGCGGTAGTCGCTGAAGAATAACCGGTATTCGACCTCCGGTTGTTTGGCTGCCTCGGCTTCCATCTCTTTGATCCGCTTCTGCGCGTCCTCTTCGTGCCGCGGCGGGCCGGACATTGATTGCGTGAACACGCGGGGCTTTCTGCCTTTGTAAGCGAGCATCAACGGGCGATGCGTCTTTTGATCGAGGAAGAGTTGCGCGGCGAACCCGTTCGCGCCTTTCACATTCAACACATCTGCTTTCCCCTCCGGCGCTTCGGCTTCACCCGCGAAACTATATTCGACCGGGAACGATGAAAGCGTGGTCAGCATCCAGCCGATTGAAAGGCGCGCGAAATCGGAGTGGACGCTTTGTTGCAGCATAGCCTGCGCTTGTTTCGGATCGTTTCCGCCAGGGCCGCGCCGGATCATCACCATCCCGCCGCCGCCGCCGTGTTGTTGCTGATCTTCCCAGACAGTGTCGCCATTGATGGCTTCGATGCGCGTGATTTCCAGGCCCGGCATCGGATTCATCGTCTCGGTCTTCATCATCTTGTCGGGCAGTAGCAGGTCGAAACTGGCTTCGCCCGACATTTCCATCTGGCCTAACGTGCGGCGGTAATTGCCGGTCGCCGAAAGGCTCTGCAGCGATTTCAATTTGTTGCCGCCCAGCGCGGCGCGCGCCTGGTTGATCAATTGCCGGGCTTTCGTCGCGGCGTCTTGCGCGTTCACGTTGGGGAACAGTTCGGTCATCGCCGCTGCGATGATCAGAAACGTAATCAGGATTTTCTCTCTCATGTGCTCTCCTCTGTTTGATGGTTGAAAGAATTGCTATCTCGTCCGCATATCATCTTCGCCGAATCAAAAGTAGATTTGGTTAAGTGCGCAATAAGAGATTGTAAAAGATGTTAAATTTGCGGAGGTATGATTTCAGCCTTTATTTACTGTGCTATGATGCGCCGCGATTGGGCGAAAGGACAAATCCGATGAAACGCAAACCGCCATTGATGCTGCTGCTCGTGATCGCGCTGCTGGCGCTGCTGCCGTTGCTGGCGGTGTTGCAATACCGCTGGCTGGGCCAGGTCAGCGAGGGCGAGCGTGAGATGATGAAGAATAACCTGAACGCCAGCGCCAGACAGTTCAGCCAGGATTTCGACAGGGAAGTGACCACTATCTTCCTGGCTTTCCAGCCCACGCTCCATCCTTTCAGCGATCAAACACAAGACGATTTTGGCGCCAGATACCGTCACTGGCGCGAGACCGCCGCCCATCCACGATTGGTCAGTGAGGTTTATCAGACAGTGGCTGGCGATGGCCGTGGTCTCACGCGCTTCAACGTTTCAACTGGTGTTTTTGAGCCATGCGAGTGGCCGGAAAAGCTCACAAGCCTGCGCCGGGCGCTTGAAACAAGCCGCGCGCGACGTGAATTGCTGCGTTTGATGTTGCGCAATGTAAGCAATGTAATCAGAGGGCGGGAAGATATTCGCAGTGAAAATGGCGGAAGCGCGATGGTCATTCATCTGTCGTTCGGGCCGGTTGATGAAGATTTGCCCGGACTGATCATTCCGATCAGCGATTTCAACCAGGAAGAATTTCCGCCGCTGCCCGCTCCACAAGCCTGTCGCATCGTGGCCTTCGACGCTGACTACATCCGCCAGGAATTCATTCCCGATTTGGCCCGGCGGCACTTCGGCGGCGCTGGCGAATACAAACTGGCCGTGATGAAACGTGGCCAGATTGAACAACTCGTTTACCGCTCGGACGAGGGTGTTCCCGCGTCGGCTTTTGCCAGCGGCGACGCGACCGAGAGCTTCTTCAAAATCCGTCCCAATGAAGCCGACCGCTTCTTCCATACCCGGTTGCAAAGCCCCGAAGGAAAAACGGGAAGAATCATCGAAACGCAGAGCCGGCAGATAGCGATCAAGGTGGCGAGCGACATCAGGCTGGCGTCAGCGGAGAAGTCGCCAAAGCCTGAAGAGGCTGTGCAAGCGTTGTTCAATCGCAAGGATGAAGGCGTGTGGCAATTGACCGTTAAACACCGCGCCGGTTCGCTCGAAGCCGTGGTGGCCGGCACGCGCCGTCGCAATCTGGCGATCAGCTTCGGCATGCTGCTGCTGCTGGGCGCGAGCGTCGGATTCATTGTGCTGTCGAGCCGCCGGGCGCAGCGACTTGCGACCCAGCAGATGGAGTTTGTCGCCGGAGTCTCGCACGAATTGCGCACGCCGCTGGCGGTGATTTGCTCAGCGGCGGAAAACCTGGCCGATGGCGTGATTGACAACCGCGATCAGATCAAACGCTACGGCGGCTTGATCCGCGACGAGGGCCGCAGATTGACGGGAATGGTCGAGCAGGTCCTGGAATTCGCGGGCGCGCAATCGGGGCGGAAGGCTTATGATTTGCGCGCGACTGAATTGAACCAGGTGATCGAAGACGCCATCTCCGCCTGCCATCTGCAATTGGTCGAAGGCGGATTCGAGATTGAGAAGAACGTCGCCGCGAATTTGCCGATAGTGAAAGCGGACGCGACTGCATTGAGCCGCGCCATTCAAAACCTGCTGAGCAACGCGATGAAATACAGCGGCGACAGCCGCTGGATCGGTCTGAACTCCAGATCGGCGAAGACTGCCAATGGCGAAGAGGTTGTGATCGAAGTGGCGGATCGCGGCCTGGGCATCGCGCCATCCGAACTGGATCGCATCTTCGAGCCGTTTTATCGTGGCAAAGATGTGGCTTCGGCGCAGATTCACGGAAACGGACTGGGATTGGGCTTGGTCAAACAGATCGTTGAAGCGCACGGCGGGCGCGTGAGCGTTGAAAGCAAACTCGGGCAGGGAAGCGCATTCACCTTACATCTTCCGGCGGTATCAGCCGAAGAGTTGGCGGCGGAAAAATCCAAAGAAAATTATGAGCAAGCGCATTTTGCTCGTTGAAGACGAACCAGGGTTGGTGCTGACTTTGAGCGACAGGCTCACGAGCGAAGGTTACAGAATCGAGTCGGCGCGCGACGGCGAATCGGGCCTGGAGCGCGCATCGAACGAAGCGTTCGATGCGATCATCCTGGACGTGATGCTGCCGCGCAAAAATGGCTTCGACGTTTGCCGCGACCTGCGCCAGCGCGGTGTCAACACACCCGTCCTGATGCTCACCGCGCGTGGACAGGTGGTGGATAAAGTCGTCGGGTTGAAACTCGGCGCCGACGATTACCTGACCAAACCCTTCGAGATGATTGAACTGTTGGCCCGTGTCGAAGCTCTGCTGCGACGCGCTCCCGCTGCGCATCCGGCTCAATCGGAGACCTGGCAGTTCAGCTCGATCAAAGTTGATTTCCGCCGCGCCGAAGTGGAACGTGACGGCGAGAAGATCGAACTCTCGGCCAAAGAGTTTCAACTCCTGCGCTATTTCATCGAACACCGCGAAGCCACTCTTTCACGCGACGAATTGTTGAATGAAGTCTGGGGTTACGACGCGATGCCGACCACCCGCACGGTTGACGTTCACGTCGCCTGGCTGAGACAGAAGCTGGAACCGAATCCTCGCCATCCGCAATACATCCTGACAATTCATGGAATGGGTTACAAGTTCGTTGGCTGAAGCCGGGAGCGCGCGTTTCCGGCGCGCGCTCCCGGGAATTATCAGGCCGCGAGACTCAGTTCGTTTTCACGCGAAAACAAGTCGTGATTCGCTGAGCTTTTCAAATCGAGTGAATTGATAAAGCTCATCACGTCTTCAGCCGTTTTGATCAGCCCGTCACGGCAGGCCTCCTGAAAACGGCTGACTGTCTCGTTCGCGTCTTCTTCGTCCTGATGCGAACTCAGGAAGACGGTGTGGCCTTTGTTCAAGCTGACACAGGCTCGATAGACGCCTGTGCCGTATTGTTTGATCACACAAGCAAGAATCGGGTTACGGGGAACCATGGTTTTTCTCCTTCTACTTTGTCATTGACCGAATTGATCAACGCTCAAACTGAGTGATGTTTGAGCCGTGTTTTTTACTGTCTTGCGATTGGCTGCAAAATGCCAGCCGCCTCATCAACGCTCCTTGCCGGAACGGTGTTTCAAAAAATATTCGCCTTTGATCATCGGCCTTTCGCGCTCCTCATTTCAATCTCCGCCGTTTTGAATTAGCATGCGCGCGACGTTGCAGACACATCGGCGTTCGCGGTCACGAACGCTTCCAATCAAAATGGTTCGGTACAGGGAGCGGTAGCGACCTGGCGCTGGCTGAGAACGCCGTTGACGAGACTGCCAGGTCGCTACCGCCTGGCGCTGGCTGAGAACGCCGTTGACGAGACTGCCAGGTCGCTACCGCTCCCTGTACCGAACCGAAAAAGGAGTAAATGTCCATGAAAGTTTATTCGACACAGGAGATCAGAAACCTGGGCATTGTAGGTCACGGCGACGCTGGGAAGACTTCCCTCGTCGCCGCTTTGCTATTCGGCGCCGGCGCGTCAACGCGCCTCGGTCGCGTTGACGACGGAACAGCCCCAACCGATTACGACGAAGAAGAAGTCGCCCGCAAGATCAGTCTCAACCTCACACCAGCTTACATCGAGCACAAAGGATCAAAAGTAAATTTGATTGACACGCCCGGTTACGCCGCGTTCATTGCCCACGCCAGACCGGCGCTGCGCGTATGCGAGACCGCGCTGTTCGTAATTGACGCGGTGAGCGGCGTCGGCGTGCAGACCGAAAAAGCCTGGGAATTCGCCGACGAATTGCAGCGCCCGCGCCCACGCTTTCTGGTCGTCAACAAATTGGAAAAAGAGCGCGCGGATTTCGGCGCGACTTTGAACTCTTTACGCGAAACGTTCGGAAACAATTGCGTGCCGCTGACCCTGCCCATCGGGACCGAAAAGAATTTCCGCGGCGTGGTGGATGTCATCCGCATGAAGGCTTACGAGTTCGACGCCAACGGAAAAGCGAAAGAGGTTCCGATTCCCGAAGAAGGGCGCGGTTACATTGACGAGACGCACGAGAAACTGATCGAAGCCGTGGCCGAATCCGACGATGCGTTGATGGAGCATTTCTTCGAAGCCGGCACTTTGACCGACGAAGAGTTCATCGGCGGGGTGAAGAAAGCCATCTTGAATCGCTCGCTCACGCCCGTCTTCGCCGCATCGTCCGCCAATCTGATCGGCGTGATGACGCTGCTCGATGCGATTGTTGATTACGCGCCGAACCCGGCCGATCTTGGTTCCGTCAAAGGAAAAGCCAACGCCGAAGCGGGGGCTGAGGAGATTGAACGCGCCGTCGCGGATAGCGAGCCGCCCGCCGCGTATGTCTTCCGCACCGTGGTCGAAAACTTCGGCAAGATCACGATCATGAAAGTCTGGTCAGGCGTAGTGAAATCCGACGCGACGCTCTACAACATCGGCAAAGGCGCGCAGGAGCGTTTAGGCCCATTACACGTAGTTCAGAGCAAGAGCATTGAAAAGATTCAGGAAGCTCACGCTGGCGACATCATCGCCGTCACAAAGCTCAAGGATACGGCGACCGGCGACACGCTCTGCGACAAAGCTCATCCGATCTATTTCGAGCCGGTTAAATTCCCCGAAGCCGCGATCAACTTCGCCATCCAGCCGAAGTCGCGCGCGGACGAAGACAAGCTCTCAGGCGCGATCCACAAACTGCTCGACGAAGACCCGCTGTTGCGTTACAACCGCAACGACGAGACGAAAGAGTTCGAGCTGGGCGGTTCCAGCCAGCAGCACATCGAAACGGCGGTCTCTAAACTCAAAGGCCGTTACCACGTCGAGGTCGAGCTACATCAGCCCAAAGTGCCTTACCGCGAGACGATCAAAGCCCGCGTCGAAGTCCAGGGCCGCCACAAGAAACAGACCGGCGGCCGCGGCCAGTTCGGCGATTGCAAATGCGTCTTCGAGCCGTTGCCACGTGGCGGAGGCTTCGAATTCGTTGACAAGATTTTCGGCGGCGCGATCCCGCAAAATTACCGCCCGGCGGTCGAGAAGGGAATCAGGGACTCAGCCGCGCGCGGCGCTCTGGCGGGTTATCCGATGGTGGATTTCAAAGTCGAACTGATTGACGGTTCGTATCACACGGTGGATTCTGATGACCTCTCATTCCAGATGGCCGGGCGCAAAGCATTCAAAGGGATGATCGAAAAAGCCAATCCGGTGCTGCTCGAACCAGTGATGCACGTCGAAGTCATCGCTCCGCAGGAATACTCAGGCGACATCATGGGCGAACTCAACTCCCGCCGGGGCCGCATCCAGGGAATGGATTCGAAAGGCAGCCAGCAGGTGATCAAGGGGCAGGCGCCAATGGCCGAGATGCTGACCTTCCCGCAATCGCTCAATTCGATTACCTCAGCGCGTGGGTCGTACCACATGGAGTTCTCTCACTACGACGAAGTGCCGTCTCATCTGTCACAGAAGATTGTGCAGCAGGCGGTGGCTGAAGGCCGGGTGAGGAAGGAAGAAGAAGAATAGCTGTTGCTGATGCTGAAATAGCAGACGTAGTCATGAAGTGTGCCTACGTCTGCTATTTTGAAAAACCTGAGGTAGCGCATATGGTCAGGCTTACTTTCGTTTCTGCTCAGCCGCGTACCGCTTCTTCAGTTTACGCACCCACTTATCCAACAGAGGCTGGATAGGTTTGAACAATTTCGCTCTCCACCCGGCCTGTTGCTCCCGCCAGATTTTGTGGTACCGGTCTATGTAAGTACGAATGGCCCCTTCGTATTGATTCTTCTTGATGCCGTGAGAGAGCGTCAGGTGATAATGTTGCGCTTGTAGGCTAAGCGCCAGGTAAGCCAGGTTAGGCCTGAAATTGAGTCGGGCCGCGATTCTTTTGAGCCATCCATCAGCCGACAAAAGCGTGCCAAGAGCAATTTCGCAAAAGGGCTGCGCGTTTCCCATTTTGGGATGATATATGCCGGGTAACTCCGAGATGTTGGAAGGCATCTGGATTCTGGTATCGGGGATGACCCGGTCGACAAGCACGACTTTACTCAAGCCGCGGGTATGTTCCTTGGGCACCACATCGAAAACGCTTTGGATTGTCTCCTCAGTCTTTCTCGGAAGTTTGATCGTTGACTTATTTTCTATCTTAATCGCCATTGATTACCCTAACCAATAAGAATGCCGGCGGCGGCGCGGCTACGACTCATTCTGGTTCTCCAACTTGCTCAATCGCTCCTTAAGCTCTCTGATCTCTTTCTGAAGCTTCGGGAGTTGGGCGAAGATTGCAGATGATTTCAGCCAGTCTCGATTATCAATCGCTGGGTAGCCGGAGATGATCTTTCCCGCTTCGACTGAACTGGGGATACCGGTTTGAGCGGTGGCGATCACTCCGTCGCCGATTTCCAGATGGCCTGCCGCGCCGACTTGACCGCTTAAAATGACTTCATCACCAACGCGTGTGCTGCCAGCTAACCCAACCTGCGCGCATAAAAGTGTGTTTTGACCAACAGTTGAACCATGCCCGATCTGTACCAGATTGTCAATTTTCGTCCCTTTGCCGATGACTGTGGAGCCAATGGTGGCGCGGTCTATCGTTGATCCCGCGCCGATCTCCACGTCGTCTTCGATGATCACTATGCCGGCCTGTGAGATTTTGAGCCAGGATTTGTCGGGCTTTTTGGCAAATCCGAAGCCGTCGCTGCCGATCACCACGTGGTTCTGCAGGACCACTCTGTCGCCGATCCTGCATCCTTCGCGAATAACGGAGTGCGAATAGATCAGCGCGTCATCGCCGATCTGAACGTCCGGATAGATCACGCAGTGCGGGTGTATTGAAACATTGTTCCCAATAATCACGCTGTCTCCGATCACCGAAAATGCCCCTACCGATATGTTTTGGCCTATTTGGGCTGATGGAGAAATGATAGCGTTTGGATGCACGCCACGATCAGGCGCGAAGGACGGATGCAACAGATTCATCACCTGCCCAAAGGCCAAGTATGGATCAGAAGAGATGATAGCGGATTTGCCTGCGGGCAGATCGTCAGCGCTTCGCAGAATGATTGCCGAGGCGTTGGTCGTTGCTAAGTGGCGCCGGTACTTTTTGTTGCTCAAAAAAGTAAGCTGTCCCGGTTGAGCCATTTCGATCGGGGCGACACCTGTAATTTCGACCTCCAGGTCACCAACCAGGTCACAATTCAGTTCAGCAGAGATTTCCTTGAGTTTCATCAAGAATGTTTGAGCAAGAGATTGATCAATATAGCTGCGAAACTTGAGTCTGATAACCTATACTTATTGTCTCGCAGCCCTAACTATAAGATCAAAGCCTTCGAAGTTGGTTACTAACCGACACAACATATTGAGTCCAAGACGGAAGACGCTTTTTGAATGAGGGGGCGCAAACAGCGGGGAAACGGTTACTCCGGCCCCGCCTTCATATTTCGGATTACACGCCAATCACCTGACGGCTCAGCCTTCACACTATTCACACGATCCCGATAAACAATTATCGTAGCCGGATACCACAGATAAATCTGCGGTAACTCTTCAGCCAGCGCCTGTTGTACCAGCGAGAATACTTCTTTGCGCCGGCTCGCAGGGGCCATTTGCGCTTCTTCAAGCATTTTATCAATCCGCAGGTTGTTATAACGTGACCGGTTCTGCCCGTTCGGAGGAATTGACCGGGAGCTATAAACAAACTTAAAAATGTCCGTGCTCTGGTTACCACCGACCAGGGTGTTCAGGTACAACTGAAAATTTCCGTCACTCATATCCTGCTGGAGTTTTTGCCTTTCCAGGGGCTGCAGTTCAAGCTCTACGCCTACACTCCGTATCTGCTCCTGCAATGTTTCCCCGATTTTCCTGGCGATGGACAATGTAGAGGTTTTGAGAGATAACTTGATTCGCGGCCGACCATCTCTCTCTGTTTTCCCAACCTCATCTAACAACTTGCTCGCTCGCTCTGGGTCATACCCATATGCCGTGGCAGTAGGTTCAAACGCCCATTGGCTGGGGGGAAGTATGCTCTGGGCCATACGCCCTTGCCCGCGTAGTACATCGCGTATAATAGCCTCTCGATCTATAGCATAAGCCAGAGCTTGTCGAACGCGCTGATCCTTAAGGATAGGATCCTGCAGATTTACTCCTAAGTGCGTAATGTTGGTTCCATCAATTACTTCTACTTTAAGGCCCTCCACTTTCTGCAACCCTTCTACGGTCACAGGATCGAAGTCCGCGTTAATTGCTAAGTCAACAGAGCCTTTCCGCAGTTCACTTTCTCTAGTGCTATTGTCAGGAATGATTTTGACTGTTAAGCGATCGATGCCAGGTCGGCCCTCAAAGTATTCATCGAAAGCCGTTAGCGTAACTTCCTGATCCTCCGCATAGCTCTCGAACTTGAAAGGGCCTGTGCCAATGGGGCGCTTTGCTTGTTGATCAGTTGTGCCTGCTGGAATTATTCCAACGGGCAGGATTGCATTCGGTAAACCGGGGCAGGGACTGTTGCAGTGAAACAGAACTACCTGTGGATCTTGGCCAAGCTCGACTGAAGCTAAATCACGGACTATCTCAGCCTTCTTGGCGGATTGGAACCCCCTCGCCATCATCGTATCGAACGTATACTTGACATCGGCTGCCGAAAGCTTCTCCCCATTATGGAACTTGATGTTAGGCCTGAGATGGAAGGTAAATGTCTTATAGTCTGGGGATGATTCGAAACGCTCAGCCAAATCCGGGACGGGGTCGAACTTCTCGTCTTTGCGCGTCAGACCGTTGAAGATTAATTGGCGTATTCTTTCCGCAGCTGAGTCTGAACTAACACGGGGATCGAATGTTTCTATCCGCTTTTCCAGCATCACGGCCAGTTCGTTTTCACGTCCTCTTCTACGGCAAGCTGGAGTAAATATTGCAGTGAGTATCAAGATAGCCAGCAAGTATATCTTTGCAGCAGGGAAGCGGGGGTGGTTTCCGGGCTTTGGTTCGTTCATGGTCTGATTTATCAGCGTTCGGGCTACATTCCTTCCTTATGGCTTCTTTTTCTCCTTCTTCAGATCCATATCTCTGGTCCATTGATCATATAAAGCTTGCTGATCCACTGAGAGTAAGGCGCGGATACGCTTTCGCGCACTATCACGCATTGCCGTGTAGTGGATTTGGGTTTGGGACTTGTATTCCTGGTACTGTTGGCGATGCTCGCCAAGTATCTGCTCCAGTTGGATTTGCTGGAATTGATCCAGCTTCAGGATACGCGTCAATTCGCTTGCGACTTCACCTGGCGAGGAGGACCGCTGGGGAGTTGATTGGTGAAAGAGAAGGTATTGCCCGGATACTCCAACCACAATACCCAAAGCGAAGGTGGCTACGATGATAAGATGGGCTTTTCGTTTACTTGTGAGCATAAGGATCATCCTCACTTGGGAGATACGGGTTGACGGGATTTGGGACGTCGCTGATTAGGTACTCAGCTGAATTCTGCGTGCTTAGTTCATCATCAAGATCACTTGTTATTGGTGGTTGCCGTTGCCATTGAATGCTGACAGCAATCAGTATGATTGCCGCTGTTGCGAATGCTACCAGCCATCCGCGCATTGCGGCGACAGCGATTTCCCACGAGCCGAATCGCTGCTCACGCAGTTCTTGTATACGGTCTCTGATTTTGCTGACGAGAAATGGATTTGAGGCAGTTTGCTCTGCCTCGTCACTAGATGCCCAGCTGGCCTCGACGAGGACTGACATCAGTTTGTTCAACAACAACAAGTCGTGACAGGCCGGGCAACTCCTGGCATGAATAAGCATTGGGTGATTGACACTCCCAAGAGCCGTCCGAGGGTGATTTATTATTCTAGCAACTTCTCTGCATTTCATATTGCTTACCCACGTGACATTGATTTACGTTTTTCGCTCATTTGCAGCCTAGCCAAAGCTTTGCGCAGGGCGTGGCGGGCGCGAAAAGCCCGTATTTTTACCTTCGCCTCCGACCACCCCATCATTCGGGAGATCTCTTTCACCGAGTTGTTTTCTGCGTGTAGCAAAATCAGGATCATGCGGTCATCAACTGACAGCTTAGAGAGTAGCTTGTCAGATATTTCCGCCGCCTTTTCCCTTTCCGCTTCAGAAAAATGTATCTCGAATGCGGCATGAGAAAGCTTGTTTTCCAGCCAGCCCTCCTCATCCTCAGAGAGATCGGTAATCAGGGACTCATTTCTCTTCTTGCGCCTGCGCAACTCGTCGTAGCAATTGTTGACTGCAATCTTTGCCAACCACTGTTCAAACGAGGCTCCCCGCCGATAACTGGATAGGGAGAAGAAGGCTTTAGCGAAAGTCTCTTGAACGATGTCTTCGACTGTTTCTTGGTTGCGGAAGAAATGCCGCGCTATCGAGAAGACCCTCCGGCTATGTTTCAGCACCAGTTTTTCAAATGCTGACTCATCCCCGCCTAGCGTCATTTCTATGAGGTGATCCTCGTAGTTTGTTTCGGCGACAGGGAATTGCTGTGATTGACTTTGCCTTGAGGCGGCATCGCCCTTATGCGGAGCCGTTGGGGTGTCGGGTATGATTATGTCTTTAGCTTTCGCGGATAACATTGGTCTAGATTCCAGCGCGTATTCCCTGTTGCCTATGGATTTGTGGGTTTTGCTGAGCGATTTTAACACAGGACTTGGTTCTGTCCACGGTGCCGCACTGTTTTTAATTAATCCCATCTGGCCAGACTGGTTGTTGCAGTTTTGCAACAATGCCTTGCATCTGTAAGACAGGCGTGCTAAATTGGCATATTGGAAATAGTTTTTGTTTCGGGCCACGGCTCAGGTAGCTGTGGGATGTTTAACCCTATTGTGAAGGGAATATGAATACTTATCGCCAGGCTGTTGATCGCAATCGTGACGATGAGGGGGGCGACCTGCTGATAAATGTCACTGAGTTAGGCTCTTACATTAAGCGAAAGAGGGAATCTGAAAGGCTTTCGCTTAGAGCTGTCGCGAAGCAGACACAGGTCAGCGCTTCTACCTTGTCGCGCATAGAAAATGGGACAGGGATTCCTGACACACCCACCCTAGCGCGATTGGCTAAGTGGCTTAGCATACCTTTTGAGCGAATTGTTGGCAGCGGCAATTCAGGTGAGTCGCCAATCATTTACTATCCGAATGAATCAATCCCCGACATTGTTGAAGCTCATCTGCGAGTGGACCGTAATCTGACCCCGGAAGGGGCTCGGGCTTTGGCAGAGATGTTCCGGGTCGCCTACAATCAGGTTAGCGTCAAAAAATGACAGGCGCGGGCTAAGCAATGCCTACTAGAAGTTTTAAGGCCAAGAGTGAACTAGATCTGCTGCCGCCGACAAGCACTGGCAGATGGCGGGCGTATGAGCGGATGGCGTTGCAGGTTCGTGGCTTCGCGGGTATAGATCTAAGCGCTAGGCTTGATCCATTCGCGCTTGCTGGTTCCTTAAAGATACGGGTTATTTACTTGAAAGATTTGGTGGGGCTATCTGATTTGTCTCGTGCTCATCTGGAGAGCGCGGATGATTGGTCAGGTGGAGCAACATCTGATCTAGGCGATGGTTCGCATATAGTTGTTTTGAATCACAAGCATAGCTCAGAGCGTCGGGCTGCGACGTTGATGGAAGAGGTATGTCATATTTTATTTGGCCACAAAATGTCTGGAATAACTCCTGACCAAGCTGGTGGCCGCAGTTATAATTTTAATATTGAGGAAGAGGCCTATGCTGTCGGGGCGGCAGCGTTGGCGCCATATCACTCTTTGAGAAGTTTTCTTATGTCAGGTCTTTCGGTTCGTGATGTTGCCGGTCACTTTGGCGTGACGAGGTCCCTGATTGCTTATAGATCCCGGGGGCTTCACCTTTATGGTAATCTACCATAATATCTATTATCAGACGCACCTTCTGTAACCTTGTCTCTTGCCCTCAGGAAATTCCCAACAACAATATGGGTAGGATTATCAAATGGAGGCTCTTCTGGCATACAACTAAGGAAGTCGTTCCTTTGGTCTTTATTCTGTTTTTCATTCTGACAACGCTGGTTTTCGCCCAACAAGTCAGTAAATACTCAACTCTCATACTCTCCTTTCAATCCTCACCTCAGATCACGCAAAAATTTGTGCTGAGCTTGGTACCCGGAATAATCGTCATCACCCTGCCCGTCGCTCTGTTGCTTGGCACAGTTGTAGCTTGCAGCCGCCTTTCTGCTGATGGAGAGCTTACTGCTTCGCAATCATTAGGCATAAGCCAGATGACTTTGGCCAAGTCATTCCTGACTCTTGGTCTTCTGGGAACAGTTATCACTATCGTCCTATCCGGTTACGTCGCCCCCACCTCGCTCAAGACGCTCAGATCGTTAAGAAGCCAAATACTGCTTCAAGAAGCTAACACGCGTATCAAACCTCATACCTTTGTCACCAGCTTCCCCAACCTGCTCCTCTACGTCCAGGATGTTGATCCTGCTAATGGCGACTGGCTGGGAGTGTTTATGCTACAAAATGACGCTTCGAGGGGCGTCTCTCGCCTTCTGACAGCGGAACGAGGCCAATTCAGGATCGAGTCTACAAAATCGCTGGCGCTGGAAGCCCAGCTCTTCAATGGAATATCGCTCGAATACGGGAATCAGAGCCTACTTGACCCAAACATCCAGTTGGCCGCTCCGTCCTCACAATCCACTTCCTTGTTTGAGAAATCTATTGTAAAACTTGGGGACAATGAAAACAGGATTGATGACAATGGCAACAACATCACGCTTGCAGAGATGACGCTGGAGGAAATCTCGCGCTTCGCGGTAACAGCCAAGACGGATAAGGAGAAGAGGCAAGCTCTTGCCGAAAAGCACAAGCGGTTCGCCTTCCCCTTCGCCTGCCTGACGTTGACGGCTATGACATTCATCCTGGCTATTCAAGGCAGGCGTTTTTCGACCAGACCCCGGACTGTAATTACGATCTTGTTTCTGGCCATGGGATTTTATCTGCTGCTGGTTATGGGACAGAATCTGGCTTTGTCAGGTAGGGTTCCGGTCTGGCTGGGAGTCTGGTTTTCGAATCTTCTTTTTGGATTCTTTATACTCAAGGCATTCATTTCCAACAAGCCGCCATTCGCGCAGCTCTTATCTTTTCTCAATCCTTCCTCGTCCCCAATCAAATCCGGCGACGATCCCATTTCAGGTCAACCACCCGGAGTTAGGAACCAGCTAGGCGCAGAAAGACTGATATTTGCTCATCGCGTCAGGTCATTGAACTTGATCAACTACCTTTTGGTGAGCGAGATTATCAAATATTTCCTCCTTGCCATCTCCTCGCTGGTGTTGACATCCACGATCTTTACACTCTTCGATTTGATTCCCGCGATCGTCAGAAGCGGCGCTTCCCTGTCCTATGCTGCATCTTACCTGGGTTACCTTGCTCCACAACTGGCTTATTACGTAGCTCCTTTTTCGCTACTCGTCGCTTTGTTGATGAGTTTTAGCGTTCTCTCGAGAACCAGCCAGTTAGTTATTATCGCAGGCGCTGGGCAAGGAAGGCTCCGCTTAGTCACTGCAATCCTGGTAACCGCCATTGCTCTGGCAATCTCCCTGTGGGCGGTATCGAACTATCTATTGCCTTATACCAACCGTGAGCAGGATGCGCGTTACAACAAAATCAAGGGACGGCAGGTTGAACAAACAACGATCGCGTTCGGCAGGAAATGGGTTTTCGGAAAGAACAACGCCATCTACGGCTATCAGCGAATCGAACCGGACAACAGCCTCATCAATACATCCATTTACTATTTGACCGGCCCGCGCGGCTCGCTCGAATCCACGGCGCATTTCCCGAAAGCGGTTCAGGTAGATGTGTCAACTTGGCGGGCTGATGGCGGATGGATCGAAACGGTAAACCCTGACTCGGTGGCTGAGAGGAGAGCAATTAGTGAAGGGCCGGAAATTATCAAAATAGACGATGGCCCTGGCATCTTCAAGCGGACAACCAACGAATCAAGCAAGATGAGCGCCTGGGACTTGCAAGATTACATATCCCAACTGAAAAGCACAGGCGTCTCCACACTTGAGTTACAGATCGACCTGAAAAGGAGAATTGCCTTCCCCGCCTCTTGCCTCATACTGGCTATTCTGGCGATCCCATTTATAACTGCTAAGCAGGCTAGGAGATCCGGACCTCTCGTTAGCGTCTCTTTGAGCGTGGGAATTGGGCTGGTTTTCTGGTTATTAACGACGTTCTTTGAGGCGGCGGGAAAGCAGAACAACTTGCCCGTCAGCATCTCCGTATGGGGACCTCACATACTATTCGGAACTATCGGGCTATACCTGAATTTTTTCAGGTACCGTTTGCAGTGAAAATAGCGAAGCCCCAGATTGATCCGAGGCTTCGCTGCGGAACGTTACTTTGCCATCAGCCGCCTACGTGCCTGATTGCCAGCTATTCATATATTCGATCATTTCCGGCGTCAGTTCATCTATCGAGACATTCATTGCAGTCAGCTTCAACCTAGCGATCTCCATATCCACTTCTTCCGGCAATAGGTGGATCGTAGCCTCGAGTTGCCCCTTATTCTTCGCCAAGTATTCGACGGACAATGCCTGGTTGGCGAAGCTCATATCCATCACGCTGGCCGGATGGCCTTCGGCAGCAGCCAGATTTATCAGCCGTCCCTCGCCGAGCACGACAATCTCGCGTCCGTCTCTGAGCTTATGCGCCTCGGCCCACTGCCTTACTGTTCTAACGTCCGTCGAGATTGACTTCAGCCCGACCAAGTTGAGTTCGAGATCGAAATGTCCTGAGTTGCAAACGATCGCGCCGTCCCTCATTACCTCGAAATGCTGAGTGTCAATCACGTGGCGGTTGCCCGTGACCGTGATGAATATCTCGCCCAACGGCGCGGCTTGGCCGATCGTCATCACGCGGAAACCGTCCATTGTGGCTTCAAGAGCCTTGATTGGGTTTATCTCCGTGACAATTATGTTTGCTCCCATCCCCCGCGCCCGCATCGCAACGCCTTTTCCACACCACCCGTAGCCAACTACGACGACTGTCTTGCCCGAAAGCAGAATGTTCGTGGCGCGGATTATGCCGTCGAGAGTGCTCTGGCCAGTCCCGTAGCGGTTGTCGAAGAAGTGCTTGGTCTGGGCGTCGTTGACCGCAACTGATGGGAACGAAAGTTTCCCGTCACGCAACATCGCTCTCAGACGAGTGATTCCGGTTGTCGTTTCCTCGGTCGTGCCGATGATGTCGGGGATCAGCTCAGGTCGCTCCTGCACCATTGTGGCAACCACATCCGAGCCGTCGTCAATGATCAGTTGCGGTTTGTGATCCAACGCGATGTGGACGTGGCGTGTGTATGTTTCGATTGATTCGCCTTTGATCGCATAGACTGAAACGCCGTAATGTTTGACCAACGCAGCGGCTACGTCATCCTGCGTGCTTAGCGGGTTCGACGCAATCAGCACGCAATCAGCCCCTGCGGCGGCGAGCGCGCGCGCCAAGTTTGCGGTCTCTGTGGTAATGTGCGCGCACGCCACCAGCCTCAGTCCGTCCAGCGGCTTATCTTGCTGGAACCGCTGCCGGATCATCCGTAGCACTGGCATTTCTCTCTCAGCCCACTCGATGCGCCGCTTCCCTTCATCTGCAAGTCCCAAGTCTTTAATTTCGTAATGCGCTTGTTTTGCAATCTCCACTTTCTTTCCTCCTGATCTGTGTTTGTCTTTTAGGGGTTGTTAAGGGTGATTTCGTTATCAGACGCTGGGTATTATCCTGCGTCTATTTCAAACCCGCGTCCGACCGCAACTTCTCTGCTCGGTTTGTCTTTTCCCAGGAAAAGCCCGTCGTTTCGCTGCGCCCGAAATGGCCGAATGCAGCGGTCTGCTTGTAGATGGGGCGGCGAAGGTCGAGCGATTCGATGATTCCCTTTGGAGTCAGGTAGAAATTGGCTCGAATGATTTCCGACAGCTTGCCTTCGTCAATCTTCGATGTGCCGAAACAATCAACGTAGACTGACACTGGTTCTGCGACGCCGATGGCGTAAGCCAACTGGACTTGGCAACGATCTGCAATGCCAGCCGCCACGACGTTCTTGGCAATGTGGCGGGCCATGTAGCAGGCCGAACGATCAACCTTCGTGGGGTCTTTGCCTGAAAAAGCGCCGCCGCCGTGCGGGGCCGCGCCGCCATAAGTGTCAACAATGATCTTGCGCCCGGTCAGCCCCGTGTCGCCCTGCGGACCGCCGACCACGAAGCGTCCGGTCGGATTGACGTAATACTTGGTGTCTTTGTCGAGCAGGTGTTCGGGAATTGTGGGTTTGATGACGTGGTCAATGATGTCTTCACGGATTTGTTCTGCCCCAACCTCGGGGCTGTGTTGAGTCGAGATGACCACCGCGTCCACTCTGACCGGCTTGCCGTTGTCGTATTCGACCGTCACCTGGGACTTCCCGTCCGGGCGAAGGTAGTTGAGAGTGCCGTCGCGCCTGATTGCGCTCAGCTTGCGAACCAGGTTCTGCGCAAACTGAATCGGCGTCGGCATCAACTCCGGCGTCTCGTTGCAGGCGTAGCCGAACATCAATCCCTGGTCCCCTGCCCCGCCAGTGTCAACGCCCATTGCGATGTCGGGCGATTGCGTATTGACTGCCGAAATCACTCCGCACGTGTCCGCGTCGAACCCGTATTTCGCGCGCGTGTACCCGATCTCTCTGACCGTCTCGCGCGCCACGCGGGTGTAATCAACCTGAGCGGTGGTCGTGATCTCTCCGCCGACGATGACCAACCCGGTCATCACCATCGTCTCGCAGGCCACGCGGCCCGCAGCGTCCTGCTGCAAGACCTCGTCCAGAATCGCGTCCGAAATCTGGTCGCACATCTTGTCCGGGTGCCCCTCTGTCACCGACTCAGAGGTGAATAGAAATCTACCTTGCTGTTTCACTTAAAAGCCTCCTGAATGATTGGGAAATAGGATTGCACTTGCTCAAACCGCCCGCGCATTGCCTGTGGTGAGCGCGCGAGACCGCTTTCAAAGTCGCAAAGGATGTCATGCGGTTCTCAAAAGTGTCAAGCAACGCATCACTCTCTCAATTTATTAGCGTGCTCCGGGCACAACCACAGCCAATGGCCTTCTTTCGTCATCACCCGTTTCAACCCGCCCCACTGCGTCTTATCCTTCGTTTCCAGCACTGATCGCAGTTGGCGCAACGCTGCGCCATCGGCTTGTAACGGATCGCGCGCATCCGCCCGCGCGCCCAGCATTCGCTCTCTGTCCTCGAAAGCCGAGGCATCGTAGTTTTCGCTCAGCTTGTCCATCATCTCTATGTCGTCTTTGAATTGCTTCTCGTATTTTTCGGGATCAATCGCGGTGAGGAACTGGGGAATGAAAGGCCGGGCGTATTTCATCACTTTGGCGATCCTGATGACGTATGGCCCGACGAATTGCAGGAATTCGGATGAGACCTCTATCTGGTAAAGCCCTGTCGCCGGGTCGTCCTTCCCTCGTTCGTAACCGAGCGGATGCCACAAGCCCGGCGCCTGACAATAAAGTTGCAGTTCCATTCGCTGTTTCCACAAACTCTCGCGGACCTTTTCGAACATCCCCGGCGAGTGAATCGGCGTGAACAATCCCGTCAAATCGCTCTCGCGCGTACTGCCGCGCAACACGAAGACGTTCGGGCAGGCGACATCCGGCATTCCCTGCAACGCATTGGAGACTTTGGTGAAATCGCGTTGGACCAATTCGGTCAAATCGCGCAAGGCCATGACCATTGCCTTCGATTCCTGGCGCGCGGCTTGCACTTCCCTGTAAATCTCCTCCAGTTTCTCCTCGTTGCTCGCTATCCAGATGCCGTCGAGCAAACTGCGCGCCGGAAAGTCTTCTTCGCATTTCGGGCATTCGATGGTCTTTTTCTTCGATGTCTTTCCCAACCGGCGTTCGACATCGGCCAGGTCGAACTCGTGCGGGCAGCCTTTACTCGCCTGGTTCGGGCAAGGGATCAATCGCGTGTAGATCAATCCGGGATACCGCCCCATTGTGAACTCCAGCGCGTCACGCAGCGTCGAGAAAAAGTTCTGGGGAATGGGGCCACGCGCCGTCAATCGAACCGAGGGCGGCGTCGCGGTCGGAAACGCCTGGATCAGCCCGTGATGTCTGCGCCCTTCGTCCACCATCAGCGCGCCGTAGCGCCAGTGCGTGTTGGTCGTGAATCGGTGCTGTCTGGCGATGAACCACGTGGGGATGCCGGGCGGCAGCGTCGAATCGAGCTTGAACCTCATGGTGATCTCGCGGCAATCAGGTTGAGCGACGGTTTGGTCCCAGACCGCGTGGTAATCAGCTTCGTCGCGCGAGAGTTTTTCGACTACCAGGCTTCGGTCTTCGTCGCCCATCGTGCGGTACGACAGATCGAAGCGTTCCATCAACCGCAGCATTCGGTCGCGCAGATAACCTTTCAGATCGTTCCACAATTCATTCATGTGATTGCGAGTGAAGATCGCATTGTTCGCTTCGACCTCGCTGCTCTCCAGCACTCGGCTGATTATCTGCGTCACCCATTGCGGGTCGAGCAATACCGTGTCGCTCAGTTCCGGGTCGTCGCGGAAATACAGAATTTCTCCCAGGTCGTGGAGCAATTGCGAGACTATCGGCTCCGTCTCCCGATCAACCCCGTGGTCTGACAGCACGCGGCCCAATTCCATCACGTCGATCGCTTTCTGGCTTGCGGACATTTCGCGTAGCGTGATCCGCGCGTCATCCCAGCGTTTGGGCCGTAATTCACCCATCAGCGGCAACCCGGCAGCCTGCGTTGCGATTGCCTCCTTCAACTCTGCCGCGCCAGCGCCGGTTTTGCTGCTAACCGAATAGTTGTCCACAATCCGTGGGTAATTCCGTTTCAGATCGGCCAGCGCCAGGTCCGCCGGGCGCTCGTCAGTGTGGGTCGCCACCAACAGGACCGGCGAATCGCCAGCGCTCGATTTCACAATGTCCAGCCAGTAATCGAGCTTGCCCTGCTCGACGCCCAACCGCGCATTCCAAACTACCAGGTAGAGCGAACGCTGCGTCAGGAAGAATTTGTGCGTCGCGTGATAAATGTCCTGCCCCCCGAAATCCCAGGCGTTCAATTGCATCTCCACGTCCGGCTGATCGGGATGAGCGAGCGGCAGCGTCCTGATCTCCATCCCGTGAGTCGTCTCGGAATCCTCAACGAAGTCTTCTCCCAACAGTTTCCGCAACAAATTGGTCTTACCTACCCCGCCTTCGCCCACGATCAACAGCTTCGACATCCAGATGCGGCGCAGATCTTCGCGCAACGCGGCTTTGATCGCCTCCACCCCCTGCTCGATGATCTCCGGCGTCGGAAAAACCAGCGGATTGCCGTCCAACTTCAACTCTTTTAGCTTGTCCAGATCAGCGATCTCTTTCGGCAGCGCGGTCAGTTGATTGTTGGAAACGTCGAGCGACTGCAGCGCCGTGAGCTTTTCGATCTCTTGCGGCAGCGCGGTCAGTTGATTGTTGGAAACGTCGAGCGACTGCAGCGCCGTGAGCTTTTCGATCTCTTGCGGCAGCGCGGTCAGTTGATTTTCGGAAACGTCGAGCGACTGCAGCGCCGTGAGCTTTTCGATCTCTTGCGGCAGCGCGGTCAGTTGATTTTCGGAAACGAAGAGCGACTGCAGCGCCGTGAGCTTTTCGATCTCTTGCGGCAGCGCGGTCAGTTGATTGTTGGAAACGTCGAGCGACTGCAGCG
>Ga0187892_10003236_pt1 | contig 30098 bp, 27 predicted proteins | sample MA1701073metaG_FD_139345 | JGI IMG/M metagenome (GOLD analysis project Ga0187892, IMG submission 139345) | Bio-ooze microbial communities from a basaltic lava cave in the Kipuka Kanohina Cave System on the Island of Hawaii, USA - MA170107-3 metaG ...
CAAGCTCGCGGATCTTCGCGAGCCCGCTCGCCGCTACCGCTCCGTCCAACGCGCTCCGCAGAAACACCTCGATCGCGTTCTTTCCTCGTGGCTCAATGAGTGAGCGAATGGTGCTCACCACGGATCAGGGAGAGTGAGGATGGCCGGCGTCATCTCCCTTCTAGCATTGCTCGTGCCGGTTCAGGAGCCCTGTGACCGGCGGTTTGATCCTGACGGTTATGTTCCAGGAGGAACGGTCGGAACGCGAGCAGACCTGCCGGAGCTCGCGTCGACTGAATGGAAAGAGGACTGGTTCCCACCGGACGTAATTTATCGGAACTACCATCGCAGATCCCCTCACGCCCCGGACAGGCACCAAGGTCATGTTCCCCTTGCGGAAGCGAGACAACATAAAGATCGAGAACAGCCTCGGCTCGCAACGCACCATTTGGCGTTCCCTGTCGCCGTCGAGGCGAAGCGGGATCACTGGTGGGATCTCGGATTCCATGCGATACCGGAGTGTGACGTTGTCGGGGGGTGTTTTCGCGACGCGGCGTGCCTAGGAGCGGATCGAGACGCGCTCGGATCGCGTCGAGCACCGGCCCTATCGGGCCCGGGGCGGCTTGCACGAGGTCGATGTCCTCGGAGTACCGCCGGGCAGGCGTGATGAACAGCTTGTGCAGGGCTGTTCCACCTCGCAGCAGAAGTGCCCTGGCAAGCAGGGGCTCCCGGAAGATCTCGACCACTGCCCGCGACAGGATGAGATCCTGCTCAACCTGAGCGTCCTGCGGCCAGGGCGCCACGTTGCGCCAGTGCGTGATCGCGGCCTCGGGGATCATGCCTCGGGCTCCACCCGTGTATTGACGAGGAGACGCCCTTTGCGGCTCTCTGAGGTTCCACTCACGCGCGATGCAGGGTCGAGGAGGCGCACGGGAGCGTCATCCACGCTGCTCGCGATATCTTTGGTCAGGTCGCGCCGGCCGAGATGGTCCAAGAGATAGCCGAGTCGCTGGGCAACGAGGATCTCGCCGTGACGCTTCACCGTTTCGTGCAGTCTCTTCGGGTCGAGTCTCTCGGCCAGTTCGGAGAGCACGGTGACTACGTGGTCGAGACCGCCGACCGCCCTGAGATACCGTATGAGGTCCCACGCCGTCGTCTCCGGCCAGGATGCCTTGAGGATGCCTGTCGGTGTCTTGATCTCCTCCGTCTGGGCTTGGTTGAAGAGTCCTTGCGGCGATCGATGCAACGGCTAAAGTAGGGCGTGATGTCCCGAAGGGGACGGCCCTGCGGCGGGGGAAGTTGTTTCGTCGGGAGTAGCCGAAGGGCCACCATCGGTGACTCCCGAAGAATGAACCACGGACGAACGGGCCAGGAGAGAACATGAAGAAAACCGCCGAAGCGAACATGCCCCTGAAGGACGTGATGTCCGCCCTCGAAAAGTTCGGATCCGCGCAGACGCGGAAGACGTGGCAGAGGCACGGCGCGAGGGGCCGATGTTCGGCGTGAAGTTCGGCGACCTCGCGAAGCTCGTGAAGAAGGTCGGCGAGGACCACGATCTCGCGGTCCGGCTCTGGGATACGAAGAACTGCGACGCGCGGACGCTTGCGCTCAAGCTCGCGGACCCGGCGCGGATGTCGTCCGCCGACCTCCACCGCTGGCTGAAGGAAGTGAACTGGGGGATGCAGCTCGGCTATCTCTCGATGCTCGCGTCCGAGGGCCCGCACGCGTCGACGAAAGCAGCGCAGTGGTCCGCGTCGTCCGACGAGAACGCCGCGATCGCGGGGTGGGCGCTGATCGGCCAGATGGCGCTTCGCGACGCGGAGACGCCCGACTCGTTCTCGCCGCGCGCCTCGCCGAAATCGAGAAGCGGATCCGGACCGTGACGGACGACGTGCGGCACCAGCTGAACGGTACGCTGATCGCGATCGGCGGCCGCTCGCCCGGGCTCCGAACCGCCGCGCTTGCCGCCGCGAAGCATGCCCACAGCGTCAACGTCGCGAGCATTTTCTCAACCGGCACGGCGCGTACCTCCAGCCGGACCGGTCCCGCATCCGTCACCAGCGCCAGTCCGACGAGTGGCGGAGACGCGGCCGCGCGATGCTCGATCGCAAGCACCAGGCCCTCTCGCGTGCGACGCATGTGCAGCAGGGAGTCGGCCCAGGCGTAGAAGTCGGAGCTGCCGCGCAAGGCCTGCCCCGGCTCGTCGCCGGTCCCTTTATCTGGGGCTTCCGTTCCGGGCGAATGAACCAGGCGTACTTTGCCCAGCTCGTGCCAGGCGATCCCCTGCTGCTCTACGTAACCAGAGAAGTCGGCGGCTTCATCGGGCTCGCAACGGCGCGGGAGAAGTACATAGATCGCGAAACTCCGTACTGGCCCGATGAGGTTCGCGCGCGACGAGTAATCTACCCGCTCCGCATGCGGATGGATCTCGAGCTCGTGCTTCCGCAGGAGCTCTGGAGCAATCTCAAGATGTCCCGCCGCCTCGTTCCCTATACGCTGCGCGGCTTTGCGCCCTTGGACGACGCCCTAGCCGCCCCTATCGTCGCTAGGATGGAGCGAGAGTGGCGGGTTGCTTCGCGGCAGGCACGGCCTACGCTCGTGACGCCGGGTCCAGCCGGGGAGGAGTTGCGTGAGACGCCTCCCCAACAGCAGCCCGCGCACAACGAGCTCAAGGCCATGCTCGTCGACGTGGGGAAGTTCCAGAACTACGTCACGGCGGTCGAGTACCAGATACCACTGCCCGACCAGCAGCTGCGATTGGACGTCGTGTGGAAGCGTGAGCTCGAGGGGGTTCCGACATTCGCGTTTGAGGTGGAGCTTTCGGGCAACGTCGAGCGGGCGGCGTTCGCCAGATGGAACAGCCGGCCGTACCTCATCGTGGGCAATGACGATGTCGCGCGCGCGCGCAACATGTTCAATCCGGACTCAGCGTGAACCCCCGGGCAAGCGCAGTGACCCGATGCTCGTTGAGGAGCTGCACGCCGCAGCGCCTCGCCTCGGAGAGGAGCGCATCGAGGACCGTGCGGGCGGAATTGGAATCCGGGAAGAGCTTGCCGTTCTCCTCCTCGTGGAGTGTGACGCCGATCTCGCGGAAGAATCGGACTGCGTCGCCGGCCGGGAACGCCGAGAGGATGCGCCGGACGACATGGCGGCTGCCGCCGCGGAAGTCGTCAGGCGTGACGACCGTGTTGGTGACGTTGCAGCGCCCGCCGCCGCTGACGAGAATCTTCGCACCGGGCTTCTTCGCTCCATCGAGGGCCGCGATGGCGAGCCGGCGGTTGCGTCGCGCCGCGAAGATCGCGGTGGCGAGTCCCGCGGCTCCGGCGCCGACGACGGCAATGTCGAGGGGGGGAGGGGTCACGCGTGGTGGTGGCGCACGATACGACGAATCGGGCCGGAACAAAAGAGGCTGGACGCCGCGCACACGACGCCGCGAAACCTCACGTCGAGATCTTTCATACCGCGAGGTGGAGCCCATGGGCTCGGGCCGGGCGTTCGCCAGGAGGCACTTCTGAATCCGGGTTCCAGGCTCGCCGCTCCGCTACCAGATCGCGTCCGGATGGACTTCAAGCCGAAGGGCGGCCATCCGCTTTCAGAATCCTGCGCTGCCGTTTGCATCAGGCTACGCCGCAGGGCGGTTCCAGGCTCCTCGATCAGGCCACCTGCTGCGAGTCGCCGGCGCGGAAGAGTCTGGAGACAGGGCAAGCTCTCACGCGCAGGCCGGGCGCCCGCGCTCGGCCGATCGCCGGTGAATTGCGCGGTCACCCCTCGACGAGCGTCCTGAAGCCGCCGTACGCCATCCGCTTCGGATCGAACGGCATCCTCTTCGGCATCGGCGACTTGTGCATCTCCTTCATGACGCGCTTGTTCACCGCGTCGCGCTGCGCCTTCGACTTGTAGATGATGAACGAGAAGAACGCCGTCTCGTCGGGCTTCAGTCTCGCAAACGAGCGGAAGTCGCCGCAGCCCGGCATCTGCTTGAGGTCGTCGCCGACGCACTCGAAGTACTGGAGCGCGCCGTGCTTCATCCACGTCTTCCTTCCCCAGCGGGCCATCTTCGCGTATGCCTTGATGTTCTTCCTCTTGACCGCTATGACGAATCCGTCTACGTACGTCATGGTCGTCCCTCCTTCGATCGAAGCTCGATCGTGTGACCCTGCACGCCGTGGATGCCGCCGTCGCAGAGCACGACGTCGCCGTCCGCGAGCGCGATCGTCCCGAAGCAGGCGGTCTTGACCCGATCCATGCGCCGATTGTAGCGACGGCGCGCGCATGCTCCTACCATGGGCCGTGACCGACCGGCTTGTCCGCCTCCTGCAGTGCGCGTACTCGGGCGAGCTCGCGGCCGCCCTCGCCTACCGCGGGCACGCGCGCTCCGTGCGGCGCGACGACGAGCGCGAGTCGATCGAGTCGATCGAGCGCGACGAGTGGGAGCACCGGCGCGAGGTGGGGGAGATGCTCGACGCGCTGGGGGCCGCGCCCGGCCGGATCCGCGAGCGCCGCGCGGCGCTCGTCGGAACGGCCCTCGGGCTCCTGTGCCGCGTGGTCGGGTGGTTCGCGCCGATGTATGCCGCGGGACGGCTGGAGCGGCGCAACATCGAGGAGTACGTGGACGGAGCTGCGCTTGCGACGGCATGCGGGCACGGCGGGTTCGCCGCGGAGCTCCTGGCCATGGCGGCGCGCGAATGGGAGCACGAGCGCTTCTTCCGCGAGAAGGCGGCGTCGCACGCGCTGTGGCGGTTCGTACCGAAATGGGCGCCGGCGGGCAGGAAACCGGAACAATCCGCGGTGCGTATCAGTTAAGATGAGTAGGATGAGGACACTCGCGGCCGCGGCCCTGCTGTCGCTCGCCGCCTGCCAGAAGACGACCAAGGAGGAGGCTCCCGTGCCGATGTCCAAGCCCGCGACGGCGCCCGCGCGCGCCGAGGCGACCGCCGAGATCGCCACCGCGACGTTCGCGACCGGCTGATTCTGGACGCCCGACCCCCAGTTCGGGGCGCTCGCGGGAGTCGTCCGGACCCGCGTCGGCTACAGCGGCGGAAAGAAGCAGAGTCCGACGTACACCGACCTCGGAGACCACACGGAGTCGATCGAGATCGACTACGACCCGAAGAAGATCACGTACGCGCAGATCCTCGACCTCTTCTGGAAGTGGCACAACCCGTGCGGGCGTTCGTACAGCCGCCAGTACATGAGCGCCGCGTTCTACCGCACCGAGGATGAGAAGCGGCTCGCGGAGCAGACGAAGGCGCGCGAGGAGAAGCGGCGAGGCGCGACGGTCCACACCGCGATCCTCCCGTTCGAGAAGTTCTGGCTCGCGGAGGACTACCACCAGAAGTACTACCTGCGGAACGACCCGCTCTTCGGGGAGTTCAGCAAGCTCGACGCGAGGCAGTTCACCGACTCGACCGCCGCCGCGCGGGTCAACGGGTACATCGCGGGGAGCGGGTCTGCCGAGCAGCTGAAGGCGGAGATCGACAGCCTGGGGCTTTCGGCCGAGGGGAAGGCGCGGCTGCTGGCGCGGGCGCAGAAGTAGTCCGACGTCTCGCGCAGTTTTTCGGACGTCTCGCGCGGAGCCCGCTGCGATCGCCGGGAAGAGGTTGGTTCTCGAGCATGCCGGCCAACTCTTCCGGTCCTTTCCGTGTCCTTCCGTGGATTCCGTGCTTCCTCAGAAAATGCACCCCGGGGCCCACGGAGAACAGCCACCACGGCGGAGAACACGGAGGGCACGGAGAGGAGTTGCTCACACTCCGTGTCCCCCGTGTGCGTTTTCATGCGCCGTGGAGAGACCGCCGTCTCATGGGCTGTTCCGTGGTGAACCCTCCGGGGACTCGGTGCATCCAGGATCCCGCTCAAACGCTCTGCGCGTACCGCAAATCAGAGCGGCATGAGGCGATTCACCCTCCTCCTCGCGCTCCTCGTCCCCGCCTGCGGCGGCGGTGGAGGCGGAGGGGGCGGCTCGGCCCCGCCCACCGCGCTCGCGAACGAGACGTCCCCGCTCGGCACGAACCTGACCGGCATCAACTACTGGACGGCCGAGCTGCCGTTCAAGGACGTCTTCAAGGCGGCCGCCCCGTGGATCCCGCAGACCGATCCGCCGTCGACATGGAACACCGGGCAGGCGTTCGCGGGCGCGACGGCCGACGGTTACCCGCTGCTCAACCCCGGCCAGGCCGCGGGCACGCTCCTCCTCTGGGGGCTCGGCACGCACTACCCGGCCGGCCGCTACGTGTGCCTGTACGACGGGCAGGGGACGATCCGCTTCCGTAGCGGCGCGACCGTCGCGAGCGAGGTCCCGGGCCGCATCGAAATCGACGTCGTGCCGAACAACGGCATCTGGCTCCAGCTGACCGCGACGAACCCGGTCGATCCCGTGCGCAACATCCGCGTCATCGTGCCGGGCGCGGAGGCGACCTACCTGTCCGCGCCCTTCCGCCCGGAGTTCCTCGACCGCTGGCGGTCGTTCAAGGTGCTCCGCTTCATGGACTGGGGGCGAACGAACCAGACGACGGTCGCGAACTGGGCCGACCGCTCGACGCCGACGTACTACTCGCAGGGCACGACCCGCGGCGTCGCGCCGGAGCACATGATCGCGCTCGCCAACGAGCTGCACGCCGACCCGTGGTTCTGCATGCCGCACCTCGCGACGGACGACTACGTGCGGCAGTTCGCGACGCTCGTGCGCGACACGCTCGACCCGTCGCTGCGCGTCACCCTCGAGCACTCGAACGAGGTGTGGAACGGCATCTTCCCGCAGGCGGCGTACGCGCAGTCGCAGGGGCTCGCGGCGGGGCTGAGCGCGAACGCGTACGAGGCGCAGCTGCGCTGGCACTCCCAGCGGTCGGTGCAGATGTTCCGCATCTGGGACCAGGTCTTCGGCGGCGCGTCGCGGCTTGTGCGCGTGCTCGCGTCGCAGTCGGCCAACCCCTGGACCGGCACGACGGTGATGGACTGGCAGAACGCGGCCGCCGAGTCGGACGCGCTGGCGATCGCGCCGTACTTCGGCGGGTACCTCGGCGCGGAGTCGACGCAGGCGACGATCGCGACGTGGACGGTGCAGCAGGTCCTCGACGCGTGCGAGACCGACATCGCGGCGCAGATGGGGCGCGTCGCGACGAACCGCGCGAACGCGGAGTCGCGCGGGATCGTGCTCATCGCGTACGAGGCGGGTCAGCACCTCGTCGGGGTGAACAGCGCGCAGAACAACCAGGCGCTGACCGACCTCTTCATCGCCTCGAACCGTGACCCGCGCATGGGCGACCTCTACCGGACGTACCTCGACGGCTGGCGCGCGAACGGTGGACGGATGTGCGTGAACTTCAGCTCGGTCTCCGCCCCGAACCGCTACGGGAGCTGGGGGCTGCTCGAATACGACGACAGGACCGCCGCGCCGAAGTACCGCGCGGTGCTCGACTTCATCCGGAACAATCCGCGGTGGTGGTAGACGGGAATTCGAGAATCCCAAATCCCAGCTGTCGAGCGCAGACCGGAGTCCATCTCTGCGATTTCCGCGAGCTCTGCGCGAGGCGTGTGGTGTTAGAATCAGCCTCTGATGCCGGAAGGCGACACGGAAATCGGGGGCCCGCACAGGGCGTTTCCTCTCACGACAGCGGGCTTCGAGGCGAAGATCCTGGACGCGCGCGAGCCGCAGGAGGCGGTCGCGGCGCTGGCGGACCGCTACTGGAAGCCGGTCTACCACTGGCTGCGCATGTCGTACGGCAAGTCGAACGATGAGGCGAAGGACCTGACGCAGGCGTTCTTCCTCTGGCTCCTCGAGCGCGATCTGCTGGGGAAGTTCGAGCCGAAGAGGTGCAGCTTCCGCACGTACCTCAAGGGGATCCTGCGAAACTTCGCCGGCAACGAGCACCAGGCGCTGCTGCGGCTGAAGCGCGGCGGGGGGCTGAAGGCGGTGCCGCTCGACGCGGAGCTGGGCGTGGCCGACCCGTCCGTGAAGGACCCGGAGAAGGCGTTCGACCAGGCGTGGATGAACGAGCTGGTCGCGCGCGCGGTGACGCGGGTCCGCGAGCGGTTCGCCGCGCGCCAGCGCATCGTGCCGTTCCTCGCGTTCGAGGCGTACGACCTCTCGCCGGAGCCGCCGACGTACGCGGAGGTGGCGGCGAAGCTCGGCGCGAAGGAGAGCGACGTGCGCAACTGGCTCTTCGAGGTGCGGGAGCAGGTGCGCGCGGAGGTGCGCGCGGAGCTGCGGGACTCGTCGGGCGAGAGCTTCCCCGAGGAATGGAGCGAGTTCTTCCGTGCCTGAGGACTGGACGCGGTTCCGGCGGGCGCTCGGCGAGCACGAGCGCGAGCGCGCGGCGGAGGCGGCCGAGCGCTACGAGCAGCGCGACGAGCTGGGTCGCGGAGCGATGTCGGTCGTCTACCGCGCGTGGGACCGCAAGCTGCAGCGCGAGGTGGCGATGAAGGTGGTGCGGCGCGACCAGGTGCGCGGCGACGCCGCGACGCGCTTCCAGCGAGAGGTGGAGGTCACGGTGCGGCTGGCGCACCCGAACGTCGTCGCGGTCTACGACGCGGGGGACGAGGGGAGCCGCATGTTCCTCGTCACGGAACTCGTCGACGGGCGGCCGCTCGATGCGCTGATGCGCGAGCGGCGGCACACGCCGGACGAGGCGGCGCGGCTGGTCGAGAAGATCGCGCGGGGCGTGGCGGCGGCGCACGATAAGGGGATCGTGCACCGCGATCTCAAGCCGGGGAACATCCTGATCACGGCGGGCGGCGAGCCGAAGGTGGCCGACTTCGGGCTGGCGCACCTGATGGCGTCGGAGACGGCGCTGACGCGGGACGGGGCCGTGCTCGGCACGCCGCTCTACATGGCGCCGGAGCAGGTGCGGGGGGACGCCGCCGCGATCACGCCGAGGACGGACGTGTACGCGCTGGGCGCGATCCTCTACGAGCTCCTGACGGGGCGGCCGCCGCACACGGGTCAGACCTCGGCGGAGCTGTACGCGCGCGTGCTGACGGACGAGCCGGTGCGTCCGCGCGCGCTGGTCGGGTCGCTGCCCGCCGACCTCGAGGCGGTGTGCCTGCGCGCGCTGGAGCGGGACGCGTCGCGGCGGTACGCGCATGCCGGGGAGCTTGCGGACGACCTGGCGCGGCATCTCGCGGGGAGCCCCGTGGTCGCGCGCGCGCCGGGGCCGGGGGACGCGATGGGCCGGTGGAGGCGGCGGCACCCGGCCGCGGCCGCGTCGGCGGTCGTCGCTGCGCTGGCGATCGTGGCGATCGCGGTGGTCGTCGCGGGCCTGCGGGCATCCCATGACCGGTACCAGACGGCGTACAGCGCGGGGATGGCGTGCTGGGAGCGCGCGGTGCGGGCGGCGCGCGCGGACGAAGAGGCGATGGGGGAGTCGCTGGCGTACGCGCGTCGCCATTTCGAGGAGGCGGTGCGCGTGGAGCGGCGCGCGGAGGCGTTGCTGATGCTGGGGCGCGCGCGCGCGGCGTCGGGGCACCTGGAGGGCGCGCTCGAGGCTTGGACGCTGGCGGTCTGGAAGGACCCGTCGTGCGATGCGGCGCGGATCGAGATCGCGAAGTACTGCCTCGACCGCCATGCGCGGGTGCACGCGACGGTGACGCACGGACGCGTGCGGTCGGGACTTCGCGAGTCGGCCGAGGCAAGAGGCTGGCGGGAGCGGGGCGAGGGGGAGCTGAAGCGCGCGGGCGCCTCGAAGCTCCGTGACGGCCTGCTGGCGTACGGGGAGGGGCGGCTGCGCGAGGCGGCGGACGCGCTCGCCGCCCACGTGGCGAAGGAGCCGTGGGACGCGTACGGATTCGCGCTGCTCGGATGCGCGTGCTACGGCACGGGTGATCTCGCGGGGGCGGAGTTGGCGCTCACCCGGGCGCTGCGATTCGACATGCCGGCCGCGTGGCTGCGGGCGCGCGGCGACGTGAGGTTCGCGCGCGGAGACTTCGAAGCGGCGCTGACCGACTACGACATGGCGTCTCACGACGCGGACGTCCTCTGCAATCGCGGGCTCGCGCTGAACGAGCTCAGGCGCTTCGCGGAGGCGGAGAAGAGCTGCGGTCGGGCGATCGAGCTTGCGCCGACGCCGCGCGCTTACAACGTGCGGGGGAGCGTGCGCGCGAAGCGGGACGTGGACGGGGCGGAAGCGGACTTCCGGAAAGCGATCGAGCTGAACGCGGCGTACGTCGAGGCGTACTTCAACCTGGGCACGCTGCTGGTGGTGAAGGGGGAGTTCGAGGAGGCGATCGGAGAATTCGACACGGCGATCCAGATCGACGCGGGGTTCGCGGAGGCGTTCGCGGGGAAGGCGCGGGCGCACCGCATGAAGGGGGACGCCGGGAAGGCGCTGGCGGACCTGCGGGAGGCGGCGCGGCTGGACCCGCAGTTTGCGGCGGAGCTGAGGGAGTGGGAGAAGTAGCCATGAGCCGTAAGCCGTTAGCCCTTAGCAGGCGGCTGACAACCGATGGCGGACGGCGAATGGCTGATGGCTTCTTCAAAACGGCACGTCGTCTACGCAAATGGGTAGGTTATGAATACGCTTCTTGCTCTGTGTCTCCTGGGTCAAGCCCTGACCGAGAAGTCGTACGACCAGACGCGCGCCCACATCCTCCCGTCGAGGACGGAGCTGGAGTGGCGCGAGGTCGGCTGGCTTCCGACGCTGTGGGAGGGGCTCGCGCAGGCGCAGCGCGAGGACAAGCCGATCCTGCTGCTGGCGATGAACGGGCACCCGCTGGCGTGCACCTGAAACAACGGCATCATCGCCAGACAGTCGGTCTGGTCCGAGCCGGAGCTGCGCGAGCTGGCGAAGCAGTTCGTGCCGGTCGCGGACGAGGTCTTCCGCCTTCAGAACGGGCGGGGGCCGGAGGGGGACTTCTTCCGCAGCTTCGCGACGCTGAATCTCAACAACGGGGACACCAAGCAGGGGACGTGGATCGCGACGTCGAGCGGGCAGCTGCTCGGCGCGGTGAACTCGCGCAGCGCGGGGGAGATCGGGACGCTGATGCGCTCGTCGCTCGCGAAGTACCGGCAGATGCCGAAGGCGCAGCGCGTGAGGACGGCGCCCGTGGACGCGCGGGCGAGCGACCGCAACGAGACCCGCTACCCGCAGGGCGGCATGGTGCTGCGGAGCACCTCGCGCGATCTGCCGGGCGCGCCGAAGGGGAGCGCGTGGATGGCGACCGCGTGGAACACGGACGTCTGCTGGTTCACGGCGGAGGAGATGCGCCAGCTGATGCCGACCGCCGCGCGCAAGGGCGCGAAGCTGGAGGTCCCCGCGCCGCTCATCCGCCGGATCGTGCGATTCAATCTCGTCGACAATGTCCGCGGCCAGACGTGGGCGTTCGAGGACGCGCAGGTGGAGAAGGCCGCGCTGGCGGTCGAGGTGACGGGCGTCGAGAAGGGTGTCGTTCAGCTCCGCATCACGGGCGAGGCGCGCGCGGTCGCGAAGGGGCGCTGGAGCGTGCGCGGGCACGACGACCCGCGGCCGACCGACCAGGAGCGCGGCGTCGACATGAAGCTCCTCGGGCGCGCGGCGTGGGACACGAAGAAGGACCGGTTCACGTCGTTCGAGATCGTGGCGGCCGGGACGCGCTGGGGCGGCACGCAGTACAACCGGCGCGAGAACGACCTCGCGGTGCAGCCGATGGGCGTCGTGCTGCAGCTCGCGGACGACAAGGACCGGGTTGCGCCGTCCGCGTTCTACCAGTACGGGTGGCGGTAGACCAGAACCCAGAACCCGGAACCCGGAACCCGGTAAGAGAAGCCGTCGCCGCGGCGCGTCAGCGCGGCTCGCGGGCCTTTTCCAGCCACTGCTGCACCGCAGACCGCTGGCGCCAGTCGGAGGGGGCGTTCCGCAGGGCCTCCTCCAGGTCGGCCACGGCCGCCTCCCTCTCGGCTGGCCCGCGCCACGTAGGCGTCCCAGTAGTCGGGGCGCAGCCGGATCGCCTCCGTGAGGTCGTTAACCGCCTCGCGCGAGCGGCCCGCCGCCCCGTAGGCGATGCCGCGGTTGTAGCGGGGGTCGGGCCACGGCGGATTCAGGCCGATCGCCGCCGTGAAGTCCGCGATCGCCCCGTCGGAGTCGCCGGCCCGCAGACGGAGCGACCCGCGATTGTGGTGCGCCGTCGCGGTGGGCCGCAGTGGACGGATGACGGATGACGACTTGGTACCTGAAACGTGATACGTGATACACGAGCTTCCGCGCGTCAGCGCGGAAGCTCGATGAGGGCAACGTCGTCCGCCCAGATCCTCGCCTCGTAGTCGTCGGAGCGGATCTGGAAGCTGATGGAGACGTCCATCGTCGGGCGCTTCGCGGTCCCGACCAGCCGGAGCATCGTCCAGGCGTTCTCGCGGAGCGGGGTCTTCGTCCAGAGCCCGTCACGGTCGCCCCCCTCCTCGAGCGGCATGAAGGAGAGCGTGGCCGACACCGAGCCCTTGACGGTGCGGAGATAGACATAGGCGCGCACGATGTAGCGGCGCCCCTGCGTGACGGCGATGCCGCGCTGGCAGGCAAGCCCGCCGTCGCGGCGCCCGGCGAAGTGCTTCGGCGTCACCTCGAAGCACGCGCTGCGCGCCCCGGTGTGCACGAGCTCGCGGTCGAAGCTCCAGAAACGGTTGTCGGTGGGGAGGTCCCACCCCTTCGCCTCCGTCTCGAAGCCCGGATTGGCGAGGCGGTTCTGCGGCGCGTCGAAGATCTCGCGGAGCGCGCGCGGGTCGGACTTCCTCGGTTCCGACGGCTTCTTGCCCGCCGCGGCGGTCGCCTCCTCGCCCGGCCCCACGTCGACGCCGCCGAGGTCGTTGGCGAACGTGACGGTGCCCTCGATGGACACGACCTTGGTCTTGTCCTCGGCGACCTCGATGTAGAAGTACGCCTGCTTCCCGCGCACCTCGCCCTGCGGCGTCTGGACGACGATCTCCGTCGCGAACGTCTCGAGCGTGACCTTGCCGTCATAGACCTTGAGCACCAGGCCTCCCTTGGCCCGTTCGAGGCCGAGCCCGCGGTCCTTGCCCGCCTTGATGCCCTTCAGGCTGACGAGCCCCTCGCCCTCCGTGATGAGCAGGCACGCGTACTCGCCCCCCGCGGTTCCGATGCGGTCGGCGGGTGCGACGCGGACCTCCTGCTTGACCGCGTCGATGCCGCCGGTCGCCGCGCGCCAGACTTTCAGGTCGCCCGCGACCGGACGGATCGCGGGGAGCTCTTCAGGGCGCGTGTCCTGCGGCTGAAGGAGGGCCAGCAACGCGAGCGTGCGGATCACCGTAGTAGTATACGACCGGGCCCGCGCGGGGCGGCGCTTACTCCTTCTTCGGCAGCGCGTTCCGCAGGACGAGGAGCGCCATCGCCGTCCCGTAGCACTTGCCGAGCTCGTGGCTGTCGATGAAGCTGCCGTCGATCTCGGGGATGGCGAGCATCTGGTCGAGGAACTTCGCCTGGTGCTCCTTGCGCTTCGCCTCGTCGAGCGCCATGGCCGCCTGGCTCGCGTGGAGGACGCCGTGGAAGAAGAAGAAGCCCCCGAGCTCCTCGTCGGAGTGGAAGTCGCACACGCGCACCGCCTCGAGCCGCTTGAGGTGCTTCCAATAGTCGCCGAGCGCGGCCTCGATGTCGGGCTTCGTCGCCTTGCCGCAGAGGTACAGCGCGTGCTCGCACATGGCGGACCGCGCCATGGAGTTCTTCGCGGAGCTCGGGGGCCCGCCGGCGCCGTACGCCTGCCGTCCGTTCGGGCCACGCGTCTTGAGCATGCCGTCGGCCGCCTTCGCGAGGACGGCGTCGTCGACCGTCGCCCCGGCGCTCTTCGCGAGGTGCAGGCACTCGACCACGGCGGCGGTGCAGAACGGGTTGGGATACTCGTGCGCCCAGCTGCCCATGCGCTTCTGCTGCTTCGCCAGCGCGCCCACGATCTCGTTCATCCGCTTGACCGTCGCCTCGTTCTTCCTGCCGGCGATCTTGCGCGAGAGGTAGAGCAGCCGGTACGCATCGGCGTAGCACTCCTCGTTCTGCCCGCGGTTCATGTTCGCGTCGTCGAGCGCGTACTTCTCGGCGCGCGCGATCGCGGCCTCGATGCGCTTCGGGTCGAGGTGCCGCCACTCGTGGAGCGCGGCCGCCCCCAGCGACGCGGCGGCGACGAAGACGTTCGGCAGGATCTTGGGGCTGTTGCAGTACACGTAGCGGCTGTCGGTCCAGCCGCCGTTCGACCGCTGGTGCCGCAGCAGGAACTCGACGGCGCGCCGCGCGACGTCGTCGACCGACGCGGCGTCGCGCGCCCAGCGGGTGCGATCGGGCAGCTCCGCGTACGCCGCCGCGGGCGCCCACACGGCGTCCTCGAACGAGTGGAGCGCGGCGCCGTCGAGCAGCGTGTCCTTGCCCTTGACGAGGTTCGCCGCGGCGCGCCACGCCCAGCGGGTCTTGGGATAGTCGGACACGAGCTTGCGCCAGCGCTCCTCCGCCTCCTTCTCGCGCGAGGAGTGCCAGTCGAGGTGCGCCAGCCAGAAGTGCGACTCCGCTGTGCGCGCGGACGGCTTCTGGAGCGCGGCCTCGAACGACTTGCGGGCGTCCTCGGCGCGGCCCATGCAGAGCAGCGTGAAGGCGCGCTCGACGGCCGCCTCGGGCTGCTTTGCGGCGTCGAGCGCCTTGAGCGCCTCGTCGCCCCGCCGCAGGCGACGCAGCGCGACGCCGCGCCAGTACGGCTCGTCGCGCTCAACCGCCTTCTCGAGGTCGCCGCCGCGCACCATCTCCTCCGCGGTCCCGCCCGCGGGCGCGTTGAACTCGGCGTGCTTCGCGAGCACGGCGCGGAGCGCGTGGAGCACCCAGTCGGCGCTGAAGGTCCGGATGCGGTCGATCTTGTGGACGACTTCGCCGTCCGGCTTGAGGAAGACGAAGCCGGGCTCCACGAAATCGAAGGGCACGATGTCCATCTCCGGGCCGATCTTGCCGTCCGCGGTCATCCTCAGGGGCACGAACTTGCGCTGGATGAGGTCGACGACCGCCTCGTCCGTGAAGACGCAGGAACGCATGTAGCCGTCGACGATGGTGGCGCGGTTCATGTGGCCGCCGTGGACGCGCGGCACGTGCCAGAGGATGAGGCGCTTCTGCTCGGCGGCCTTCGCCTTGGCCTCCTCCAGGAGGTCGGCGCGCTCGGTCTTGGGCTTGGGCGCCCGCCGGCCGAGCGACTCGCAGTCGGGGAGGTTGACGCCATCGGTGATCCAGGGGATCTCGGAGTCGCACTTCGAGGCGAGGCCCTCGGGGCGGATGTCCTGGGCGAAGGCGAGCCCGCAGAGCAGCAGTGAACCGCAAAGGCGCAGAGAAGTCATGCAGATGATACGAGCGGCCCGTGATCCGTGATTCGTAATTCGCCTGCCCTCCGAAGCCTTCCCAGCCGGGCCTGGTCGACGCCGGGACGGCGAAGGAGGGTGATGCGCTCAACGCAGCGCCTTCGCGGCGATGTCGGAGCGCGCGTGCATGCCGGTGAAGGAGATCTTCTTCACCGCGGCGTAGGCGGCCTGCTGCGCGGCCTGGATCGTCTCGCCGAGCGCGGTGATGCCGAGGACGCGCCCCCCGGATGTCACGAGGCGGCCGTCCTTCATCTGCGTCCCCGCCTGGAAGACGGCCACGTCCGGCAGCTTCTCGGCCTCCTCGATCCCGTCGATCGGGTAGCCCACCTCGTAGCGCCCGGGATAGCCTCCCGACGTGGCCACGACGCAGACGGCCGCGCGCGGATCCCACTCGATCGTCGGCTCCTCGAGCCGGTCGAGCTTCTCGTCGACGGTGGCGAGCATGAGCGAGACGATGTCGGTCTTGAGGCGCATCATGAGCGGCTGGCACTCGGGGTCGCCGAAGCGGACGTTGTACTCGAGCACCTTGGGGCCGCTCTTCGTGAACATGACGCCCGCGTAGAGGATGCCCTTGAAGCGGCACTCCTCCTTGTTCATCGCGTGCACGGTCGGGACGAGGACCTCCTTGACGACGCGCTGCAGGTCGCGCTCCGCCACGATCGGCGCGGGGGAATACGCCCCCATGCCGCCGGTGTTCGGACCGCGGTCGCCGTCGTAGACGCGCTTGTGGTCCTGCGCGATCTCGAGCGTCAGGATGCTGCGGCTGTCGATGAACGAGAGGATCGACGCCTCGACGCCGTTCAGGAACTCCTCGACGACGACCTGCGCGCCCGCGTCGCCGAGGGACTTCTTGTCCATCATCTGCTCGATCGTGGAGACCGCCTCCTCCTCCGTGTTGCAGATGACCGCGCCCTTGCCGGCGGCCAGGCCGTCCGCCTTGACGACGATCGGGAACGTGGCGGAGCGGACGTAGGCGACGGCGGGGCGCGACTGGTTGAACGCGCGGAAGCCCGGCGTCGGGATGCCGTAGCGGCGCATGAGGTTCTTGCAGAAGACCTTGCTCCCCTCGAGGCGCGCGGCGGAGCGGCTCGGGCCGAAGGCGCGGAGGCCGCGCTCGTCGAAAAGGTCGACGAGCCCGCGGCAGAGCGGGGCCTCGGGGCCGACGACGGTGAGGTCGATCTTCTCCTTCGCGGCGAACTGCGCGAGCCCCTCGATGTTGTCCGGCGTGATGTCGACGCACTGGGCGTGCCGGGCGATGCCCGCGTTGCCGGGCGCCGCCCACAGCTTCTCGACGAGCGGCGACTGGACGATCTTCCACGCGAGCGCGTGCTCGCGCCCGCCGGATCCGACGAGCAGCACTTTCATCTTGCCAGGGGGCTATTTCTTCTCGGGCGGCTTCTCGGCCTTCTTCTTCTCGAGCCAGGCGCGCCACTTCGCGACGTCGTCGCCGAAGTCCTGGCCCGTGACCGCCTTCAGCGCCTCGACGAGCACCTGGCGCTCCTCCTCCAGGCGGCGGCGCCCCTCCTTGTCGAACACGTCGAAGCGGATGTTCGCGGGGATCTGGAGGCGGCTGCCGTCGCGCGTGATGAGCGTGTCGCGGATGATCTGGGCGATCTCCTTCCCCCACTTCTCGATGAAGCGGAGGGAGTCGACGGCGCGGTCGAGCTGTACGCACAGCGGGGGGACGGCGCGGAGGTCCTTGAACCAGCCGGCCGCGTCGGCCGCGCGCATGCGGACGATCGGCGACTCCTCGTCGAGGTAGCCGGTGATCGCGATGGCGGCGTCGGGGTGCGCGATGTCGCGCATCGACTTGATCGCGGCCGACCGCACCTCGTCCCACTCGTCCCAGATCGCGCGGCGCGCGAGCGCCTTCGTCGCCGTCCACGCCGAGTCGCCGAGGTCCTTGCGGATGCGCCCGAGCTCCTGCGCGACGAAGAGGCGCTGGTGCTTGTAGGACGTGTGCGCGGCGGCGAGGTAGGGCTTGACCTTGTACTTGTCGTCGAACTTCGAGAGGTTGTCGACCGCGTCCGCGCGCTTTTTCTCGTCGGTCGCCGCGAGCTTGTCGAGCCACTTGCGCACTTCGAGCACCATGCGGCGGTCGAGGTCGCGCTGCTCGTCGAGCGCGATGTCGAGGTCGCGCTCCTCGGGGGTGACCCAGCGGCCCTTGTGCTTCACGAGGCCCTTCGCCTTCGCGGCCTCCTCCTCGGTGAGCCACTTGCCCTCGTGCTTCACGTGCCCGAGGCCGGCGCGCGCCTCCTCGTGGTCGGGGGAGAGGGCGATGACCTTCTTCCACTCCTCGGCGGCGCACGCGGTCAGTCCGTTCTCCTTGCACCAGCGGCCGAGCTCGACGTGGCCCTTGAGGTCGCCGTCCTTGAGCGCGGCGGCCTTCCGCTTGTAGATGTCCTCGCGCGTCTCGCGGTACTCGACGCGCTTGACGTCCGATTTGGCGATCGTCTGGGTGATGTTGCCTTTGACGACCTTGTAGCTGTCGCCGACGTCGGTGACCTTGCAGTCGGTGATGACGCTGCCGTTGACGAGCTCGACTTCGTCGGCGGCGGCGAGGGTGGCGAGGGCGAGGAAGACGAGCGTCACACGCATGGCGGGCCTCTCCGTGGCGGAGTGTAGCACAAGTTGCTAGCCTGACAGTATGAGAATCGAGCGCGTGCCGTTCGCGGCGCTCGGCGCGCACGTGCCGCCGATCGCGCTCGGTTATTTGACGTCGCGGCTCGGCTCGAGATTCCCCGTCGATTCCCGGGATCCGTCGCGGTGGCGCGGGCGGCCGGCGCGGATTCCCGAGGCGGTCGAGGGGCGGCTGCGCGGCCTCGGGGCGCCGCCGGAGTCGCTCGCGGCCCTGGAGCGGCTGCGCAAGGGGGCGCCGGCGGTCGTGACGGGGCAGCAGCCGGCGGTGGCGGGCGGGCCGATGTACGACGTGTACAAGGCGATCACCGCGATCCGGCTGGCGCGCGCGATCGGCGGTGTGGCCGTCTTCTGGAACCACTCCGACGACCATCATCCGGGCGATCTGGGGCGGGTGAGGATGCCCGACGTGGAAAACCGGATCGCGGAGGCGGCGCATCCGCTGGCGGACGACGACCGTCCGCTGTACGAGCGGGAGGTCGACGCGTCGTTCTTCGGGCGGCTGGCGCTGCCCGACACGCCGCATCGCGCGGGGGCGCTGGCGATGCTGCGGAGCGGCCCGCTGGCGGAGCACTTCTCGCGGTTCCTGCTGGGGCTGTTCGGGCGCCACGGGCTCGTGGTGGTGGAGCCGCGCGACCTGGGAGGCGAGGCGCCGCTGCGGCGGGCGCTCGCGGAGCCGGACGTCGTCGAGGGCGCGCTGGCGCGCGGCGCGCGCGCGCTGGAGGCGCTCGGGTTCAAGGCGCCCCTGCGCGAGCTGGGGGCGAACGTCTACGGCATCGCGGGGAAGCGCGTGCGAGGGGGCGAGGGGCGCCTCTCGGCGGGCGTGGCGATGCGGCTGATCCTGCAGGACAGCGTGCTGCCGACGGCGGCGTATGTAGGCGGGCCGAACGAGATCGGCTACAGTGCGCAGCTGCGGGAGCTGTATGACGCGTTCGGCGTCGCGATGCCGGCGATCGTGCCGCGCATCTCGGCGACGCTCGTCGAGCACCGCGTCGCGCGCGTCATGGAGAAGTTCTCGATCGCGGCGCGCGAGCTGTGGGGCGACCTGTCGGGCCGGCTCGCGGGATCGGTGCCGGCGGCCGAGATCGACGCGATCGCGCGGGACGCGGCGGCGCGGATCGGCGCGCTCGACGCGCCGGCGCACGAGCGCGAGAAGACGGCGCGGAAGGTGGCGCAGGCGATCGAGGCGTTCAAGAGGCGCGTGGTCGAGGATCGCGTGCACGCGGATGGCGTGGGGCGCGCGCAGCTGGAGAAGCTGGCGACGCACGTCGCGCCGGGCGGCGTGCTCCAGGAGCGCGTGTTCGCGTCGGTGTACTACCTCGCGATGTTCGGCACGGGGCTCGTCGACGAGCTGCTGGAGTCGCTGGACCCGCTGGGGTTCGAGCATCAGGTGGTGTTCATCTAGGACCGCTCGACCGCTCTACCGTTGAACGTTCGGCGGTTCAGCGGCGCCCGAGCGCGGCCGTTGCACCGTTCACCGTTCGCCGTTGGACCGTTCGAACGGTGGAGCGGGGAACGAGCGCGTCGGGGTATTGTGATTTGACGCGCTCCTGGCGCGCGGTTCATGGGACCGGCGCTGGAGGCGCCGACGGTCCACGCAGGACGATCTGAAACCTGATCCTGGATACCTGAAACAGCGCGTCAGCCTGCTTATCCCGACGCGCTCCTAGTACGCCAGGACCATCTCTTCCTTGCGCGGCTTGAAGGGGAGCGACTTCGAGCTGTACGGCTCGCGCTCGACCGGCACGCGCCCCGCGCCGCGGATCGCCGCCTGCAGCGACGGGATCGGGATCGTCAGCCGCCCGTTCGCGTGCGGCGAGCGGATCTCGTGCGCGTCGACCGACACGGGGCCGATGTCGTTGGCGCCGACGCCGAGCGCGCGCGCCGCGACGTCGAGGCCGAACTTGGTCCAGTCGACGGTGATGTTGCGGATGGTCTTGCCGTAGAAGATGCGCGCGATGGCGACGACGCGGAGATAGTCGTTCGCGGTCGGCGTCTTGAGCTTGCGCGAGCGCGCGAGGTCGGTGCGCGCCGGCACGAACGGGATCGGCTCGAACGCCGTGATGCCGCCCGTGTCGCGCTGGATGTGCTTGATGATGTCGAGGTGCTCCGAGACGTGGATCTCGTCCTCGACGTGCCCGAAGAGCATCGTGGCGGTCGTCGTGATCCCGATCCGGTGCGCCGTGCGGATGATGTCGATCCAGTCGTTCGTGCGCAGCTTGTCCGGCGCGAGCTTCTTGCGGATCTTGTCGTTGAGGATGTCGGCGGAATCGCCCGAGAGGGAGTCGAGCCCGGCTTCGCGCATGCGGCGCAGGGTGTCGGCGTGCGAGGCGCGCGCGCGGCGGGAAATGAAGTGGATCTCAGAGGGCGAGTACCCCTGGATGTGGATCTCGGGGTATTCCGACTTGACGGTCCGGAGCATGTCGAGGTGGTACGAGAGGGTGAGGTCGGGATTGAGCCCTCCCTGCAGCGTGATCTGGCGCAGGCCGTGCGCGTCGCGGATCTGGCGGACGACCTCGGCGGGCGAGAGCGCGTAGGCCGCGCGGTTGCCCTTCTTCTTCCAGAACGGGCAGAAGCTGCACTCGGCGCGGCAGACGTTCGTGTAGTTGATCTGCTTCGAGCGCACGAACGTCACGCGGTTGCCGTGCGCGCGGCGGTTGAGCGCGTCGGCCGCCTGGAAGATGTCCTTCAGGATGCCGCTGCCCTCCTGCATGAGCATCAGGGCTTCGATCGCGGTGATCTCTTCGCGGTGAACCGCCGTCTCGAGGATGACTTTCGGATCCATCGACGCCCCCTTCGTCTGAGGATGCAGCCTGATCCCGACAGCACGAACGGCAACGGCCCGGATTGGCGTCCCCGCCGCGGCCGTTGGCAGACCCCAACCCCCACGGCCGTTACGGATTCAGCAGGGACGAGAGCGAGAACTGATGAACGGGGCGGAGTATAGGCAAAGCCCCCATCGAATTCAAGGCCGTTCGCGCAAGGGGGGTCGTCGATCGCTGGCATCTCGGGGGGAATCACCGCGGAAGCACGGAGCGTACGGAAGGGCCCGGAATGGTCGATTGGGGCGGTTTGTGAGCGCCCTCCGTAATGCGTGATGCGTGATGCGTGATGCGCTATCCTCCTGCGACTCATGGACCGCCTCTTTCTCGTCGACGGCTCGTCGTATTTCTACCGCGCGTTCTTCGGGCTGAGGGGGCTGGCGACGGCGAAGGGGTTCCCGACCAACGCGATCTACGTCTTCACGAACATGCTCGTGAAGGTGCTGCGGCAGCAGCGCCCGAAGCACATCGCGATCGTCTGGGACGCCCCCGGCCCGACCTTCCGCGACGCGCTCTACAAGGAGTACAAGGCGAACCGCCCGCCGATGCCGGACGACCTGTCGAAGCAGATCCCGCACATCAAGCGGATCCCGGAGCTCTTCGCCGTGCCGTCGCTCGAGATCTCGGGCGTGGAGGCGGACGACGTCATCGGGACGCTCGCGCGCCGCGCCAACGCGCGCGGCCTCGACGTGGTCATCGTCACCGGCGACAAGGACTTCATGCAGCTCGTCAACAAGCAGGTGAAAGACCCTAAGCCCGGCATCACGCTGTACGACGATATGAAGGAGCGCATGACGGGCATCGACGAGGTGAAGGAGAAGTTCGGCGTGCCGCTGGAGCGCGTGGTCGACATCCTCGCGGTCATGGGGGACGCGACGGACAACATCCCCGGGGTGCGCGGCGTCGGGGAGAAGACGGCGCCGAAGCTGATCGCGGAGCACGGGTCGGTCGAGGAGATCTACGCGGCGCTCGACAAGCTCGAGGCGCGCTGGCGGAAGCTCTTCGAGGCCGGACGCGAGAGCGCGCTCCTTTGCAAGAAGCTCGCGACGATCAAGACCGACGTGCCGCTCGAGTTCTCGCCCGACGCCCTGCGGCCCGGCGAGCCGAAGCGCGACCGCCTCATCGCGTTCTTCAAGGAGTTCGAGTTCGGCCGCCTGCTCGACCAGTGGGAGGGGCCCGACCGCATCAAGACGCGCGCGATCTCGTTCGACCGATACCGCCTCGTCCTCACGAGCGACGACCTCGTCGCGCTCGTCGAGGAGCTGCTGCAGGCCGGCACGTTCGCGGTCGACACGGAGACCGACTCGCCCGATCCGATGCGCGCGCGGCTCCTGGGCATCTCCGCGTGCGCCGCGCCGGGGGAAGGGCGCTATATCCCGATCGCGCACTCCTACCTCGGGTGCCCCCCGCAGCTGCCGATCGACGACGTGATCGGCGCGCTGCGGCCGATCCTCGGAGATCCCGCGAAGCGCGTCGTCGCGCAGAACGCGGGCTACGACGAGCTCGTGCTCGAACGGCACGGCGCTTCCATCGCCAACATCGCATTCGACACGATGCTCGCGGCGTACCTCGTGCAGCCCGACAAGGGGCCGTTCAACCTCGAGACGATCAGCCGCGAGCATCTGGGCCACGAGAAGATCGCGTACGAGGACATCGCGGGGAGCGGCAAGGCGCAGGTGTCGTTCGAGCAGATCCAGGTCGAGCGCGTGCGCGACAAGACGTGCGAGGACGTCGACGTCACGCTTCGCGCGATGGAGCCGCTCGCCGCGAAACTCCGCAGCGACGGCCTCGAGAGGCTGATGAACGAGGTCGAGCTGCCGCTCGTGCGCGTCCTCGTCGACATGGAGCGCGCCGGCGTGCGCGTCGACGCGGGCTTCCTGAAGTCGCTTTCGACGGAGTTCGCGGCGCGCATCCGGGAGCTCCAGAAGGCGTGCCACGACGCGGCGGGGCAGGAGTTCAACATCGACTCGCCGAAGCAGCTGGAGCAGATCCTGTACGAAAAGCTCAAGCTGCCGACCGGGCGGCGGACGAAGACGGGCTTCTCGACGGACGAGAGCGAGCTGGAGCGGCTGGCGCCGATGCACCCGCTCCCGCGCGCCGTGCTGGACCACCGCGCCCTCCGCGTGCTCAAGAGCACGTTCGTCGACGCACTTCCGCAGATGATCAATCCGGAGACGGGGCGCGTGCACACGTCGTACAACCAGGCGGTCGCGGCGACCGGCCGGCTTTCGTCGAGCGACCCGAACCTGCAGAACATCCCGATCCGCACGGACGAGGGACGCCGCATCCGCCGCGCGTTCGTGCCGGATCCGGGCCGGGTGTTCATCTCCGGCGACTACTCGCAGGTCGAGCTGCGCATCCTCGCGCACATGTCGGACGACCCGGGCCTCGTGCGCGCGTTCCGGCAGGAGATGGACGTGCATCGATCGACCGCCGCCGAGGTCTTCGGCGTTCCGCCCGAGCAGGTGACGGACGAGCAGCGCAGCCGCGCCAAGGCGATCAACTTCGGCATCATCTACGGGATGAGCGGCTTCGGCCTCGCGCAGCGCCTCTCGATCGACCAGAAGACCGCACAGGACTACATCCGCACGTACTTCTTGCGGTACCAGGGCGTGAAGGCGTTCATCGACCGCACGCTCAAGGAGGGGGAGCAGCGAGGGTACGTGTCGACGCTCTTCGGGCGGCGGCGGTACGTGAGCCTGCGGACGACGAACCGGGTGATGCGGGCGCCGCAGGAGCGCATCGCCGTCAACGCGCCGATCCAGGGTACGGCCGCGGATCTCATGAAGATGGCCATGATCAACGTCGGACGGCGCTTCCGTGCGGACAAGCTGCAGTCGCGGATGATCCTGCAGGTGCACGACGAGCTCGTCGTCGAGGCGCCCGAGGCCGAGGCGGAGCGCGCCGCGGCGGCGCTTAGCGAGGAGATGGAGGGCGTGCACCCGATGAAGGTGCGCCTCAGGGTGGACGTGTCGCACGGCCCGAACTGGGCGGAGTTGAAGTGAAGCCGTCAGCCATCAGCCGTTGGCCGTTAGCAGCAATTACGATGCTGCTCGCCGCGGCCGGCGTCACGCCTGCACAGGAACAACCCGGCAGGCCGCAGCAGGCGGTCGGCGGCTACACGCTGGTCTACGACCGTGGCGTGTCGTGGGTCGAGGGGCCGGAGCGCCTGCTGCTCTTCTCGGGGAGCGTCGAGCTCACCGGTCCGGAGGTGTCGCTGCGCGCGGACCGCCTGCTCGTGTGGACGCGGCCGGACGAGCCGGGGCTGAAGCTGCGGGAGATCTACGCGGAGGGGAACGTCGTGTCGCGCCGCGTCGACGCGAAGACGAAGCGCGAGGTCACGCTGAGGGCGGAGCGGCTCTACTACGACTTCGCGGAGCACCGCGCGTACGTCGTCGATCTGAGCGGGCGCCTCTACCTGGAGCGCCTGCGCTCGCCCGTCGTCGTCCGCGCGAAGGAGGCTCGTGAAGTGTCGCAGGGGAAGTGGCGCGTGAAGGACCTCATGGTCACCACCTGCACGTACGGCCATCCGCATTACCACGTCCACTTCGAGAACGCGACGCTGCACGGCGACAGGCCGCGCGAGGGCGCGTCGCAGTACGAAGTGTGGCCGTATGACGAGTGGAACGTGCGCGGGGAGGGGATGACCGCCGACATCTTCGGCCTGCCCGTCTTCTTCTGGCCGGTCCTCGCCTTCGGAAGCGCCGTCGCGGAGTTTCCGATCCGCTCGCTGCGCGGCGGCCACTCCAAGCGGTTCGGCTACTGGATGGAGTCGGACTGGGGCCTGACGATCCCGAAGGGGCTCGTCGATTCGATCAACCCGTTCGACTCGTCGACCGCCGACGACGACGCGAAGAAGTGGGGCGAGTTCAACTGGGAGGCCGACTGGCGCCGGCGGCGCGGCTGGGCCGCGGGCATCGACATGCAGTGGCGGACGAGCGAGTACAACGGCTACATCGACACGTACGGCCTCCACGACCTCGGAGGCGACCCCGACATCGATTTCGACAAGCAGTTCATCGGGCAGTACAGGAAGGACCGCGGGCGCGCGCGCCTCTTCCACCGCCACGAGGTGGCGTCGGGCTGGCGTGCCGAGGTGGAGGCGTCCTACCTCAGCGATCGCGCGCTCCTGCCCGAGTTCTTCGAGACCGAGTTCAAGAGCGGCAAGGAGCAGGAGACCGCCGCGTACGTGCGCTGGCTCGACGGCTCGACCGGCGCGTATCTGCTGGGGCGCGCCCGCCTCAACGACTTCCAGACGCAGAACGAGTACCTGCCCCGCCTGCGCGGCTTCGTGCACGACCTGCCGGTCGCGCTGGGCGCCACGTGGACGGCCCACGCGGACGCCGCGTACATCCGCGCCCGCTTCGACGACGACCTGGCACTGCCGACGGAGGACGTCCTGCGGCTCGATGTCGTGAACGAGCTGTCGCGGCCGATCGACCTCGTGCTCGCGACCGTTTCCCCCTTTGCGCGGATCCGTAACACCCTCTACCACGAGGATCTGCAGGGGGAGGACGAGCATCGACTCCTGGCGACGGCCGGCGTGCGGGTGTCGACGCAGGTCAGCGGCGTGCACGACCTGACGTGGGAGGACATCGGGCTGCGGCGGCTGCGGCACGTCATGACGGTCGAGGCGGCGTACACGCACAACCTCGAGAACACGCTGGATCCGACGGAGCTTTTCGGTTTCGACGGCGTCGACCGGCTCGACCGCTTCGAGGAGATCGCGTTCGAGATGCGCCACCGGTTCGCGACGAAGGTGCCGTCGGGCGAGGCGCTGGCGAGCCACGACTTCCTGTCGATGGGCGCCGCCGTCGAGTACTACCCGGAGGCGGGCCGCGACACGACGTCCGTCAACGCCAACAACGTCGAGGCGCCCTTCCACTGGATCACGCTGGCGCCGCACGACACGAGCGGCGTGCTGGAGCGGCGCCTCTGGTCCAACATCCACTGGGACCTGTCGATCACGCCCCGCAAACTCTTTGCCGTGTCCGCGGCGGGCGAGTACAATCCCGTCCACCGCCAGGAGGAGATCCGCGAATACACGGCGACGTTCACGCCGGCGGAGGGCTTCCGGGCGAGCGTCGGCGAGGTGTTCGTCAAGAACGTCACGACCGCCTTCACGATGGGCCTGGACTGGCAGATCACGGAGAAGTGGCGGGTGCAAGCGAGCGGGCAGTACGACTTCGAGCTGGACAAGTTCCTGAACTGGCGGGCGGTGCTGACGCGCGACTTCCACGACTTCAACGTGGAGCTGGTCGCGGAGGTGGACGAGACGCGCGACGAGCGGCGCGTCTACGTCACGGCGTATCCGAAGTTCATCCGCAGGCGCAACCGCTGAATGGACATCTCGATCATCGGGACCGGATACGTGGGGCTCACGACGGGCGCGTGCCTGGCCGAGCGGGGGCATCGCGTGCTCTGCGTCGACGCCGACCGCGCGAAGATCGCGCTTCTGCGCAAGCGGCGGGTCCCGTTCTACGAGCCGGGCCTCGCGGACCTCGTGGCGCGCAATGCGCGCGCCGGGCGGCTGTCGTTCGGCGGTTCGAGCGCGGAGGCGGCGGCGCACGGGAAGGTCCTGTTCATCGCCGTCCAGACCCCGCCCCGGCCCGACGGGACCGCCGACCTCAGCGCGGTGGAGACGGTCGCGCGCGAGATCGCGCGGAGCATGCGCGAGTTCCGGCTCATCGTGGAGAAGAGCACGGTGCCGGTCGCGACCGGATCGCGCGTCAAGGAGGTCATCACGAAGTACCGGCCGAAGGGGGTCGACTTCGAGGTCGCGTCGAACCCGGAGTTCCTGCGCGAGGGCTGCGCGATCGAGGACTCGATGAAGCCGGACCGCATCGTGATCGGCGTCGAGTCGAAGCGCGCGGAGATGATCCTCCGCGAGGTCTACAAGCCGTTCAAGGCCCCGCTGCTCGTCACGAACATCAAGAGCGCGGAGCTGATCAAGCACGCGTCGAACGCGTTCCTGGCGATGAAGATCTCGTTCGCCAACGCGGTGGCCGCCGTCTGCGAGCTGGCCGGCGCGAACGTGGGGGAGGTGACGCGCGGCGTCGGCATGGACCGGCGCATCGGGCCGGCCTTCCTCAACGCGGGCATCGGCTACGGCGGGTCGTGCTTCCCGAAGGACGTGGCGGCGTTCGAGGCGATCTCGCGCGAGCTCGGGTACGAGTTCGGGCTCCTGCGCGAGGTGCAGCGCGTGAACGAGCAGGCGCGCGAGCTGTTCCTGAAGAAGGTGGAGCAGGAGCTCTGGATCGTGAAGGGCAAGACGATCGCGGCGCTCGGGCTCTCGTTCAAGCCGAACACGGACGACATCCGCGAGTCGGTCGCGATCAGGATCGTGCGGGCGCTGGCGGAGCGCGGCGCGAAGGTGCGCGCGTACGATCCGCAGGCGGGCGTCAAGGCGCGAGCGGCGCTGAACGGCGTCGGCGCCTGCCGGTCGGCGTACGACGCCGCGAAGGGAGCGGACGCCGCGCTCATCCTGACGGAGTGGGACGAGTTCCGGACGCTCGACTTCGCGCGGCTCCGGAAGGTCATGGCGCATCCGACGATCATCGACGGGCGCAACCTGCTCGACCCCGCGAAGATGCGCGAGTTGGGGTTCACCTATCGGAGCGTGGGGCGGCCATGAGCATCGCGATCTACCCGGGGTCCTTCGATCCGATCACCAACGGCCACCTCGACGTGATCAAGCGCGGCACGCGGGTCTTCGACCAGATCGTCGTCGCGGTCGCCGACAACCCGGGCAAGCAGGCGCTCTTTACCAAGGATGAGCGCATCGAAATGATCCGGGAGGTGACGAAGGGCCTGAAGAGCGTGGAGGCCGATGGGTTCGACGGGCTCGTGGTGGATTACGTCAAGCGGCGCAAGGCGCACGTCATCCTGCGCGGGATCCGCACGATCTCGGACTTCGAGTTCGAGCACCAGATGGCGCTCACGAACCGCACGTTCGCCGGCGACATCGAGACGGTCTTCATGATGACGCACGAGGAGTACTCGTTCGTGAGCTCGCGGCTCATCAAGGAGGCGGCATCGCTCGGCGGGGACATCGGCGCGTTCGTGCCGAAGGATGTCGAGAAGTGGCTGAAGAGGAAGATGGCCGCGGCCCCCAAGCACGAGACGCAGTCGATCGACGTGCTCAAGGAGAAGAAGAAGCCGAAGTGACGTCGTCCCCGACCTCGATGTCGGGGACTCTCGAGACGTCCGCCGGACGGGCGATCGACCAGCTTTCGTGCACGGTGTCGATCCGCAGTTCGCCCACGACGCGGATGCCGCGTACGACGCGCAGCGTGTCCCCCTCGCGTGCGCCGTCGCGGGAGCCGCGGCTCACCATCCAGCGCATGCCGGTGCGGCCGACGACCTTCGCGGGCGCGTTGGCCGCCTCCTTGAGCCGCATCGAGTGCGCGGCCGGCTCCCGGAGGGCCCGGCGGAGCTCGTCGCACTCCCGGCGCAGCGCCTCGTTCTCCGCGGCGCAGTCGTTCCGCCGGGCGAGGGCTTCGGCGGCCCCGGCCTCGAGCTCGTTCGCCGCCATCTGCAGCTCGGCGGCCTTGAGGCGCGCCGCGTCGGGAGCGTCCGGCCCGGAGCACGCGCAGAGCGCCAGCAGCAGGACGGGAAGCGGACGCACGGCTACTCGATCGATTCGACGAAGTCGTCGAGGAACACGTCCTCGCGCTTGAGGGGCGGAACGCACTCCACCTCGGAGGCGTCCGTGAGGGGCTTCTTCACCTTGACCGTGCCGATGACGCGCCCCTGGCGGCGCACCTCGAAGAGCATCTCGGCCTTCACGCCCTGCCGGAGGCCGGCCTCGATGAAGATGCCCGTCTTCTCGTCGTTCCGCCGCACGCGGCCGACGATGGCGAGCTTCAGTTTCTTCAGCTGCACGTCGTCGCCGATGCCGAAGTCGCCGGCGCCGCCGGTGTTGGCGATGAAGCGCCCGATGGAGAAGTCCTTCTCCACGGTATCGAGCCGCAGCTCCGCGCGGAGGCGGTTGTCCCGGTAGACGAACACGCGGTCGGTCTGCTTGGCGCCCTGGACGGAGCCGTAGCTGATGACGTAGCCGTCCCCCGCCTTCCCGGTGATCGAGAACTTCTTCTCGCCCGGGGAGGGCGCGGTCGGCTTGCTCCCGTCGGGAACGCCGGGGCCGGCGATCTTGCGGTGCGCGATCGCCTCGTCCTCGTATTTCATGTCCTGCGCGCGCCCCTCGAGGATCTTGAGCTTCGTCTGCGCCTTCGACTGGCCGACGTACTTCTCGAACTCGGCGGTCCCCAGCTTCTCGTACCTCCAGTCGTCCGGCTTCGTCGGATCCTCGTTCTTCACGCGCACCTTGCGCATGATGTCGAAGCGGTAGCCGGGGAGCACGCCGTCGGGCTCGCCCTTGTTGATGACCACGAAGGCGAACTGCGCGTCGACCGCCCACACCTTCGCGCGGATCACATCGATGGGGCCCGGGGTCGGCGGCTTCGGGTCGCCCGATTCGGGATCCTTCGGAGGGAGCACGCCGCCGCCGCTCTTCAGCGCCTCGCGCAGCCGGATGACTTCGTCGGTGAGCCCGCGCAGGCCTTCGATCTCCTTGCGCAGGAATTCGTTCTCCTTGACGAGCTTCTGCTTGTCGACCTGCAGCTCCATGACCTGCTTCTTGAGCCCCTCGATCGCCTTGTTGAGATCTTCGATCTTCTGCTCCCAGGACTTCTCCTGGGGCTGGATCAGGAGGGCGAGCGCGGCGAGAAACGGCATCATGGGTGCTCCTTGATAGGGCCGCAATTATAGACGTTGTGGCAGGGCGGTTCCACTCAGGATAGTTGGAGGACGCCCGCCGTGGTAGCATCAGGCCGTGATCGAAGGCGTGCGGCTCGGCAAGGATGAGCTCAAGGCGCGGTTCGGCTGCACCGAGCGGCTCGCCGTGCGGATCGGCGCGCTGCTGGCACGGGGCGTCGGAATCAGCGCGGCGGCGATCGAGGAGGCGTGCCGCACCCGCGAGCTGGAGGCCGTCTTCCTGTCCGGCCCCCTCCTCGGCCGGTCCGACGCGCTCGAAACGGCGGCGCTGCGCGCGCTGGGCGACGCCGCTTCCGTCCTGACCGTCGTCGTCCGCGACGGGCGGCGGATCATCGCGCTCGAAGAGGAGACGCTCGCGGAGCAGGCGTGGGACGCGGCCAGGCCGGCGTCGCTGCCGGCGCTGGTGGCGCCCGTGACGCTGGCCGCTCCGGCGTCGCCGGGCGCGGAGCTGCGCTTCTCGCCGGAGGACCTCGCCGGCATCCGCATGGTGCTGCTGACGGGCGTGGACGGGCGCGCCAAGGTGGAGGCGCTGCGCAAGCTCGTCTACGCGCCGGTCGACTCCGGAGAGCGCGGCGCGCTGGCGCTGCGCG
>Ga0187892_10003237_pt1 | contig 30098 bp, 18 predicted proteins | sample MA1701073metaG_FD_139345 | JGI IMG/M metagenome (GOLD analysis project Ga0187892, IMG submission 139345) | Bio-ooze microbial communities from a basaltic lava cave in the Kipuka Kanohina Cave System on the Island of Hawaii, USA - MA170107-3 metaG ...
ACAAATACGCCAATTATATGCAAGCATTATCTGCAAATATACATGCCTACATATCCCGGCCACGGTGACCGCTCCCCCTTTATTTTCAGTCCGTTATTAAAATCGCGTTAAGGAAGGTCCGCCTGACCTACACCAACACCGGCGCGGCGACGGCCAGCAACGTGACCTTGACCGATCTCATCGGCGGCGGCGCCACCGCGGGCATGAGTTATGTTGCGGGCAGCGGACTGTGGAGTGGCTCGGGATCGGCCCTGACGGACGCGGCGGGAGGGGATCCCGCCGGGATCACCTATGACTTCAACGTCACCACCCCCAACACCGTGAGGGCGGTCATCGGCTCGGTGTTGCCGGGCCAGAGCGGGACCTTGAGCTTCCGCCTCAACATCAACGCTGGGCTGCCCCCCGGTTCGGCTACGACCCAGAACACCGCTTATCTCTGTTACAACAACGGGGCGGTGTTGGTGCCCCTAGGCTGTACCGGCGCCCCTGGCAACAGCCAGCCGACGAACACCGTGGCCTATACGGTGCTCGGCTCCTTCGCGGTCCGCGCGACCGACGTCTCGGTGACACCCGCCGCGAGCTCCTCGACCGATGACGATGCATTGAGCAACGACATCGTCACCGAGGCCAGCGCAACCCAGGGCAGCACTGTTCGCTTCGACAACGTCATCGTCAACGACGGCAACGGCACCGACACCTTCAACATCACCTTGCCGGCCAACACTTTCCCGGCCGGCACCTCGTTCCAGCTCTTCAACAGCACGGACAGCGCACCGCTGACCGATTCGAACGGGGACGGCGTCGTCGATACCGGGCCGGTCGCGGTGGGGGCGTTTACCCGTGTGTTCGTGCACGCGGTGTTGCCGCCGAGCGCGACCGGCGGGCCCTTCAATGTCACCAAACGCGCGACCTCGGCAGGCGGAGGCGCCGGGGTGTCCGACGAGGTTACCGACCGGCTCACCGCGATCACCGCGAGTACGGTGGACCTCAGGAACAATAGCGCAGTCGGCCCAGGCGCGGGGCCCGGTCCGGAGGGGGCGGCTCAGGTGACCAACTTGACCAACCCGGGGACCACGACCACCTTCACGCTGTTCGTAAACAACACCGGTACCAGCGCGGACAATTATGACCTAGCGGCCAGCACCGACAGCAGCTTTGCCACGATCACACTGCCGGCGGGATGGAGCGCGAGCTTCAGGCAGGCCACCGGGGCCGTTGGCTCAGAGTGTTCGTCCACGGGCGCCGTGATTACCAACACCGGCTCGATCGCAGGCGGTGGCAGCCGCGCGGTTTGCGCCCTGGTGTCGGTCCCGGCTGCAACCTCGGCGGGAACCACCTCGATCTTCTACCGGGCCCGATCGCCCAATACCGGGGCCACCGACCGCAAGCACGACGCGGTCACGGTCAATACGGTGAGTCAGCTGACCTTGACGCCGAACAACGTCAACCAGGTGTCCCCGGGCGGTAACGTCGTCTACCAGCATACCCTGGACAATAACGGTAGTGTGGCCGAGACCGCCATCGCCTTTCCCGCCGCGAGCAACACCGACTCGCTCTCGGCGAGCGGCTGGAACCATGTCCTGTATCTGGACAACGGCGACGGGATCTTCAATCCGGGGCCGGATACGGTGATCACCCCCGGCACGACCACCATCGCATCCCTGGCCGCCGGCGCCGGCGTGATTATCTGGGACAACGTGTTCGCACCTCTCGGGGCGGTCGTGGGCACCACCAACGTGACCACCATCGCGGTGCAGAGCGGCAGCTCGGCGGCCAACGCCTCGGCGACCGACTCGACCACGGTGATCTCGAGCGATCTCACGCTCCTCAAGGAGCAAGTCCGTGTGGACTGCACCAGCGGCGCGCTCATCGGGAGCTTCGTTACCACGCCGCTCTCGGGCGCCAACGCGGTGCCGCCGGGCGGGTGTCTCAAGTACCGGGTGACCGGCACCAACAGCGGCACCACGGCGCTCACGAGCCTCTCGATCAGCGACTCGACCCCGGGCTTCACCACCCTGGAGACGACGCCGGCCGGCTGTGCGGTTGCGGCCACCACCACGGACACAGGTGCGGTGACCACGGGCGGCACAGCAGCCGACGAGGGCACCGGCACGGTGACGGCCACCAAGGCGAGCCTGGCACCGCTCACCAACGTGGTCCTCACCTACTGCGTTCAAATCGACCAGTAGCGCTATAGGTACCGGGCGGCGGGCGGTTGCCCGCCGCCAGGCCTCGGTGGCCTCGCGATGGACTCAACCGGAGGCTCCTGAGCCGATCCTAAACATTGGATGTTCACACCGCCACCGCGTACCCATGCAGCCCACCCGATATAGCCGAAATTCGTGCCCGCGCTCTGTAAATGGCCGCAATTTGCGATGTTCCTCGTTGCGTTCGCGGGGCATGCGGTGCACGCGGCGGCCCCGGATGGAGGTAGCACGATCACGAACCAAGCGACGGCCACCTTCGTCGACTCGGCCGGCCAGTCCCAGACACTCCGATCCAACACCGTACAGACCACGGTGGCTCAGGTGGCGAGCTTCACCTTGGTCTCGGGCCAGAGCAGCACCGCGGCGCCGGGTCAGACCGTGAACTTCCCCCACACCCTGACCAATACCGGTAACGGCACTGACACCTTCGACCTCTCGGGCACCGACACCTTCGCGGGGAGCTTCAACTTCACCAGCGTCACCCTCTACGCGGATGCTAACTGCGACGGGGTGCCGGATAACTCGACGGCTATCACCGGCACCGGGGCCTTGGCCCGCAACGGCCAGTTCTGCTTCGTCGCGGCCGCAGCGATCCCGGGAGGCGTGGCGCCCGCCACCAGCGATCAGATGACTGTGACCGGCCAGGGCAACGCGGCGGCGGCCGCGAGCGGGGGCTATACCGCCGCCACGGCGCAAACCAATACCGACGTGGTCACAGTGATCGCGGCGCCGGGTGGCCTCGATCTCACGCTTACCAAGACACACTCAGGCAACTTTACCGTCGGCCGCCCGGGCACCTACGCCTTGAGGGTACGAAACATCGGCGGCACAGCGACCTCGGGCCCGATCACGGTGACCGACACCCTGCCCGTTGGGCTCGCATTCGTGCCCGCGGGCTCGGGCGGCGTGAGCTGGAGCTGCAGCGCCGTCAGACAGATCGTGACCTGCGCGAGCTCCGCTGTGATCCCGGCGGCCAGCAGCCATCCGAACGCGCTTACGATCGTCGTCAACCCGAGCGCCCCGGCGCTCTCCGCCTCGCCCGTGACCAACACGGCGACGGTCTCGGGGGGCGGTGAGCCGCTCGCGAGCCGCGGAAACAACAGCGCCTCCGATCCCACCCTCATTGACGACACGGCGCGCCTGTCGGGCCGGGTGTGGCGGGATCTGAACCATGACCGACGCTATGCCGTCGGCGAGACTCTGCTCAAGAGCTTCATCGTGGATTTCATGGACGCCTCGAACAAGGTCCTGCGCAGCGCCCGGACCAACGGGCGCGGGGCTTACTCCTTCAAGGACGTGACACCGGGAGCCGGCTATCGGCTCCGCTTCCGCGATCCGGCCACCGGCCACCCGGTGCGGGGCATGCCGGTGGACGGGGAGCAAGGCACCCCGGTCTCGGGCGCGACCGTCACCAACGGGATCATCGAGGACCTGACGCTCGGCCCCGGGGACACGATCACGCAGCAGAGCCTGCCGCTCGATCCCAGCGGTGTTGTCTACGATGCGATCACCCGCCGGCCCGTGGCGGGCGCTGTGGTTACCCTCCGTGGCCCAGCGAGCTTCAACCCCTCGACCCAGCTCCTGGGCGGGCGGGGCAACCTCGCGCAAACCACGGGTGCCACCGGCCAATACCAGTACCTGTTGCTGGCCGGAGCCCCGTCGGGGACCTACACGTTGGCGGTCACGGCCCCGCCGCGCTACCGGCCGTTCCCCTCGACCTTGATCCCGCCGGCAGCCTCGGCGGGCGGTTGCCCTCAAGCAAACTGCTTGGACCCGACCGGGCTCGCGGGCCCCGGTTTGGCCTACCCGATCGTCTCGCTCGGCTCGGCGCCCCCCGCGGGCGCGCCCACGACCTATTTTCTGCGCTTCAGGCTCAACCTCGCGAGCGATCCGAGCATCGTCAACAACCACCTGCCCCTCGACCCGACGAGCTTCGACGGGAGCGGCCTCCTGGTGCAGAAGAGTGTCACCCGCAACATCGTCGAGATCGGGGAGTTCGTGGACTACACGGTGCAGATCAGGAACAGCACCAGCTTCGCGATTCCCCGGCTCAGCGTCACCGATCGGTTGCCGGCCGGATTCGCGTATCTCAAAGGCAGTGCCCGGCTCGATGGCGCACCGGTCCCGGACCCGGCCGGCGGCGCGGGGCCTCTGCTGCGCTTCACGGGCCTCGGCACCCTGACCCCCAACGCCACCCGCAGCCTGCGCTACCGGGTACGCATCGGGCCAAGCGCGCAGCTCGGGGACGGCATCAACCACGCACAGGCCACCGGCGGGGCCTTCCGCTCCAACGTAGCCTCGGTCCGGGTGCAGGTGGTCGGCGGGGTGTTCAGCGATCGGGGCTTCATCCTCGGCAAGCTGTACACGGACTGTAACCGGAGCCGCGTCCAGGAGCCCGGCGAGGTAGGGATCCCCAGCGTACGCCTATACCTCGAAAACGGCACCTACGTGGTCACAGACTCCGAGGGTAAGTTCAGTTTCTACGGTCTAGAAGCGCTCACCCACGTCCTCAAGGTCGATGCGAGCACCCTCCCCAGAGGATCCAAGCTCATCACGCTCTCGAACCGGCATGCCGGTAATCCCAACAGCCTCTTCGTGGACCTCAAAAAGGGCGAGCTGCACCGCGCCGACTTCGCGGAAGCCTCGTGCAGTAACGAGGTCATGCAGGAGGTGAAGCGGCGCCGCGCGCTTACGGAGGTGGTGGTGCCCGAGACCGATCGCGGCCTGGACTATGATCTCACCCCCGACGGGTTGCCCATCCCCTTGAGCGATCCCAAGTCGCTGCCGGCGAGCGGGGTGGTGGGCCAAGACGCGGCCCAGCCCATCCCCCAACACCGCGGAGCGGCCGCCATCGCCGGGGCACCGAGCCCGCAGGGACAGCAGCGCTACCAGCCCCTGCTCGGGCCCGACACGTTGAGCTCCAAGAACTCGAACCTGCCGCCGGCGCCGGTCGCAGCGGTGCCGCAGGTAGACTTGGAAAGGCTGTTGCCGGGACTCGATAATAACCTCGGCTTCGTCGACCTCCAGGACGGGGATACCCTCCCCATCGCCCAGACCCATGTGCGGGTCAAGGGGCAGGCGGGTTCTAGCTTTAAGCTGAGTGTGAACGGCACCGAAATCTCCGAGGCGCGCGTCGGCAGGAAGGCCGTGCTGGCCGAGCAGCGGCTCCTGGCCTGGGAATACATCGGGATCCCGCTCAAAGCGGGCCGAAACACGCTGACGGTCCTACAGATCGACCCCTTCGGCAATGAGAGGGGCATGCGCACCATCCACCTTATCGCCCCCGACCGGCTTGGTCGCATCGAGATCCATCTGCCCGAGACCCCGATCGCCGACGGCCACACAGCCGTGCCGGTTACGGTCCGGCTCACGGATGCCAAGGGTGTCCCGATCACCGTGCGCACCCCGCTCACGCTGGAGGCCACCGCGGTGCGCTGGCAAGTCGAGGACCTCGACAAGATAGAGCCGGGGGTGCAGGTGTTCATCGACGGGGGCAAGGCTGAATACCGCCTCCTGCCCCCGCACGAGCCACGCGAGGACCTCATCCGAGTCTCGTCGGGTGTACTTCAGGCCGAACGCCGACTCACCTTTCTGCCCGAGCTCCGGCCGCTCATCGCCGCGGGCGTGGTCGAGGGCACGCTAGCTCTCAGGAGCTTTGATCTCGGCAAGCTGGTCGCGGCGCGCGAGCGCGACGGTTTCGAAGAGGAGCTCGAGACCTTTGCTGTCGAGGGCAACGACGGCCGGGTCAAGGCCGCGGGGCGCAGCGCGCTGTTCTTGAAGGGCAAGGTCAAGGGCGATTACTTGTTGACGCTCGCCTACGATTCCGACAAGGACCCCCGGGAACGTCTTTTCCGCGACATCCAACCTGATGAGTTCTATCCCGTGTATGGGGATTCGTCGTTCAGGGGCTTCGACGCGCAGTCGACGAGCCACCTCTACGTGCGCGTCGACAAGGGTCCGAGCCACCTCCTCTACGGCGACTTTCTCGCCCAAGAGCCGAGCGAGGTCCGATCACTCTCGGCCTACCATCGATCGCTTACCGGCCTCAAGGGAAATTTTGAAAACGATTGGCTCAACGTCGATCTCTTCGCCGCCAACGACAACACCCGCCGAGTGATCGAGAATATCCCGGCCAACGGCACCTCCGGCCCCTTCCTGCTCAAGAACGGCAATATCGTCGAGCATAGCGAGCAGGTGGAGATCCTGACCCACGACCGCAATCAACCGGCCGTGGTCCTCGAGATCGAACCCCAGGCGCGTTTCAGCGATTATACCCTTGACCCTTTCACCGGTCAGCTGCTCTTCAAGGCCCCAATCCCGAGTCTCGATGAGCGCCTAAACCGGCGCTCCATCCGCATCACCTACGAGGTCGACCAGGGCGGTGATAGCTTCTGGACCTACGGGATGGACGCCCAGTTCAAGCTAACGGAAAGGCTGGAGCTCGGTGGGGTCTATGTCCGAGACGAGAACCCGCTCGACGAATATGAACTCAAGGGCGCCAATGCGACCCTGAGACTCACCGAGAAGACCTTCCTCTTCGGCGAGTATGCCATCACCGATGCCCAGGGCCCGGTCTCCTTCACCCCGCTCCCGGGGCTGACCTCGGGCCTGGCCTCGGGCAGCGGCGATGCCTGGCGGGCGGAAATCCGCCATGAGGACGGGCGGCTCGGCGCCCGCGCCTTTTACGGTCAGGCTGAGAACAGCTTCAATAACCCCAACGCTTACCTCACCAACGGCCGCCGCGAGGCCGGTGCCAAAGCCACCTATGCCCTCACCCCGCAGGACAGCTTGACGGGTGAGGCGCTGCGGACCGAGGACCGCTTTTTCGGCGGTAAGCGCCAGGGAGTGGAGCTAAGCTACGGGCACGCTTTCGAGAACAACGTTCGCGCCGAAGTCGGCATGCGCCACAGCGACGAATCCTTGCGTCCGGCGCAGCCGACGAGCATCGGCACGACGCCGAACGAGGTCACCAGCCTGCGCGGCAAGCTCACGGTCCCCGTGCCCTATTTCCCGGAGGCCTCCCTTTTCGGCGAGTACGAACAGGACCTCTTCGATAGTGACAAGCGCGTGGCGGCGCTCGGCGGCGACTACCAGTTCTCGACCCGCGGGCGCCTCTACGCGCGCCATGAGCTCATCTCCTCGCTCTCGAGCCCCTACGCCCTCAACCAGCTTCAGGAGAACCACAGCACCGTGGTCGGGATCGATACCGAATACCTGAAAGATGCGAACCTGTTCACCGAATACCGGGCCAGCGACGCCTTCGATGGGCGCAGCACCCAGGCCGCTATCGGGACGCGCAACGCTTGGCACCTCTTCGAGGGTCTGACCTTGAACACGAGCACCGAGCAGGTGAAAACCCTCGAGTCGGCGGGCACGGGCTTCGACAGCGACTCCCAGGCCTACACCGCGGCCCTGGAGTACACCGGCCACCCGCTCTGGAAGGCGAGCGGCCGGGTCGAGTACTATCACGCCTCAAACGCCGAGAGCTGGCTCAACACCCTGGGCCTCGCCCGCAAGCTCGACCGCGATTGGACCTTCCTGGGCCGCAGCATCCTGGCGTTGACAGATAGCGAAGGCGCCGCCGGCCAGAGCCTCCAGCACCGCCTCCAGCTCGGCGTCGCCTATCGCGACACCACAACCAACGTCTGGAATGCCCTGGCCCGATACGAGCACAAGTACGAGGACGGCAGCCCGCGCGTGGGCTTCGGCCTCAATACCATCGATCCCGGCCTCGATCTCAAGCGCACCGTCGATGCCGTGTCGCTGCACTACAGCTATCAACCCGAGCGCTCCTGGGTCCTGAGCGGACGGATCGCGGCCAAGTACGTCCAGGAGGATTCGTTCGGCATCAAGAGCAACTACGACGCGGAGCTGTTCATGGGGCGCTACACGATGGACTTGACGGAGCGCTGGGATATCGGGCTCCAGGCCTCGGCGCTGGCTGGGGAGGGGTTCAAGAGCGTCCAGTTCGGCTTCGGGCCAGAGTTGGGCTACCGCGTCACCGACAACCTCTGGGCCTCGGCAGGCTACAACCTCTTCGGCTTCGAGGACGAAGACCTCAGCGCCGACGAGCACACCGATCAAGGTGTCTACGTCCGGCTCCGGTTCAAGTTCGACGAAGAGCTGTTCAAGCCGGTGATGGACCTCCTCAAATAGGCTCGGTAGTTCAATGAACGCATGGGTGACGACAATGAGGCAGCGCGATTATAGGGCGATACGGCGACCGACGGTCCTCGCCGCCCTGGCCTTATTCCTCGCGACGCTGTGGCCGGCGGAGGCGGCATGGGCCGTCTACATCAACCGCTACTCGACCACCAACCGCGGGGCCGTGACCTTCACCGGCAACACCCTGGGCCTGAGCAAGCAGAACAACGTCAACGCACCAGGCACGGCGGATTCGATCGGGACCTTCATCACCACGAATCTGGGATCGCGAGATGGCACCTATCCCTTCGGGACCACTGCCAACTGGCAGCAGAGCAATGGCTCGGCCGTCCTCAACATGCCCGTAGGCAGCACAGTGCTCTATGCGGAACTCATCTGGGGAGGCACCTCCAACCAGGGGGGCGAGAACGTCACGGCCTTCCTGAACAACGCGGTGAGCCTGACCACGCCCTTTGGGAGCTTCAGCGTGCCTCCCGCCGCCGCCACGGCGCAGTCGGGGGCCAACACGCGCTACGTCCGTTCAGCCAATGTGACGGCGATGGTAGCAGCCGGCGGACCGGGTACCTACACCGTGGGGGGGGTCCCGGGCACCCAAGCCAACTCGGAGAATACCGACAATACCGCCGGCTGGACCCTGGCCGTGGTCTATGCCAACCCCACCCTCCCGATCCGTAACCTGACCGTATTTGTCGGGGCCGAGAATCAGGGCGCAGCACCGGCGCAGGTCAGCGGCTTCTGCACGCCGGGTACGGGTGCCGTCAACGGGCGCGTGCTGGTCTCGACCATGGAGGGCGATTCGAACCGCACCGGCGATGAGTTCCGCTTCGGGCCGACCTCGACGCTGGGCAACGGCAACCGGCTCTCTGGACCCAACAATCCCCTTACGAACTTCTTCGCCTCGCAGCTCAACAACGACGGCGGATTGCTTGACACCAGCGGCACTTTCGGTACGCTCAACCACCCGCTTGGGAGCAACGGCTCTGGCCGGCGGCAGGGCTGGGACATCACCAACGCGAACGGCTCCGCCCAGCTCACCAACAACCAGATCCAGGCCTTCGCTCAGGGGACGACCACCGGCGACGAATACACCATCAATGGCCTAGGGCTACAGATCGACGTGCTTGCCCCGAGCTTCCCGGTCAGCGTGAAGCAGGTGGACAAGACCGTAACCTTCGTGGGGGATGTGCTCACCTATACCGTGACGGTGCAGAACAACGGCGCTGCCCCGGCCAATAACGTCATCTTCACGGATGTTCTCCCGCCAGGCACGAGCTATGTCGCGGGCAGCTTCACGGTCGACAGCGTCGCGCAATCGGTGACGCCTCCGTTCAACTTCAATCTTGGGACCATCAACAACGGCTCGCAGAAGATGGTGAGCTTCCGGGTCCGGGTAGATGCCCTGCCCGGTACTCCGCCTTACGAATACCGCAACAGCGCTTCCTGGTCCTACACCTACGATATCTGCGGCACGCCGATCCCGGGCTCGGTCACGACCAACGAGGTGGTCAGTACCGCAACCGCGGTCTCGGGCTATAAGTCGGTCAAACTCACGACCGATGCGGATTCGAGTCTGACGGTCACCCCCGGCGATACGCTCACCTGGAGCCTGTTCTACGCCAATTCCGGATCGGCGAGCGCGACCGGTTTCCAGATCACCGACAGCCTGCCCACTGGTCTCACGATCACCGCTCCGGGGGCGCAGACCGTGGCCACCACCCAGGGGATCTGTATCTTCACGCGCAACGCGGCCTATACCGGGACCGGCGCCAACACCGCCCTGCTTACAGCCGGGGCGGCGCTCGGGGCCGGCTGTACGGTTCGCGTCGATATCCCCGTGACCGTCAATCCGGGAGTCAACGGCACCCTCAGCAACCAAGCGATGGCCACGGGGACCGCGCTCCCGCCCGCGGGCGTCCGCACCGATAACGTGGACAACACCACGGCGGGGCTGCCGCCCGGTGTGGTGGTACCGGCGGGCAGTATCCCGCAGGCGCAGAATCCGAGCATCGATCCCACCACCGTCGCGATCCCGGGCGTCACCGTCTCGGGCACGGTGTACCGGGACCAGCACCCGAACGGCAGCCGTGACGGGGGCGAGGCGGGCACCGGCCTGACTCTCTATGTCAAGCTCAGCACGCGCACCGCAGGCGTCTGCAACGGGCCGGCCGTAGCCGTCGCAAGCGCCGACCCCACGACCGGCGCCTATAGCTTGACCGGGATCACGGCCGGGAGCTATTGCCTCTTGGTCGATGACAATTCGACCCTGAGCGATGTCACCCCGAACACCCCCGCGGGCTGGGTTTTCATCGGCCCGGCCACCGGGAACCGGTCCATCACCATCACCACCACCGGCCTCACATTGCAGGACTTTGGTCTCTTCGAGGGGAGCGTGCTCAGAGGCCGGGTATTTAGAGATACCGGCGAAGACGGTGGCCCCAACGATGGGCTGCAGAACGGCGCAGAGCTAGGCATCGGCGGCGTGACCGTGAGGCTTACCGACGCATCCGGTAGCACCGTTTACGCCACCGCGCTGACCAATGGCTCGGGCGACTACAGCCTCCCCGTTCCGGGCAGCCTCACCACCGGGACTGTCTTGCGCGTGGTCGAGACCAACCTCACGGGCTACCTCTCGACCGGCGGGCAAGTGGGTACGACCGGCGGCAGCTATGCGCGCGCCACCGACACCACGACCTTTACGCTTACCTCAGGCACGAGCTATACCGGCGTCAACTTCGCCGATGTGCCGGTGAACCGGCTCACCACCGACGGGCTGCAGAGCGCCCTCCCCGGCACGACTCTCTATTACCCCCATACCTTCATCGCCGGTAGCGCCGGCCAGGTCGGCTTCGCTACCTCAGCCGTTGCCACGCCCTCGCTGCCCGGATGGAGCGAAGTCTTCCATCGCGACGCGGACTGCGATGGCCAGTTCGATGCGGGCGAGCCCCAAATCACGGCGCCGATCACCGTGGTCGCCGGCGATGTGATCTGCATCCTGGTGAAGGAATTCGTCCCCGCGGCCGCACCGCTCGGCGCGCAGAACGTGGTGACCGTGACCGCGAGCTTCACCTACACCAACGCGAGCCCCGCGCTCGCGACCACCCATACCCGCACCGACACCACCACCGTGGGCGATGCGGCGCTGCGCCTGCAGAAGGCCGTCGACAAGGCCCAGGCCCTGCCAGGGGAGAACCTGATCTATACCATCACTTACACCAACACCAGCTCGAGACCCTTGACGAGCCTCATCATCACGGACGCCACGCCGGTCTTCAGCACCTTCATTAGTGTGAGTTGCGGTACACCGCCCGCGGGCCTCGTCTGCACGCCGCCGGCCGCCCCCACGACCGCACCGCCCCCGGGCGGCACTGGGCCGATTATCTGGGGATTCAGCGGCAGCCTGCTACCCGGGGCCTCGAGCAGTGTGCAGTTCACGGTCAGGGTGGATTCCTGATCCCGTGGCGCGCCGGCCATTGGGGGCGAGCGGGTCATCCCTTAGGGTTTGGCAATCGCCTCGATATCGACCAGGCGGGCGCCGGTAAAGGTCAGGATCCGCGGAAAGCTCCGGGTACCCGGACGGTAGTGCCATTGCTCGACCAGGGCCTCGTTGGCGCCAGACACGATTTCCTTAAACACCGGTGGACCACATTTCTCCATCACGTCAAGCTTGGTGTCGCCCGCTTTGACCAGATACGTGCCGCACCGCAAGTCATCATCCGCCAGCACCCCACCCGCAAAGCACGAGAAGATCGCTAGGGGCGACTAGGGATTTCAAACGCACCTTTTACCGCTAAGGGAAACTACTGCTGAACCTGTCCGCTGTCAGCGTGCTATGACCCGGAATATGATTACCCTGCTGCTCGCGCTGGGAGCGCTGTTATTGGCAGGATGCGAAGAGTGGAGCGGCGCTTCGAACGCAAGACCTCGCACCCAGGGTGAGTTTGAAAGCGCCCTTAGCGCGGAAGAGCCTCGTCAGTGACGCCGTCAGGGGGGTCTACCTATGCGCTCATCGGGCTACTCGGCGGGGGAGATGGGCTGCTCGCCGAGCGCTTCGGCGCGATCGTTCGAGGCTCGCTTTCGACGTTATGCTCCGGTTCGAGCACCACCGGTTCGGTCCGATGCATCTCGCGCAACATTGAAGTGACCTTCTCACGTACCGGTTCGAACCTTAGGCACCATAGAAATACGATGCCATATTGCCTCACCGCGGATATCGCCCCGACGATGACGAGCACCATACCAGGCACGAACGCCAGAAACAGAACGCCAAGTTCTCTGTCCATAATCATACCCCCTGTTCAACCGCCCACCATCGCGGTGGCCTGCCCGGAGTTATGATCTGGCCCTTAAATAACGTAGGCCGGTCTTCACTTGGTTCTGCGCGAAAGACGGGACTGATCGAATGCCCGCCAGACCAGGAGCCAAAGGCAGTAGCGTGGCAACCCGGTTCCGTCAGCAGAGGGCTTTCCTGGCATCTTCGAACCTCTAAAGGCCCCACCCTCCCGGACCCCCGACGGCGCCATTGCCCGGGGGCCGGCTTCGCGTGCCGGGCTCCGTCTAGCCGTCGCCTCGTACCATACCTTTCGGTGACGTTGCCTCAACTGCTCGTCAATTTGATGCCGGTTCATGATCATGTCCTCTCATAAAGATGTTACTTGGTCGCTAATTATCAAACTCTGCGCCATCGCCAGCGCCCTAGTCAATAATCTCTTAGTAACAATGACATAAGCGGTGTGGCTAGACGTAGGATGCAGGTGTTGGAATGTCCTCTGCTCCGTAAGAATTGCAGTCTCCCGATGTAAATCTTGCCCGATCGCATGATAGGATGGCGACAGGGTGATCGTGCCATTGGAGTGCAGATTAGAGGCCTTAGGCTAGATGCCCGTTTGCGCACGAAATCGCCGCGCAGAGACTGCTTATGAAGGCTTTCACCTGCCACGTCTGTCAGCAGCTGATCTTCTTTGAAAACGTCCAGTGCCTGCGCTGCCAAAGCGCCCTCGGTTACCTGCCCGATGTGGGCGTGCTGAGCGCACTCGAACCAGCCGCAGACGGGGAGTGGAGGCCGCACGCGCCGGAGGCCGGGGATAGGCGCTACAAGATGTGCCTCAATTACAGCCAGGAGCGGGTCTGCAACTGGCTGCTAGCCTCTGAGGATGACGCGAACCTGTTGTGCCTGGCCTGCCGCTTCAACCAGACCATCCCGGACCTCTCATTGCCGGAGAATCGCAGCCTGTGGCAGCGGCTCGAAACGGCGAAGCGGCGGTTGGGTCAGCCGGATATGTATCCGTTCGTGCTGTCGCCGATGGCCGTCAAAAAACTTGGATTTGTCCACCAGGTCGTCAGCAACGCCGCACAGCCGTCAGCTACCGGCTAGGCTAAAATCTGCGGGCGCTGGGCAACCGATGGCAGCGGGCCTGGGATTGCACATAGACGCGAGCAAGCCGCCGCTACCGCGCCGGTTAGGAGGCATCTGAACGACGTTTATCGTAAACCTAATCCGATAAACTGCAGCAGGCAACAGGGCCGAAGCGATCGGTTGTCGTGGCGATGAGCCGCCAGGCCTGAAATGCACGATTCCTTTCCAAACCTCTAAACCTCGTTATCCTGTGAGGATCTCGAGGGCCGCATATACTGCCCTGACGGTCTCGCGATCCAGATCTTTCGCTTGCTCGCTTAGCTGAACGTATGCCACCATCAGCTCCTCACCATCTTCTGATTTGCGACTGGTTACGCCCTGCCCGCGTTTGCGGTTCATCCAAGCTTCGTGCACTTTGGCAGCCACGATTTCAACTTCAGGCAAGTCCATGTGTGGGCCTGTGAACAACTATTTTGCATTTCTGCATTTCTGTGACTCCGATCGTTCAGGGACGCAGGGTCGGTCGATGAGTCTTGCACGACGACGCAGGAATATAGGCGCGGCCAGGTGTTGTGCAGATCACCGTTAATTATTCAATCTACCTCTTAGCCCGTTCCACTGCTTCATCGACCTTCTCGCCGGCACGTTCCGCTGGACCTTGGGGATCCAGGGCCTCTTTAGCCTCGTCCATCGCCTCATCGACCTGCGCACCGGCACGTTCGGCTGGGCCCTGCTGCTCGCACGCACCGAGTCCAAGCGCTAGCAAAATGACCGTAAGACCTGTTAATCGTTGGTGACCGTTATTCATATAGTTCTCTCCTAGAGGTTGTAAATGGGATACCGCCGTGCCTCGCAACTATCACCGACGTGTGCGGGTGCGGCCGTGCGGCTTGAGCGCCAGGACGGAGGCGAGCGGGGCTCACACCCCCTCATGCTCAAACCGATGCCCAACGATCACTACTCACACGGCCGCACATGACCAGGGGCATTAGCCGTGCCACCCTCGTCCCAATCGAACGCTGTCGAAGTCAATCAAAGGCTTAGCAATTTACTAGATACGCTTCCAGCACATGGGCTCGCGGCCGATCGGTAATAATTGCAAGGGAAATAGCAACTCTTACAGGCGGTTGCCGGTAGACGCCTTGTCGAATATCGCTGATGTAATGCTAACCGCTTGAATGTATTGATCCGGTGTCAGCTTAGAACGGTGGCATAGGCGTTGCGCACACGGTCAGTAGGTGGGCAGGCGTTACCGGACGCCTATCTCACGACCCTACAACGATGGTGTTGGAAAACCATTACTTTAAGGAGAAAAAAATGTCAGCAAAAAAGGCAAGCACAAAAGCATCTGCAAGCAAGCAGTCCGCGAGTAAGAGTGGCGGTACTAAGAAGGGCAGCTCTAAGACGGGTTCCGCCGCTAAAACGCAAATAAAGGAGACGGCCGCCAAAGTGCTGGCCGGAGCGGCCGCGGGCGCAGTTCGCGCGATGATAGGTCCGCTCGAAGAGGCTGCGGGTACCAGCGAAGAGGCTGCGGGTCTCAATAAGCCAGGCGGAAACAAGGGCGGGAAGTCTACCGGAGAGTCTGGCGGCAAATCTAGCAAGTAGGCTTCGGTCGTGAGCGATACTAAAAAGAGCGCAACCGGCGCGAAACCGAATGCGGGCGGCGAAAACTTGCCCTCGCTGATCGGTCGCCTGGGCCACGATATAGTCACTCTCCTCGACACCAAACTCGGCCTGTTGAAGCTCGAGATCAAAGAAGACGTAAACGCATATGTGCGCGGGCGCGTCTCTATCGGCGTAGGCGGTATAATCGCAGCCGTCGGATTCTCGCTGTTGAACGTGGCTATAGCCTTCCTGGTTTCCGCGCTATTTGAAAATACTCTGCTCAGCCAGCCGGTTAAGTACGCGCTCGGCTTCATTATTACGGGCGGGATCTATCTGGTCATCGGGGCAGCCGTCATAATAAGAGCTAGAGACCGATTAGCGAAACAGAACCTCGCGCCCGAAAGGAGCATCGAAGAGCTGGAAAAGGACAAGCGGTGGGTGAAGCGAGAGTCATAACCGACTCGGCTTGTTAGCGACAAACGATTTACAGACAAAAGGAGAAAGCAATGGCTAAAAAAAGAGTACCTGGCAAAGCGCAACTCCAACGCAAAATGGAGACAGCGCGCGAGTCCATTTCACAAACGGTCGAGGACATCAAGGACACTGTCGAAGACCAATACGAGTCAGTAAAGGAGACTGTCAGTGGGGCGCTCGACTTCCGGGAGCCGTTTCAAAAAGACCCCATTGTCTGGAGCATGGGCGCGCTCTCCGCTGGCTTCGCTCTGGGCTACACTCTCGGCTACGCCCACAAGAATATGAAGTCGTCGGGGCGCAAGCGCTCTAAGGTAGCCGCCTTTGCTGACAGCTTCGTTGAGCAACTCTCCACGGTAGGCAATAGCCTCGTCATGCCTGCGCTCAACGCGAAGATCAAGCAGTTGTTCGGCTTCGACTTTTCCGACATGTTAGAAGAGATCGGCGGCGTTAAAAAGACACTCGGAAAGAAGAAGTCATCGCGGAAAGCCGGCGCGAAGTCGTAAGGCCCACGACGAAGGACTAAAGTTCCCACTGCGCTATCCTGATGCGCTACGCTGTCGCTCTCCCTCTGCTCGCCAGCTTTTCGATGCTGGGTTTTGCCGCCTGTGGAGAACGCGCGACATTGCCGGTGCAGGCGGGTATCGGCCGGCAGCCGACATTGCCGCCGCCGAATCCCACGCTAATCCCTACCGTCAACATCGCTCCAGCGAAGGGCTGGCCCGCCGGTACGACCCCGACCGCAACCGCCGGCCTTGCCGTAAGCGCTTTCGCAACCGGCCTGGATCACCCGCGGTGGCTCTATGTGCTTCCCAACGGCGATGTACTCGTCGCCGAAACCAACGCCCCACCGAAGCCAGAAGACGGCAATGGCATCCGGGACTGGGTCATGAGGTGGGTCATGAAGCGCGCGGGTGCGGGCGTTCCAAGCGCTAACCGCATCAAGTTGCTGCGCGACGCCGACGGGGACGGCATGGCGGAAACGCGAAGCGTCTTTCTGCAAGGATTGAATTCGCCCTTCGGTATGACTCTCGTCGGCGGCGACCTCTATGTCGCCAACACCGATGCGATCGTGCGCTTCCCGTATCGCGACGGCGAAACGCAGATCACCGCGCGTGGAGTAAAGATCGTCGATCTGCCCGCAGGCCCGCTCAACCATCACTGGACCAAGAATGTCATCGCAAGCCGCGATGGTTCACGTCTTTATGCGACGGTCGGCTCGAACAGCAATGTGGCCGAGAACGGGTTGGAAAAGGAAGTCAACCGCGCCGCAATTCTCGAAGTCGATCCTGCCACAGGCCGCTCGCGGGTCTTCGCCTCGGGCTTGCGCAACCCGAACGGTCTGGCTTGGGAGCCCCGGAGTGGGGCGCTCTGGACCACGGTCAATGAACGTGATGAGATCGGCAGTGACCTCGTCCCCGACTACATGACGTCGGTGAAGGACGGCGGCTTCTACGGGTGGCCCTACAGCTACTACGGCCGGCACGTCGACGAGCGGGTGAAGTCGCCACGGCCGGATCTGGTCGCGAATGCGATTGTGCCCGACTATGCGCTCGGCCCGCACACCGCCTGCCTCGGGCTTGCCTTCTACGAGGGAAACCTTTTGCCGGCACGGTATGCGGGCGGGGCGTTCGTCGGTCAGCACGGCTCATGGAACCGCAAGCCGCGGAGCGGTTATAAGGTGATTTTTGTGCCGTTCGTCGATGGTCAACCAGCCGGCACGCCCGAGGATGTGCTTACCGGCTTTGTCAATGCCGACGGGGAGGCGCTGGGTCGTCCGGTTGGCGTGGCGGTCGACCGAGCGAGCGCGCTGCTGGTCGCCGACGACGTTGGCAACGTCGTATGGAGGGTGACGCCCGCCGCGAAAAAAGGCGGCCGTCCGAAGACCCCGGGATCCTAACGAGCCGGTCGATCCTTTTTTATCTCATTACCGAGCCTTTCTACGGTTTTTGCCGCCACGCGCGCACCGGCATCGAGGAGGATACGGCCGGCCCTCCAGGACTGCTCGCGCAGGCGGTTCCAATGATCCTCCCGCTTGAGCTCCCGCAGGCAGCGAAGGTATTTCACCCGTTGCGCGTGATCGAGCTTGCCGAGGATCGCCGGGATCACCCCTTCTTCGATATTGTATATCTGTCCAGGCTGTAGGTTGACGGCGATCACATCGCTCGCGTCGATCCCCAGGTCCTCGGCCGTTGCCTCCATGGCCCCTCGGATCGCCTGCTCCTTGGGCCGCTTGGGATGGGCGATATTGTAGGGCGGGTCCCATTCACGCACGGGACGGAGCTGATCGACATGAGTCAGGACAACCAGGAGCGGGGGCGCGATCAGGTCGGTACGGCGCTGAAACAGGGCATTGATATTATCAAGTAGCTGCCGGTCCGCCTGCCGCGCGGCGTTGGTGGCTGAGCACACGAGTAGGATCAGATCGCTGCGCAAGAGCTCGGCTTCGGCTTCATCGAGTTCCTGGTCTGCCGTCGACCCGGCATAACCCGCGCTATCGAGGACGATCATCCTTCCGGCTTCCTCGCGTTCCAATACGTAGGGGGTGATCGCGGAGGTGAGGGGTAGCACATCGGTCATGGCGCGAAGCTCGCCGAAGAGGGCATTAATGAGGCTGGATTTACCGGCTTTGACCTGGCCCAGCACGAGCAGCCGCAAGGGTTCCTCAGTGGGCAGCGCCCGGCGCTCGAGATCTGTGCGGGAGTACCTCGTTATATATTCAGAAGTATGCCGATCGCTCAAGGTCAAAGCCCCACTGTAGAGCTCGATCGCGTAGTAGGCGACCTGCTTTACATAGCTCCGCAATAACCACATCTTGATCTCATCGGCGGGGTATCTCAGGGCCTGGTGCGCACTGAGATCGCGCAGCTCGCGCAACACCGCCCCCACGGGATTAACGGCCAGGGCACCCAGCCGGTATACGTCGTAGCACTTGCCCGCGAAGCTCGCTAGACTGTGCCCGCGCACGAGATCGTGGATGGTCAGCATATGACTGAAGGGGATGTTATCGAGGAGTATTCTCAGATCCTTGCTGACCAGCTCGATGATCATGAGTAAATAGGGGATCGCGATCTCGAGCGGTGCGTTTTTCGATTCCGGGTGATAGTGCCGCGCGACAGCCGTGATCGTCTCCCGGCCGAGCTCAACGAGTCTCTGGGGGTCGTCGAGCGGGTAGTCCGCGAGCGTGAGCTTCTCCGTGATCGCGGTGGCCTTATCCCAGGCAGCGCGGTCGCCGTCCGGCCAGTGGGGGTCTGGCTGCACCTCGGGTTTGTCCGTGAGCGCGGCCGTGTGCTTACGGTTCAGCCATACCAGCGTCAGCCAGGCGGCTCCACCCAGGCACGCCAGTACCAGCAGCCACTCCAGGATGAGCCCCTGTTGCCATAACCAGACGAGTCCCAGCGGCAGCAGGGTGATGGCGGACAGCACGATCACCGCAATGGCCACGAGCCAGCGGAGCGAGAACTTCACCGATGATGTTCGAGTGGTCATGACGGTGCAAGGCCCCGAAGAAAAATAAGTAGATTCAAGACCGTAGCGCCTGCACGTAGCACGCAAGCAATTCCCGCCCCGCCCGCAATTCCTCCGCGTAGATGCGCTCGAACACCGCCTTGTCAGGCACGTGTCCCTTCTTTATCGAGCTGAAATACGCGCACAGGGTTTTGCCCAGGGCATAGGTCACGCCGGCGGTGTAGACCGAGGCGACGGCGCTCCCATACGCCGGGATGAACTTGATGAGCTCCCTGCCGCCCCAGCGCAAGAGATAGCCCAGGCCCAGGGCGCTCGCGATCTCTGCGTAACGCTGGTGCGTGAGCTCCTGATTATAGATAGAGGCAATGGCCTGCAGCATCTTCGCCTGCAGGGACAATACGAACGGGACGCTGACCATGGGGACCGGGATCGCCTCCAGACCTCCGGCGAGGAAGGCATAGGTGAGGATGTGGGGGTGGGCGGTCCGGGCATAGATGTCGCGAAGCTGTTCCACGTGTTCAGTGCTCTGGAACAGCGCCCGTAACCCCAAAGGCAGAGCAGCCTCGATCGCCGCCCATAGCGCGTCGAGCCCATAATGGACCGGCGCGTAGCCGTCTTCCGGCAAGGTGAAATCCAGCGCCACGAAAGCCGCCTCGATACCGGCAAACCACTCCCGCTGCTTACGGAGCGAGCGTGCAAGATCCTGGGGCACGGTCGGCGGCCAAGGATCACGGGCATAGGGATAGGGATCGAGATGTGACGTAGCCCGGTTGGGATAGCCTTCATGCAGCGTGGTCTGAACCATGATCACCGGCCACCCCGGGTGTTTCTTCAAAATCGCCCGCAAGGCCCGTAACACCTCCTGTTGCGCGTGATCCATCGCTCTCATCACGACCATCAAGAGATGCGCCTGCTGCCCGAATAAACGCATGTCCTCGGTCGGGTCGTAATCGATCTCGCCCAGACCCCGGGTGTCCAGGAAGCGGACGAAGCAGTGCGTCGTGTCGGGAAAGTCGTACAGGCGCGCGGTGCGCGTGCAGGGTTGGAAGCCGTTGCCGATGGCGGCATCGTCGCGGCCCGTGAGCGCCCGGATGAGCGCGCTCTTGCCGGACTGGGCTTTGCCGAGCACCCAGATCACCGGGACCGGCAGCGTCTGTTTGATCGCGTCGAGTTTTTCCGCCAGTTTTCTCTCGCTGATCTTGGGCGTGAAGATCGCCCTGCCCAGGGCATCGCGGAACGCTTTGGCTCTCGCCATTGGCTGTTTCGTCGAATGTGCCTCGATGCGCGCAGGGTGGCGCTGCCGATCCGCTTTGCGCTCAGGGCAGCCAAGATACGACTGGACCTGTTAGCTGTCAAACATGCGGACACACCCAAGCGTAAGAAAGTCTGGTGCTCGCCGTCCATTGGCCTTGGCCTCGGCTGTCTCGAGCTCGTTTCTAACCAATCTGTTCGTCCTCACGCTTGGTCCGTTCCATCGCCTCGGGCTCCATCTCCTCGGCATGCTTGTTAAACCAGATAAAGAGCCCCCATCCCGCCAACAACGCAGCGACGGCGATGCCGATCGCCGAGGCCGCGGGTAGCTGCGCCGGGTCATCATGGACGAGCCCAAATACCGCGACCAAGAGCTCGATGCTCAACGATACGACGACAACGATCATGAAGCGCGAGAGGAAGCGGCGCAATCGCGTGGGCGTGCTCGTGTGGGTCTTCCGTTGGATCTCTTCTTCGAGGACCGTCTGGCCCAACTCCAGCGAGGCGGTCGCGATGGTCAGGAGCCCGATGCTCTCGAGGATCGTATTGAATCGCTCTCTGGATGACTCCGCGGCCGGGCCCAAGGCATGCCATATTTCCAACAGCGCAAACCAGACCAGGGCGAATCCGCACACCGCAAACGCGAGCGTGATCAGTGCGTAACCGGCCAGAAAGAACAGGCGGACTAGGCTCATCCCTTTGGCCGTGATCGCCCGAGCAAGAACACGCGATCCCTGCGCCGATCCTGTCGAAACCGCACTTTGGAGGCTACCATTCGTGGTCGGTAGTACGTCTCCTAGCCTCGTCAGCCATCAGCGAAAGGATCAGCCCGCCGATCCCGACCTGGTGCGCGTAGTGGGCACAAAGGTAGAATCTACCCTCCGCCTCCCCTCCCCCGTGGCCGATGATCTTGCAGCCGCTATGCGCGCAGGTGGGCGCGAGCGCAGGGATGGCGCATGCAAAGCTAGGCGAGGTGTCTTGAGTTCAAAGCATCGATGAGCCGTTGAATCCGGCCGGCCTCGCCGCTCACGCTAGCGTTGGGCAGGGTAGGTGCCTCTTCTATCGAAGGCGACGACGCGATCGCATATCCGCCTTGTTGCCAGTCGCTCAAACCCCCGATGTAGTGATACACCCTTCGAAAGCCCCGAGTCACCAGCGCTGCCGCGACGTTTTCCGAGACGGAGCAATCGGGAGAGCCGCAGTAGACGATGATCTCCTTGTCCTTGGCAAAGCGCCGCGCGAACACGCCTTCATTGCCCTGCGGAATATTGATCGAGCCCGGTATGTGCGCCATTGCAAATGCGCCTTCGCCGAGGACGTTGACGAGCGCAAAGCCTCGCTGCCGGTCCTGGTTATTGAGGCTCTGCGCCGCTATTCGTTGCTCGAGCTCGTCTCGATCGATGGTGGAAAACTGCTTGGTCATGATAGGCTCCTGTTGCTGAACTGAACCGATATCTCCTTCATCGGGCACAGGAGATGCCAGTTTTTATAAGCGTGCGATTACGCCTAAGAGCTTGTCTGGGGCAGTATCCCTAGCCTCCGCAAGAAACAAGCAGTTATATCCCCTCCCCTGGTCCTCTCTCTGCGGGGCAGGGATCTTCGAACCGGTTCCCAGGGTTCATCCCGAGGGTCCTGGACCGGACCGCGAAGGTAATATTTTCAAGGCTGATGTAAGAGTTACATTAATCATCAACCGTCGGATCTCAAAGGTGAGTCTGACAGAAGGAGTAAAGCCCGGCCTCCTAGGGTAAGAGAGTAATGGCCTCAGTGGATACCTGTGGGCGTCGGGAGGCTGGGGATAGGTGGGATAGCCGCTGCGGCCGTGACAACGACCCTGATTCGCACCGGTTTTGGGGATTGGCGGTGGGCCGGCCGGTACGCCGAAGCGATGCGCCGTAGTGGCACTTTGGTGCTCGTGCGAATTACGGAAGATCGGGCGAATGAGGCCGCGGAGATCATGCAGCGCTACCAGGCGGTGGATCTAGACAAACGTACTGCCGAGTGGAGGGCAGCCGGCTGGCGAAAATAACGGCAAAGGGTTACCGAGCGATGGTCGGGCCTTATTTGTTTCTCCGCCCTTATGCGTTTGACGTCTGGAGCTGCGTGACTGAATGGATATGCAGGCGAAGGATTCCGTTCACCGAATCGGTCAGATCGCTAATACTCTGGCTCCTTATCGTGCCCCGCTTGCCAATGCTTCGCGAGCCAGGCGCGCAGCGCGCTCGGTTCGATGGGTTTAACGAAATGATGGTCGAAGCCCGCCTCCCGGGCGCGTTGGCGATCCTCGTCCTGTCCGTAGCCGCTAAGCGCTAGGAGCAGCGCGTCTTTCGTTGCGGGGTCGGCGCGCAGCCGCCGGGCGACCTCGTAGCCGTTCATCTGCGGGAGCCCGATGTCCAAGATCGCGCCATCGGGGGGGTTCGCCCGGGCCCGCTCGATGGCTGACGGACCATCGTATGCCATCTCCACCGTGTATCCCCACATTCCGAGCATCACGGCTAGACTCTCGGCCGCATCCACGTTGTCATCCACCACCAATAAACGCCGCCCCGGAGTCGGGACGGCCCGAGCGGCGGCGGTCGGGGTCGGTAACTCCGGCAACTCGGTGAGCGCCGGAAGCCGGACGATGAACTCGCTACCCCGGCCCGCCCCCTCGCTCGCGGCGTGCACCGTGCCCCCGTGCATCTCCACGAGTGTCTTCACGAGCGCGAGCCCGATCCCGAGTCCCCCCTGGGATCGCTCGATCGAGGTATCCGCCTGGCGAAACGGCTCGAAGATGTCTTTCAACAGCTCGCCCGGGATACCGATGCCGTTATCGATGATCTTGATCACCAGCTCGCCGGCTGCGCGCTCTGCGCTGAGCGTGATCGCCCCGCCTGGGGCGGTGAACTTCGCGGCGTTATGCAGCAGATTTGAAAGCACTTGGAGGAGGCGGGAAGGGTCGCCTTCGAGCCACACCGGTTCCTCCGGTAAGGTAGCGACGAAACGATGTCGATCGAGCCACGGGCGTACTTGCTCACGCGCCTGCTCGACGATGGCGGTAAAGGCAACCGGTTTTTTTTCGATGTTGATCTTGCCGCTCGCGATGCGCGTCACATCGAGGAGATCATCGATCAACCGCACCAGGTGTTTGACCGAGCGCTCGAGCAGCTGACTCGCTTCTCGGATCGCGACGGGATCATGCTGACGATGGAGCAACCGCTCGGACAGGGTAAGCAGCGGCGCCAGAGGATTACGCAGCTCGTGGGCGAGCATCGCCAGAAACTGGTCCTTGGCACGGGCGGCTTGCTCGAGTTTTTGATTGGCCGCGGCGAGTGCTTTGGTACGTTCTTCGACCTGCCGTTCGAGTGTTGTATTGAGCCGCACGAGCTCCGCTTCGGCCTCTTGGCGCCTGTGGATCTCCGCCTGCAATTCCGCGCGCTTGCGGGCGACCTCGATGAAGGACCCAACCTTGGTGCGCAACATCAGCGGATCGAAAGGTTTGAGGATATAATCGACCGCGCCGATTGCATAGCCGCGCTCCTGATGCGTCTCGTTCTTATAAACCGCGGTCAGGAAGATGATCGGGATATCACGGGTTCGCTCGCGCTCGTGGATCAACCGGGCGGTTTCGAACCCGTCCATCTGGGGCATCTGCACATCGAGTATAATGAGCGCGAAGTCCTCCTGAAGCAGGTGCTTCAGCGCCTCATGACCCGAATGCGCATATACGAGGTGCGCGCCCAGATCGGCAAGCAAGGCTTCCAGGGTCACGAGATTCTCGCGACGGTCATCGACCAGCAGCACGTTGACTGCCGGCTCGGAGGAGCCATTCCCGCTATTCGCTATGACCTGCATCCGTAACCCCCACCCGGACCGCACACGGCCCGGGCATCTGTCGGTCTGTGCCCTTCAAGTTGACTGATTACTAGCCAGAAATATTCGCAATTTAAGCATTTCGTTAACCTCCCTCTCCCTTCCGGGAGAGGGTTGGGGTGAGGGGATTAGAATAAGTATAACTCATTGTTTTATATCCCTCATCCTAACCTTCTCCCGAAGGGAGAAGGGACTTATCGTAGTGGTTACATCTAAGTCGTAGCGAAAGTGGATGTGTGAGTATCTTGGAGTCGTTTTGTTACACATTCAATACGTGAGTATCTAGCTGGACCACACTCTTAGCATGGAAAGCAGTTGCTCGTTGTCGACCGGTTTGGCGATATAGTCCGAAGCCCCCGCCGCCATGCACAGATCGCGATCGCCCTTCATCGCCTTGGCCGTGAGCGCGATGATAGGCAGGGATTTGAAGCGCGCATCGGCACGCAGCCGACGCATCGTCTCGTAACCGTCCATCTCCGGCATCATCACATCCATGATGACGAGATCGATTCCGGGCGCCTTTTCCAATGCCTCGATACCGGCCCGACCGCTGTCGGCATAAAGCACCTCCATATGGTGGCGCTCGAGGAGGCTGGTGACGGCAAAGACGTTGCGGGGATCATCGTCCACGATCAGCACCTTCTTACCGCTGAGCTCCGGATCGCTCTGCGCGACCTCTGCGAGCAGCTGCTGTTGTGAAGCCGAGAGCCCGTCCTGATGGCGGTGCAGCAGCAAGGTGATCTTGTAGACCAAGTGCTCTAAGGTCTTGGCGCTGTCGATGAAGAGCATTTTGGCCAGCCGTTTGATTTCGCCCCTCTGGCGCCGGGTCAATGACTTGCGCTGGTAAAGAAGAACGGGTATCCGGCGGAGGTCCGTGGAGTCGCGAAGGCTACCCATGAGCTCGAAGGCGTCCTTCAGGCCGGCATCGATCACCAGACAGTCGTAACGCTCGGCATTCAGGGCCGTGACTGTCTCTTCGGCGCCCTGGGTCACCTGGGTTTGCACGTCGCTATTGCCCAAGAGCTCTAGGATGCGCCGCGACTCCTCGCTGTCGTCCTCCCGGATCAGCACGCGCTTCACCGGAAGCTCGACGAAGCTCTTGATCGAACCGAGGGCATCGTCGAGTCCCTCCGGGTCGACCGGCTTTTGGAGCCAGGCGAGCGCCCCGAGCCTCCGGGCCCGCTCAGCGGTGGGGTCCACCGAGATGATCTGCACCGGGATATGCCGGGTTTCGGCATGGTGTTTGAGGCGATCGAGCAGGATCCAACCGCTCGTGTCCGGGAGTCGCATGTCGAGGGTGATGGCGGCTGGTTGAAAGCGCCGCGCAAGATCGAGGACCGGTCCGCCGCGGGCAGAGACGATGGTCTTGAAGCCTTGGAGGTGCGCCCGATCGTGCATGATGCGCGCGAACGCCGGGTCGTCCTCGACGATGAGCAAGACCCGATCGGCGGGCGTGATCTGCTCGCGGTCGTCCGCGATGGTCTCCACGAGGTCGGGGGATGACAGCGGCTCGGCGGCTGCGCCATCGCCGAGGCCGGCGCCGATCATGGCCTTCAGCTGGAGGCGCTCGCGATACGACCTTGTATCGGGGGGCGCCCGGTGCTCGGGTCGGGGGACATAGTTGAGCGGCAGGTACAAGGTGAAGGTGCTCCCTGTCCCGGGCGCGCTGACGAGTCCGATCTCTCCGCACAGGAGCGCCGCGATCTCGCGGCTGATCGAGAGTCCGAGACCGGTCCCGCCGAACTTGCGGCTGGTGGTGCCATCGGCCTGCTGGAAAGCCTCGAAGACCAGCTTCTGGCGGTCGAGCGAGATCCCGATCCCGGTATCGCGGACCGAAAACGCGATGACCGTCTCGGCGCGGTTCAAGATGTCCTGATCGTGACTCCAGCCGGCGCTCGCTGTGCCGATCCGCAGGACGACTTGACCGTGCGCCGTGAACTTGAAGGCGTTGGAGACCAGGTTACGCAGGATTTGCTCGAGCCGTTGCGAGTCGGTGTATATCGTCTTCGGCAGTGCCGGATCGAGCTCGACGGCGAACTCGATCCCCTTCTCGCGCGCTGGCTCCCGGAAAGTGCGTTCGACATAGTCACGCAGCGCGCCGAAAGGCACCGAGGCGATGTGCACATCCATGTGACCGGCTTCGATCTTGGCGAGGTCCAGGACCTCGTTGATCAGGGTCAACAAGTCGGCGCCGGAGGAGTGAATGGTCATCGCATACTCCTTTTGCCTCTCGCCCAGATTCCCTTCGGTGTTCTCGGCGAGGATCTGGGAGAGCACCAGCATGCTGTTGAGCGGGGTGCGCAGCTCGTGGGACATGTTGGCGAGGAACTCGGACTTGTACTTGGAGCTCAGCGTAAGTTGCTCGGCTTTCTCCTCGAGCTCCTGGCGCGCCACCTCGATCTGGCGGTTCTTGTGCTCGACCTCTCGGTTCTGCTCGGCGAGGAGCTTGGCTTTATCCTCGAGCTCGACATTGGTTTGACTCAGCTCCTCTTGTTGCTCGCGCAAGCGCTCTTCGGAAACCTGCAGCGATTTTGCTTGTTGCTCCAAGCGTTCGTTGGTCTGCTGCAGCTCGAGCTGGCGGTTTTGCAATTCCTGGGTGAGGGATTGCGATTGTTTGAGCAACTCCTCGGTACGGGAATTGGCCTGGAGCGTGTTCAGCACGATGCCGATGCTCTCGGTCAGTTGATCCAGGAAGGTCAGGTGTACGGGGCTGAACTGATCGAAGGTCGCGAGCTCGATGACCGCGAGCACCTCGCCTTCGAACAAGACCGGAATCACGACGATATTGCGCGGCGTGCCCTCCCCGAGGCCCGAGCCGATCTTGATGTAATCCTCGGGCACGTGAGTCAAGAGGATGCGTTGGCGCTCCAGCATGCACTGGCCGACTAAGCCTTCGCTCGCGCGGAAGCGGTTCGCCAGGTGCTTGCGCTCCCGGAAACCGTAGCTCGCTTGCAGCTTCAAGACCGGCTCCTTCGGCTTCGCCTCTTCGAGGAAATAGAAGAGACCATGCTGCACCGATACCAGCGGCGCAAGCTCGGAGAGGATCAAACGCGAGACCGTCAATAAATCGCGCTGTCCCTGAAGCAGTCGCGTGAAGCGAGCGACGTTGGTCTTGAGCCAATCCTGCTCGGTATTGATGCGGGTCGTATCGGCGAGATTGCGGATCATCTGGTTGATATTGTCTTTCAGGACCGCGACCTCGCCGGCCGCCTCGACGTTGACCGATCTGGACAAATCCCCGGTGGTCACGGCGGTGGCGACCTCGGCGATCGCGCGCACCTGGGTGGTCAGATTGGCGGCCAGGCGGTTGACGTTGTCGGTGAGATCGCGCCAGGTGCCGGCCGCCCCTGGAACGCTCGCCTGCCCGCCGAGCTTGCCTTCGATACCGACCTCGCGCGCTACCGTGGTCACCTGGTCGGCGAAGGTCGCGAGCGTATCGATCATCGCGTTGATCGTATCGGCCAGCTCCGCGATCTCGCCCTTGGCTTCCAACACCAGCTTGAGCCGCAGATCGCCGGTCGCGACCGCGGTCACCACGCGGGCGATGTTGCGCACCTGGCCGGTGAGGTTGCTGGCCATGAAGTTGACGTTGTCCGTGAGATCCTTCCAGGTGCCGGAGACCCCCTTGACCATAGCCTGCCCGCCGAGCTTGCCCTCGGTGCCGACCTCGCGCGCCACCCTCGTCACCTCGGAGGCGAAGGAATTGAGCTGATCCACCATGGTATTGACGGTGTTCTTGAGCCCCAAGATCTCGCCGCGCACATCGACCGTGATCTTTCGCGACAGGTCGCCGTTGGCGATCGAGGTCGCCACCTCGGCGATGTTGCGCACCTGGCCGGTGAGATTACTGGCCATGAAGTTGACGTTGTCGGTGAGATCCTTCCAGGTGCCGGACACGTCACGCACATCGGCCTGGCCGCCGAGCCTGCCCTCGGTGCCGACCTCGCGCGCCACCCTCGTCACCTCGGAAGCGAAGGCGTTGAGCTGATCCACCATGGTGTTGATGGTGTTCTTGAGCTCCAGGATCTCGCCGCGCACATCGACGGTGATCTTGCGTGAGAGATCGCCTTTGGCGATGGCGGTCGAGACCTCAGCGATGTTGCGCACCTGGCCGGTGAGATTGCTGGCCATGAAATTCACATTGTCGGTGAGATCCTTCCAGGTGCCGGCCACTCCCTTGACCTCGGCCTGGCCGCCGAGCTTGCCCTCGGTGCCGACCTCGCGCGCCACCCGCGTGACCTCGGAGGCGAAGGCGTTGAGCTGATCGAGCATGATGTTGATGGTGTTCTTGAGATCGAGGATTTCGCCCTTGGCGTCAGCGGTAATCTTCTTGGAGAGATCCCCGGTCGCGATGGCGGTCGCGACCTCGGCGATGTTGCGCACCTGGCCGGTGAGATTGCTGGCCATGAAATTCACATTGTCAGTGAGATCCTTCCAGGTGCCGGCAACCCCGGGCACCGCGGCCTGGCCGCCGAGCTTGCCCTCGGTGCCGACCTCGCGCGCCACGCGGGTGACCTCGGAAGCGAAGGCGTTGAGTCGATCGAGCATGATGTTGATGGTGTTTTTGAGCTCGAGGATCTCGCCCTTGGCGTCAGCGGTAATCTTCTTGGAGAGATCCCCGGTCGCGATGGCGGTCGCAACCTCGGCGATGTTGCGCACCTGGCCGGTGAGATTACTGGCCATGAAATTCACATTGTCGGTGAGATCCTTCCAGGTGCCGGCAACCCCTTTGACCTCGGCCTGGCCGCCGAGCTTGCCCTCGGTGCCGACCTCGCGCGCCACCCGCGTGACCTCGGAGGCGAAGGCGTTGAGCTGGTCCACCATGGTGTTGACGGTGTTTTTGACCTCGAGGATCTCCCCTTTCGCATCGGCGGTGATTTTTTTAGACAAATCTCCGGTCGCGACGGCCGTGGTCACCTCGGCGATGTTGCGCACCTGGCTGGTGAGATTGCTGGCCATAAAGTTCACGCTTTCGGTGAGATCCTTCCAGGTGCCGGCCACCCCTTTGACTTCGGCCTGCCCGCCGAGCTTGCCCTCGGTGCCGACCTCGCGCGCCACCCTCGTGACCTCGGAGGAAAAGGCATTGAGTTGAGCCACCATGGTATTGATGGTCTTGGCGGTCCGCAGGAACTCTCCGGTAAGCGAACGGCCATCGATATCGAGCGCCATCGTCTGATTCAAATCACCTTGGGCCACCGCCCCGATCACTCGTGCGACTTCGCTCGTAGGCTGTACCAGATCGACCACCAACGCGTTCACCGCATCGATGCAGGATCCCCAGGACCCCTGTAAGCCATCGCGGGCGGCGCGTTGGCTCGTCTTGCCTTCTTTGCCGACGACCGTGCTGATCCGATGGATCTCCTTTGTCAGCCGCTCGTGCCGATCGAGCACCTCATTCAAGGTGTCCGCGATCTTGCCCTCGATACCGGTATGATCGAGCGGCATGCGAACGCTGAAATCTCCCCTCTTGAGGGCGATGAGCGCATTGAGCAGTTGCGGGTGGTCAATAGCGCTGGTCGAGACGGGGGTAGTTCTCATAGTTCTCCTTCTTGGCGTTTTATATTTCTTATTCTACTGCTGGGCAAGTGAATTGCCAACGCACTTGTAGAGAATAGATAAACTGTCCGGACTTGTAGCACGTGATCTGTCCGGTTTTCATGTGACGCTGAGGAGGTGTGACATGAGACGGACAGAGTGGCTACAGGAGACTCGGAAGATGAGATTTG
>Ga0187892_10003238_pt1 | contig 30095 bp, 22 predicted proteins | sample MA1701073metaG_FD_139345 | JGI IMG/M metagenome (GOLD analysis project Ga0187892, IMG submission 139345) | Bio-ooze microbial communities from a basaltic lava cave in the Kipuka Kanohina Cave System on the Island of Hawaii, USA - MA170107-3 metaG ...
CGGCAGGGCAAAGCTGCCCGTCGTACCGTTGCAGTTGTTATAAGTGAGACGGGTGCCGGAGGGATTGTACAGCTCCACGTAGCTGCACAGCGGCGCGGCCAGGCCAACGGCCGTGACGATCACCGCTTCGCCCGCATTGCCGCTGAAGGTATACACGTCATGCTGCGTTCTATTGGCGAGAGTCCCGGTCCGCGTCTGGGCGCAGCTGATTCCGGTCCCACAACGTCCTGTCGTGAACTGCAGGTTGACCTCGTAATTGCCAGTGTCGTTCAGGCCCGCATCGAATATGGAGATCGTGTAAGTGCCGGTTGCCGGCAAAGCAAAGCTGCCGGTCGTGCCGTTGCAGTTGTTGAAGGTAAGACGTGTCCCAGAGGAATTGTAGAGTTCAGCATAAGTGCACAATGGACTAGCAAGTCCAACCGCCGTGATGATCACGGCTTCACCGGCGTTGCCACTGAAAGTATAGGAATCCCGTTGCGCAGGAGACGCAATATTACCGGCCAGTGTCTGGCCGCAAGCAATGGGCGTCTGGGCATAAGCGCTGAACGGACCCCCCAGCACTACTATCCCAAGTGCGACCCAAAGCGCTGGCAAATGAACTTTGACTGCCAATCGATTTAGTCTCATTGCCACACCAGACTCCGGTCATCTACTGACCCCGGCTTCAAGGGCTTTCACTCGTCGACTTCGATATAACTTCCTTCGAAGGTTGTGACATCCATGGCGAGACAACTGTCGACCCAGCGTTCGCATCGCCATGCCTGCCTGATGGTGTTCTGATGAAAAGAAACCGTACCTCATTCTAAGCTTTGCGAACGCAAGGATCCTAGAAATGTTTCAGCCATACCCCGTTTAGGCAGCTAGCCACTCGATCACTTACTGTGAGCTGCTTGGATAAGCCCAGCCACCCGGCCTGCTCTCAACTCCAAAAGCGGAAAGTGCGGGACAATCGGCCCACAAAAAATCCGCAGCGGCTCGACGAAGAGGACCCGAAAGCGTGCCTCAGAAGGAAGTATTCTGTCGCCTCCTCACCGAGCAGGACCTCTTGGGGTAAGGCTGCTGGCACGGCCTCGAACTAGCTGCCGGTTCGGGCGGCTTTCCTGCCGCCCTTGCCCCAGTCCCGAATGCGCGAAAAGGAGCGACTGGGGCGGCATTTGGAGGACTCGGCGAAGCTCGAAAGCCCCGCCAACCGGCAGGAAAGCCCGCGCTAGGTCGCGTACCAGTTTCGTGCCAGAAACCAGCTGAATGCTGCTGATGACGCACTCACTGCCTTGGCAGCTTCTGAACCCATTCCTTGATCCTTACCGAAGAGCCATACTCAGGAACGTACCGCACAGTTCTCACAGCAGGCGGGCTTCCGCCAGCAATCTCCGCAATGCCCGCAAACTCATTGGCTGGCCAGTAGGCGACTCCTACCTCCATGTGCTCCTGGTAAGCTGGCTGATTGCTAATGGAGTAGCGTCCTATCTCCACGTTCCACCGCTTGCGAACGCAGAACACTGTAATCAGGCCATCGCGCGAGGAGCCTCTCAGATCATCCGTCAGCAACTCGTAGGCTTTTTCCACGTCATTCTTTGTGTAGTCCCACACCATAGCACGCCCCTTGAGAAGTGGTGTGAAGTTCCAGGTCCTTGTTCCCCCTTCAACCAGTCCTCTGACCTGCCCCGCAATGAGAGCCTGCTTGGCTCGGTTCGCTTTGCGCTCGCTGCTGACAACTGGCTTCAAAAGGACGGTGATATTCACCGGCAAGCGCTGCAAGGCGTTCTCTGCCCCTTCGAAGTCTTGCAAGGCGAGGCGACTGACATAACTCGACACTGCCGAGAGTACTGGGTCTGGTTTCCCGAGAGACGCTTGGGTTGAAGCCAAAACCTTCTTTGCCTCTTCGACTTCCCCAACGTTCACATGAGCAACCACTGATTTCACCGTTGACTGGACTTCCCGCGAATACCGATCTTGCTCCTCTGATATCAGCTTCTGGAGCGCCGATTTCAGTTCTTGCCGGCTTCTACTGGACAGGTTTGCAAAGCATGATCCAGGGACCGCTGTTGCCCGACATAATCCCGTTTTGCGATCCGGTCTACGACCCGCGTGATCTCAGCGACCGCCGGGTCGGCTGTTCCAAGAGTGGGCTCAAGCGTGGCCAGTGTTATTTTTGCCTGAGTGAAGTCTCGCCGGGCCAGTTGCCCTGCAACCCTCTTGAGCACCTCGTCAACAGCCTCCGTTCGTTTGTCCAAATGAACCTTGATATCCTCCGCTTCCCTCTCGATAGCGATTGCCCTTGGCTTGAGATACGCCAATGGAAAGCCGCGCTCAAGCGAACGGAGGTCCTCGTTTACTTGAAAGAGCAAACTTTCGGCCGCACGGAGATCGCCTTGTTCGACGTGCCGCCTGGATTCCAAAACGCGCGTGGCAGATTGGGCCAGGATGGCTTCCTTTTCCGTTCGAGCCTTTTGGATGATTCCTGCCGAGAACAAACCCGCGGCGACGCAGCCAACCATACATTTTCCTATCGTATTCATATTTGCCGGCCCTCCTCACCGCCAGACCAAGGATGGAAGTCCCTTTCAGCCTTCATCTCATTAGCGGATTTCGCGAAAGAAAGAGCCCACAACTCGGTTCCTTTCTCTCTTGCCAACTGTGGGCAGCGGCTCCGGGTGAAGTTCAACTTCGTGTGCCCCAGAAATTTCTGGCCAGTATTGGTGCCCAGTGGCGCAAACCTGCGTATTGGGCAGGTCTACGGCTTTAAAAGGCAAAGCCGCAGACCCCAGAGGAGCGGGGTCTGCGCGACAAAATGATTCCAGACCTGCCGGCCTATACGGAATTCAGGACCAAGTCGATTTTTTGAGTCGAGTAGTAGCTCAGAACGAATACCTGAGCGCGAACTGAATCACGCGGGCAGGAAGGCGTGTGGTGACTGGCTTCCCGAATGAAGGGAAGAGGACCTCGTTGACAGGAATCCCAAAGTGAGTACGGTTGAACAGATTGAAGAACTCAGCGCGAAGCTCAAGGTGGTGGCCGGTGGTGATGTGAAATTTCTTAGTGGCTGCCAAATCGACGCTGGCCGTACCGCTGGCGCGGAAGTTGTTGCGTCCGGCGCCCGCGATCGTCGTTCCATTCTCAAGCGGAATCACGCGGTCGGTGAAATTGCCGTCCAGGTTGTCGTCGCCGAAAGAATAGATCGAATAGGGTTGCCCACCCTGGAAAGTGCCGATGGCCGCAAATTGCCAGCTGCCCAGAAGGTTGTTTCGCTTCCACCAGGGCAGCTCCCAGATGGAACTGAAGACAAATCGATGCCGAACATCAAAGTTGGCATCGCCGCGCTCTGCTCTCCGACGGTCGTGACTCTGGGCGATATTTCGGGCTCCGGCCAGCCGAAAGAAGTCTGAAACCTCGTCGACAGCGTGCGACCACGTGTAAGCCGTGGTGCACTGGAAACCGCGCGCGAAGCGCCGGTTCAGCTGAAGCTGCAGACCGTGGTAGGTCGAATTGGCGTCGGAAACAATCAGCGTGTAGGAACCCAGCGATGGGGCCGGCCGGCCAAAGCGCGGGGCGACAATATCGCCTCCGAATCCGGGAATGTTTCGCGTCACGGTGACTTCCCTGACGACCGGAATCGCATTCGGCCCGAGGTTTGGAGTGCTGAAGCGCATCAAGTGGCTTCCCCTCGTCCCCACGTAGGCCGCTGACAGCAGGTAGTCCGTCCACAGTTGCTGCTCAAGCGTCAGCGCCCAATGCTGGGAGAACGGCGTGACCAGATCGTCCGCAGGCAGAAAAAACGTGGCCCCAGCGGCTCCTGCAGCGCTTCCTGAAAAGTACTCGCCAAGGTTGAGAAGAAAGTCCGCAGGTGACCCAAGAAGAGCCGTCTGATAGCCACTCAGTGTGCGAGACCTCGCTGTTAACGCAGGGTTCACGAAACCGAATCCCTTGGTGAAGAGCACATTGGGATTCCCTTGGGGAGAGGCGAGCAGGGATGCATTGACACCTGCAAAGTCCAACGTTACAAAGCTGGGAAAGACGCTTCGAGAGTGGCTGACAACTGCTCCCAGAATCTGGTCATAGTAGAGGCCGTACCCACCGCGCAGCGAGGTCTTGCCGCTGCCGAAAGGATCCCAGGCGAAAGCCGCGTGAGGCGCAAAATTGTTTTTATCGGAGTTATAGATTCTGCTGCGCCCGTTCAGTAAACGGGCCAGCTCGGGCAGTCTCTGCGCCTGGGTATCGGTGAAAGTGTTTTCAATGCGGCGGCTCACTTCCACCGGTACGCTGTTGAACTCATAACGGAGGCCAAACGTCAGCGACCAGTGAGGCAACCAGCGAACCTGGTCGGAAATGAAGTAGTTCTGCTGCCAGTAGCGCAGTCCAATGGTTGCGTCTGGAACCAGTGCCTGCGTCTGAAAAAACCCTGTGGGGGCTCCCACAGCCGCCAGATCGCGGCCCAGATATGCTTCCTGGGTCGGCGTCCCCAACCTCCGATTGAGCTCGGCCTGGTCGGCTGGAAAGAGATCCTTAGCCAGGTTGCGGGCCCCACTGAAAACTGCCAAAGGGCGGAAGTTGCGCTCGAGACTACTGTTCAACTGGGTACGACGCAGGTCGAAGCCTGCCGTCAGTTTATGACGGCGCCGATAGTGAATGGCTGTGCCTGCATACTGAAACGTGTTGTCGGTGCGAGTTTGAGGGAAGCTGAACACATCGACGCCAATCGGGTTGAAGCCCGAGACCAGGACTTGGCCGACCGATCCAATCCCCAGATTCTGGACACCAACCAACTGATCTCCAACGAGAATTGGAATGTGCAGCAGCGGAGCATTCTCTGTGTCGTCAGGGATGAGTCGAAACAGCGGTTCTTGACCCGGTCGAGAGTTGTTCTGCACGAGCGGAGCGTTGAGCAGGAAAGGCTGGCCGGGGAAGCGGCTCGACGGGAGCAGAAAGGGATCGCGGACTTCGCTGAATTCAAGATGTGTCCGCCCATAGGAAAATCGCAGCTGGCCGGCCAAGCCCGAATTCACAGCGCTGTTCAGAATGAGCGACAGGTTCTGAGTGCGCGTGCGCGGCCGGATGGTTGAGAACAAGGCTTCTCCGGTCACTGGCAGCGTGGTGGCGTCGTGGGTGAAGTTGTATCGGCCTGTTAAGCTGTGTTCTCTGTCGAAAATCTTGAAGTGATGGTCCAGCTTGAGCGAGGCAATGGTGCCTCTGCCGCCGGCAGGGAGAACCTCTGAAAAGGTGTTGGCGCCATAGGGGCCTGGCGGATTGTTCGGAAACGGAAACAGACTGAAGAACGCGTCTCCGGCTTCGGAAGTCGGGAACGACACATAAGGGCCAATCCCCAGCCCGCGGTCACCGCGGCCCAGCAGGCCACGCTCGGCCACGGTCGGCACCGCAAAGTGAGATTCACGGCTGGCGCTGACCTGCTGGCGCTGGATTGAGGCGAAGAAGAAAATCTTCTCCGTTCGCGGAAGACTTCCGCCCAGCACAAACCCATGCTGCGCGCGAGTGAAGGGGTTCTCTTCCCCCACGGGATTGGCAGGAGCCAGTTGCCGGCGATCGACCACCTCATTGCGAAGATTCATCTGCTCCAACATCACCGGTCTGCCATTGGCCGTGATTGGATAATTGGAAGGCCCTCCGACCAGATCAAAGGTGTTGCGCGCGTTCAGCCGGTGGTTGGTGAAGAGCCCATACAGCGTTCCATGGAATTGCTTCGTTCCTGCCCGTGAAACCGCGTTTACCTGGGCCCCAAGGTTCCGCCCATACTGGGGTTCTGCCAAGAGTGTTGCGGCTTGGAACTCCTGAAGGCTTTCGACGGACTGCGGCACTAGCACTGTAAAGCCCTGGCGGCGGACGCCCACATCCTCGTCGTTGTTGTCCGAGCCATCCATGGTGAAGTTGTTGCTGCGGCTGGGCAGCCCGTTCACAACCAACTGGCCGGATGTTCCGACGCCCGGCCCAATGCCGGGTCCGAGCGTTTCGCCAACCGGCTGCGGTGGCGGCACAACGCCTGGAAGCAGAAATGCTAACTCATCAAACGAGCGGAAGCCGCTCAACGGAAGCGCTGACAATTGGCGCCGGTCAAAATTGCCGCCTCGGGTGGCATTGACAGTGTTGACCAGTTGCTCGTCCCGGGAATCCGTATCGGCTGCTGAAACAGGAACTGGAGGAGGCGGTGGAGGAGTTGTTCCTCTCCTTCGAAGTCCAATGGGAGGCGGGACGACGAGCCCGGTCTTGGTAATCCTTACTGCGAAGCCGTTCGTTGTCGAATTCACATCGGATTCATAATCACCATGCGAGGCCGTAATCGTGTAGTAACCAGACTCCAGATTGGCCATGAAATAAGTTCCATCGGGGCCGGTCACTGTCGATCGCTCATAGCCCTTGGCCTCGTGGGTCACGACGACAATAGCGGTCGCGACGGGCAGATTTGTGCCAATTTCATAAACGTTGCCCTGGATGGCACCGGTGGTTTGCGTTTGGGCCCATGCAAGAGCACAGCCGAGCGAAACGATGAATCCAGTGACCCCCAAAACGGAAGCTGTGTGTCCGGCGCGCTTGCTGCTCATGACAGGGGGTTCAGTTTCTGGGTAGGATGCTGACAAAGTAGACGTAGAATTCTTCCGCGTCCACAGCGGCAAACCCGAGGGTGCCGGTAGAAAATGTCTTGTCGACGAGAACACTAAGGGGCTCGGCCTCGCCCGGGTTTTGACTGGGCTTGATAAAGTGCTTGATGGTCCCACGAGCAGCTTCTATTAGAATCTCCACAGTCGATCCCGGCCGGCTGACGGCATCGATTACCGGATCCGACTTCAGCAATCGCGTGTTGCCATCTTGACGGATGAAACTGCGGAAGAGGTTTGGAGGATTTCCTGACGGTCCCGTAAGCTGAAACAGATAGCTGTTGGATTCATTCCGAGTTCGAACAAGCCAAGCAGCACCCATTCGGTTGCTGAGCGCCAAGATGAACTGCGCACGAAAATCTTTGTAGATGCGGTCTCGCAGGAGGCCTACTCCTTGACCCGCAACCTTCAAACGTCCGCCCTCAACCTGCCAGGTTGCAGGAGCATTCCAGAATCGCGTGCCCTCTCCAAAACCGTCGGAGAACTCCGCAGAGAATACGACCCTCTCCTGCGGTAATTCCAACTCTTGATCCCCTGGCGCCAACTGACCCTTGAATGCTTTCGGGTGAAACTCGTCATGCACACACTCAACTTCCACTTCACCCGGAGGAATCTCGAGAATGCCAGTCTTCCCTGCGGCAGGAACTTCGGCGTAATAGGTTCTGTTGATGTAGACCTTGGAGCCAGGCTCACAGATCACCCTTAGCCGAGCCATCGCAGGTTTCAGCTTCAGGGAATACCCCGTCTGCTGACCCGGTTCGACCCGCAACCGAACCTCGTCCATTCTTACGAGCCGGTGAGCGGCCACCAATCGACTCTCGCCCGCTGGGACATCAGTGATCAGGATCTGTTTCTTCTCAAGCAGCACTCGGATTGAATTCGCGGCTGGAGCAACTCCATCGAGCAGAATCTTCAACTCTGAAAACACACTCGGGCCGACCTCGGCGTCGCTGACTGTGATGAGAACTGATCCCGTGGCGGCCTTCTGTTCGACAGTCGATGTTCGAGGGGCGCGCTGGGCCATTGTCGAACGACCGAGCAAAAGAACGTTCAGCACAATCTGGATGAAAACCCCTGCGAACGCCCACCAGGAGCAGATCCCAAACCAGGTGACCGTTTGGACCGTGCGGCACATAGGGCAAACCCCAAGATCTTAGCTTCGATCAAGAACTCAGCCTCGCGGCTCGAACGCCACGGGACCTGATAACGCTATGGGCAGCCTGATCTCTGGGGGAGAGAAAAACCTGAAGATTCTATCCGTTTGTGCGTTTGAGGCAAACCCTCATTTGTGGCGTTTCATGGCGCCTGATGGCGCCACGGCGGGATTCGGCGCTCATAGAGCGCCGCTACAATTCTTGAATAGTGGGTGGCGCTCGCAGCCTCCGCAAACCTGCAGCCGTGGCTGGGCCGAGAGACTGATCTGCGTCAGCGTGAAGAAGCTCTCTGAGGGAGCCAGCGTGTGAATGGCAGAGGTACGAAGGAGATCGAGCTACTCAAAAATCTCAGAAATTATCCAGCCCGAGGGTGTCTTGCGCAGGTTGAAGACGGGCTGGCCGGCGCTTCGCTGAATCACTCCGTCCGCATTCTCGATCTGCTTTGAAAGCTGGCAAGTAAGGGTCGCGCGATCGCTACGGACCACCGGCGGCCCTTCTTTCTGCATCCTCAGAGAGATCGAGCGACTTGCGAACTCGGCCCTCATCTTCTGTTCTTCGGACAGAGAAAGCGACGGCCAAAGCAACTTGACCGCGGCGAGATCCTTACCGTTGAAGGCCGCTTCGAACCTATCGACCAGAGCCAGAATGGCCTCTTGATCTTGCTTCAGCTGCCGGGCTTCAGCTTGCGACTGAGCGTTTGCCATAGCCTGGCGAGCGCGTTCGAAACTCGCTTGAGCTGCGACAAAATCAGACTGGTCCCATAAAGTTTGAGCCTTGGAAGCGTGGTTTAGTGCTTCTTGATAACTATCCAGCGTCGCAGCGCCAAAGCCGTCTGCACCTTTTCTTGCAGCAGCGAAAGCCTGCATGGCGTTCTGTGCCTGCTGCTTCTGCTGCGAAACCAGTTGACGCTGCCGCGCGGCTTCCTTCGCTTCAGACTCACTTCGCACAAACGCCTCCCGGGCCGTCGAAAGTTTCTCGACGGCCGCGACATAGTTTTTCTGGTCTCTTAGTTCTGTCCCCTCACGCTCCAGCTGGAGCGCCTGCTGATAAGTGGCGGGAGACAGGTCGGCAGCTCTGGCTTCACTGGCCTGACGTTTGGCTTGTACCACTCTGTCCACTTCTTGCTCCACCGGGGCCAGCGCTGTGCTGTCGATGTTGAGAGTTGAAGCCTCCCGCCTGGAAACAGTGCTCTGGAGGGGAAGCCAGAGCCAAATGGCAACGGCTGCCGTCAGCGCGAGCACGGACAGTAGAACCATCCGACTCTGAACTCTTTGTCGTTGGCTCAGTTGATGCTTCAACGACAGGACTTCGGGCCGCGTTGGGTCAAGACGCAGTGCACCAGAAAGAGCCCGGCGAGAGCGTCTCCACCGCTTCGCCACAAGCGCAGCGTGAGCCGCATCCAGCGAGGCGCGAATCTCGAGCTCGTGCTGGGCGCTGCTGCTTAGCCGATGGAACGCTGCATGCTCTGGAGCAAACGCGAGTCCTTCCTGAGCTGACTGCAGACAGGCTTTGAACTGCTGATCCTCAAAAGCCTTCTGGGCTGCTTCCAGGAGGTTCTCTATTCGCTGTTCCCGCTCGGCGACTGAAAGAAGCTGGCTTTCGAGCTCGAGAGCTTCTGGCGCAACTGGTTCGGTCTGGAGAGCTCGGGCGACAGCCCGCTTAGCTGGCTCCGTGTTGCCCTCTGCCAGAGCTTGTCTGGCTTGAACCAGCGCCGCTTGAAAGTGGCGACGCCGCAATTCGGGCTGCCTGCGCTCTTCCAGCAACTGGAGGCATTCGGTCTTAAGGGCGAGAGCCGAGATAGCACCCGGGTGGGTCTGAAGAATGGCGTCCAACGCAACTAGACACTCCTGGAGCTTGCCGGTTTCAAACATGTCCTGCGCTTCCTGGAAAGCAACGAGGAGTTGCCGGGTTTGCCTGAGCTTGGTTAGAACCCCCTCAAGGCGGTCCTTCAGTCCAGCCAGGGACAGAAGCAGGCAGCCATAGTCACTGTGCAGGTCAGCTGGACCAAAGTCAATGATGACAGGTCTGGGGATGTTCGGTTCCGGGACATCCAGGTCGAAGAGGAAGTCGTCATAAACTCGCGCAAGCGTCCGTGGGGCCTCCTCGCTCGAGGGCTGCTGAAACCGGGCCCGCAATCGTGCCACAGCAAGCTGTACGTCTGCCAGCCTGGCAGGCAAGGAAATGCTAAATTGCCTTAAGGCCTCAGCCAGCTCACCGCAATGCGCAAAGCGATCGTTTCGGTCCTTGGCGAGGGCCCTGTCCACAATACGGACCAGATCTTCCGCGCAACCCGGAAGGACCGCCGACAGTGACGCGTGAGGTTTGGACAGAATTTGCGTAATAATCTGCCAGGGAGTTTCCCCTTGAAACGGCAGATGGAGAGAAATCAGCTCGTACAGAACCACGCCCGTACTGTAAACGTCAGCGCGACCGTCCAGGTCTCCAGCGCCCGTGGCTTGTTCGGGAGACATGTAATGAGGTGTTCCCATCGTCAACCCGGTCTGTGTCATATCCGAGGATCGGATTCGGGCAAGACCGAAATCGACGATCCGGACAGTGCCCTCACGCCCGACGAGAATATTGTTCGGCTTGACGTCACGGTGCAGAATGCCATGTTCGTGAGAGTACTGCAGGCCGTTGCAGACCTGAATGATCCACTCCAATTTCTTCTCAAACGGCACGAAAGACCTGTCGCTAATCAGGGTCTTCAAATCCGCTCCTTCAACATACTCCATGGCGATAAACGGAAGTCCCGTGTCAGTGTCCTCATTTAGCTCGTACACAGAGATGATATTTGGATGTCGGAATCCAGCGATCACTTGAGCCTCACGCACGAACCGGGCTCGCACTTCTTTGTCTTCCAGGAGCTGGGGAGTAATGACTTTAACCGCAACGGCACGATTCAAGCTGGAATCATAACCAAGGTAGACCATCCCCATCCCTCCGCGTCCCAGCTCTCGCTCAATTTCGTACCTGCCAATCCGCTTCGGAGTCATGATGAAAGGAAGTTTCCAGGTGACGTGGGAAAAAGCTATCGTTCAGGAGCGCAGGAGCCTGCGATCCGTTGTGAGAAGCGTGCGCCTTCCCTTGCTGCAACAGCCCGACGAATCCATCTAGAAACTGAACGACAAAATTGTATAGTCTTGCATGATACATCGGTTCGGCAAACTGACTCTCAGGCAAGTCGAGTCCACAGGTCTGGAGAGCTGAGACGCTGCTGACCGTGGAAGAGCAGTAGTCACTCTTCCTTGCCAAGCTAGACTTTCGTTTGCGGGGTGGCGACGATGCCCACAGATGCACCAGGAGATTTCACTGTGCTGCTGGCCAATCTTCGACAGGGGAAAGAAAATGCCGCTGCTCGCATCATGTCTCTGGCCTACCAGGAACTGCGGAGACTGGCTGCCCACTATATGCGACAGGAAAGGCCTGATCACACACTTCAGGCGACAGCTCTGGTTCACGAGGCTTATGTGCGACTCTGCGGTGGCGAATCCCCTGACTTCAAAGACCGGGCCCACTTCTTTGCGGTTGCCGCTCAGCAAATGAGACGAATTCTAGTGGACTATGCCCGGGACCGCTACGCGGCTAAGCGCGGTGGCAAGCAGGTACGGCTCTCCCTGGACGACGTGTTGAATTTGGGCCAGAGCGTCGATGAGGACGTGATCGCTGTGGATCTCACGCTCAAGCGGCTCGAATCTTTGGATCCACGCGCCGGTCGGGTCGTGGAACTGAGGTTCTTTGGCGGCCTGACGGAAGAGGAATCCGCCGAAGTCCTTAATGTCGGTGTGACTACAATCAAGAGGGATTGGGATTTTGCCAGGTCTTGGCTTCAAAGCCGGCTTGCCTCGAGCAAATCGCCAGGCAAGCCTCCGCGCCGCTGATTGTACAAACCCGAGCATTTAGATCATACCTGCCAGAGAATACAACCTTCTTACGTGTGGACTGCGGCCAGACTCCATTCCATCATGCGCTGCTGACCAGCTCGCGTCGGTCTTCAAATACTGAGAGAAGGATCCACTCAGGCGTGAGTTTTATCCTAAGCGACTTCTGCTATATGTTCACTTCCAACTGCCTTGCGGCTGGTTCCAGTCCTTTAGAAACCTCGCTAAGCAAAACATACTGGCCTTCCTCGCTGTCGAACGTGAATACCTGGCCCGTTTCGATTTTGTAGACCCAGGCATGCAAGTGAAGAGTTCCGTTGACAAGGCGAGAGGCAACGGCGGGATGAGTTTTGAGATTCTCCAGCTGAACCAGGACATTTTCCTCAATGGTGGCTTTTAGGAGGGCTTCGCCTTCCAGGTGAGCGTAATTCTCCCGGACAATGCGACGCGTAGCGTCTGCATGCATCAGCCAGCTTGCTACCGCGGGCAGGTCTTGCAACTGATCGAGCTGCAGCAGACCCTTCATGGCTCCACACTGGGTATGGCCACAGAGAATGATGTGCTTGACTCCCAAGGCAGCCACCGCAAACTCGATGGAAGCGCCTTCGCCGCCATTGGCGGCTCTATGAGCGGGAACGATATTGCCGGCATTGCGGACCACAAAAATATCGCCGGGTTTCGACTGAGTGATCAGATCAGTGGCGATGCGGGAGTCGGAGCAGGTGATGAAGAGCACTTCCGGCTGTTGCCCTTTAGAAAGGCGCTCGAAGAGTTCCTTTTCTTGCTTAGCAAAGGTCGATTGAAATTCTTTAATTCCGCGAACAAGCTTTTCCATAAAGCCTCTCCTTTGATTTCAGACTGTGTCTGCAGGGCAGCGCCCAGTGCAAAGCTCAGCGGAGGGAACGTCAACACGAATCCTGCCATATTTACCAAATGATTGTTCTTGTGAGGAATCACTCCGCCGTCCACCACCAGTGTGGCATCGCTAGTTGGAGGGTTTTGACCCAGTTGAAAAGATTTGTCGATTTCATCGCATCACGTGGGCCTTCAAGCGGGGCGTGGATGTCAGGGCAAAAGCTTCCCGCCTCACTGGCCAGCAGGATGAGGGACACCAGACTACCGCGTGGCATCAGCTGCGCTGGTTGCAAGGAGCTATCGAGGCTGCGAGAAAATGTCTCTGCAATTTGAGCCATCTCTGTCGAGTCAAGCAAAGTCAGCGTTAGGAACTAAAGCGCCACGGCGACAAGGACACAATAATCCGACTGGCCCTCTCAGCTCGCGTATTCGGGCTTGCCGGGAGCCCAAACCATGTGTTTTACGGGTTCGACGATTCGGTCGACTTCCGCCAGCAGCCCTGCAGGAAGTTTGAAGTCGAGCGCGCACAGGTTCTCTTCGACTTCCTCCGAGCTGGACATGCCGACGAGAGTGGTGGCGACGTAGGGATGCTCGATACAGAACCGGAGTGCCAACTGAGTAATTCCCACTTGGTAGCTTCGGCAAAGTCTAGCAATCTTCTGGCCCGTCTCCAGAACCTGCTTCGTAGCTGGATGCCAGGCCGGGGCTCCACGTTCCGTTAAGACGCCCATATGCAGAGGAGCCGCGTTGATCAAGCCGGTCTTCTTCTCTTGAAGCGCCGGCGTCAGAAGCGCATCCATGTCCCTGATCAGCAGATTGTACCGGCAATACGAAAGGACAGTATCCACGTTCCCGGCGCAGGCGACCCGGGCTAGAAGTTTCAGAGGGTATCCGGTGATGCCGACAAAGCGGGCTTTCCCTTCCGTCTGGACTTGCCGAAGCGCCGGGATGGTTTCCTCCAGGATCTGGCGCTCACAGCCAAATTCGATGTCGTGGGCTTGCAGCACGTCGATGTAGTCCGTTCTGAGCCTTTGCAGGGACTCGTCGACGCTCGCTTTCACGCGCTCGGCGGAAAAGTCGAACCCATCGACATCATAGCGGCCGCACTTGGTAGCAAGGATCACCTTCTGTCGCTTACCGTTCAGTGCCTCACCCAGACAAGTCTCGGCTAAGGTGCGCCCATAGTAAGGCGACACGTCAAAAAAGTTGATACCACGATCGATCGCGCAATGAACGGCCCGCTTGCCCTCAGCAGGTTCTGAGTACCCGAACTCGTTTCCCAGCGGGGATGCCCCAAAACCAATCACCGATGCGGATAGTCCGGTTTTCCCGAGAATTCGGTACTGCATGTGCACCTTTCTCTTGCCCTTTGAAAACCCCTTCCGACTCAACCCTGGGTGAGCGGCATCTTTCCGGCATCTTGAAGAATTCAGCCTACCCTCGGTCCCCAAATTCTTTACGGAGCCGTTTCAATTCGGCTTTTAGTTCCCTGACCACTTTAGAGTAAGCCTCAGAGTCATAAAGGTTGTGCATTTCCTGCGGGTCGTTATCGAGGTCAAACAGCTCCCACTCCGGGGCCGTGGGCTTGTCAATAGCGCCTTTCATCTTTAGCGGCTGGCCGTAGTAGTAGATCAGTTTGTGACGTTGAGTTCGAACCCCGTAGTGAGCCGGCACGCCGTGATGGGCCAGATGCATCCAGTAGCGGTAATACATCGACGTGCGCCAGTCTTTCGGGGTGCTGCCTTTGAGCAACGGTCGAATGCTTCTTCCCTGCATGTTACCGGGAATGGAGACACCTGCATAATCGAGGAATGTGGGAGCAAAATCGATGTTGAGGACCATGTCCTGGTTCACCGTGCCGGCCTTGATCTCGCGCGGATAGCGCACCAGAAAGGGCATTCGGAGCGATTCCTCATACATGAACCGCTTGTCGAAGTAGCCATGTTCTCCAAGGAAGAAGCCCTGGTCGGAGGTGTAAATGACCAGCGTGTTGTCCTTCAAACCGGCTTTGCCCAGGAAGTCCAGCAGTCGCCCCACATTTTCGTCCACCGACGCGACACACCGCAAATAGTCCTTGATGTAATACTGATAGGCCCATTTTCGCAGGGCATCACCGCTGAGACCGGGCGGTTTCTCCCGTTTCAAATCCTCTTTGGTCATATCTTCGCCGATCTTCAGCGTCGCGTTGGCGGCAGCCTTTGAGCGGTTCGCATAGTGATCGAAGAGGGTAGGCGGTTCGGGAATCTCCTGGTCCGCATAAAGCTGAGCATGCTTCTCAGCCGGATCCCAGGGCCGATGCGGGGCTTTGAAATGGCACATCAGAAAAAACGGCTCGCTTGCCTGGCGGTTCTTGAGCCAAGTGATGCTGAGATCTGTGATCACGTCGGTGGAATGTCCCTTGTGGACCTTATCCTGGCCGCCCTTCTCCTTCAGAATCGGGTCATGATAGCGACCCTGACCGGGAAGGACGTTCCAGTAGTCAAAGCCCGTCGGATCCGTATGCAGGTGCCATTTCCCTATGATGGCTGTTTGGTAGCCAGCTTTGCTCAAGCGATGAGCCACGTGATGGAGTGAAGGATTCAAGGGGTCATCCAGCGTGTACACGCCATTGACGTGGCTGTACTGGCTTGTGAGGATAGCGGCTCGGCTCGGAGTACAAATAGAATTGGTCACGAAAGTGTTTGTGAGGCGAGTTCCTTCCAAAGCCAAACGGTCGATATTTGGCGTCTTGTTGATTCGGGAGCCGTACGAGCTGATCGCTTGAGCGGCGTGATCGTCCGACATGATGAAAAGAATATTCGGCCGCCTGCTTGCAGTCTGCGCACCAATTCGGACTTCAGTGACCAAGAACGCGACTACGGCGCACAAACCTAAGACCGGAAGCCGCTTGAAATCAAATTGCTTCAGTCGCCTCAATCGCATCAGCTCCTCTCTTTGATGGCGGCATGCTTGATCCTTCACTCAAAAAATCGGCCAGGGCGAATGTGGTATCGCGGCCCTGGCTGTTGCTCTGCCACTCACTTTCTCTCGCTGAGAAATACAAGGCCTCGTGACGATACTCTTCGTCGCCCGAACACTCACCGGACTTCGGTTCCCCTCACCCCCGGCCCTCTCTTGCTGGGCGAGGGCAGCTGATTCTAACGTCCCTGATCGCACCGGAAGAACGGTCGCACAGCTGTCACCATGATTTGCAATTCTCAATAGCTCGCTTCGATCAGCTGAACTTCGCCAGGTCCCAGGGCTCCCGATGGCTGCGAAACAGCAGCGCATTGGCTTCCGCAGCATCCACGAAGGTCTCTGTCTCAGCGTTCCACTTCAGTTTCTGGCCGACCTTGGCGGCGATGTTGCCAATCAAAGGAACAATCGTCGAGCGGCAACCGACTTCGATGTTCGCAAAGGGTTCCTTGCGGTTGCGAACCGCATCGACAAAGTTCCTGCAATGTAGCGCCGTGGGTTCATCTTCGTTCATATGGAATTTTTCAATCTGGGGCTTCGAAGACTGCGTTTCGCCCGGGTACAGTTCCATCCCGATTCGGTCGACGAACAAGGTTGCTTCCGTCCCATAAAACGCCATTCCGTGCGGCCGATCCTCCTTGCCCATGGCGGCATAGTATTTCATGCCGGGAGTTCGGCCCCCCACGCCGTGTGAGTTCACAATGTTGCATTCATAGCTGAGAACAAAACCTGGATATTCGTAGGTGGCCTGGTGAACATCAGGGAGGTCGCCGACGACTTTGTCTTTACGGAAATGCGTCCAGGAGGACGCCACCGTCAGGGGCGCATCGACTCCCATGATCTGGTGGACGCTGTCAAAGCGGTGCATTCCGTAGTCGGAAATGATCCCGTTGGTGTAGTCCATGAAATTACGATAGCTGAGCCGGTCGGGGTTGAAAGGCACCTGGGGAGCCGGACCCAGCCAGAAGTCCCAGTCCAGACCAGGCGGCACCGGCGCATTCGGGCGTGGAGGCGTGTCGCCCTGGTTTCGATAATTCCAGACGCGGACAAAATACACGGCACCGATCTTTCCGCGTTGTACAATTCGTGCCGCCTCCGCGACATGCTCAGCGGACCGGTGCTGTGTGCCTATTTGAACAATGCGTTTGTTCCTGCGCACGGCTTCCCTGATGAAAAGGGCCTCGCGGATGCTGTACATGACGGGTTTCTCGAGGTAGACATCTTTGCCGGCTTCGCACGCAAGAATCGCGATGGGAGCGTGCCAGTGATCTGGAGTTGCCAGAACCACCGCGTCGGCGTCTTTGGCTTCGAGCAGTTTGCGGAAGTCGTGGTAAGTGGCTGCAGCCGGCGCAAAGCGCTTGGCGGCGTCGATTCTTTCCCGGTAAACGTCGCAAAGAGCCGTGATTTCGACGCCCCGCGGCAGCTTGCCCAGACGCGGATCGAGGTTCCCGTCTCGATAGCTGTCCGGCGCCATAGCTTTCAAGTCTTCCGCGTCTCCTCGAATGAGTCGCGCCACCAGGCTGCCACGACCGCCGCATCCAATTAAGCCGATGTTCACGCGATTGTTGGCCCCCAAAACCCGGCTCCTCGAAAGAGCGGTCAAGGTAGCCGCCGCCGCTGCGCTCTGTAAGAATAGTCTGCGTTTCATAGGTCCTCTCCTTGTTCATGAATCAATCCTGAGCATTTTAGCGCATCTCGACCGGGGCGCGAAGGCGCTGAGGCCGGACTCACTGCCGATCTCACGAAGAAACAAGGTCAGCTTATTCTCTCAAGATCATTGGCTGCTGTTTGCACGCTTCTGAGATTTCACCTGGCTGAAGTCGAACTCTGGCGGCGCAGGATCTCGGCTGCTCAATCGCCGCTTATCCCGGAGCTGCCTCTGCCACAGCTTCATCCGCTGGGTCAACCGCTTCACTTCCCCGGCATGGGCTCGATCTCCCGCCAGATCGTGCGTCTCAGCCGAATCTTTTTCCAAGTCGAAGAGCTGTGTCTTATTGATTTGCGGATAGACGATCAGCTTCCAGCGATCGTCACGAACCGCACGCTGCACGCTGCGGTACGCCGTAAAGATCGAGTCACGTACCGAAGTCGCCCTGCCTGCAATGATCGGCGCCAGGCTCAGACCTTCATTACCGCTTGGCGCGGCGACACCCGCCAACTCGCCCAGCGTGGGGAATATGTCGAAGAGATAGCTTAAAGCCGAGCTCTGCTTGCCCTGCGGTATTCCGGGGCCTGCAAAGATGAGGGGCGCATGCATCGAGTGATCGTACAGATTCTGTTTGCCGAAAAGGCCATGACTTCCGATGGCCAGGCCATGGTCGCTGGAGAACACAATCAGCGTGTTGTCCTCCTGGCCGCTCTCCCTGAGAGCCGTCAGGATGCGTCCAATTTGCGCATCCACAAAAGCAATGGAACTGTAGTAATCGGCCAAGTTCTGCCGGACGACTTCCGGAGTGCGCGGCCAGGGTGCAAGCTCCTCGTCGCGGATGACCAGTTCTCCATTGTTAAACGGGTGCTGGGGCAAAAAGTTTGGCGGCAGCGGCGGTGGCACTGCGTTGTACTTGTCGTGATACTCCTTCGGAGCAACGCGCGGATCATGCGGGCTGTTGAATGAGACATACGCCAGAAACGGTTTGTCTCCGGTCTGGGCCCGCATGAACTCGACGGCACTATCGGCAAAAAGTTCGACAGAGTGCTTCTCACTCAAACGCTTGTTGATCAGTTCGCGTTTATCAGAGATATCCTCAACTGAAAGATTGTAAGGGTCGCCCATTCCGCCCAGGAAGATCGCTTTCCCTTTCGAGAACGTGCGCAGCAGCGAAGCAGCCTGGTTATGCCATTTGCCGGTGATGAACGTGGAATAGCCGGCTCGGGCAAACATCTCAGGCCAGGTTGTTTGTCCTTTAAGATTTTCTTTGACGCGGAAGAGCGTCCGGCCCGTCATCAGCATGGCACGCGACGGGACACAAACGGCACCCTGCAGCGCTCCCATGCAATAAGCACGGGTAAACACCGTGCCCTGCCTTACAAGCCGGTCGAGATTCGGCGTCTGAATATGATCGTTGCCCAGGCCGTGAATCGTGTCGGCGCGCTGATCGTCAGTAAAAAGAAAAAGAATATTCGGGTGACCGGACGAAAGGAGCGGCAGGCAGGTCAAGGACAGAAGCAGACCAATATTTGAAACGAGGACAACGAGTCGTTCCATTTTGGCAAAGCCTCCAAAAGAGAAGTTTGCCCGCCCGCGCCCACCGCCTGGCAAGTGCCGAAGATCTTAGTTGGTTATGAATTATTGAAAGCTGTCAGCGCTAACGGCGATTCGAACCGCGGCGTGTTAACCCATTACAAAACGGCACTGTTGAGAGGCGGAAGATCTTGTACCATATGCGCTTTCGTTATTCAACGGTTTCAGACAGAATGCACGCGCGCCGGCCCTCCTCGCGGTTTGGCTGCAGACACGGGCCGGCGCGGTCTAGATTACGAGGTTGCTGAGAAACTCGGCAATTCGCAGGGCAGAGGTTGTAGCGGCGGTCTACGACCGTCGCATTTCTATGACTTTCAAGAGAGCGACGCTCACAAAGCGCCGCTACAATGAGTCTTTCAGCGACCTGCTGCTGGGCATCCCGTCTCAGGAGACTCCTTGAGCTCATCAACTCAGCAAGGCCGTTCCCCTTTCGAAGATGGTGAACTCTACGATGTGCTGTTCGGCGATTTTCGTTTCGATCTGGATTTCTATCTGGAATTGGCCCGGGAAGCCAGAGGGCCCGTCCTGGAGATTGCGTGTGGAACGGGCCGCGTCCTGATTCCTTGCCTGCAAGCCGGCGCCGACATTGACGGTCTCGATTTGTTTCCAGCCATGCTCGAGGTGTGCCGGCGGAAAGCGGCGGCCCTTGGACTGGCTCCTCAGCTGCACGCGGCCGACATGCGCAGCTTCTCACTGCCGCGCCGCTACGGGCTCATCACCATTCCGTTCAACGGCTTCGTTCACAGCCTGACCGCCGAAGATCAACTGAACACGCTGCGTGCCTGCCACCAGCACCTGCTGCCAGGAGGCAAACTTGTTTTTAACATCTTCTATCCGGGTCCGGAGGTTTTGAACACCGTGCAGGGCACGCCCGTGCTGGAACACGAAACCCGCCACCCACAGACGGGCCGCCTGTTGCGGCTTTACGACACGCGCCGCCTGGACCGGATCAACCAGATTCAGTACTCCGAATGCGAGATACAAGAAGTGGACGATCGCGGACAGTTGCTGGCTTCCCACAAATCCACCACGGAAATGCGCTGGACGTTCAAGCCAGAAATGGAGCTGCTGTTGCGCGCCGCTGGTTTTGCGCGGTGGGAAATCTACGGAGACTTCAACCGCCGGCCTATAGAGAAGGAGACCGATCTTATGATCGTGGCTGCGTGGAGGAGTGCTCTTTGAGAGTCACAGAGTCAAGTAACACCTGTCGAAAGGCTCGCTAGATGGTTGCGACTCCAGCTGTATCAAAAAAAGCCCCAGAAGTGTCGCTATGATCTGCAATTCTCGGCCAGTGGAACCGGGAACCACAGCGGTTCTCATTGCGCGATCTTGACAATTCCTTACAATTTTTGCCGGTCCAGCCTCGTAGTAGAATTGTTAATCTTTCGAACCCAAAGGGGGGACGCAAATGAACAGACTTCTGGCAGCCTGTTGTCTGATGGCAGCGGCAATATCGATGAGTCATGCAGCGAATCCGGCACAGAGCAACTTTGCCGGCAGCTGGATGCTGGACAAGGAAAAGACCGCCGATTTGCCCTCGAAGCTCGAAAGCTACACGATGGTCGTGACACAAGATGAAAACCAACTCGCGGTTGAAACCAAGGTGGTTGGAGACATCAGACCTAGTGGTTCCGGAGGCTTTCCTGGCGGAGGCGGACCGCGTGGTGGCGGATTTCCCGGTGGCCGTGGTGGGGGCTTTCCGGGTGGTGGCGGAGGTGGATTTCCAGGTGGTGGTGGTGGCGGTGGCGGGGAAGAAGCAGGTCCGGGCGGTGGAGGCTTCCCTGGCGGGCAGGGAGGCGGATTTCCCGGAGGTGGTGGGCCGGGGGCCGGTGGGCCGATGGGCGGCCAGCGACCCAGAGGCGGGGTTCTGGCCATGACACTTCCGAATGCGACCTTCCAGCTTAATGGTGAGCAGACTGAGCTGGAAAGGAAAGGTCAGATGCCAGGGAATATTTCACTCAAAGCCAAATGGAAAAAAGACGGTAGAGTCCTGGAATTATCTGTGACCCGACATTTCAATAGGCAGGGCAGCGAGTTTACCCTTACCTCTCGCGAACGTTGGGAACTCGCCGGAGACGGCAAGCAGCTCAAAGTCCAGCGCACCGTTGACACGCCGATGGGAACACAGGACGCGCGGCTGACGTTCATCAAACAATAGGTTTTGCACTGTTCGCGTCTCTCCCTGCGGGATGCAAGACGGATGCCGCGAACCTGAGATCGGAGCCCGACTACTCGAGCTCCTGGCATCGAGAAAGAATCGTGGGGCAGCGGTGTAGTGGGCTTGGGCTTCTAGCTTTGTCGCACTATTGTGCCTTCGCTCTGACGCCTCTCATTTATTGTTCTCTCCCCAAGTCCCTTCCTACGCCCTGTCAACGGGTGAGTCGTCGGCTGTGGAACGCTTGTTTGCTGCTTTAACCGGTCCGAACAGATCTGCTGGCCAATCCAGGACTTGACAGGTAGTATTTCGTCAACATCCGGGAATCAGGATTGCCAAGGTGACAATCTTCTCCAAAAAATCTCGAGACTGCCGATCGTGCCGGTGTCCGAGGCCCCTCTCAAGTTGATATGGCCGAGGATGGCGATTCCTACCGCCAGTGCCGGTCTGCAATCAGAACTAAGGAGCTGTGGATCATGTCGCAATTGTCAGGAATCCTCATGATCCTGTGTTTGCTCGCGGCCGATGTTTCTGCGGCAGGCCAGGAGTTGAGTGCCGCATCGAAGCGTGCGTTGGGGTATACACGAGGCCCCGAGTGGTTCACCGGGTTTCGACTCCACAACTTGGAGGGTGATTTCAAATACCAAAAGGGCGTGATCCGACGCGACCCGAGCGCCGTAGTCAAGGTCGGCGGCCTGTACTACGTCTGGTACACGAAGGGTGAGGGCGAGACCGCGGGCTTCGGCAGCGGGAATCCGGACGCGAAAGTGTTCCCCTGGGACCTGACCGAGATCTGGTACGCGACGTCGCGTGATGGCTGGAACTGGGACGAGCGAGGCCGGGCACTGGGTCGCGGTGCGGCCGGCGAGTACGACGATCGTGCAGTCTTTACGCCCGAGATTTTGGCTCATCGAGGAAAGTACTATCTCGTCTATCAAGTGGTCAAGGCTCCCTATGTGAATCGCGTCAAGGAGCATATTTCCATGGCCATCGCCGACTTGCCAGACGGCCCCTGGAGGAAGCTTCCCGCGCCGATCCTGAGCCCGGCTGAAAACGGGCGGTGGCTGGGTGAGGACGACAGTCGATTCAAGGTCATCGCGAAAGGCAGCTTCGACAGTCACAAGGTTCACGACCCTTGCTTGATGTTTTACAAGAACAAATTTTATCTCTACTACAAAGGCGAACAGATGGGCGAGGCGATGAACTTCGGAGGTCGCGAGATCAGGTGGGGTGTAGCGATCGCCGACAAGCCGGAAGGCCCGTACACGAAGTCGCCGCTGAATCCGATCACCAACAGCGGCCACGAGGTTTGCGTCTGGCCCTATCGCGGCGGGATGGCGGCTCTCCTCACCACGGACGGCCCGGAGAAGAACACGATCCAATATGCTGAGGACGGTCTGAATTTCGAGATCATGTCTCGGATCAAATGGGGTCCCGAAGCCGTTGGTGTTGTGCGTGACCTCGACACCGAGAAGTCACCGCTCGAAGGCCTCCGATGGGGCTTGTGCCATGAATACAAGGGAGGCTGGCAGTACATCAGACGGTTTGAGACCTATCTTTCGATTGCCAAGTAGCCACAGAGTGGCGCCGCAAGTGCAAAGGGTCGCCTCCGGCTGTAGCCGAGCCTGTGGCCCCGCAAGCAGGTCAGCACCTCCTCTCACAATGTGGGGGCGGGGCCGGTGGGTCGACGCTCCTCGCAATCCAGGTCAGTCGACCTCGCGCAGGAACAGCCCCCTGGCTACCCGCCACTTTGAGCCGCATTTGCCAACGGGAGGGGCAGCGGAGAGCGGACGTGCACATCTCGTTGTGGAAATGGAATCTCCACCCTGTTCTCGCGGAATTTTCGAACGATGGCACAATTCAGCGCCGAGCGGATCTGCGGGTGCTGTCTTGGATTACCGATCCAGGCACGCAATCGCATTTTCCAGGACGAGTCGTCGAATCCGCTGTGCAACACCTCGGGTCCGGGATCGGTCAAGACCTCCGTGTGCTCCTCGGCAACCTCGCGCAGACATCGCAAAACCGTGTCCAGATCGGAGCTGTAGGACACACCCACGTCGATTTCCAAGCGGATCTTCTGATCAGCGTAGGTCCAGTTGATCACCGTCGAGGAAACAAACTCCGAGTTTGGCACAATGATGGCAATGTTACTCAGAGAACGGATAGTTGTGGATCGAATATTGATCGCTACAACGTCTCCTTCAGTGTTGCCAACGGTGACACGATCGCCGACTTTGATAGGGCGCTCAAACAGAAGAATCAGGCCAGCCACGAAGTTCGAAGTGATGTTCTGGAGACCGAAGCCGATTCCGACAGAGAGCAACCCGAAAATCACCGCCAGGCCGGTCAAATCAATCCCAATGAACTGAAAGGCGACCAGCGCCCCGATCACGATGATGAGGTAGTGCGTGATTCGAAGGAGCGTGTACTGAGTTCCTTCTTCAATTGCCAGCCGTGGGAACACCTGGCCGCGAAGTATTCTGCGAATGATTCGTGAAAGGACGGCAAACACGCTGATCACCAGCACAAACATGATCAGGTTGGCCACGGTGATTGGTTGCTTGTTAATTTCGAAAAGTTTCGCATCGAAAACTTTCTCAAGCAGCGATGACACTTCCGAGAACGACATGCAGATCCTCCTTTATTGAATTGGCAGCATTTTCTAATTCGGGCCGAGACAGCGAATCGATTGTAAGCCTCACTCGATCCTCAGGTCCGTAGTCAACTCTGCAGCCAACGGTTTGCGGGTAAGCACAGCCTTATAGCCACTTCTTTTTTCGAAAGTACAGGATCATCACTACGGCATGAGACCCATGAAGGCCATTGTCAGCGGGTATCCCCAGCGCCACTTCAGTTCGGGCATGTTCCAGGGACCGGATTCCGGATTGAAGTTCATGCCATAGATTCCAGCGATGAAGGTCAACGGGATAAAGATCGTGGCGATGATCGTGAGCACTTTCATCACTTCGTTCATCCGATGACTCATGCTGGATATGTAGATCTCCAGCAGTCCCGTGAGTATGTCCCGAAAATTCCCGAGCGTATCGATCACCTGGATCGTGTGGTCATAGACGTCCCGTAGAAATACCTCGGTAGAGTCCATGATGAGCGGGGAACCCTCGCGGTTCAGACCACTGCAGATCTCTCTGAGAGGCCAAACAGACTTGCCAAGATACATCACCTCCCTCTTGAGATGGTGAATTTCCCTGAGAGTTTCCTGCGAGGGATTGTCCATCAGCTGGGTCTCGACGTCTTCAATTCGTTCTCCCAGCTTTTCCAGGATGACGAAATAGTTGTCCACGATGGTGTCCAGCAGCCGGTACAACAAGTAATCCGCGCCGTTCCTGCGGATGCGGCTGTCCTGTGTTCGAATCCGCTGACGAATCGGGTCAAACACATCACCCGGCCGCTCCTGAAAGGAAATGACGAATTGGGATCCCAGGACAATGCTGATCTGTTCGCCATCCACTATCTGGTGCGTATCGCTATACCGCAGCATCTTCAGAACCACGAAGATGAAGTCGTCGTACGGCTCCATTTTGGGGCGCTGGTCTGCGTTAACGATATCTTCCAAAACCAGCGGGTGGATTCCGAAACTGCGGCCCACCTGTTCGAGGATCCCGGTCTGATGAACTCCGTCCAGGTTGATCCAGCAGACGGCAGACCTGTCTCTGGCGGAAAGAACCTCCTCAATTTTTGGAGACTCCAGGGTCTCCCATTTCTCTGCTGTATAGGAAAACAGAGAGATTCGGATTTCCTGTCGTTTTTCTGCTTCACCCTCCAGAAGTGTGCCGGGTGGCAGTCCTGCTTTCCTCGATCGCCTGTAAAACCGTGGCATAGTCTCAAAGCTCGTCTCAGGATGGAAGGCCCATGGGATTCCTTACATTCTGGAACCTCCACCGCTACACCTCATCCGCTCAGTGGAGCCTATCAAACCCGGAGGTGAACAAAGCAGGGAAATAGCCGCGCTCTGCAGGAGAGAATCCTGGTGAAGAAGTTGGCCGACAACAGGCGAAAAAACGGATAATCATTGCTGCCTCTTTTCAATTCTTGCGGGAGTTCTATGGATTTTCACATCAGGATACGACTCCAAATCTGGCTCAGGCGGTCAGGACTTGCGGTGGTGCTGATGGTGCTGGTGTTTGTGAAATCAGGCGGCGCAGCCGGCAAACTCTTCCCGAATGTCATCGTGTTCCTGGTGGATGATCTGGGCTGGCAAGATACTTCGGTTCCGTTCCATAGCGAAATCACACCGCTGAACCGGCGCTACCGGACTCCCCACATGGAGAAGTTGGCGGCGACGGGAATGAAGTTTACCCAGGCCTACACCAGTCCTGTTTGCACGCCGACTCGGGTCAGTCTGATGACCGGCCTGAATGCAGCCAGGCACCGGGTGACCAATTGGACTCTGCGGAGAAATACCAGCACCGATGAACCCCACCCCTCGCTGATTCTCCCGGACTGGAACGTGAACGGGCTCAGCCCCAAGCATGGTGTGGAACGGACGGTGCACGCGGTGGCGTTGCCGGCCCTCTTGAGGAATTCGGGGTACCGGACAATTCACGTCGGGAAGGCTCATTTTGCCGCCAACGGAACGCCCGGCGCTGACCCGCTGAACCTGGGTTTTGACGTGAATGTTGCCGGACATGCTGCAGGGGCTCCTGGAAGCTATCTCGGAAAAGCCTCGTTCAGCAGCGGAGGCGCCGATAACATTTGGAACGTGCCGGGCTTGGAGACCTATCACGGCAAGGACATTTTTCTGTCTGAAGCGCTCACGATCGAAGCCAACAAGGCAATCGATCAGGCTGTCAAGGATAGTCGGCCCTTCTTCCTGTACCTGGCCCATTACGCAGTGCATACTCCGTTCGCCGTAGATGAGAGGTTCTATGAGGCCTATCAATCCATGGGCCTGGACAAAACCGAAGCCATGTACGCAGCCATGGTCGAAGGCGTGGACAAATCACTGGGCGACATTCTGGCGAACGTGGAACGCCACGGCCTGAGCGACCGCACCGTGGTTCTTTTTCTGTCCGACAACGGAGGGCTGAGTGCGGTGGCTCGGGGTGGACCCGCTCATACCCATAACCAACCTCTATCCAGCGGCAAGGGGTCGGCGCGAGAGGGAGGCCTGCGCGTGCCAATGCTGATTCGCTGGCCGGGGCTGACCCGGCCCGGCGCCGTTTGCCGGGAAGCGGTCATCGTGGAAGACTTGTTTCCTACGATTCTGGAGATTGCCGGGATCAAGGGATTTCGACAGGTGGGCGGCGGCGTGGATGGCGTCAGCCTTGTCCCTTTGTTGAAGCAGGTCTCAGGCTATCCCGCTGGGCGGGCGTTGTTCTGGCATTACCCCAACCATTGGGGGCCGACAGGGCCTGGCATTGGTCCGCTCAGTGCCATTCGGCATTATGACTGGAAGCTCATCTATTACCACGCCGACCAGCACTACGAACTGTTTCATCTGGGAAAGGACTTGGGTGAGCTGAACAACCTTGCTTCGACCGAACCGGAGGTACGCAAGAAACTGGCCCGGCGATTACGCACCTACCTCATACGAGTGCGTGCCCAAATGCCCATGGAAAGAGCAACGCTGAACCCCGTGCCGTGGCCGGATTAGCCGATCATGCAGACGGAAACGAGAATTCTGTTCTCGTTTCATCCGGGTGGCGCAGGGTGGATCGCGTCTACCGACGCACGCTACCAGGTATCAAGGGCGAAGCCCTTGGCAATCAAGGGCGAAGCCCTTGGCTAGTTTGTCAGTGCAGCGCTATTCTGCGGGTGAGGAGAGCTTCGAGTCTACCGCTGGAGTCGCAACAGGAATTGCCGGAAGCTGGATTTCAACGATCAGGCCGCCGTCGAGCGCGTTGAAAGCTTTCACCGATCCTCCGTGCCATTTAACAGCTTGCTCCGTGATGGCCAATCCCAGTCCAACGCCGCCACTCTGCCGGTCGCGCGCTTCTACCACCCTGTAAAAGGGACGAAACAGGTGGCCCAACTGCGACTCGGGAACGCCATCGCCGTGATCGCGCACCCGGATGGCGGCCAGCGACTCTTGTCCGTCTTGCTGTTGTGCGAGGGAAATTTCAACGTCGGTGTCTTTGTGAGTGTACTTCACTGCGTTGCGGACGATGTTTTCGATGGCACTTCGCAGAAGTTCTTCGTTGCCTTCCAGGGTCAAGCGTTCACTCTGTGTGATGCGAACCGACCGGTTGTTACTTTGGGCCTCAAAATTGGCGTCATCGGCGACTCGGCGGAGCAGGGAATCGAGCTCGACTCTTTGCCTGGGGCGTTCTTCCCCGTTGCTTTCCATCCGTGCCAGGCTCAGTGCCTGGCCAATCAATGTGTCGAGACGCCCGGCCTCCAGCTCGATGCGATCCAAGTCAGTGTCAGCAGAAACCTGCTGTCGCTGCCGGATCAAGCCGACGGCCAGATTAATGCGAGCCAGCGGCGAACGAAGTTCGTGAGAGATGTCGCTCAACAGGCGCCGCTGGGCAGACATCATCGACTCGATTCGTTCCGCCATCACGTCGAAATCCCGGCCCAGGTCGGCCAGTTCATCCTGGCGTCCCCCTCGGGGGCCGACCCGAGCCTTCAAATCGCCGGTAGCCAACCTGTTGGTAGCCTGCCGAAGCCGGACCAGTGGCGCCGTCAGGTAACGCGCGAGGCCGTAACAGACAATTCCGGCCACAGCGAGGACTGCCATCGCTCGCAGCAGAAGAGTGTAGGTGTCTGCCTCGCGGATTCCCAGCAGGCGCATCCAGAAAAACAACGGCCCCGGCCGCCCGCGACCGAAACCTTCCAGCTCAGCGCGAGCCACAAGAACATAGCGATTGCCGAGCGGTGTGTGGACAACGTGTGCGATCGGCCCGGGGAGACCAGCGCGGAAGGGCTCTGCGCGTTGTCCCTCCTCTCCTTTCTGGAGCGCTTTCAGGGCCCATTCTCGAATGTTCGGAGGAGGATCCTGCCCCGCAATCTCTTCTCCTTTATCGTCAAAAAAGAATACGTCTGAACGAGAAGGACCGCCGCCGCTGGCGATGAATTCGGAGAGTGCCGCTTTTCCCTCGCGCTCATAAACTGCTGCTGCGGCGCGACTGAACATCATCATCCGGCGTCCTGTCATGGGGCCACGCCAGCGAGGATCCGGATTCGTCGTCGCCGTTGAGATGATGATCAGCGCAACCCCAACCGCGGCCATTGCCAACCAAAACCAGACGAAAATCTTCAGAAACAAAGTTCGCATAGATGCCTCAAGGCTCCGACTGAGCCGGATTGGCGTAGAGGTAACCGACGCCCCGGACGGACCGGATCCGTTCGGATCCATCGGGCTGTGGTCCCAGCTTCTTGCGCAGATTGCTCACATGCATGTCGAGACTCCGGTCAAACGGATCGAACTCCCGTTCCAAGATGATCCTGGACATTTCTTCGCGAGAAAGAACTCGGCCCGCAGCCCGAAGAAACAGCTCCAGCAGAATGAATTCCAGAGCCGTGAGGGAAATCGTCTCTCCCGAGCGCAGCACTTTCCAGGCATTCTTATCCAGTTCGATGTCGCCAATCCGGATGAGATCATGGCGCGGGATTTCAGGGCCCACAGACTTGTTCTGGCTGGTACGCCGCAAGATGGCCCGGATCCTGGCGACCAGCTCGTGAGGATTGAACGGTTTGGGTAAATAGTCGTCAGCTCCAACCTGCAGGCCGACAATTCGATCGACATCTTCTCCCCGTGCGGACAACATCAAGACGGGTAGATCACTCTGAGCGGCGATTCTCCGCAAGACGTCGAAGCCATTCAGACCTGGCAGCATGACGTCGAGAATCACCAGAGCGTAGCGCCCTGACAGGGCCTGCTGTATACCCTCCTTACCATCGTGAATCGCATCTACCTGAAATCCCTCCGCCTGGAGATACTTGGTGACCAGAGCGCAAAGCTCAACATCGTCATCAATCAGCAACAGGTGATTCATCTTTGGGGGCTCCATTTCCGCCGTTGAAGCGACAACCGCCGGGTCGCGGATCTGACGCCGATTCTAGCAGGAACCACCGGCGACTCCGTAAGCCATCACGGTGTTTCAAGGTCATCTTGACAAATATTTACAGTTCGCTGACGCACGTTTTACGGCCACGCCAGCAAATCTGTCGTAATTGTAGAGTGAGAGCTGGGGAACTTGGCTGGACGTTCCCCGGCCGATTCACGACGACGGCAAACTCAGGCTGCAGAGCCACTGTGCGACGGAGTCATATGTAAACTATCAGGAACAAAGCAGTCACTCAAAGGAGGGTGAAATGCTGAGAATTAATCGATGGAACCGATTTGCGGGGCTTTCCGCTCTGGGCTTGGCCCTGACTCTGGCGCTGACAACCAACTTGGATGCCCAGGGTTTTGGAAGAGGTGGGCCGGGCAGGGGGCCGGGCCCCGGGTTTGGCTTTGAGGGGCCGATGGCCATGGCGCTGGATTTGACCGACGCTCAGAAGGCTCAATTCAGGTCTATCCGAGAAGCCGCCCAAGCCGAATCTGAGCCAGCGCGGCAGCAACTAGAGCAGGCTCGGGAGCAGTTACAGGCCGCGGTAGAGGCAGGTCAGAGCGGCGCTGCGCTGCAGGGTATGGCTGCCCAACAGGGAGAATTGATGGGGCAGTTGATTGGAATCCAGGCTTCCAGTCATGAGCAGATGTTCGCGCTGTTGACGCCCGAGCAGAAGCAAAAGCTCGAGCAGCTGAAGGCAGATAGGAAGGCAGGCTGGGAAAAACGGACGAGCCGCCGCCAGTCTCGCAATGCTCCGTCCTCTGATCGATAAGCCATCTTCGGCGACGCCGACCGACTGCAACGATCGGGCCGTGCTCTGTGCCGCGCGCCCCAGGCAACCTATTCAGCTTCAGGTTGCCATTGGCTCGCGCCGGCCGGCAAATCGGCGCGGCGATTGACAGTCCAACCAGCTGTTTGCATACGGGCTCGGTACCGTGACTGTCGACCACCCATAGTCTTGAACGATCAGTCTGCTTCCGAGCGATGGCTCGCTAGCGCCTGCCAGTCAAACTCCACGCCATGACCGGGCCTGTCAGGGGCCAGAGCATAGCCTTCCTCCAATTCCATTTTGTGCAACAAGAATGGTTCCAGGCCAAATCCGTGCACTTCAAGGAAAGATGAGTTTGGCACCGCCGCCAGGAGGTGCACATGAAGATCATGCACGCCGTGTGAGGTCACCGGGAGATTCCGCGACTGGGCCAGGTGTGCGACCTTCAGCCAGGCTGTGACACCC
>Ga0187892_10003239_pt1 | contig 30095 bp, 26 predicted proteins | sample MA1701073metaG_FD_139345 | JGI IMG/M metagenome (GOLD analysis project Ga0187892, IMG submission 139345) | Bio-ooze microbial communities from a basaltic lava cave in the Kipuka Kanohina Cave System on the Island of Hawaii, USA - MA170107-3 metaG ...
GCGTAGAGGACGTCGCCGCCAAAAACACGCGCGGCATCCGAACGCAGCGAGAAAAGGACGTTCATGCCTCTCTCTTGAGCAGCGTCTTCACCATGTCTGGTGACGCTCCACCGAGAAGGTACAAGATGCCAGCGTAGACCAGGGCTCCCGTCGGAATACCTAAAAGGAGTGCGGTCCCAAACGGAAGCTGCTGGAACGGCCAGATGACTAGCCCCATGACTAATGCGGCAACCAGCGCCTTCCAAGTGACCGACCAGTCCGGCCGGAAATGCGTCGCCTGGAAGACCAGGTACCAGCCGGCAGCAGCAACGATGGCTTCTGTTGTGATGGTCGTGATGGACGTCCCGAAGTAGGAATACCGGGGAATAACCAGGAAGTTGGCAACAATATTGAACACGACGGCCGCCAGCGCGATCCAGACATATCTGCTCTGTAAATTCTTGAGGATGATCACGGCCGAAAGAAGATTGCCGAAAAACGAGAAAAGGACGGCCCAGATGAGGAAGCGGAGGGCCGTCACGGCGGTGATCGGAGTCCCGCCGACCGAAACAGCCGACGCAGAGAGGTACGTCTCCCCTCCCACCAGGTGAACGATCGGAACGGCAAGGGCGAAAATGCCCACCGCAATTGGGAGACCTGTTGCAGAGAGAAAATCGAGTGCTTTGCGGAAGACTTGCTGCGAACGTTCCGGGTCAGAGAGGGCCCGAGCGAGGACCGGGAAGACATTACCCATAAATAGCGAGGGAAAGGCGACTAAGACGTCAATCATTTTGTACGGGATGCCGTAAATCCCCACGTCAAACTGATCTCGGAGGGCAGCCAGCATGATCGTATCTACCTTGAAGTAGACCAATGCGAGGACAGCGATCAGTCCAACAGGAACGGCGTGGCGAGCAAGCTCCCTCCAGTATTGGATATCTACAACCCACCCGAGTGGCTCATGCTTTCTCAAAAAGTACAGGTTGGCGATAAAGGTGACCAGGAAGCCCAGGAGTGACAGGATGACGATGGTTAACAACGGCGCCCCAGAAAGGGCGGCCACAGATACCGCGGCAAACCCGGCGATGCGGCCAAGGACTTCGGCGGTCGCCGGGTAGATCATTAAGAGTCTCGACTGGAAATAAGAGACGATCGTATTCGAAATGGCGTTCCAAAGGGTGGAGAGGGCTAAAAGGACAATGCCGATAGTGACAACAGGTTCAAAATTCAGGAGGAAGGCCAGGGCGATGCCGATTATAGCAACTAAGAACGCGACAAGCAGGCGGAGCGGAATGACCTTGGCGAGGATCTCTTTAGTTTGACTCTCCTTTTGCGAAAACTCTTTGACTAAAGTGGGGAAGAAACCAAATTCCGAGAAGGTGCCAAAAAGAATCGTGAACGCGAATATTGTTGTATACCGCCCCATCTCCCTGATGCCTTCGACTGGACCGAGGTTTTCGACAAAGGAGCGGGCCAAAATAATGACGATCAGCGCTTGCGCAACTGATCCGACAATCCGAGCAACAAATTGGACAATGGTGTTCCAGGCGATGGTCCGGGCGGTAGACATAATAGAAAACCTACTCTACCATCCTAACAGGTTGCCGATCAAGCAAAAATCAGGTATAATCAACCGCGTTCGCAGGGTAGCGTCAGCAACTTATAGAGGAAGACACGTCCGTTTCTTCCTCTAGGCTCCAACTTCCACCAAATTGGTACTAAAATTGTGTTACCCCGCTGTGGAGGAAGGTGGAGTTAGGGGCGGAAACCGTGGGTTTCTGCACCTAACACCCGGTGGGGTGGCCGAGCGGTTTAAGGCGGCGGTCTTGAAAACCGTTAGAGGCGCAAGTCTCTCGTGAGTTCGAATCTCACCCCCACCGCCACCTCGTGATACTCGGTGGCAAGCCAAAATCAAGCGCCTGTAGCTCAGCGGATAGAGCGTCTGCTTGCGGAGCAGAAGGCCGCAGGTTCAATTCCTGCCAGGCGCACCACCTCCTTCCACTCGGTGGCAAACCGATATACCCTCTATGGAGGAAAGGAAGGAGCGGGTTTGCCCGATAGGGACGAGGCTCAAGCCTGCCCGCGTTGGGCTAAGGAAAACCGTGGGTTTTCCTTCCCAGTTGAGGAGAGGTGGCCGAGTGGTCCAAGGCAGCGGTTTGCTAAACCGCGGTCGCTCACAAGGCGGCCCGTGGGTTCGAATCCCACCCTCTCCGCCACTTTCGGTGGCAAGCCAGTTCAGCCGCCTGTAGCTCAGTGGATAGAGCAATGGCCTCCGAAGCCATGCGCGCAGGTTCAATTCCTGCCAGGCGGACCACCTCGCCTTGCTCGGTGGTAAACCTTAAGGATGACTTCCTTTGGGTTTATCCCCAACAGGGGATGGCAAGCCAACTTTTTTGTTGCTCAACTAACCTGTCCGTGCTAGATTTGCCTAAGACATGGCGAAGAAGCGAACTCCGCATCATACATCCGTCGCGAAACGATCTGTCAAACACGCTCACAAGCGCGTCGAGAAGAAACGTGCCACCATCCATATGGCGCGGGCGGCCGTGACGCCGCATCGACCTGCCGCAGATGGCGTGGTCACCTGGCAAGCACCCGACTTCCACCTCCACCCTCGGGGCTGGACCTGGAGCGCTTTTGTCGTCGGGACCGGCATCGCGGCAGCTATCCTGTTTGCCCTTTTTGCCCAGTACACCCTGGCCGTCATCATCTTTCTGGCCGGCCTCGTCATGGTTCTCGGTACGAACGACCAACCTGAATTACTGACCCACACCATCACCCCCCGCGGCTTCCTGATCAACCGCTGGCTCCTTTCCTGGAATGATGTGAAGTCCTTCTGGATGGTCTCTGCTCCAGAGGGAAACAAGCTGCACCTCCAAACGGTCAAACGAGGCTTGCCGGTGGTGACCGTCTACCTCGGGAAAGCGGACCCGGACCTGGTGCGGGCGGCCATATCCAAATATTTGCCCGAACATCCCACGCGCGGTGAACTCTTGACTGACGTTTTGGCCCGTTTTCTCAAGGTCTAGTCATGAAGCTTGTGGTGGTCGTTCCCGCCTACAACGAAGCGCGGGTCATCGGGAAAGTCATCAGGGCTGTCCCGAAGAGCCTTCCGAGTGTCGGCCGAACCACCGTGGTGGTCATTGATGATGGCTCCACCGACAATACTGGACTGACTGCAAAAAAAGCCGGAGCGATCGTCCTCCGCCACCGACTCAACCGTGGCAAGGGGGTTGCTCTCTCCACCGGCTTTCGGGCAGTACAACTGTTGAGGGCGGGCGCGGTCATCACCATCGATGCGGATGGTCAGCATGACCCGGCCGAAATCCCGATCCTGCTTGCCCCAATTCTCCGCAAGGAAGCAGATCTTGTCATCGGCAGTCGCCTCTTGCACAAAAACGGACATATGCCGTTGGAGCGTCTTTTGGCGAACCAGTTTTCCAATATTGTCACCCGATTCATGTCCGGGGCGATCGTGACCGATTCACAGTCGGGATACCGCGCCTTTTCCAAACGTGCCTTACAGGAATTGCGGTTTGCCTCTCGCGGATTTGAAGTAGAAACTGAAACACTTGCCCAAGCTCGACTGCGCCGACTCCAAATCGCCGAAGTACCCATCCGGACCATTTACACACCATACTCCCGCTCAAAGGGACAACGGTTTGCCCACGGGATTACCATGACAATCCGCATGATGATGGCGCACTTGAGAGGCTTCCGATGAACTTTATTCTGCTTGCGGCACAAATTGTCGGGGGAATTTTGGCCTTGGTCGTACTCGCCAACAGCTACGACGACTACCGACGTGGCAAAGAGTCGTTGCAAATTTTCCTTTTTTGGGCGATTACAGCCGCGCTTATCTTAATCGTGACCCTCTTCCCCCAGATTATCGACATCACCATCTCCAAAATTGGCGGACAACGTACTGGTCTAGGCACTATCTTTGGCCTAGGGCTCGTTTTCATTTTTTATCTCTCCTACCGAATTTTTGTCAAAGCGGATCGCGTCGAGAAGGATCTCACCCAACTCGTACAGGATTTGGCACTCAAAGACCTCAAGAAAAAGTAGCTATGAAAGTGCTCTTGGTGGCGCCCCGTTTTTATGACGCCAAATTTGGGGAGAAACGGGCCGTGTTTAGTGCCTACAAAACAGCGCATGAACTTGCCAAGCACGTCGACGTGGTGGTTGTCACCGCTGGGACGCCACCGAGATATGAAAAAGTCTCCGACCGTTTGACTATCTATCGACTCTGGGATCTTTATCTCCCCGACCCTGTCAACTTGGGAATTGTCCCTGGAATTTTTACGGCGCTTCCTTCAATCATTCGGAGAGAGAGGCCCGATATGTTTCTTGTTAATAAGCACATGTTTGTGACCTCCCTCGCTGCTCCGCTCCTAAAACTGATGGGGAAACGGGTCATCATCCAGACTGACACGTTTGTCGGTATAAATTGGTTTTCTAGGAATCCGTTCGTGAGTTTAGTAATGCGTCTCTATGCCTGGACGATCGGACTTCTTGTATTGAAGAGTGCTGATCGTGTTGTATTGCTACATGAAGGCCTGATTCCGGTGGCTCGACGGCTCAAACTCCCCTACGTCGTCATCCATAACGGTGTTGATCTAGCCAAATTCCGCAAGGAAAAGCCAGCCCCCGATATCAAGAAAAAATCGGGTGAAGTCTTCGTCTGTTTCGTTGGTCGCTTGGAATCGGCGAAGGGGTATGACGATTTACTCGCTGCGGCGGTGTCACTCGCCCCTGCACATCCAAACGTAAAATTCTTTTTTATTGGAAATACAGAAGGGAATGAGTCGATCGTCAGAAAATACACCAGCGACCGGATCATCTTCACCGGTCATCGCGCCGACATCGCCGCTGTTTTAAAAAGGATGGATATTTTCGTTCTCCCTTCCTACACTGAAGGGCTCCCCAATGCCTTGATGGAAGCCATGGCGGCCGGCTTGGCACCGCTCTCTAGTCGAGTGGGGGGCGCAAAAGTTTTGATCGAGGAAAGAAAGAATGGACTTTTCTTTGCACCAGGTGATCGAGAAGAACTGCAAGAGAAGCTGACCCGGCTGATTCAGGATAAAGCGCTCCGACGCAGGCTCGGGATCCGAGCGAAAGAGACCATTACCCACTCATTCAACCTCAACAAAGAAATTATGAGACTCCTTAAGGTACTCGCAGGAAGCGAGCATGGAAACCGTCATTCGATGTAAAATCTGCCACTCTCATGCGCTGCTGACCCTCAAGCGTTACAATGCTGAGGATCGGCTTGAGCCCGTGGCACGAGCAATCATTGCTCGCCTACACCTCCCGACTCCGCTCATTATTCACTTGGTCGTTTGTCGGAAGTGTGGCTTTGTGTTTTATCAAAATATGCTCACCCTGGAGGAGATGCGGCGTTTCTACAAAGAGGAAGCCAGGTACGCGAAGCCTGCGGCCCACCAATTAAAGATGGGTCGTCTGTGGGAGCTGGAGAAGATGATAAAATTTTTGACGAGGTGGCTCCCTAGCGAGAGAGTCAAGACGGCGCTTGATATCGGGTCAGGCGATTTCGTGGCGCTTGAGAGAGTGGTGCAACTCCATCCCCACGCGAGCTACCATGCTGTTGATCCGAGTTACCCCCACCGCTCTCATCGGGGAATGAGGGTTTTTCAAACGATGGTCGAAGATTGGCAACCAAGCAGTCAGTATGACCTGGTGATGCTCACTCATGTCTTGGAGCATGTCGGTCATCTGGAAACTTTCATGAAAAAAGTCACCCAATCGATGAACGATCGAGGATACCTCTATGTGGAAATACCGTTCCAAGTTGGGCCGGGACTCCTTCTCACTCGGCCCGATAACATCCAACACGTCAACTACTTCACTCCACAGTCGATCACCAACCTTCTGGCGAGCCATGGACTGCACGTAACGAAGTTAGAATTTGATACGACGGCTTACTCCAAAAACGGCATGCCGGGCATGATTCGGTTGTTGGCCCGCAAACAGCAGATTGGTAAGCGACCATTCTCTGGCGGCCTCCTCCCAACACTCTTCTATCTGACCAACCCGCTGTATTTGGTGCGATCCAAGCTTGTTGGATCGTCAGTATGAAATTGCTCTCCTCCCGCTTGAGTCAAAAAGTCGGTCTGGATCTGGACTACTTCTTACCAAGTGGTCTCTGGGTCGGCGCACGGTATACTATCCTGGGAATTCTATCCCTTGGAATCTCGATCGCCTTCGCACGACTCGGAACGGCAGAACTGTATGGACAGTACCAATTTTCCCTCGCCTTGGTAAGTTTTCTTTCGGTGCTCACTATCCCTGGCCTCAATACCGTCGCACTGATTGCTGTTGCCAAAGGAATCCCCAAAGTGCTCCTGAGCGCGACAAGAATCTGCTTCCAAGCGGGTTGGCTGGTGTCCGTGTTGGTCGCCTTGATCGGGATCTACTATCTGACAATCAAAGATCAACCTGCGGTCGGCTGGTCGCTTGTCGGCGCAAGCGCGCTGCTTCCTTTCTTCTACGGACCGAATGGCTGGTACACCTATTACGAGGGGAAACGTGATTTTCAATCGACAACCAAGCGCATCCTCCTGACCAACGGACTGGTCGCACTCCTGCTGCTTTGGGGCCTCTGGCAAGACTGGTCACTACCGATACTCGTCATAGGCTACTTCTTTGTAAATGCAGCGCTGACGACGTTTTACTACCAAGAGATTCGGAAAAAAATCAGCAGTGATCCTCCTGTCAATGCTGACGTGAAAGCCGGCGTTCTATACACACTGCAAAAATCAAGTTACACCTTACCCGACACCATCCAGCCACTCTTAATCTCATCACTCTTTGGATTTGGAACGCTGGGGATCTTTATGATCGCCTACGCGCTCGTCAACTCTGCCAACGGCTTGATCGGTGCCCTCTCCGCAACGTACTTCCCACTGCTCTTAAAGTATAAGAAGTTAGTGCACGGAAGGATCGTTTTACAGAATCTTGGATTAGGGCTGCTGCTAGCAATCGCGTACTTTTCTTTTGTTACCGTCCTCTTTATCCCGCTCTATGGGACGAGATTTATCGATAGCTTCCAACTTGCGCAGTACTTTTCCGGTGTGGTCGTTCTGATGCCGCTGAAGTTATATTTTTCTAGCTACTTTACTGCACAGAACGCACCTGGCTTGCTCATCCGGACGAATCTTGCTTCTTACGCAATCGCGGTAGCGGTATTCTTGCTTGTCGGAACAACCAGCGTCATCGCCTCATTCGTCAGCTATTACGCCGCGCTCCAGCTAGCGACTGTCATAATCTTGGGCATTGCCTACTACCGTCGGGTGCGCGCGGAGTCTCGTATAGTCTTGAGGAAGACCAGGGAATAAGATAGCGTAGGATGCACTTGTGAATATACTTATCGGTGGCACAGGTTTTATTGGTTCGGCGCTCGCCCAAGCACTAGTCAAGCGAGACGAAGAGGTCGTCTCGGTTTCGCGGTCCGGCCGAGGGGATGTCGCAGGCGTGAAATACGTCACGGCTGACTTTAATACTGACCTTCTACCCCAATCGCTAGTGAGGAAAGCCAACAATATTTTTTTTCTCATCGGTCAAATCGGGCCGAATTTCGATGCCGGAAAAGAAAAAAAGGTGCTCCAACGAGTCGTTAAGCCGCTCGCGCGGGGAAAACAAAAGATCTTCCTTTTCTCCACAGCTTTAGTGTATGGAAACTCAAAAACCCCGGTCGATGAGCATGCTCCCAGTCAACCCATCGGGGTGTATCCCCAATTCAAGCTTGCCTCCGAGAAAATAATTCACGACATCATCCCAGCGGATCGATTAGTCATTCTCCGTTTAGCTAATGTGTACGGCTCGCCCAAAAATCGTGGATTGATCGGGGTCGCGATGAAAAAAATTGTCAATTCCGACCGTACCCCCCTTCAGATCCACGGCGGCGGACAGCAACGTCGAGATTACATTTTTCTGGACGACGTTGTGGGAGCAATCCTCGCAGTCAAAGAGAAGGCCAGCAACTTCGGAACGGTGAATGTGGCGACTGGCCACACGTACTCTATCCTAGAGGTCATCGAGCTTCTTTCGGGCGTCGTCGGTCAAACGATCCCCTATGAATTTGCCGACTATCAACCTGAGGAGGCCCAGACTCTCATTATTTCTAATCGTCATCTTCAGGACCATTTCGGGTATCGTCGTTTCACACCGCTTCGTGAGGGGCTCAAGAAAACTATCGCTCGATACAGAAAAGGGAATACGTCATGAGAAGAATCGAAAAAAGTATTCTCATCATTGGTGCAGGGCGCGCGGGGCGACTGCTCGAAAATGATATTCAAAAAAAATACCATTCGTATCGCGTCATTGGCTTTATGGACGACAAAGTATCATCCGGACGACTCAAGATTTTGGGCAAGATCCGTGACTGTCAAAAGATTGCCAACCGTTACGCCATTGACGAGATGGTCATCGCCATTCCTTCTGCGGACGGAAGCGTCATTCGGAAAGTCCTCATCGAAAACATCAATAATCGTATTCCGCTCAAGATCGTTCCCAGAAGTCAACGGGTCGTTGGGGAGAGTGATGTCCGTTACGAAGAGGTAAAAGATGTGGACCCCGAAGATTTCCTCGGGAGACCGTTCATTCATAAAAACGTCAACCGCCTGAAGCGATTTTATAAAGGAAAGGTTGTATTTGTTACCGGTGGAGCAGGCTCTATTGGTTCAGAAATTGTCCGCCAGCTACTCGACCTGGGGGTTAGAAGGGTCATAGTCTACGACAGCTCCGAGTATCTCACCTTCTTGCTCGAACAACAGCTGCAAGAAATGGGTCAGCGAGACCGCTGCGATCTTATTATTGGCAGCGTGCAGAACTCAGAAAAACTCGATCACCTTTTCAAGAAACTAAAACCGGATATCGTCTTCCACGCCGCCGCCTATAAGCACGTGCACTTGCAAGAAGATAACATCGACGAATCGATCAGCAACAACGTCATAGGTACAAAACGTGTTGTCGACGCAGCAATCCGGAACAACATTACACTCTTCACGTATATTTCGACCGACAAAGCAGTGAATCCGACGAGCATCATGGGGGCAACGAAGAAACTCGGTGAGTACTACATCAACGCCGTGAAGCGCGCTAAAACGAAGTTCCATGTGGTTCGCTTTGGCAATGTCATCAACTCGCACGGGTCCGTCCTCCCCCTATTCGAAAGACAGATAGCGATGCACCGATACGTGACAATTACCCACAAAAAAATGAAGCGATTTTTTATGTCTATCCGCGAGGCAGCCCAGCTCGTGATCGAGACCACCGCATCGAATAAAGAAAATTCTGTTCACCTGCTTAACATGGGAGAATTGATTGACGTCTACGAGATCGCGCTTTGCTTAATTAGTGCCAAGAACTTGCTACCGCACGAAGATGTAGAAATCCGGGTCACGGGTCTTCGGAAAGGTGAGAAACTCGTTGAGGAGCTCTACACGCAGTCCGAAGGAAAAAATTTGCAGAAAACGGAAGATAATCGAATTTTTTCTCTTGAGTACGACGAGGAAAATCCCTTTGATATTCAGGCAGTGATTGCCGAGTTAGAAGACGGTTTGCGGAAGAATGCGAGTCACCAGGAACTCCGCAATAGTCTCCAAAAGCTCTTCCCATCGCTCATGCGCTTGTCACGGTAATCAGTCGACGATTCGGTATTCGTAGAAGTGTTCGCGGGCCTTTTTCCAATCAGTAATTTTTGCTCCGGAGGCAATGTGATCGGCGAGCATGACCCCCATTTCCATACTGTGATCCATGTTGTTGTAGCAAAAGAGCCCATGCCGACCGTTTAAATACAATCCGGACTGTTTGTCAGTATAGGCTAAAATCCGATCAAGTTTCTCTTTCCACGCCAGATCGTATTTGGGGTAAATAGCTTCGTCGAAGGCTGTGAACTGATCGAGGATTGTGTGTTTGGGTTTGAGCACACCAACCTCTCTAAGCTGCGCGACTGTTTCGGCAAGAAGTCGCTTCCGATCCATGACCTGGATCTCTCGTCGGGCAAACGGGATTTCTACCATCAGAACCGTACGGTCTTTGGGTATCATTTCTTCACTAAAGCCCTTTTGTTCGGAGATACGCCCGAAGTGATACTTCGACTCCGGATAAAAAATCCAGTTGGCGGTTAACAGTCGCGGTGCATTCACGACGACGTAGAGCATAAGAAGCGAAGTCGCATTCAGTCCTTCAATCGACTCCTCGAGATTTATTGGTGGCGCGGGTTGCGTCATTGAGAAAAGGGTGCGTAACGGAATGGTGGAAACGACTACGTCCGCGACTATAGATTGTTTTCTACCGTTCTTCCCTAGGTAATCGACCGTGTACTTAGCACCATTTCTCTTGACTACCGTCGGTTGAGCCGAACGGTGTAATATCCCACCGTGTCTTACCGTCTCTGACCACATTGCTTCCCATAGTTGCCGCAGGCCATGACGCGGGTAGTAAAATTGGTCAGCACTAAGCTTCGGCTTGTTCTTGATGCCGCCGGTGAACAAACTTTTTAGCAGGTCAACCAGGCTAGGTGAAATAATGCGTGTTTCGGCAAGCTTCACATCGAGCCAGTCCGGATTGCCCCAAATCTTTTTAGCTACTTGGCGGAAGACGAGCTCGTGGGGGTAGCGACCATAGAGAGAGATCACGTAGTCGGTATAGGTTTTGGTTTTTCCCTTCCTTAGTTTCTGGACTTTCCCGAGCGTGTAACTTAGGCCGCTTCGGATGCCGCCCAGGAGACCCAAACCACGAAAAAGATCAACAATACCAAACGGAAAGGGAATATATTTCCCATTCAAATAAATCATGCTCTTTTTGGAGGTCGTCAAAAGATCATCACCAACAAAGTGCTGGATCATCTCTTTGGCAATCTCGACTTGCGGATAGAGTTTGTGGGGACCGTCGTCGACATTATAGCCATGGAGATGTCGAGTCCCACCGTGTCCGCCCAACTCTTTTTCCTTCTCAAGGACGGTCACTTTCCAGCCGTGCAAGGCAAGACGCCAGGCGGTGGACAACCCAGTCGGGCCTGCGCCAAGGACTACTGCGCGCCCCTTGCGTTTGTCGGGAAAATTGGGAGGAGTTAGGAGGCTCATAGGTGGTTCACCAACTTTACTTTTGTGAGTACCCACAGCGCCTCGATCCCATCGCGGATTTTTATTTTTTTTCCTTCCTTCGCCCCACGCGGATGGTAGGAAACCGGGACTTCCACTATCTTATACCCGGCGTTGACTGCTTTACCGGTCAACTCCGGACAGAATTCGAAGCGGTTGGATTCCAGCGTAATGTCGTTTAGCACACGACGCGTAACCATTTTGTAACAGGTTGCTTCATCGGTAAGGTTGGTGCCAAACAACGTATTGGTCCACCAAGTAACCAAGCTACCGCCGAAGTGGAAAATCAAAGACGAGTATTGCCGCTCTTTCTTCCCCAACACCCGCGACCCGTACACTACATCGTGTTTTCCATTGCGGATTTCTTTAATCAACAGCTTGAGGTCGTTGGGGTCATATTCAAGATCCGCATCCTGGATGACGATCAGGTTTCCCCTCGCGGCAGCGATCCCGGTGCGGACGGCTGCACCCTTGCCCTGATTCTTTTTGTGGAATAGGACAGTATGGCGGCGTTCCAGCTTTTTGAGAATACTTCGCGTGCCGTCTGTTGAACCGTCGTCGACCAAAATGAGTTCTACTTTCGTATCCTTAAAATCCACTGCCTCGACGCGACGCACAAGTTCAGCGAGTGTCCGCCGTTCATTGTATACGGGGGTAATAATCGAAAGGAGCATGAGTTAGAGCTTCTCGGCGACGGCGACCGCCTGCCCGGCATAGTAGCGCATCGGGACATTCGCAAGACCTACGGTAGTCACGACCCGTTTGCCAATATTGGAGATGGGCTTGCTGTAATCGGCGAAACGGGCAAAGAGATAGCCTAAGGCGAGTGTCTGCCAGTGTCGATTCTGCTTCACAAACTGCAATCCTTCCTCTTCAAAGTACTGTTCCAGGGTCATGCGGTCAAAATAGTAGAGGTGCACAGGTGAGACGAACCACCATTTCTGCTTAAAAATCTTAGAGAAAATTGATCCCATGTCGGGATAGTTGATGAATAGGAATCCACCAGGCTTCAAGATGCGCGTTGCCTCGCGGATATAGGCCTTGGGGTCAGTGACGTGCTCCAAAACATCCCAGAAAGTCACCACATCAAACGATCTACCTGAAAGGTCCGATGCTAAAAAATCTTTTGAGCTGATTGGCACTCCATATTCCTTGGATCCCCATGCAGCAAGTCCGCGATTCGGTTCAATACCCTGCACTTTCCAGCCGGCGTCTCTGGCCACTTTCAAAAAGTATCCAGCTGCACACCCGACGTCGAGCAACCGACCTTTCTTGGGTACATAACCCTCGATCATCCGCACGGCACGCTGGAACGTGGCCAGGCGGCCTTCGGTCTGCGTGGCATACTTGGTGTCAATCGCCTGACTGTAGCCTTGCCAGACAAATTCACGCTTCATTCGCGGATTGACGTAGACGAGTCCACAACGCGTACATTTGACGATTGTATCGTTGCCACTGACATGGTCGGCGGGCGCGAATCGTTTTGTCACAGCCACGGAAAGATCCTGCGGTAACGTACTTGGATACAAAACTTCGGCCTCGGTGCTGCCGCAGAGATTGCAAGAAATTTTCTCGAACGCTTTGTGAATCGAAGGTGGCCGAGATTTCATAAAATGATACAAGGCATAGTCTATCATAAGGTACGGGAGGAAAGAACAAAGGGACTTGGCGCTCTCGCCGATGATAGGCAGGGGCAGGGAGGAGACGTAGAATAGCGCTATGCGAAAATCTTTGCAGACGATTCCGTGGCGGGATATTTTTCTTGTTGCGATTCTAATCCTCTTTGACCTTGCCGTCCACCCGCTTACGTTAGGCCCGGACCGACTTGTCCACGATCCCGCTGTCTATCGGCTGTGGGATTCGAATTATCTGCAAGGCGACTGGTATACGGGGATGGCGGTCAAAAGCGGCATCTATCTTTTTTATGCCAAAATTGTCGGCGCCTTCCAATTATTTAACCTGCCGGAAGAGCTATGGCGGCAGATTGTGTATATTGCGAGCCTCGCTACTCTCTTTTACGCGCTGATTCGTATCGCTCGCCTGTTTACCAAAAATATTTTAGTGTTGCCAATCATTGCCATCCTCCACATGATGATTGCCACCGGCGAGAATGCTCCAATCTGGCTCTATGGTCCGTTTCTTCAAATCGATGGCGGATTGGCGCCGCGGTCGATCGGGGTGGCTCTTTCTTTTCTGGCGCTCTTGTATGTACTTAGGGGCTCCATCATCGTATCGGCTTTTGTACTGGGGGTCGCGACCCTAGTTCATGTATCCAACTCCTTCGTTGCGTTGACATTATTTATGCTCGCATGGGGTTCACAGTCGTGGATCACGAGCAAGAATTCTTTGAAAGATCGCCTGCGGGTCATTGGACGACAAGCAGCGAGCGCATTCGGCGTCTACCTTCTGGCCGGCGGCTGGTTTGCATTGTATGTGGCAGGTAAAAGTAGCGGTGGAATACCGGATTTTCCGACTGAACAATTTATCTGGGCTTGGACCTACTTCCGGGCGCCTTACATGGCATTGCCGACAATCGGTCAGTATTGGTGGATTCGGTTAGGTGCACACGTGGTGGCAATCGTTATCGGCTGGCTCTTATTGAGGAGAAGGGTAGGGGCGGCAGCCAAGCAAGCCATTGATCTTATCGCAGTAATTGGACTCGGTTCGGTCGTCTACTTTTTCCTTTTCTACTTCTTTGCCTTTATCCGTCCATGGCTCCCGGGTTTCCAATTTTATTCGTTACGCATTGTGTACTTTGCATATTTTGCGGCCTATCTTTTTATGGGATTATCGCTCGTGATCGTTGGTCGAGAATTGATTAGAATATTGTTCAAGCGATTCAGTATACATGCAGAGCGCTACGCCAATGGTGCAGTTGTGCTGGCGATTATTATCTTTCTCACGATCTTTGGTTCGTTGCTTGAGGAATCGTTTCACCGGGCGAGTATGGAAAACATACGCGCATCCTGGTTCCGGTTGTTGGATAGTAGTGTCGTTTTGCGATCACGCGTTCCGGAGCGGAGTCTAATAAAACCTCCCGCGCACGCAACACTCCAATATCTCTTGTCCAACTCGCAACCGTTTCTCGGCCCACCCAATATGAGCTATTCACCGCAATACTTTCCCAACATCGTCACGTTCAAATCGTTTGGGTTTACCAAAGAAGGACTGCCGGAATGGTTGATGCGGATCAACGATGTCACGCGGGGAGAGATACAAAATGTGTACGATGCGCAAAAGACAAGTGGTCATTATAAACCCTTTAATGTTGACTGGGTTTCTTCCTACTCCAAACTCACGGCAGAGGATGTCATTGGGCTGGCAAAAAAATATGACTTTCGGTTATTTTTAACCTACCAGCATGTTTCGTACCCGTTTGAGCAAGTCCAAGAAGATTCAGACTACCGATTGTACCGAGTGCCTTAACCTTTTTTAAAGATCACCCACTTCATTGCGGAATATTGGATAGCCGTCACCACAATGACGGCAAAGGCCTTGGCCAGATTGTAGTGGAGGTGCCAGGAAACAGTCAGCACGTACATCATCAACTCCGTTATCCCAAGGCCCGTTGCATACAGGAGCACAAACTGTGGGAGTTTTTTGCTGTCTTTTCCCTTAGTATCGTACTGAAACGACACACGGCTATGCATGGTGTACCCGAGAAGAGCAGCAGCAACGAAGCTCACAAACGTTGCGAGTAAGATCGGGAATTTGAGAACGAGATACGAAAAATTGAGCAGCGCATAGTCAACAGTGAGGACAGTGCCGCCGGAGATACCATATCGAATTAGTTCTTTAATAGTAGTTTTGTTCATGGATGTGGTGTTGCTGCATGCCTCGGGTTGTCCAGGGGGATAATGAGCAGCTGCGTTATCTGGTATTTATTGCTGACAGAAAGACTTGTTCAATTTGCCGACCGATGACCTTGGGGTGGAATTTTTTGTTGAATAGGGCAATGGATCCTTTGGAGTGAGTGGTGAGGAGGGCTGGTTTATTGAGATATTGTTCGATTGAACTAATAAGAAATTCCTCAACCGGCTGTAGCTGGCCTTCTTTCTGAAACCGAAATAAATCAGCGTAAAAATCCTTTGGGTTATGATAGCGCCCAAGCATCTCATACGTTTTCGGGTTGTAATCTTTTAGGAGGTGATTGGGGTAAACAAAACCGTTTTTCCCGTCGATGGCCATTTCTGCAACGGCGTATTGATCGGTCACGATGACGGGCATAGCAAACGAAAGCGCCTCAATCACCACCAGTCCAAAGCCCTCCCGATAGGTCGGCAAAACGAAAATGTCATGCTCCCTGTACATTGCGTTCATCTCGGCGGCGGAGAATTTAGCATCCAAGAGGTGCAGTCCCGGCAACGATTCTAGGTATCCCTTATCTTTTGTCCTCAACATGTGTGTGGGCGTAATGACGGTTAGGGTGACATTCTTATATTTCTGCCGCAGTGCCTCATACGCGTGGGCCGATTCCATCCCACCCTTCATATAGAAAAGGCCGACAAAAAGCAGTTTGAGTTTCGGAGAACTTCTCTTGGGAGCCGTCGGTTCTGATTCAATAAACGGATAGATCACGGTAGACTTCGCCCGTAATATCCGCTCAACTTTCTGCGAATAGTGCACAGTAGCGAAAAAACTTCGCCGGCCCGCCTCGCTCAAAAAAATGAGTTTTTTGCAGTTTGAACGGGTGGCAAGCCAGGCGACGAGGAAACGGGCAATCGGGTTCTTGGCAATCTGAACGTCGTAGTTATAGAGTGCTACGCCAGTCTCCACGTACGTCGCATAGGGTTTATTTGTGATGAGGAGGCAACCGTACGTAAATAAAAGGTCCGCGTCTCTTGTCAGCTTGATTCTAATATTGGGGACACCTAGAAGTCGTCGCAGGCGGACGACAGGGGACCTATCCTTGCGACGCTGGATTTCTTCTTTAAAGGAAGGTAGATTCGCATAGGAATAGCCACTCTTTTTTTGATAGACGAAATCAAATTGCTTCAGCCCATGGGCAAAGTTTAGTATGTGTTTTCTAAGATACGGTTGGAACAGTAAGACGCGGTATTGCATTAGTTTGTCCTCTCAAAAACAAGGAGCACCACATGGCTGGCGAAAGGAGCGAACAATTTTGACATTGTGTATCCGACCAGTCGATTTATGGCGTTCTGCCGATCATATATCCTTTGTAGAAATGACTTCAAGAAACCTACCTCGTCTTTGAATCCTTTAAATCCATCGTATGGCCGTCGGTAGCGTAAGCGAAAACCACTTGCGGCCACTTGCTGTACGACTAATCGATCGTTGAAGACAAACTGGTAGAATCTGTGACTAGAAAACTGACTGGGCTGAAAGAGTAAATATCGGTTGAATATGATCTTCAAGCGCCGTAGCGGAGAAATATACGGAAAGACAAGAAAAAGATACCCACCCGGCTTAATCACCCGTTCCATTTCGGCCAGAATCTGGTCGTAGCCGTCAAAGAAATGCTCAATGACACCAAGCGACCAATATCCATCGAAGTATTTGTCTGGAAAGGGGATCTTGCGGACATCACCGGCCGTAATTTTTAATTCCGGAAAGTGCCTGTTCACGAGCCGGACGGTTTCCTTTGCGTAATCAATGCCGTAGACGTCGTAGCCACTTCGGGCAAGCGAGTAAACGTAATTACCGCGGCCGCAACCTCCCTCAAGGAGCTTGGTCGACTGATAAGGAGGAAGAAACTTTTTGGTGATAGGAGAAACAAAATGGTCAGTACCACCCACCAATACGGATTCCCTAAATTTTTTCGTCTTCCAATGACGATCCCAGTACTCTTTGGTTGCTGGTTCGTCCACAAAAACCAAACGATCGTTTGTAGCGTCGTATAATTTGTCCATCTTATTTCTTTTGAGCGATAAAAACGTAGTCGACGGTCAAGCCACGTACTACTAGTTCATCAAATCGCTTAATCCAGGAAAATGGCAACTTGGCCAATGAAGTCCAAAGGCCATCAACAGCGAGTGCCAAGATATTATCGACGAAGTAAATAGGAGCGGGAATCCAACCCAAGCCCAACGCGGCGAGGAAGTAATTGACATGTTGAATCAAGGTACTGAAAGTTGTCCGAGTCTCATAGAGTGTTAGAGGGGTGAAGTCCCGGAAAAGATAGAGAAGACCGTATTTGGTGAAGCGATAGTAGTCAACTTTCCAGTACGGCGAGATTTTTGAGGGGATATCTTTGACCGGAGCTTTTTCGATCGGGATAGGTACGTCATGGGTACGCATCGTCTGTGGGACACTAACAAACACGAAGCCGTTTGGCTTAAGCAAGCGATGAATCTCTCGCACCGTTTCCACCGTTTGGGGAATATGTTCGAGTGACTGATTGAGAATAATGCCATCGGCTGACTCGTCCGGCAACGGAACCTTCCAGGCATCGGCTTTGATGTCGCTCTTGGTTACCGGGGATTGATCCACACCAATATATTTGCAGGAGAAATAGTGTTCATACGGTTTGTCTCCGCATCCAAGATCAATCACGATATCCTTTTTATGAAAACGTTGCCCGAAAACTTGCATCGCACGATCAATTGGAGTTCTGGAGAGGTAATTGCTAGAAAAGAGTGTAATCATGGATGTCACGCCGCCTCGAGGGCAGTGATGTATCTTGCAATCATGTCGTCAAGCGAAAATCGCTCTTCGGCAATTTTTCGACTTATTTGTCCAAAGCGTACTTTCTGTTGGAGAATTTTTTGCAAACTATCTGCGAATGTTTCAGTGTCGATTACCCGCCGGCGCCAAAAGGCATCGCCCCTTGCGGGCACCAGCAATCCGTTCGTACCAACGGTGACCAATTCTTTCATCGAACCGTCTGCCACCCCACTAATCGGCAGGCCGCAGGCCATTGCTTCAATAACATTATTCGGACATGGCGGATTAAGATGCGAAAAGACGAAAATGTCAGCGGCTCGCGCGTACTGTGGCAATTTATGGTTGTTTACCTTGCCAATAAATTGGATATACTTCGATCGCTTGTGTTGGTGAGGAATATCGGCAACTTCACCAATAAAATTGCCGGCAAGCACTAACTTGCAATCGCGACCATATTTTTCCCTGTATATGTCGACTGCCTGGAGAATGGGAATAATCTGGTCACGCCGCCGGAAGGCAGAGGCAGAAAAAAAGACTTTCTGCTCTGGGAAATCGCGGAGGTTGTGCTTTGCGCCCCGGGGCGAAAAAAGTTTGAGATCAACCGCATTATAGATGACTGCAGACCGTTCTGATCGTTTTGTACCCAAAAACTTTTCAACACAGTACTTACTGTATTCGCTTTGGTAGACGGTAAAGTCAGTAAACAAATGTCGCGTCAAGGCAGCCTTTGCATTCATAAGCGGAAACTGCCAACCGGACACAGAAAAATAAAACACGCCGTCTAGCCGCTGTACAATTGGTCTTTTATGCATTTTTGCGTGGCGCAGAAAACGCCATGGACACTGGACAATAACGAACAAGACGTCGTATTCTTCTGTAAATTCAAAGATCACGCTGTGACCGCGCTCCTCCAATCCTGCCTTCAGTCGCATGGCGAAAGTCGATGGGCCCCAAAATCTTGTACTTTCCAGGGAGGCATCACCTGTGTCGCGAACTTTGTATGGGATAAGTACCTTCATCACTCCTACCCAAATATCTTACGCTTGAGTACTTTGAGTGGCTCGGGCAACATGATCAGCATGAACGGTTCGACCATGACGAGATAGCTACTAAGCGGGAATCGATACTTTCTGATGTATCGTGCTTGTGTCCGGATTAGCTGTCGCATTTGTTCTTTCTGTTTTGTTGCGGAGATAACGCGCGGACTAACCGTCCGGTAGCAGAGGAATTCTGACAGATTGTAGAATTTTGTTCGATTCATGATGCGCAGCCATAGTTCGTAATCCTGCCCGTAGCGGACTGTTTCATCGTACCCGCCCATTTTTTTAATGAAATCTGTGCGAAACATGACACAGCAATGCGCAAAGGGATTGCGACGGATCATATGGCTGCGTATTGCCGCATCCGTTTCATGAAGGACTACCTTTCTCTCTCCGACACTGCTCACATTGATGTAGTTACATCCGATGACGCTGTAGTCTGGATGCTTTTTCATGAATGCGATTTGCTTTGCAAGTTTGTCCTTATGCCACCAGTCGTCGACATCAAGTCGAGCGGTTAAAGGTGCCGAGATGAGTGCCATACCCCGGATGAGCGACTTTGTAATCCCGAGATTCTCTTGGTTCCGCACGACACGGAGTCGGGATCCTAGTTTTTTCTTCCAGAAAGCGAGTTTCTTGGGCGTTTCATCGGTCGAAGCATCGTCGATGCAGACGATATCGAAGTTTTGGGTCGACTGCTCAACCAAACTCTCAAAACATCGGTCCACCATATCTTGGCCATTGACGATCGGAATTAATACACTGACTTTTGGTTGGCGCTTCATGGTCGGGAAAATTCCTTCAGCGCACGACGCCATCTTTTTATGACGACTGGCATCGCAAAACGTCGTTCAACAGAGCGACGCGCCGCATGACCTAGCCGCTTGCGTAACAGTGCATCCGTATAAAGACGTTCTAGATTGTTTCGAATTGGCGCGGACGCTTGAATAGGAACGAGCAATCCGGTCTCCTTATCGGTCATGATGGCCCTATTTTCTGGGATGTCGGTTGTGATCACGGGTAGCCTAGACGACATGGCCTCCAAAATCGCATTGGACATTCCCTCAAACAACGTCGGTAGCACAAAGACATGGGAAGCAGCCAATATATCTGGGACGTCCTTGCGTCGACCAAGGAAGAGTATGTGGTCGCGGGATGCATATGATTGGATTTGTCTTTTGAGGGCATTCTCTTCGGGGCCGGAACCGGCCAGTAACAGCCACATTTCCGGGTGCGCTCGATATACTGTTTCAAATGCTTCCAGCAGGTATCGATGCCCTTTATTGACAGCCAGGTTAGCAACACAGGTGACAATAAAGCGCTGCTTTGGTAGATCCAACTCATCCACTATCCGCTTGCCATTGGCACGACTAAAAACAGAGAGGTCGATGCCATGTTCCATAACGGTAATTTTGTGTGCCGGCACTCCGAACTTCCTGACATAACAATCCTTCACTGCTTTGGAATTGGCAAAATAGTGGTAAGCAAGAGACTTTGTAAGGCGTTCAAAGATTCTCGCTGGTAAGTACTTTGGGAAATTATAGGTCGTTCCCAAAAGCGATATGACTGGTGCGGAAATTCGTTGCTGTAGATACAGCCTTCCCAACAGATCTGCTCGGAAAAGGTTGGTAATAACCAATTTAGGGTTAAGTCTAAGTACTTCTTTAACGACCGTTCTCATAGATCCTGAATCGAGAAATCCATTCATCCGAATATTGATGACGCGAATGCCCCTGAAAGTAAATTTGTCGGCAAGTTCTCCTGGACGAAGGAGTGTAATAATAACATAGTCGAAATCATCACTCAAAATAGGAAGTGTTCTTAGTAAAACATTTTCAATTCCACCGCTATCCAGCGAGCTAATGATGTGTACAATACGCGTCTTGGTCTTCATGTGGTTCCGATACAAGTAATCCCTGCTTCCGGATGTTCGTAACCTCTGGTCCGCTTGAGTCCGCCCTGCTCAAACCACCCCTCAACTTCCTCCTTGTAGTAGTAGTTACTCTTAGGAGTGGCCAACACATCGAATGCGTCATTGAGCTTCATGTTGAATGGGAAATTGGCGTAATACGAGAAAGGCATTCTCTTGGCAAGTCCCCGCCGTCCAACTTGTTGTAGTCCGATCGTTAGGTAGTTTAGGAGTTGGACCAAACTGGCAGGCAGGTAACAGAGAAGATAGAGAATCGGCCGGGGGATACTTCTCGCTAGCGCCCGTAGCGGTTCGTAGAGATAGATCGCCCGGGCATTCCCTCGTCTGTTGTAGACCCAAATAAGCAGCCGGCCACCCTTCTTGAGGATCTTTGGCAACCGAGAAAAACCCTCCTGTGGTTTGGGGAGGTGGTGAAGTACTCCGATCGAGTAGGTAAAGTCGAAAACACCTGTAAACGGCATGTCGTAGATATCAGCTTGCACGATGCAGGTATTGGGAAGGTCCTTGGTCATCTCGTACGCGACGTCTACTGTGTCCCCAAGATCGCTGCCGAACGCTACTGTTGCCCCGGACAGTGCCGCCCATTTCGTAAACCTTCCCGAACCACAACCGATATCAAGTGTCACTTTCCCCTTCAAATCTTTTTCCTTGATGTATGGCGAGAGGAAGTGAAAAAAATTCTGTTTCTCGTACGCGTTTTCTTTGTATATATGCGTCCACTCGTAGGCAAAGCTTTCCGCCGTCTTTTTTTGGTGTGCAAGAAAGGCATCGAGGTCGGGGATTGCATCGATCGCTCGCTGCCACTCTTGCACAATCCGACGGTCGAGTTCCCGACGGAACCTTGTCAGGAACTCCTGGTGGACTTGCAGCAGATTGATTTTGAGTGCGCCGACCAGGAGTCGCGGCACGCCGTTGATGATTGGATACCAGGATTTTTGGCCGATTAAGATCCCTGCGGTGACGTGCTCACCATCTTTGCGAAAGGTCTGGAGGGAGAATTTCTCTCCGGACAAAGGGTCCGTGAGATATTTGACAAATTCCGTGCGCATACTAGAAAAACTCTTTTAACCACAGCTCCAACGTCACCAAGGCCCAGAGGCGAATGCCGTGATTGATCCCGGATTGATGTTCGTCAAGGAGGTGCTGGATCGCTTCCGGCTTAAAGAGTTGTCGGGAAGCGGCTCTTGGTGACAACAATGTCTCACGGGTGAAGTTTGCCAATTTGTTCCTAAACCAATCGTCGACGGGTAGCCCGAAGCCAGCCTTTTTCCGTGTTAAAGTTGTATCAGGCACAATCCCCCGTAGCGCCTTCTTGAAGATATATTTCCGTTGACCGAACCGTTCCTTGAGGGAGGAGGGGATCCGCGCAGTCATTTCAACTAATTCGTGATCGAGGAGGGGCGGCCTACCTTCCAAACCATGCGCCATCGAGGCGATGTCTACTTTAACGAGGAGGTCGTCGGGAAGATAAGACATGATATCGGTCCAGGTCGCCCGGTCCACAGGGTCGGTCGCGGTAGCGCTTTGGTAAAGGTCAGCAATGAAATCTCTGGCATCGTGCTGATCTTTGACTGTGTGCATCACGTCGGTGTAGAGCCGGTCCTTTTCTTCTTGGGTGAAGTAGACAAAGTAGACACTATAGCGCTTGGCGACGTCGTCTGCGTGCGAAAGGAAAATCCGTCCCCGGCGGCCAAGCGGTGAGTGATTTCTACCGATGGCTGCATGCATTATCGGGTTGAGCACATGGCTCCGCAGCGGCTTAGGGACTCGGTCGTAGATTGATGCCAAACGATGGACGGTGTACCAGGGGTAGCCGGCAAAATTTTCATCCCCGCCGTCTCCGTTTAGGGCAACCGTCACGTGTTCGCGAGTCGCTTTCGATACGTAGTAGGCATTCAAACCAGACGAATCAGCGTACGGCTCTTCGTAATGCCAAACGAGTTTCGGCAGCACTTCTAGGGCGTTGGGCCTGACAATTATCTCTCGGTGATCGGTTTCGAAATGTTTGGCAACGGTACGCGCATAGGCCAGCTCGTTAAACTGCTCTTCCTCAAAACCGATAGAAAACGTCTTGACGGGCCGCTTGCTGTGCCTGCTCATGAATGCCACCACCGCACTCGAATCCACGCCGCCGGAGAGAAACGCTCCCAACGGCGCATCGCTGATCATCCGCAGTCGGACCGCCTCGTCCACTTTGGCCCGGATCCGTTCTGTCCATTCATCTTCGGTAAAATCGTCCTTTTCTTTGTAGGAAAGGTGCCAGTAGCGATGGAGAGAAAGTTTCCCATCTTTAAGTATCAGGTAATGAGCAGCCGGCAACTTGGCGATTCCTTTAAAACCTGTCTTGGGTGATGGGACAAATTGATAGGTCAGGTACTCGTCAATCGCTTGGTGGTCCGGTTTGCGAGCGATCTTTCTATCAGTCAAGATCGCTTTGAGCTCGGAAGCAAAGAGAAACCGTTTACCGTCAAAATAGTACTTAAATGGATTGATGCCTAACCGATCCCGTGCGGCAAACAGTTGTCTCTTTTTCACGTCCCAAATAGCAAAGGCAAACTGACCTCTAAGATACTGGAGGCAGTCAACGCCGTAGCGACGGTACAACGCAAGAATCACCTCGGTGTCGCTCTGCGAGCGGAAGTGTTCGCCCTGCCGTTCCAGCCTTTTCCGTGAGTCCATAAAGTTATGAATCTCGCCATTAAACGTAATCCAAATTTTCTTATCCGGGGTGGCCATCGGCTGGTGCCCACCCGGGGTAAGATCAATAATGGCCAATCGGCGATTACCAAATCCGACGTTTCCTAACGTCACGATGCCCTGGTCATCCGGCCCCCGGTGCTGGACCGCCTGACACATCCGAGCCAGTTCCGCTTCGGTGACCCGCCGCTTCCCGTCGACGTAGACTTTGCCCACAATTCCGCACATTACTTTCTCACTTCCCAAATTGTCGTACCATCTTGGTCATATACGACGGGGTATTTTCCCGAAAACTTTTCGACATTTGCACCATAGAAATTAAACAAACGCCACCAACCGCGCTGGCCGTACAATGATTCAAATTTATCGCGAGAATAAATCAGGTAAAGGGGCCCGATGAGTGTGGGAAACTCGTGAGTAATCACCTCTGGATCACGCAACGATTCTTCGGAAGCACCGATCATGCGTCGGAGTGTATTGAGAATCGCGCGACCTTCAGATACCGTTTGGTACCTACCAAACTCCTTAATGCGTTGATTGTACTCTTCGACCATGCGGTCTCGGTTGGTAGCCCACGACTGTAATGATGCCTGATGCAACTCTTCTTGAGAATGGAGGAACTTTTCCAGCGCGTCAGGATCGCTCTCCAAAAAAACGGACGCTGGCGGAAGCGCTGACGTCCGCTTGGCAAAGTACCGAATCAAGACTTTATTGCTTCCCTGGCTGATAAAAACTGCATTGGTTGGCGTTTGCCGCATAAAGGTAACGGCTCGATATTGCGCCGGTGTTATCCAACCCTGCTTGGCAGAGGTTATTCCTGCTCCGGCCAGGAACGACAGGATGGCCCCCATGGCCAACACACTGAGCAATATTTTGTTCTTGCGCTCTACCAAAAGTTGCAAGAGATATGGAATAAATAATGTACTGGCCAGCACAACAAAGAGCCAGGCGCGATCTGGCAGAAAGGCCAATCTAAACCGAGGAGCGATTTCCGCAATGAGAAAAAAGAAGCCGAGCACAACCAGCGCCGGCCAGTTATTGCGTAAAAGCCCAACCGAGCGGCTAAATTGCCGAGTGACAACGACTAGAAGACCAATAATCGGTAAAAACAAACCGAGATTGTACCCATAGTAGTAGAGGGCTGTTATTCCTGGCCAGCCAGCTTCTATACCATCTGCGTTGTGGTAGCTGTCAATAAACCAGAACTCAAAATGGCCAGCCGAGATGGTCGTCGCAAAGGATTTCAGAAAATCCCACACGTCCGCCAGAATGCGGACTGAATGCACCCATGGATACAGCAGTAGGGCAAGGACTGCGGCAAGAATAAGGCTATCGAGTGGGCGTCGTCTGGCCAGTGGCCAGACGAGTCGGACCGCTCCCACCACAGCGAGGAGAGTAAGCGCAAAGAGGAGGGGATGAATTTTGACGCCCAGAACCCCCACCGCCACCAGCCCCATAAGCCAATAGAGCTGACGGATATCTGTCTTCTCGGCGCTTATTTTTGCCACAAGATACAGGGCAGGCACGAGCGCCAGGACGACCACGGATTGGGGCCTGGAAATTAATGCTTCCTGCAGAATAACCGGAAACAACAGCGGGGAGAGAGCAGCGAGAATCCTCAACCATGGACTTTTCAAGAGTGGGTGAGCAATAGCGTAGATCGTGGCAACGACCACCCCGTACATGAGTGGCAGAACAACTTTCAGAATCCAATATGGGTTGAGCTCCATCAGGGTGGCCAGTAAGTTTATCAGCATTAAGAAGAGCGGTCTGGACTCCTGGGTCAGTACCGATGGATTGGTCGGCAGTTTGTCGAGGGCAATGAGATAGCTATAGCTATCGGCTTCGGGAATAAAGCGGTAAAGGATGAAATTGGCCAGCAAAATGACAAGGAAGATGCCGACCAGCATACCCACCTCTCGTACGTCTTGAGCTACAAGTTTGGTATCGGCGATGCCAGGATTCACCTGCTTAAACAGGATGGTGATGACCAGCGCAAAGGCAGAAACGACCCACCAAATGACAAACGGGGGCAAGGGATCAATAATCGGTATGGAGGAGCCGAGCACGACGCGATCGAGTACGTAGGTGGCCGCCGGGGTGAGGGTGACCGTAAAAATTACTGTCCATAACAGCATCGTGGACAGGTTTTCTCTCCGCTCGGTGAGTTGTTCGGTAGTAAGAGCAAGATTCAGGGCGGGCAGCAGCAGGGCGGCTGTGCCGAAAAGAGGAGCAAGATACGGAAACCCATGATTGCTGAGCCACAAACCAACTAAAAATCCCAGTCCCACCAACAAGTTAAGGATGATGACTTGGCCAATAGCCCCTTTGGAGAATAAACGAATGAAGGGACTCGGGACTGCCATGCCAAGCTCAAGATAACGGGATCAAATACGGAACTGCTCTGGATAGTCGCCGCGCCCTTTTCGAAGCTCTAAATTTTTCTCGATAATAGCCTTGAGGACCTTTTTTTCGTATCCCGCCTCTTTGGCCCAGTGGTAGAGCGAGGCCGTGTCTTTGGGGAGGCACTTTCCGCCAAATCCGCGGCTCTCGTGTCCGAATGCCTTGCTTTGCGCAAATGCCCCGGTATGCATCGAGTCAACTCGTGGATCGAGCGCCCATAGTTCCCGGGTTGTCCAAAACGGCACACCGATCGCTTCACATGTCTCTCGCATTTCGTTCGCCCACATCACCTTCCAAGCGAAATATTCGTTCTCGAAGTATTTTACCGTTTCGGCGATTTTGGCTGTGGTCGAGTGATATTTTTTTGTCGGGCCGGTTACCACAACGTAGTAGTCAATAATCGCCTCACAGTCTCCCGCATCTCCACCAAAGATGTAGAACGGCATTTCTCGCTCATCCGTCGTGAAGGGATGCGGCGTCCAATACCCACTTTCTCCGGCATATTCGGGAGAAAAAACAATGCGCTTGCCGGTCAGCTTTTGTAACCGATCCGTCGTGCCGGGCGGGACGGTCGAGCGGAGCAGGATGAGAGGCGCCTCAACCCAAGCAATCGTCTCTTCAACAATCGACGTATCACACGACCCGTCTCCGCGCATCGGAGTAGGAACACAGATGACGGCAAGGTCACATTCGTTGATCTCGTCTTTCGTATGGTGGCCATCGTACGCCGGGTCATAAATCCGCACTTCATATCGTTCGGCAAAAAACTTCTCCACGATCTTCCCCACGTAGCCATAGCCGATGATACCCACTTTCCTCTTCTGGGGCTTCACCGGTAGCGGCTCGGGGGTCGCCTGATCGACTCCCTGCCAGATTAAACGATTTTTCTGTCTCCGTAAGCGTGGTGTCATTTCGTGATCATTCATGGTTGAGACTCCTTTTTATAACCTACCGCTGTCTGCACTGATCCAATTCTAGCGAACTTGTTGCCCAATTCCAGGTGATACAGCCACGCATCCTTCCAAGGGAAGAGACCGATCGTACCCGTCATCCCTTTGCCACCACCACTCCCCACACCTGCCGTGCCCCTGCTTGTCGGAGTACCTTCGCCGCCTCATCGAGCGTGGTGCCGGTTGTCGCGACATCATCAATAAGAAGAATATTTTTACCCGACAGGCTCTCTCCCTTCCAGGAAAACACACCGGACATGTTCTTCCTTCTTGCCGGACCGGAGAGATCTACCTGCGGTACTACGTTTTTGACACGGACGAGGCTGGTATTGACGGGAACGCCGAGTCGGCGGGCAACGGCCCGTGCAAGTTCCTCACTCTGGTTGAACCCCCGCTGGGCGAGACGAGCCCTCGAGAGCGGGATCGGAACAATTTCTACCTGTTTTTTGCTAAAAGAGGCATAGAGGCTCGAGGCTAACAAACTCCCGAGTGGCTCAGCCAATTCCCGGATGTAATCATACTTAAGGGCATGGACGGAATCCTTGAGCACTCCTTCGTGGTAGCCAAAAACCATAACACCCGTGAGTTGCGTGCGGGCTCGACAGCGCGGGCACGTTTTCCCCCGCTCACTGACCGCCTGACAAAAGAAACAGGTGGGAGTTTGGATGGTAACGATTTGCTCCTGGCACTTGGCACACAACCACACGCCTTCTTGCCCGCACCCCACACAACGACGGGGGTAGAGGAAATCCAACAGGCTATACAGGAATTCGCTGAACCTGTTAGGATTGGGCAATGCGGCGACAGTGGTCTTGGTGGTACTTTCTTGTACTGGTTGCTCTCGCATGGCGGGCAATCTACGCCTACTGGACTCCTTTGGTCAACAAATACGTTGTGCCACCGGGTGACGATGGGCCCTTTCATATTGCCGAGGTTGCCGGCATACTCGCCGGCAAGATTCACCTTTTCGATGAATCGTACCCGCTTGGCTTTCACCTCATAACAGCAGCAATTGCCCGAATCGCGCACTGGGACGCGCTCACTGCCGTGCTGTACGTTACTCCACTCCTGTTAATCCTACCGATCCCTGCGTTGTTCTGGGTCGGGAAACGACTCTTTGATTCACCGGCTGCGGGCGCCTTTGCTGCAATACTCTGGGGATTTCTCGCCCTCGCTCCGCTCCGTTCGTTTGGAAACGGTAATTATCCAAACTTATTGGTGGGCAGCCTTTTTGTCCCTGTTGCGCTCACTCTTCTCGTCCAAATCTTCCGCGACTGGCCAACGTATAAAAAATCACACGTCCTCACCACCACCGGCACTATAGTCTTGATTCCCTTGTTCCATCACCTTTCGGCGCTTTACTTTGCAATGGCGGCATTTCCTCTACTGTTGTGGCAAGTTGTATCGGGGCTCCTTCATCCGGCAACCAGGAAATCTGCCCTCTGGCTGGGAGGGGTATCACTGCTACTGGTTATTGGGCTGACCCTAGCCCTTCGCGCGTACTATGGACCGCTCCTTGAACGATTTACCGATTCAATTCGCAGTTCGGGATCGCTCGCGCCCCTTTTTGGGCCCCTTGCTCGTCCAATTCCTTTCAGAGAATTTCTACAAATTCATAGCCCCGTGTTCATTGGTATTGGGCTTATAGGATTCTTAACTCTGCTTTTTTCCCGTCTCGATCGATCGGTCAAAGTACTCTTTGTTGGGTGGATCGGGCTGTTGTGGGTGACCAGCATCTCGTCCTTCTTCGGCGACCCGGGGCGATTTGTTCGCGAACTGGCCATTCCCTTTGCTTTAACTGGGGGATATCTCATTGCTTTTTTGATCGAGTGGGCCCAAAAAGGAACTAATCGTCTCGTTGTGCCACTGCTCCTTTTAGGACTCATCATGTATGATTTTATCCAAAGTTTTCGCCGCCCGTTTGCCCTACCGGAACCGTTTCAACCCTTAATCCGCGTGCAGCATGAGGAGGAGTTTGCCTTGCCTGTTCTCCCTTTGGTGACACCGCCAGACGGTGTCATCCTGGCCAATAACAGCAATTTCTACTTGCCTTACTTGGTGGATAGAAAAGTCATTGTCGCCACCCATCCCAAAGACGTTGCTGCGGCGCTCGCCACCGAAAAGGTGACGACGCTCTTTATTGGCTCTCGCCCGCCGCTCACCCCAGAAGATGTCTACACAATGTTTGCCTATTTTGATGAGATCCGTGAGGCACTTCTTGCAGTCCCCGATAAGGAGTTGGTTGAACAGCTTCCGTCAGGTACAGAAGTGTACCGGATCACAGGACCCATTCAGGGGATGACCGTCACGTCCCAATAAATCCCATAATCTTCCATCCAGGTGATAAAGTCGGCGACGACCCGAAAGTACTCTCGATAGGTCCCCAATGCCTTATCACTTGGGACGGTATACCAAAATTCGAACGTGCCGATCTGGCCGGGACCGACGGTTTGTTCAACGAGCTCAATCCGGTCGTGGTTGAGCCACCCAGACTGGGATCCTCCCTCTCGAATAAACCCCGGAATCCGGTCGCGTGGGCGGTCGGTGCCCAGGTTCACCTTCCCTCTCTGCCAGTTCGCCACACCGGTATTCTTTACTTTCATCGAAAACTTGTAGGATTGCCCCCGCCGCAGAGTTGGAAAGCCATTCTGGGAAACCCAGGAGTGATGGTACTCGTCATCCGGGGTGGGCACTTTGACATCCCAATAGACTCCCCAGTCATCCAGCCAACCCCAGAAATCGGCCACCGGACGGAAATACTCTCGGTAGGTGCCATAGGCCATATTGGAGGGCACGGTGTACCAAAACTCGAACGTGCCGATCTGGCCAGGGGAGACCCGCTGTTGGACGAGCTCAATGCGATTCGCACCCACCCAACCAGACGGCTGGCCGCCATCACGAATGAATCCAGGGATCCGATCTTGGGCCCGATCGGTCCCGAGACGGACCGGGAAGAAAGGGTCGTTCCGTTCCCAGGTCGATTTCCCGGTATTCCGAAACTGAACGAGAAACTCATGGGCGGAACCGCGGGGGATACTCGGAAATTCGTTCTGGGCGAACCATTGGGCGTGGTAATCCTGGAACGCCCAGAGCATCTTTAAGGTATTGAGTCGACCGAATCCAAACGCATTGGTGAAGTTTGCGCCCCCCATTCCGGCGATTTTGTCGACTCCGCCTTGGGCGGCAGTAATGAAATCCCCGCCGACCATACCGGGATTCCGGGCCAGGGCAAGCCCCAAGGCACCGGAAACGATCGGGGTGGACGCCGACGTCCCAGAAAATGTCACATACGGGTTACCGACCGTGCAGGAAAGGTCACTGCCGTCTGGGTCGCAGGTGGTTAAAA
>Ga0187892_10003240_pt1 | contig 30088 bp, 23 predicted proteins | sample MA1701073metaG_FD_139345 | JGI IMG/M metagenome (GOLD analysis project Ga0187892, IMG submission 139345) | Bio-ooze microbial communities from a basaltic lava cave in the Kipuka Kanohina Cave System on the Island of Hawaii, USA - MA170107-3 metaG ...
CAGGGGGGAGAGGGTGAGAAAGCGGAGGCGGCCATGCGCGCGACGGCGGCGGTGCTCTACGAGGTCAAGAAGCCGGTGGTGGTGGAGGACGTGGAGGTGCTGGAGCCGGGCTCGCACGAGGTGGCCGTGCGCTGGACGGCCAACGGGGTCTGCCACAGCGACCTGCACGTGATCACCGGGGACTATCCCCATCCGCTGCCGGTGGTGCTGGGCCACGAGGCGGCCGGGGTGGTCGAGAAGATCGGGCCCGGCGTCGAGACCGTGAAGCCGGGCGATCACGTCTGCTCGAGCTATATCCCCTCGTGCGGGCGGTGCTCGTACTGCATCGGCGGGCAGCCCACCATGTGCGCCCTGCGCGACAAGCCGCGCTGGTTCATGCACGACGGCACCTCCCGGTTCCGCCGGAACGGCCAGCCGCTCCATCACTTCCTCCAGGTCGCGGGCTACGCGACCCACGCGGTGCTGCCCGAGCAGAGCGTGATCCCGATCCGCGCCGACGCCCCGCTCGACGTGGTCTGCCTGGTGAGCTGCGGCGTGCTCGCGGGCGCCGGGCCGGTGTTCAACCGGGCCAAGGTGCCGCCGGGCGCGAGCGTGGCGGTGTGGGGCGCGGGCGGCGTCGGGCTCAACACGATCCAGGCCGCGCGCATGCTGGGCGCGGGCAAGATCGTCGCGGTGGACGTGATGCGGCAGAAGCTCGCCTGGGCCGAGGAGTTCGGCGCGACCCACGTGGTGGACGCCTCCAAGGAGGATCCGGTGGCCGCGGTCCAGAAGCTCTCCGGGACCGGCGGGGTGGACTTCACCTTCGAGGTGGTGGGCACCCAGAAGACGATCGAGCAGGCGGTGCTCGCCACCCATCGCGGCGGCACCTGCGTGATCGTGGGCGTCTCGCCCGCGGGGACGCGGATCTCGCTGGATCCGTCGCTCTTCCTGCAGCAGCGCGTGCTCACCGGCTCGTCCTTCGGGGGCGGGCACCAGCGCACGGACGTGCCGATGCTGATCGACCTCTACATGTCGGGCAAGTACAAGCTCGACGAGCTGATCAGCCGGCGGCTCCCGCTCTCCGAGCTGAACGAGGGCTTCGACCTGATGCTACAGGGTGAGGTGAAGCGGAGCGTGATCGTCTACTGAGGGCGGTTCACCGACTTCGGCCCATCCGAGGCGCCGGCCAGCTCGGCACGGGCGGCCAGGACCGCTTGCAGCTCTTTCAGGACCAGGGGCTTGGCCAGATAGCCGTCCATGCCGGCGGCGAGGCAGCGGTCACGGTCTTCGTGCATCGCGTGAGCGGTCATCGCCACGATCGTGATGTGCTCTCCCGTCGTCCGTTCGTGCTCTCGAATGGCGGCGGTCGCCTCGAAGCCGTCCATCACCGGCATCTGAACGTCCATGAAGATGAGATCGAACGGCGTGCCGGATTCGGCCCGCCGCCACGCGTTCACCGCTTCCTGGCCGTCCGGCGCGATGATGACGAGGTGTCCTTGCTTCTCGATCAGGCGCGAGGCCACCCGCTGGTTGACCGCATTGTCCTCGGCCAGCAGGATCCGGAGAGTCCGTCCCGCCTCCCGGACGGTGTGGCGGGTCACCAGGGCCTCCGCTTTGGGTTCACCCTGGGGTGCGGAGAGCGTTGTCACCATCGCCTGGAGGAGCTCGGACCGCTTCAGCGGCTTGAGCAGGTAGCCCTTGATCCCGAGCTCGCGGCATCGGGCGGCATCGCCTCGTTGTCCCGCGGACGACAACATCAGGACGGTCGGGCGCTTCGACGCGGAGATCGTCGTCGCCAGGCGCTCCGCGAACATGAAGCCATCCATCTGGGGCATGTTGGCGTCGAGCAAGATCAACGCGAATGGCTCCGTCGCCGCCGCGATGGCGGCGAGACCCGCCGCACCACTCTCGACCGCGGTGGGCCGCATCCGCCAGTGGCGCAGCGTGCCTTCCAGGATCCGGCGGTTGGTCCGGTTGTCGTCGACGATCAACACCGGGAGGCCTTCCAGGGCGGGCGGCGGTCCGGCCGGCGCCCCCGAGGCCTGAGCCATGCCGAAGTCGGCGTCGAATCGAAACACGCTCCCGCGCCCCTCCTCGCTCTCGACCGTGACCGTTCCTCCCATCCGGGCCACGAGCTGGGCACAGATGGTGAGTCCCAGCCCGGTGCCGCCGTACAGCCTGGTGCTCGACCCATCGGCCTGGGTGAAGGCCTCGAAGATCCGCGCCTGTTTCTCGCGCGGGATGCCGATCCCGGTGTCGGAGACGCTGACGCTGAGACGGACGCCGTCCGGCCCCCGCCGGGCGACGCCGACCTGGAGGACGACCTCGCCCACCTGGGTGAACTTGATCGCGTTCCCGACCAGGTTCAGCACGACCTGCCTCAACCGGCCCGGGTCGCCGGTCAGCATGTCGGGCACGTCGGGGGACACGTCGTAGGCCAGCTCGAGCCCCTTGGCGTCGGCTCGCACCGCGACCGTCTTCAGGGCGTCCCCCAGGCAGTCGCGCAGGCTGAACTCGATGGAGTCGAACTCGAGCTTGCCCGCCTCGATCTTCGAGAAGTCCAGGATGTCGTTGATGATGGTGAGCAGGCCGTCCGCGGATGACTTGACGGTGGTGAGGTGCTCCCGCTGCTCGTCGCTGAGCTCGGTGTCGAGCGCGAGCTCGGTCATCCCGATGATGCCGTTCATCGGGGTGCGGATCTCGTGGCTCATGTTGGCCAGGAACTCGCTCTTGGCCCGGCTCGCCGCCTGGGCGAGCTCGGCCGACTCCGCGAGCTTGACCTGAGTCTTCTCGATCGCGTCCACCGTCGAGTTCAACGCGCGGTTCATCCGGGCCACCTCATCGTCGCCCACGATGACGATCCGGTGGCGGAGGTCGCCGGCCGCGACGCGCTCGAGTCCCGCCACCGTCTCGGCGATGGGCCCGGTGATGCTGCGCGAGACGAGCGCGCCGAGGGCGACCAACCCGAGGAGGAGGGCCGCGACGCCGATCATGATCACCTGCTGCTCGCGGTGGATGGCCGCCTCCTGGCTCTCCACCCGCCTCGCCACCCCGATGCGGGCGACGATCTTGTCGATCAGGTCGGTCGGGGCGCTGTCCTGGCCGCTCACCATCCGGTCGGCGGCCTTCGGGTCGAGCCCCCGGCTCGCGTGGAAGTGAGCGAACGCCTCCTCGTACCGCCGCTCCATCGCCTCGTGCTCGGCGAGGAAGCGAGCGAGTAGCTCGCGAGCGTCCACGTCCGCCACGCTGCTCTTGAGGATCCCGCCGAAGACCTGCACGACCTCCGACTGCTCGAAGAAGGCGGCGCGGTGCTTCTCTCGATCCACCGCGTCGTGCCCGCGCAGCAGGATGTTCTGCCACTCCTGGACCTGCTTCTTGAACTCGAGCTGCATGATCCGCGCCTGGTCCTGCTGCCGGATCTCTCCGTTGACCGTCTTGAGCTCCCGGCTCATGTGCTGCAGCCGAGCCGTGAAGACGATGGAGACCGCGATGAGGCCGATGCCGCCCAGCGCGATGATGGCGTAGAGCCGCCCCCCGATCGGGAACCGTCTCACGCCGCGCACCTCACGGCTGTTTCCACGGAGCCGAGGCGAGGAACTTGGCGAGGTCGTGCAGGGCGGCTTCGAGCCGCTCGAGGACCTGCGGAGCGTCGGTCAGGCGGTTCTCTCGGCCCATCGCCTCGAGCTCGACGGCCGGTTGCCGCACGCGAGGCGCCTTGAAGTAGCCGATGGCTCCGTTCACCCCGTGCGCCACCCGGTAGACGGTCTGGTGGTCGCCACTCGAGATCGCGGCCTTGAGGCTGGCGAGCCAGCCGGGGACCTCCTCGGCGAAGGTCCCGGCCAGCTCATCGAGGAGCTCGCGGTCGCCGCCGACGCTCTCCAGCAGGGCGTCGAGGTCGAGGATGGGCTCTCGTTCGGTCATGGCGCACCTCCGGCCGCGACGGGTCGAGGGACCCAGCGCGCCAGGACCTCGGCGAGCTCGGCGGGCTTGATCGGCTTGGTCAGATAGTCGTCCATCCCGGCGGCCAGGCAGCGCTCGCGATCGGATTGCATCGCGCTCGCGGTGAGCGCGATGATCGGCACCCGACGGCTCCGGCCGGACTCGGCCGCGCGGATCACGGTGGTGGCCTCGAACCCGTCCATCACGGGCATCTGGCAGTCCATCAGCACCGCGTCGTAGTCGACGCGCTGTATCGCCTCGACCGCCTCGCGCCCGTTCTCCACCGTGTCGGCGACGTATCCCGCCTTCTCCAGCAGGCGGGTGATCAGCTTCTTGTTCACCGCATTGTCGTCCGCCGCGAGCACCCGGCCCCGGCCGCCCGGGGCCGCCACCGGCGCGCGGGCCGCGCGCTCGTCGCGCGGGGAGGCACCGGTCGACGGCTGGAGGATGTCGCCGAGGGCTTCGAGGAGACGCCGCGGCCGGACCGGCTTGGGCAGGCAGGCCGAGATGCCCGCCTCCAGGGAGGCGGCGCTCAGGCTCGGCTCGAGCAACGAGGTCAGCAGGATCATGGGAAGGTCCCGGAAGGCCCTCTCGCCTCGGACGACACGGGCGACATCGAGTCCGCTCATGCCGGGCATCTGCATGTCCAGGAGGAGCACGCGGTAGGGATCGTCGGTCACCACCGTGGCGCGGAGGTGGGTCAACCCCGCCGGTCCTCCCTCCGCCTCGTCGACCCGAAGCCCCCAGCTCTGGAGCTGGGCGCGAAGGATCTGCCGGTTGGTGGCGTTGTCGTCGATGATGAGGGCGCGCATCCCGTGCAAGGCCTTCGGGGACACCGCCACCGCGGGCTTGACCGCGGCGGAGGCCTTCGCGAAGGGTACCGTGAACCAGAAGGTGCTCCCGCGCCCGGCCTCGCTCTCCACCCCGATCTCCCCGTCCATCAGCTCGACGAGCCGGCGAGAGATGGCCAGCCCGAGGCCGGTTCCGCCGAAGCGGCGCGTGGTCGAGCTGTCGGCCTGGCTGAAGGCCTCGAAGAGACGGGCGCGCGCCTCCGGCGAGATCCCGATTCCGGTGTCCCGGACTTCCATTCGCAGGAGGAGAGCGCCGGTCCGCTCCTCCATCAGCCGGGCCGACACCACCACCTCGCCTTGCTCGGTGAACTTGACCGCGTTGCCGATCAGGTTGGTGAGGATCTGACGGAACCGCCCGGGGTCGCCCTGGACCGCATCGGGCACCGACGGATCCACGCTGCCGAGCAGCTCCAGGCCCTTGCCCTGGGCCCGCTCCGCGAGCAGCTCGACGACGTCCTGGACGGCGGACCGGAGGTCGAAGTCGATGCTTTCCAGGTCGAGTCGGCCGGCCTCGACCTTCGAGAAGTCGAGGACGTCGTTCAGGATGGTGAGGAGCGCGTTCGCGGAGCCCTGGACGGTCTCGACGTACTCGCGCTGCTCCGGAGTCAGGTTCGTGTCCCGGAGGAGACCGGTCATCCCGATCACGCCGTTCATGGGCGTCCGGATCTCGTGACTCATCATGGCGAGGAACTCCGCCTTCGCGCGCCCGCCCGCCTCGGCCTGGGCCCGGGCCTCCCGTAGCTCGGTGTCGCGGGCCTGGACCTCGCTCAGCATCGCGTTGAAGCCGTCGACCAGGTCGCCGACTTCGTCGGCCGAGCGTCGCGCGGCCCGGATCTCGTAGCTGCCCTTCTGGCGTACCCGCTCCATCACGCCGACCAGCTCGAGGAGCGGCTGCGTGAGCACGCGGGCCAGCCAGAAGGAGAGGGCCACGCTCGCCAGGAGCGCGGCCAGGACCAGGAGTCCCCCGCGGACGAGGCTCCGCCGCGCCTCGTCCTGGACCGCGCCGATCTGCGCCTCCATCGTGCGATGGGACTCCGCGATGAAGCTCGCGTAGGCCTGGCTGGCCTTGTCGTGGTCCGCATTGGCCAGCCGCATGAACCGCCGGGAGACGCGCGGGCCCCCGCTCACGCGCTCGATCGCGATGGTGGCGGTGGTGAGGTAGGCGCGCACCTCGGTGACCAGTGCGGCGTGCAGGCGCGATTCCTCGGAGCCCGGTCGGATCACGCGGCCCAGCCCCTCGAGCTCCTTGAGGACGTCCCGGACACTGTCGAGCAAGGGCAGGCCCTGCTCGTACACGGTTCCTTCCTCGAGACCGTCCTGGGCATCGGTCAGCAGGTTGTGGATCGCGGTGTGATCGCGGGACAGCTGGTCGAAGAGGATCGTGCTATTGGCGTTCTGGGCGAGATCTCGCGAGAACTCTTCGCGCAGTCGGCTCTCGGACCGGAGAACGCCCAGGGCCGCGAAGGAGAGCACCAGGGAGACGACCAGGAAGATCGCCGGGAAGGCGAGGAACTTGGTCCGGAGGCGGTACCCCATGATGTCGGGTGCGGCGGGGACCTAGTTGCGCCCGCCCGCCGTGGGCCGCTGCGCGGCCACCCCGGCCCGGCGCTTCCAGGCCTCGCTCGAGACCTCGCCGACGTAGTCGAAGCCGCCCTCGGATCGGGGCCGGAAGACATGGGCCTCGCCCTCCCGCTTGGGCCAGATGCCGATGGCTTCCTTGAGGTTGATGTGGTGCGCGACGAGGACCGTGTTGGTACCCCGCGCCGCCGGGGTGGCGAGCATCTGGCGGAGCGCCAGGACCTGCTGCTCCCGGTCCGTCTTGCTGACGACCATCGCGAAATAGAGCGCCTCGGAGACCTGGTGGCGGCCGAAGGCGAGCACCGCGGTGTCCACCGCGCGGCAGAAGGGACTGCTCACGACCTTGCCCACCGGAATGCGGAGGGCCTTGAACGCCACCCCGATCTCGCTGGCCATCCGGCGCCCGTCGGGCGAGAGGTTCCGCTGGCCCTCGCACTGGCCGAGCCGCGGATCGCTCGTATCCGCCTGCTCGGGGTTCGTTGTCGCGTGGCGGAAGTAGATGACGTAGCCCCCACTGCGCAGAGCGTCGATCAGATCGCTCTCCTGGAGGATCGTGCCCGGGGTCGTCTGCTGGGCGGCGGCCGATGTCGCCAGGAAGCCGATGGCGACCAGGAGCCCCAAGCCCAGGACCAGCCGGTATCCAGTCCCACTCATGAGCGCACTCCTAAACCTTGGTGTGGTTGCTTGCTTCGGGTGCACAGTCCCATCGTACGTCGAATGCAATTAATGCAAAAAACAGTAATATGGGGACATGAAGGCGAACCGGAAGCGAGACGACCTGACGCTGATCACGACCGGGGAGGCGGCAAGCCACTGCCGGGTCTCGCTTCAAGCCCTGCGTCGATGGATCCGGGACGGCCGGCTCAAGGCCTTTCAGACTCCGGGAGGGCACGCGCGGATCGAGGTCTCCGAGTTCCGGCGCTTTCTCCGGGAATGCGGGATGCCGCCGTACCCGATGGGGGAGGAGCTCCCGGCTGCCAGGGTCCTGGTGGTCGAGGACGACCCCGACATCCTCCAGATCCTCACGAGCCTGCTGACCGATCAGCCGCAGCCGCTCGTGGTGGAGACCGCGGTGGACGGTTACGACGCGCTGCTCAAGGTGGGGACGTTCAGACCCGCGTTCCTCATCCTGGACGTGGTGATACCGAGGCTGGACGGCCTGGAGGTCTGCCGCCGTCTGAAGGCCGGGCCGGAGACGCGAGACATCAGGATCCTCGCGGTCACGGGGCACGCGGGCATGCCGGAGCGAGTGCTCGCGGCGGGAGCCGACGCGTGCATCCTCAAGCCGTTCGACTTCGACGGGCTGCGCAAGGAGCTGGAGCGCTTCCTCGGCTCCCCCCGGCGGGAGCCGACCATTCGGGGGCTCGGGTGAGGATTCTCGTCGCGGATGACGACCCCGTCGGGCGCCGCGTGCTGGAGCACGCGCTGGGCAAATCGGGACACGACGTGCTCGTGGTGCCGGACGGAGCCGAGGCCTGGCGGGTGCTGGGCGCGCCGGACCCGCCCGCCCTCGCGATCCTGGACTGGATGATGCCGGGCTTGACCGGCGTCGAGGTGTGCCGGAAGACCCGCGAGGCGGGGTGGGCGGTCGAGCCCTATCTGATCGTGCTGACGTCCCGGGGCGCGTCCGCGGATGTCGTCACGGCGCTCCAGGCCGGCGCCAACGACTACGTCACCAAGCCATTCGAGATCGAGGAGCTTCGGGCGCGCGTCTCGGTTGGCGAGCGGGTCGTGAGCCTCCAGCAGCAGCTGAGCGAACGGGTCCGGGCGCTCGAAGAGGCCTTCGCGCACGTGCATCAGCTCCAGGGATTGATTCCGATCTGCGCCTGGTGCGGACAGGTCCGCAACGACGGGAATTTCTGGGAACAGGTCTCCAGCTACCTGGAGAAGCGCTCCGGGCTTCAGTTCACCCACGCCATCTGCCCGCCCTGCCGGGAGAAGGAAACGTCCCGGATCAAGGCCATTCGCCCGCCGGGCGCTTGACCTAGCGGGGATCGATCGGGGTCGCCATCGGGGCGCGGGCCTCGATGGCGGCGGCCGCCTCGAGGCAGAGGTCCTCCCGGAATCGGCCGGCGGTGATCTGCACGCCCATCGGCACGCCGTCCGCGACGCCGGTCGGCACCGACACCGCGGGGAGCCCCAGCACCGGCACCGCGAGCTGCATGATCTGGGCGTGCATGATCCGCCGGGTCGTGTCCGCGTCCACCCGATCGAGATCGACCGGGAACGCCGGCTCGTTCGAGGCCGGGGTGACCACGAGCGGACGCTCCTCCAGGAAGAGCTCCCAGAGGCGAAGTAGACGGTCGCGCTGGGCGAGCCCGTCGAGCACGTGGCGGAGGTCGCGGGGCGGGTGGACCGCGCGCCAGAGCCCGAGCGCCTCCTTGATCCCGGCGTCGCCGTACTGCGCCGCGGCCGGCTCCAGCGCCGCGATCACGTCCTCCATGGCGATGGCGGCCCAGAGATCCGCCACCGCGCCGAGCTCGGGCGGCTCCACCTCCTCGACCACGTAGCCCGCGTCCTCGAGCCAGCGGCCGGCCTGGCGCACCGCGGACGCGACCGCGGGGGCCACGCCGCCGCGGCCGGCCGGATCCGGCACCAGGGCCACCCGCACGGGCCGTTTCACGGGCGGGCCCTCGAGCGCCACGTCGGCGCAGCGCGGATCGTTGGCATCCGCGACCGCCATCGCGGCGAAGGCGGCCCGCGCGTCGCGCACCCGCCGGGTCAGGGGACCCTGCACCGCCATGAGCTGCGCCGAGATGGCGCGCGGCGTGGTGGCGGTGAAGTTGTACGAGGGAATGCGGCCGTAGCTCACCCGCAGGCCGACCAGTCCGCAGCAGTAGGCCGGGTAGCGGACGGAGCCCGCGATGTCGTTGCCGTGGCCGATCGCGCCGATGCCGGTCGCGGTGGCCGCGGCCGCACCGCCGCTCGAGCCGCCCGGGGTGCGCGCGGGATCCCACGGATTCCGGGTCGCGCCGTGGAGCGCGTTGTCGGTGAACCAGCGCATCGAGAAGGCGGGCGCGTTGGTGCGGCCGATCACGACGGCACCGGCGCGGCGCAGGTTGGCCACCACCGGGTTGTCACGCGTGGCGACGAGATCCTTGAAGGCCACCACCCCGTTGTCGGTGGGGCAGCCGGTCTGGTCCACGTTGACCTTGGTGGTGATCGGCACCCCGTGCAGCGGGCCGACCGGCGCCCCCCGGGCCAGGGCCTGGTCGGCGGCGGCCGCCTCGGCAAGCGCGGTCTCATGGAGCGGGCGCACCACCGCGTTGATCCGGGGATTGACCACGTCGAGCCGCGCCAGGGCCGCGGTCACGACCTCACGACAGGACACCGCGCGGCGGCGGATCATCTCGGCCAGCTCCACCGCGTCGAGCCGCCAGAGCTCGGGGGCTATCGCCCGGCCTCCAGGGTGTAGGTCGCGTACTCGTGCTCGCAGGGCGGGCCCACCGCGATCTCCATCCGGCCCGCATCCAGATCGGAGATGAGGGAGGCGAAGCTGTAGGAGACGCGCTCGCCCGGATGCGCGCAGATGGAGTGCGGCCGGTTGGCGTGATCCCGCAGGATGACCTTGAGCGCGTCCGGGTCGAGCCGCCCGCGCCCGCCTTCCACGAGGGCCGCGATGCGCTGGTGGCGGCAGGTGGAGTTGTGGAGCTCCTCCGGGGTGGCGGTCTCGTGGCGGGCCATGCCGGGCAGCACGTGATGGTTGGCGTGCACGAGGTAGCCGTCACCCCAGGTGAGCGCGTGCTCCTGCGCGGTGGTCTCGATGTCCACCATGGCCCCGGCCCGGTCGGCCAGGAGCAGGTTGCGCGACGACGCCCGGCGCGGGGCCAGCGCCGCGTCCACCGCCGCCTTGAGGGTGGGCTGCTCGATGGCGAGCCGGGTGAGCAGGTAGCGGGGGAAGCCGGTGCGCCAGCCCGCGGAGCGGAGGAAGTTGGCGTCGGCGGTGAGGCCCTCGCTGCTGATGCCGAGGTAGCTGATCTGGCCCGCGGGCACCAGCATCATCACCGCGGGCTTGCCGGTGACCGCGAAGGTGAGCACCGCGGCGAACTGCTCGATGCCGCCCGAGAGATCGGCGTTCTGGCCCGCGAAGGTCCCGCCGGTCCGGGTGTAGGGGCCGGAGACCGCGAAGCTGGTGCACTCGAGGTCCACGCTGCCGAAGCGGGCCACGTGCGCCACTTCCTGGCGCACCTGGAGCAGGAGCGCCTCCGCGGTGTCGATGTCCGCGCCCTGGGCCAGTCCCTCGATCTCCTCGAGGAAGTGGGGAGCGGCCGCGCCGATGACCGGCCCGAACGCCTGGGCCCAGCGCCGGGCGGTCTCCGGCGCGAGCTGCGACTTCTGCGCGCCCTGGGTGTAGATCAGCTGGAGGTGCGCGCGGATCAAGGACCGGAGGGCCTCGCCGTGCTGGCGCCCGACTTCACGATGCCCACCACGGAGCGTGTAGGCGGGGAACGTCCGGCTCACGCCGCGGCCTCCGGGCAGATCTCGGGAATGGTCTGGTCGAGCACCGAGACGATGCGGTCGATCTCGGGGCGGGTGAGGACGAGGGGCGGGGCCAGGACCAGGGTATTGCCGAGGTGCGCGCCGCCGCCGGAGCGGCCCACGATCACCCCGCGCTCCTGGCAGCGGTCCACCAGCTTCTTGATCTGGGGCGCGGGCATGACCGCCTTGGACTTGCGGTCGATGACGAGCTCGACACCCGCGTAGAGGCCCTTGCCGCGGACGTCGCCGACCCACGGGTGGCGCATCAGGGTCTTGAGCCCGTCGAGGAGATAGGCCCCGTTCTCGGCCGAGCGCTGGGCCAGCTTCTCCTCCACCAGGATCTCGATATTGCGCAGGGCCACCGCGGCGGCCACCGGATGGCCGCCGTAGGTGTTGACCTGGTTGACCTGGCGGTTCTCCGCCGCCTCGCCGATGAACGACTTGAAGACGGAGTTGCGGACCACGGTGGCCGCCATCGGCAGGTACGCGCTCGAGATGCCCTTGGCCACCGTGACGATGTCTGGCTTCACGCCCGCGTGCTCGTGGGCGAAGAGCCGCCCGGTGCGACCGAAGCCGTTGATGACCTCGTCCACGTGCAGGAGGATGCCGTGCTGCTTGCAGAGGTCGGCCACCGCGGGCAGGTAGCCGTCGGGGGGGACAGCCACGCCGACCGCGCTCATGACCGGCTCGATGAGGATCTCGGCCACCGTCTGGGGCCCCTCACCCAGGACGGTCGTCTCCATGTTCTTCACGCAGGCCAGCTCGCAGCTGGTGGGCTCGAGTCCGAACGGGCAGCGGTAGCAGTAGGGCGGGGCCACGTGCACGAACTCGTTGCCGGAGAGCGGCTCGAACTTCATCTTGCGGTCGCCCATGCCGCCCGCGGCCAGGGTGGCGAGCGTGGTGCCGTGGTAGCCGTAGTACCGGCTGATCGTCTTGTAGCGGTTCTGCTGGGGGTACTCGTGGCGGGCGTACTGGCGCGCGAACTTGAACGCGGCCTCGTTGGCCTCCGAGCCCGAGTTGACGAAGTAGACGTGGTTGTCGCCGGCCAGCAGCCCGTTCACCTTCTCGGCCAGCGCGGCGGCGGGGAGATTCATCGCGGTGTGCGGGTAGTAGGAGAGCTGGCGCATCTGCTCGGCGGCCACGTCGGCCAGCTCGGTCCGCCCGTAGCCGATGTTGACGCACCAGAGCCCGGCCATGCCGTCGAGGTACTCGCGGCCGTCCGCGTCCACCACGGTGGAGTCCTTGGCCGAGACGATGACGAGCTGCTGCTGCTCGAGCTGCTTGTGGGGCACGATCGGGTGGATGACGTTGTCGAGGTCTTTTCTGACGACGACCGCACGTTGCTCGGATATGGGCATGGGGGCCTCCTGGTGGATGCCTAGCTCGAGACTTCCTCACGTCGCAGGATGGGATGGAGCGCGGGCGGCGGCGCGGGTGGGCGCGGGAGGCTCGGGGCGTAGAACGAGGCCTCCTGGGCGCCGCGCAGGCACTGGCGCGTGAACTCGATCAGGTGGTGGCTGACCACCGCGGCCTGGATCATCTCCTCGACCTGCCCGGCGCGGAGCGCGGGGCCGGCGACGCGCCAGAACGTCGCGCGATAGTCGCCGCGCACGCCGATTCGCCAAACGATGCGCCCGAGCAGGGCCAGGCCGGACACCACGTTGCGCCAGGACGCCCGGTGCCGGCTCCGCGGGTAGGTCGGGCGCTTCGCGAAGGTGTGGGCCAGGTTGTGGGCGAAGCGCCGGTAGATCGCCTCCGGCGCGTAGGCGGCCGCGATGCAGCGCCGCCACATCTGGAGCACGGTCTCTTCGGGCAGCCGGAAGACCACGTTGGACTCGCGGCCGCCGTCCGGCCGAATGCGCCCCTCCTGGGCGAGACGATCCCACAGCGGGGTCTTGGGCAGGGCGTAGAGGATGTTGATCGTGAGCATCGGGATCTGCGAGGCCTCGATGAACTCGATCAGATGTCCCGCGGTGGCCTCGGTGTCGGTGTCGAGGCCGAGGATGATCCCGGAGACCACCTCGAGCCCGTAGTCGTTCAGCTTGGCGACCGCGTCGAGGATCGGCATGCGCAGGTTCTGGTCCTTGGACATCGAGCGGAGAGCGTCGGGCTCGGGCGTCTCGATCCCGCAGAACACCACGTTGAAGCCGGCCTCGCGCATCAGGGCGAGGACCCGCTCGTTCTTCGCGATGTTGAGGGTGGCCTCGCAGGCGAAGCGCACCGGGAACCGGTGGCGGCGCTGCCACTCCACCAGGTGCGGGAGCAGCTCCAGCGCCGCCTTCTGGTTGGCGATGAAGTTGTCGTCCACGAAGTAGATGGCGACCGCGCCGCCCGCCACCAGCGCGTCCAGCTCGGCCAGCACCTGGGCCGCGGTCTTGAGCCGGGGATTGCGGCCGTAGAGGGCGGGGATGTCGCAGAATTCGCACGAGTAGGGGCAGCCACTCGAGAACTGGATGCTCGAGATGAAGTACTGCCGCAGCGCGATCAGGTGGTAGGCGGGCTGCGGGAACTCGGTGAGTGGCAACCGGGTGTCGGTATCGAAGCGGAGCTGCCGCGGGGGCCGGCCGGTATGCCCGTCGATCCATTCGATGATCGCGTCGGTCGAGTCGCCCATCTCGCCCACCTGGATGAGATCGGCGCTCGGGTAGTGCTCCGGGCAGCCGGACACCGATGGCCCGCCCAGCACCACCGGCTTGGCCAGGAGGTGGGCGCGCGCGATCACGTCCTCGATGAAGGGGCGTTGCACGTGCATGCCGGAGAGGAAGATCGCGTCGGCCCAGGCGAGCTCCTCCCCGGTGGCCTCGCGCGCGTTCTCGTCCACGAAGCGCACCTCCCACGACTCCGGGAGATAGGCCGCGACCACCAGGAGGCCCTGGGGCGGCATGAAGGCGCGGATGCGCCCGCCGAAGAGCGGGTAGGAATAGTGAAACGTGCCGAAGGAGGGCGCGTAGCGTGGTGACACGCACAGGATGCGCCGGCGGTTCTGGGGCGCGTAGCTCGTGCGCATCAGGCGCGAAGCGTGGACCGGACCGGAGACGACCGCGAGGCCGGTCCGCTCAGGCGTCGCCCGGCGGCTCGACGTCGAGGGTGGTGACCCGGCGGAGCTCCCGGCGGTGCTTCGCGTCGTCGAACGCGCGCGCCCGGTGCATGGTGGCGCGGTTGTCCCAGATCACGAGGTCGCCCACGCGCCACTGGTGACGGTAGACGAACTCGGGCCGGGTCGCGTGCTCGATGAGGTCGCGCAGCAGGAGGCGACCCTCGGGCACCGGCCAGTCGATGATCCGCGAGGCGTGGGAGGCGACGTAGAGCGAGCGGCGCTTGGAGCGCGGGATCGTCCGGACGAGGGGGTGGATCGCGCCCTTCAGCGCGTCCTGCTCGCTCGCCGAGAACTCGAAGCCCAGGGTCTGCCGGGAGTAGGCGATCGAGTGGTGCACGCGCAGCCCCTCGAGGCGCGCCTGCTCCTCCTCGGAGAGCGCGTCGTAGGCCGCGCGCATGTCCGCGTACTCGGTATCCGCGTCCACCGGCGGGACGACCTTGGCCGAGAGCAACGAGTAGCGGCCGGGCGGGTCCTGGAAGGAGGCGTCGGTGTGCCAGAGCCGGTTGCCGAGGCCGTACATGCGCCGGCGGTTGTCGGACTTCATGATCTCGCCGTTCTCGTCGAGATTCGAGATGTCGCCGAGCGCCTCGTTGCCGAGACGGTTCTTCTGCAGCGCGCTGATGCCGAGCTTGGTGTGGAGCACCCCGTCCAGCCGCTGGGCGAAGTCGAGCTGCTCGGGGTCGGTGAAGGGCTGGTCGCGGAAGACGAGGACCGCGTGTTCGTCCATGCCCCCGCGGATCGCGGCGAGGGTCTCCGGGTCGTGGACGCAGCGGAGATCCACCGGCCCGACCTCGGCGGCGAAATGCGGGTGAAGCTTGCGGAATGTCAGGGTCATCACACGCCTCCCGCCAGAGAATCTAGGCCGACCGGACCGGGGAGTCAAGCAAAGGGTCGACCGGCGGCCCCCGTCGACAAGCTGCGGCGGCACGTGCCAAGATGCGCGGCGGGAGGGAACCGTCACATGAGGGCTGGCGCATGAACATCGGGTTCGTCGGACTCGGCATCATGGGCGCGAGCATGGCGTCCAACCTGCAGGCCGCGGGCCACGCCCTGTTCGTGCACGACGTCCGGAAACCCGCGGCCGCCCCGCATCTGGCCCGGGGGGCGGTCTGGAAGGATACCCCGCGCGCGGTGGCGGCGGCCGCGGAGGTGGTCTTCACCTCGCTCCCTGGCCCGCCCGAGGTCGAGCAGGTGGCCATCGGCGCGGAGGGCCTGCTCCACGGGGTGCGGGCCGGCTCGGCGGTCTTCGATCTCTCCACCAATGCCCCCGCGCTGGTGCGGCGGCTCGACGGCCTGTTCGCGGCGCGCGGAGCGCACGTCCTCGACGCGCCGGTGAGCGGTGGCCCGACCGGCGCGAAGAGCCGGCGCCTCGCCATCTGGGTGGGCGGCGAGCGCTCGGTGTACGACCGGTACCGGCCGCTCCTCGAGGCGATGGGCGACCAGCCGTACTACGTGGGCCCGGTGGGCGCGGGAGCGGTGGCCAAGCTGGTGCATAACTGCGCCAGCTTCACCATCCGCGCGGTGCTCGCGGAGGTGTTCAGCATGGGCGTGAAGGCGGGGGTGGCGCCGGAGCTGCTGTGGCAGGCGGTGCGCCAGGGCAATAGCGGCCGTCGTCGCACCTTCGACGTGCTGGCCGAGAAGTTCCTGCCCGGGGAGTTCGAGCCGCCCTCCTTCGCGCTGCGACTCGGCCACAAGGACGTCTCGCTGGCCACCGCGCTCGGCCGCGAGGTGGGCGTGCCGATGCGCCTGGCCAATCTCGCGCTCGAGGAGATCACCGAGGCGCTCGGCCGCGGCTGGGGCGACCGGGACTCGAGCAGCTTCATGCTGCTGGAGGAGGAGCGCGCGGGCGTCGACATCAAGGTGCCGCGCGACCGGCTCCAGCAGATCTTCGAGCAAGACGGGCGGTGAGGCGGCCGCCGCGCGCGCGTCTCGCGCTGCTCGCGGCGCTGCTGCTCTGGCCGGCGCCCGCGCCCGCCCAGGGGCCGCCGAGCCCGGCGCTCGCGAGCTACGTGGAGGGCCTCGACGCCCTCCGGCAGGGCCGCTACGAGGAGGCGACCGCGGCGCTGGGCCGCGCGGTGCAGGGCGCGCCGGATCCCGCCTTCATCGTGGCCCGCGGGGTGGCCCAGTGCCTGGCCGAGAAGCCGCGCGAGGCCATCGCCGACTTCGAGCAGGCCAAGCGCGCGGGCCTGCGCGGCCGGGAGGCGGATCTCTGGACCTACACCGCGCAGATGATGAGCGGGGGCCGGGAGCGGAGCGGCCTCGACAACAAGGGCCGAGGCGGGCAGGGCTGGTTCGGCGGCGCGCCCGGCCACGTCATCCAGGGGCGCGACGACTACCCGACGGACTACGCCTCCTTCGTGTACTACGAGATGGCGACGCCCTATTCGAAGGGGGTGACGCCGGCGGTGCGGCAGGCGATGCGGCAGGCCGGCGCCTGGTTCGCCAACCGCGCGGCCACCCGCGCCGATCTCGCCCCCGTCCACCTCGCGCGCGCCCGTGAGCTGTACGCGCGAGGAAGCTATCCCGCGGTCCTCGACTCGCTCGCGCTCGTGCGCGGGGTGTACCCGGCGAGCGCGGAGGTGCACGCCTACTCGGGTGGCGCCTGGCTCCAGCTCGGCCGGTCGGCCAGCGCGCGCCGCGAGCTGACCATCGGCCTGACGCAGCAGACTCGCGCGCCCGGCGTCTACGTGAGCCGCGCCCTCGCGGCGGCGCGTCTGGGCGACGGCCCGCGCGCCCGCGCCGATCTCGAGACCGCCACCCGGTACGACGCGGCGCTCGGCGGGCGGTTTCGCGCGCAGGTCGAGCAGGAGATCGCGTCCGGGCGCGCGGACGGCGAGCCGGAGGCGCTGCTGGGCGCTCTCGAGTCGAGCGCCCGCGCGGGCGCGCCGCCGGAGACACTGGTCGGCCAGGCCCTGACGCTCCACCGGGCGCTGGCGCCGAAGCGCCTGCGCTACGACGAGTGGTACCAGGACCGCATGCGCGAGCTGGAGGATGCGGTGCGCGCGGCCCCGAAGTCGGCGCCGCCCCACGTGGAGCTGGCCCGCTTCCTGATCGAGGAGGCGAACCTGGCCTACCGGGGCGAGGACGTCGAGCCGCGCCACGGGCCGCAGCCCTTCCGCTGGCAGCTGTCACGGCCGGCCGAGCTGCGCCGCGCGGTCGCGGGGTGCGACGAGGCGCTGGCCGCGCAGCCCGGTCACATCGGCGCCCAGGCCGTGAAAGCGATCGCGCTCGTGCGCCTGGGCGACGAGGCCACCGCCGAGCAGATCGTCGACCGCGTGCTCGCGGCGGCCCCGCAGAACCCCGAGGCCCTGCGGCTGCGGGCCAGGTTCCTGCTCGAGCGCGCGAGCGCGCTGTACGCGCGGGCGGCCGCGCTCCGGTCCCCCCGCATCGAGACCAGCTCCCATACCGAGACGCGGTCCGACGGTGTCTACCGGGTGACCCAGACGACCTACTACCCGCCCTCCCGCGACGCCCTGGCGCAGGCGGCCCAGCTCGAGGCGCAGGCCGCGGAGCTGATGCGCGCCTCGCGGGCCGCGCTGGCCGCCGCGCTCGCGGTGCTCCAGAACACCTTCGAGGGCGACCTGCTCCAGGCCGAGGTGGACTTCGCGGCCGGCCGTCACGAGGCCGCCTTCGCCGCTCTCCAGAGGGCGCTTCGCCGGCAGCCGCGCTCGCTCGAGGCCAATCAGACCCGGGCCGAGTTCCTGCGCCGGCTCGGGCGGGTGGACGAGTCGGACCGGCAGATGTCGGTGACCACCAACCTGGTGCACACCAACGCGGGGTGGCTGCTGCGCACGGCCTGGCGCAAGGCGATGGCGCGCGACGCGCCCGGGGCCCGCGCCGCGCTCGAGGAAGCCCGGCGCCTCGACCCCACCGACGCGCGGGCCCCCGCGTACGCCGGCGCCCTGCTGGCCCAGCAGGGCAACGCGGCGGAGGCAACCGCGGCGTACCGGGTGGCGCTCGCGCTCGAGCAGGCGCGGTTGCGTCTGGACGAGGGCAAGGAGGGCGCCGCGCTGCCGCGCGAGGCGGCGGAGGAGCTGGCCACCCTGATGAAGATGCGGAACGTGCTCGCGGCGGGCCTGCTCGAGCGGCAGCCGCAGGCCGCGCTCGACTACTATCTGCCGAACACGCTGCTGGCGCGCCGGATCACGCGCGGCGGCCGTGCCGCTCAGATGTTCGGGGCCATGGCGCCCGATCCCGCCGCCCCCGCGGTCCCGGCGCCCGCGCCCCCGAACGCGGCCGCGCTCATGGCCGAGGCCCACAACGGGGCGGGGCGCGCGCTCCAGGCCCTCGGCCGCGCCCAGGAGGCCGCGCTGCAGCACCAGGCCGCGATCGAGCTCACCGCGAAGCCGGGGGTGCCGGGTGTCGGCAGCGGCCGCCCCGGCGATACGAACTTCGGCGGCAACGCGCAGGGGGTCACCGCGGAGTCATTCATCGAGATGATCAAGGCCGCACTGGGGCGCGGGGACTGCCAGGGGGCGGCCCAGACCATGAGCCGGGCCACCGAGGCGCGATTCCCGCCCGACAAGCGCGAGGAGGCCAACCGGCTCCAGTTCGAGATCGCCCGCTGCTTCCAGAGCCGGCGATGAGCGACGGCTAGCCCTTCCACGTCTGCCCGGCGCACTCCATCACGATCCTGCGACTCGCCGCGCGCTGAGCCTCAGGCCTCGGCCGCGACCGCCTCGAAGGCGCGCTCGGTCGCCTCCAGCGTGCGCGCCACGTCCTCCTCGGTGTGGGCCGCCGAGACGAACCAGTTGTGGGTGGGGTGTGCGTACGCCCCGCCCTGGGTCACCAGCGAGCACCAGCGGCGGATGCGCCGGCGCTCGGGATCGTCCGCGAAGCGGATCACCGGCATGGCGGGCTGGCCGACCGGCAGCAGCGGGACGCGGTGGCGCCGGGCCTGCTCGGCGAGGCCGTCGCACAGGAGCCCGCCGATCCGCTGGATGCGGGCGATCGCGTCGGTCCGCGCGAGGACGTCGAGGGTGGCCAGGGCCGCCGCGAAGGCGCCGCTCGCGAAGAAGAACGAGCCGGTGAAGTAGATGCGCTCGGCGGCGGCGCGGAGCGCTTCGCGCGCGAGCCCGGCCGAGAGGGCATGGCCGTTGGCGATCGCCTTGGAATAGCAGATGAGGTCGGGCGCGGCTCCGAAGTGCTCGCAGGAGCCGCCCAGGTGGAAGCGGAACCCGGCGCGGACGTCGTCCATCGCGAGCAGGGCCCCGTGCGCGTCGCAGAGGGCGCGGAGCCCCGCGAAGAAGCCGGGAGCGGGGGCGGCGCCGGTCACGTGGTCGAACGGGGCGGTCATGACCACCGCGATCTCGCCCGCGTGCCCGGCGAAGAGCGCGCCCAGCTCGTCGAGGTCGTTCCAGCCGAACTCGAGCAGGTCCTCCCGGTAGTGCGCGGGCACGCCGGGCAGGTGGGGAAGGGCCCACGGCCGCGCCGCGTGATAGGCGCCCCGCACGCGGGCGATGCGGGGCCGGCCGGTATGCGCGCGCGCCACGTCCACCGCCCAGCTCGTCGCGTCCGCGCCGTTCTTGCCGAAGACCGCGAAGTCCGCGCGCGGAGTGAGGGCCACCAGCCGCTCGGCCAGCTCCACCATGCGGGGGCCGGGCAGGGGGAGGCAGTCGCCGCCCGCGAGCTGCTCGGCCAGCGCGGCCTCCACCGCGGGGTGGCCGTATCCGAGGATCATCGGCCCGTAGGCGCACATCCAGTCCACGTACTCGTTGCCGTCCACGTCCCAGATGCGGGAGCGCTCGGCGCGGGCGAGGAAGCGGGGATGGCCCTCGCCGAGGGCGGCCCCGTTCTGGTGGCCGTAGACGCCGCCCGGCATGACCCGGCGGGCGCGCTCCCAGAGCGCGTGACTCGTGGCAAGCCGTGGCGGCGGGCGGTCCATAGGCCCGGGCATGATAGCACCCGGGTTGGGCGCCCGAGGCGCTAGCGCTCGAGGCCGAGCGCCGTCACGGTCGCCCGATCCGGCCGGCCGGTGACGTGAAGCCCCTGGCGCCGCTGGAACGACCGGAGCGCTTCCGCGGTATGCGGGTTCATGACCGCGTCGGTCGCCCCCGCGGCATAGCCCCGCGCCTTCAGGGCGGTCCGCACGGCCCGAAGACGCTCCTCGTAGCGGGTGATCAGCACCTTCGGCTGGTGGTCGCGGGCGTGCTCCATCTGGCGCACGAGGTCCCGCTCCCAGCGGCCGGTCAGGGCGAGCCCCAGCTCGATGACGCCGTACACCGCCAGCACCGCGAGGCCGGCCACCAAGGGGAAGAAGACCACGGGTCGCGTGAGGTGTCTGCGCAGCCGGCCGATCAGTCGCTCGATCATGGCGGAACGCAAGTGCAACCGCTGTGCCGTGGTCGAGGCATCGGAATTCGCGGAGATTCAAGCACCGGCCGGCCCAGCGGGCTTCCCGCGGGAAGAAACTACCGGGAACGGAAGTACCTACTAGAGATTCGGGAGAACGGTCGAGGCGAAGAGCCAGGTGCCCTCAGGGCGGGGCACGTCGGCGAAGTTCACGGTCAGACGCCGGGCGCCCTGCTTGACGATGCCCTGGATGGTCTCGGTGACCTGGGCGGGGGTGCCGACGATCTGGATGTCGTTGAGCGATCGGATCCACGGCGCCGTCTTCAGCCGCTCGACCTCGCGCTCGTTCTCCGCGATCAGGATGCCGACCCGGGCCACCTGCTCGATCGTGTCGTAGTCGCGGCCGACCTCGCGGCAATGGGCCTTGAGCACCTCCTGCTTGTGCGCGTAGGCCTCGGGCCCTCTCCAGACGTAGTTCCACCAGTCGGCGTGCCGGGCCACCACCCGCAGCAAGTACTTCTCGCCGGCGCCGCCCACCATCACCGGCGGCGCCGGGTTCGGCCGCGGCTCGCAGGAGGCGCCCGAGATCGAATAGTGCTCGCCGTGGTACTCGGCGGGCGTGTCCGACCACATGCGCCGGATCAGCTCGATCGCCTCCGCGAGCTGGGCGATGCGCACCCGGACGGGCGGGTAGGGAAAGCCGTAGGCCCGGTACTCCTCCTCGTTCCAGCCCGCCCCGATGCCGAGGATGACCCGCCCGCCCGAGAGCGCCTGGGCGGTCGCGGCCATCTTGGCCAGCAGGGCCGGGTTGCGGAAGCTATTGCACAGCACCTCGTGCCCGCAGCGCTTGTCGGGGTAGCGGGCCAAGGCCCAGGTGAGCAGCGTCCAGCCCTCCGCCACCTTGTTGACGCCGTACTGCACGTGGTCCGGCATCCAGAGGATGTCGAAGGGCGCGACGGTCTGGTCGAAGTACGGGAAGGTGTCCTCGACCAGGCGCGACCAGATATTGAGCCCGACCGGAGTGCTCACGGCCGCTCATTCTACCTCCGTTCCGCGCCGCGAAGGCCCGGCGCTCGGCTCGGCTACGGCGGGCCGATGGCGCAGGAGCTGGCCGGGCTCGGCGACCAGGACCTGATCGACCTCGCCCACTTTCTTTCGCACCAGCGGACAAAGCCCTGAAGGATGTAGCGTGACTAGAGAATCAGATCGGCGAGGCGGATGCGCCGATCGGGCAGCGCGAGGGGGGCGATCGACGCCCCGCGCCCGAGCACGGTGACCGCCCGATAGCGCCAGCCGAAGGGCGCGCCGGGGTCGGCCTCGGGGTCACGGTAGACCTCGAGCGCGCGCTCCGGGAGATTCACGATCCAGTAGTCGGCGAGGCCGGCGCGGGCGTAGAGGCTGCCCTTGTGCTCCCGGTCCAGCGCGAGGCTGGACTCGCTCACCTCGACCACGAGCACGGGGCGGGAGGGGTGGCCGGTCTGGTAGTCGCGAAAGGTCCCCCGCACGACGGCCAGGTCGGGCTCCGGCTCGGACTCCTCGTCCAGCGCGAGCGGGCCCTGGCCGCGGACTTCCCAGCCTCGGCCGAACGCGGCCCGTAACGCCTCCTCCGCGGCCCGGACGGCGGCGAAGTGGCGGCTACCCTGCGGCTCGGCCACGATGAGGTGGCCGCCGAGGAGCTCGACGGGATCGCCGGGCCGGAAGAAGCCCAGCTCGATCAGGCGGTCGTACTCGACCCGCTTCCAGCGCCGCGTCTTCGTCGGGGGCTCGCTCATGCCCCGAGCCTAGCGACACGAGAGAAGCGCGTCAATGTCGCGGGCTGGAGACACCCGCCTGGAGGGCGGCCCAGACGCGCGACGGCGACATCGGCATGTCGAGCTCGCGCACCCCGCGGCCGGCGAGCGCGTCGAGCACCGCGTTGACCGCGGAGGGGAGCGCTCCCGCCACGCCCGATTCGCCCGCTCCCTTCACCCCCAGGGGATTGGTGGTGCAGGGCACGCCGTGGTGGCCGACCCGTAGCCCGGGCAGATCGTCGGCGCGCGGCAGCATGTAGTCCATGAACGAGGCGGTCAGGAGCTGCCCGTGCTCGTCGTAGACCACGTGCTCGCCCAGCACCTGGCCCAGGCCCTGGGCGATGCCGCCGTGGATCTGGCCCTCCACGATGGTCTCGTGCACGATGCGCCCGACGTCGTCCACCGCCGCGTACCCCACCACCGTCACCGCGCCCGTCTCCGGATCGATCTCGACCTCGGTGACGTGGCAGCCGTTGGGGAAGCTCATCTGGGGCGAGACGAACTTGGCGGTGCTGTCGAGGCCCTCGGCCAGCTCGGGCGGTAGATCCGGCAGCGCGCGGGCGCGCATGGCCATGTCCAGCAGCCCGATCGCCCGATCGGTGCCCTTCACGCGGAAGCGGCCGGCCGCGAACTCCACGTCGGCGTGGGCGGCCTCGAAGTAGTGCGCGGCCACGCGGCGCCCGTTCTCGATCGACGTGTCGCAGGCCATCGCGGCGGCACTGCCCGCCATCATCATGGACCGTGAGGCCACGCTGGGCGTGCCCGCCGGCACCAGATCGCTGTCGCCCTGCACGAGACGGACCGCGCCCGGATCGATGCCGAGCCGGGCGGCGACGAGGAAGGGGAAGGTCGAGAGATGGCCCTGGCCCATCGGCTGCGCACCGGTGTGGAGTGCCACGGTGCCGTCGTCGGCGAAGCGCAGCTCCACCACCTCGTCGAGAATGCCACCCGCGACCTCCAGGAAGCAGGCCAGGCCGATGCCGCGCAGCCGTCCGGCCCGCTCCGAGGCCGCGCGACGCCGCGGGAACCCCGGCCAGTCGGCCAGGGCCAGCGCCTGGTCCATGATCGTCTCGAACTCGCCGCTGTCGTAGATGGGGCCATTGGGCGTGCGATAGGGCATGGCGGCGGCCGGGATCAGGTTGCGCCGGCGGAGCGCCACCCGGTCCATTCCGGTGGCGGCGGCCGCCTGGTCGATCAGGCGCTCGATCAGGTAGAGCGCCTCCGGCCGCCCGGCCCCGCGATAGGGTCCGAGCGGCGCCGCATTGGTGAACGCGAGCGTGACGTCGATGGCGATGGCGGGGATCCGGTACACGCTCGACAGGCAGTTCTTGGTGTTGTTGGTCCCGAACACCGCCGCGAACGCGGAGACGTAGGCGCCGATGCCCACGCGCGTCCGCGCGCGCAGGGCCAGGAAGCGGCCGGTCGCGTCGAGGGCCAGCTCGCCCTCGAGCATCCCGTCGCGGCCGTGCGTGTCGGCGAGGAAGCTCTCGACGCGGGTGGCGCGCCACTTGACCGGCCGGCCCACCCGGCGCGCCGCGAAGAGCAGCGCCGCGTACTCCGGGTAGGCCTGCACCTTCATGCCGAACCCGCCGCCCACATCGGGCGTGACCACGCGGAGCTGCGGGGGCGGGATCTTGAACACGCCTTCCGCCAGGAGGCGGCGCACCACCGCGACGCCCTGGGTGGAGGCGGTGAGGGTGTAGCGCTGGGTGGCCTCGTCCCACTGGCCGATGGCCGCGCGCGGCTCGAGGGCGGAGGGCGCCAGCCGCGTATCGTGCAGGCGCACCCGCGCCACGTGGGCGGCGCTGCGAATCGCCGCGTCCACCGCGGCGCGGTCCCCGTCGGTCCAGTCGAAGGCCACATTGTCCGCCGCCTCCGGCCAGATCGGGTGCGCCCCCGAGGCGAGCGCCCGGTCCACGTCCGCGGCCGCGGGCAGCGGGTCGAGGTCGAGGATCACGAGGGCCGCCGCGTCGACGGCCTGGGCCGCGGTCTCCGCCACCACGATGGCGACCGACTCGCCCACGTAGCGCACCCGGTCCACCGCGAGCGGGGGAATCGGAGCCACGGCCAGGAGTCGGCCGCCGCGCCCTGGGAAGGCGGCGGCGGGCGGAATCGCCCCCAGCCCCGCCGCGACGGCGTCGCGCCCGGTGAGGACCGCGAGCACGCCGGGCATGGCAGCCGCCCGGCTCGTGTCCACGGAGCGGATGATCCCGTGGGCGGAGGTGGAGCGGGCGAACGCGGCGTGAGCCTGGCCGGGCAGGTCCACGTCGTCGGTGAAGCGGCCGCGGCCGGTGAGGAGCGGACCGTCCTCGCTGCGCCGCCCTCCGGCCGCGGAGCCGAAGCGCAGCGAGGACTCGGGAGCGGTCAATTCCGGCCGGTCAACTCCGGCCAATCAACTCCGGAAGGACGAGTCCGTACGATCCAGCCGGCGCAGGAGGCCCGGCCATACGAGCTTGCCCTGGCCGCCGTTGCGGCGCTGGTTCGCCACCGCGTTGGCGTACCCCTTGTCCATGACTTCCTTGGGCACCGGGATCAGCTCCCCGCCGCCCGACTGGGCGCGGACCTGGATCTGGCAGGAGGCCTCGAGGTAGTACATGTTCACGAAGGCCTCCGCGATCGTCTCGCCCACCGTGAGGAGGCCGTGGTTGCGCAGGATCAGACAGCGGTTCTCGCCGAGGTCGGCCACCAGCCGCGGCTTCTCGTCCTCGTCGAGCGCGGGGCCCTCGAAGTCGTGGTAGCCCACGCTGTTGAGCACGAAGAGCGAGTGCTGCGAGATCGGCAGCAGCCCGGCCCGCTGGGTGGAGACCGCGACCCCGTTCGCGGTGTGAGTGTGGAGCACGCACTTGGCGTCGTGCCGGGCCCCGTGGATCGCGCTGTGGATGATGAACCCGGCCGCGTTCACGTTGAACGGGGAGTTCTCGAGCTTGTTGCCCGCCTGGTCGATCTTGACCAGGCTCGAGGCGGTGATCTCGTCGAAGAAGAGGCCGTAGGGGTTGATCAGGAACTGGTCCTCGGTCCCCGGCACCCGGGCCGAGATGTGGGTGAAGACGAGATCCTCCCAGCCGTAGCGCGACACCAGGCGGTAGGCGGCGGCCAGGTCCACCCGGACGGCCCACTCCTCCTCCGATACCTTTCCCTTGAGCGACGGAATCTCGAGCGCGGTGGCGGTCATGGCGGTCCTTTCGCTCAGCGGAGGTTGTAGAGCTTGACCACGTTGTCGTAGGTGATCTTCTTCTGCACGCGCTCGGGTAGGTTGCCGAGGTTCTTCTCGAGATGCCGCCGTGAGTCCGGCCACACGCAGTCCGGATGCGGGTAGTCCGCGCCCCAGATGATATTGTCCTCGCCCACCAGCGGGATGATCGGCTCGAGGAACTGATCCTGCTGGTAGGTCACGTAGCCCTGGCGCTTGAAGTAGTCGCTCGGCTTCATGGAGAAGCCCAGGCCGCGGGCGCGGTCCTCGTACTCGGTGTCGAAGCGGTCGAACACGTAGGGCAGCCAGGTCACCCCGGACTCGCCCAGCACGAACTTGAAGTCCGGATACTTCTCGCAGGCCCCGGAGGTGATCAGCGAGACCAGCACCTCCATGGTGTCGAGCTGGAAGAGCGAGGAGCGCACGAGTCGCCACTGCAGCATGTACTGCTGCTCCATCGCGGGCGAGTCGGGCGCGCGCAGGGCCTTGAAGCCGGTCGAGTGGAAGGCGATCGGGAAGTGGCACTCGGCGGCCGCTTCCCAGAGCGGGTACCACTCGTGCTGGTAGAGCGGGATGCTCATGCTCTTGAAGCCGAGATCGCCGCCCTTGAGGCCCATCTTGGCGCAGCGGCGCACCTCGGCCGCGGCCACCTGGGGATCGTTGTTGGGCACGATCGCCAGGGGATAGATCCGGTTCGGGTCCGACTTCCGGGCGAAGTCGGCGGCCCAGTCGTTGTAGATCGCGTTGGCCCACGTCCGGCGGTCGCCGCTCGCGATCATGTCGTTGATCATCAGGCAGCCGTAGACCACCTCGGCGTCGAGCCCGTCGCGGTCGAGATCGGCGAGCCGCAGCTCGGGCGTGGTCGGCCGGGGCCGGGCCCCCGCGCGGTGGTCCCACTCGAAGCCGCAGGAGGCCATCTCGTCGATCCGGGCGAAGGAGCCGGGGGTGCGCTTGAGGAAGCCCGGGCCCACCCCGTTCCACATCCCCTTGTCCTGCGCTTCCACGAACCAGTGGCAGCCGTCCTCCAGCTCCTCCACGCGGGGCACGAGGAGCTTCCACTTCGAGGGCGCCTGACTGGACCAGAGGTCGGGCGGGCAATAGGTGAGGTCGATGTGGTTGTCACCGGAGATGAGCCGCTCTAGCATGACGCCCTCCTTGGCCGGGTGAGGAGCTGCCTCGTCGTCGTGATCCTACTCCCGAAGCCTGCGCGAGGACAAGGACTCAGGAGGCACCGGCTGGACGGCGCGACAGCAGGGCGAAGTAGGTCTTGTCGCGCCGGTTCCGTACGAGGTCGAGGGGGCTCTTGCCGTCCCGGCTCTTGATGGTCGGGTCGGCGCCGTGCCGGACGAGCATCTCGACGTGCTTGCGGTCGCTGTTCTTCTTCAGGACCAGGTGCAAAGCGGTCAGGCCCTTGGAGTTCTGGATGTTCACGTTGGCCCCGTGGCGCAGGAGCCGCTCGGCGCCCACGAAGCGGCTCCACTTGATGGCCAACAGGAACGGGGTCTCGTCCTCGGTGACCGGGTCCAGCTTGGCCCCGCTCCGGACCAGGAGGTCGATGGCCTCCACGTTGTCGGCGAAGGCGGCGGCCCAGAGGGAGTTCTCCGGCGTCGAGCCGTGCTTGAGAAGCAGCCGGGCGAGCGGGAGATTGCGTCCCCGGGAGATCGCGTACCAGAGCGGGGTCGCCTGGAAGGCGCCCTCGACGAACGCGGGGGCATTGACGTCGAGACCGGCGTCGAGGAGCCGGCGGGCCAGGGCGAGCGATCGGGCGCTGGTTTTCGGATCGGCGGGCAGGCCGCAGAGGAAGTGCAGCGGGTTGCGCCGCCGTTCGTCGACGACCCGGAGCAGGTCCGGGCGCGCCTCGAGCAGGGAGGCGACCGCCTCGACGTCAAGCGCCTTGATGGACTGGAAGAGCCGCGTCTTGCTCATGGTCAGCCGGTATTGCGCAGGCCGGCCGCGATGCCGTTGATGGTGACCACGATGATCTCGCGGTACCCCGCGGCGTCGTCGCCGTCCTGGTCCGCCAGCGCGCGCAGCCGGCGAAGCATCTCCACCTGGAGGTAGTTCAGCGGATCCACGTACGGGTTGCGCAGGTGGACCGAGCGCTGGATCACCGGGTCGCCATCCATCAGCTCGGCGTGGCCGGTGGCTCTCAAGATCGACTCCCGGGTGCGCACGAACTCGTCGCCGATGCGGGTGAAGACCGCGGTGGCCAGCGGCCGGCTCGGCACCAGCTCGGAGTAGAGCGCGGCGATGCCCATGTCGGCCTTGAGCAGGGACATCTCCGCATTGTCCAGGATGGCCCGGAAGAAGGGCCAGCCCGCGTACATCTCCCGGAGGCGGCCCGCGTCCGCCCGCGCCAGCGCGGTGCCGAGGCCGTACCACCCGGGGAGGTTGAAGCGGCTCTGCATCCACGAGAACACCCACGGGATCGCGCGCACCGCGCTCCGGGTGAGGCCGCCCGCGCGGCGCACCGCGGGCCGGGAGCCGAGCCGCAGGCGCGAGAGCTCGTCGATCGGGGTGGCCGCCCGCCAGTACTCGAGGAAGCCGGGCGTGCGCTCGACCAGGTCGTGATACGTCTCTCGCGCGGCGCTCGCCATGAGGTCCATCGCCTCGCGCCAGGCGGGGCCGATCGGCGACCCCGCGTGACCGACGTCGTCCGCCGAGGCGAGGAGGACCGCGCTCACGATCTGCTCCACGTGGCGATGAGCCAGTGCACGATCGGCGTAGCGCGAGGCGATGGTCTCGCCCTGCTCGGTGACGCGGAAGCGCCCCTCGACGGTGCCGGGCGGCTGGGCCCGGATCGCGCGCCCGGCGGGCCCGCCGCCCCGCGCCACCGAGCCCCCGCGCCCGTGGAAGAGCGTGAGCCTGATGCCGCGCTCCCGGCACGTGCGCGCGATGGCCTCCTGGGCGCGGTAGAGCGCCCAGTTGGCGGCGAGGTAGCCGCCGTCCTTGTTGGAGTCGGAGTAGCCGATCATCACCATCTGCTCGCGCCCGCCCGACTCGAGGTGCGCGCGGTAGGCCGGCAGCGCGAAGAGCGCCTCGAGGGTGCGCGGCGCCGCGTCGAGATCTCCGAGCGTCTCGAAGAGCGGCACGATCTGCATGCCGGTGGCGCCGCCCGCCCACCGGGCGAGCAGCAGCACGGTGAGCAGATCGGCCGGCCCGCGGGTCATCGAGATGATGAAGGGCCCCAGCGAGGCGCGGCCGTAGATGGCCTGCGCGCGGGCGAGCAACCGGAAGAGCCGCCAGGTCTCGGCGGCCGCCTCGTCGAGCGCGAGCGCGGAGACCTCGGAGGCCTTGGGCGCCTCCTCGGCGAGGAGCCGGAGCAGCACCGCGGCGCGGGCGGGCTCGTCGCGCTCGGCGAAGCCGGGGTCGAGGGCGAGGCGGGCGAGGATCTCGCCGAGCGTGGCGGTGAGCCGGGCCGAGTCCTCCCGGATGTCGAGGCGGGCCGCGTGCAGGGCGAAGCTCTCGAGCTGGTGCTCGAGCGCACGGATCCGGTCGCCGGCCAGCGCGGGGGGAACGCCCTGCGCGACCAGGTCCACGGCCTTCCGCACCTCACCGGCGCTGATGCGCGCGGCGTGCGGAGCCTCGTCGAGGAGGCGCGCGGTCATGTCCTCCCCCGAGGCCGACTCCAGATCCGCGGCGAGCAGGGAAAGAGCCAGGCGGTACGGCTCCCCCGCGTAGCGCTGCTCGAGGTAGGCCACGTGCGGGGGCAGGGGACGGCGCGCGTCGAGCCAGGCGGTCAGCGCGTCCGGCGGCGGGCAGCGCCGGCCGCTCACGCTGAGGCGGCGGGCCAGGTCCTGCACGGATCGGCGATGCCGCTCCACCGCGAGCCCGCGATGGAGGCGGAGGGTCTCGGCGGTCACCTCGGTCACCACCGACGGGTTGCCGTCGCGATCACCCCCGATCCACGACGCGACCGTGAGCCACGCGGGCGGCGGGACGAGGCCCGGATAGTGGCGCGCGACCGCCGCCGCGAGATCGGCGGCGACGCGGGGCACCAGCTCCCAGAACACCTCGTCCACGAAGTAGAGGCCGGTGCGCACCTCGTCGGTGACCGCGGGCCGCGTCGTCCGCGCTCGGTCGGTGAGCCAGAGCGCGGTGATCTCGGCCTCGAGCGCGGCCAGGAGCTCCGTCCGCTCCCGCGGCAGCAGGTCGGAGTCTTGTAGCCGGCGCAGCACCTCGCTGATCCGCTGGAGCTTCGAGAGGACGGTGCGGCGCTTGGCCTCGGTCGGGTGGGCGGTCAGCACCAGCTCGATGCGCAGCTCGCGCAGGAGCTCGGCCATCCGCTCGGCGGTGACTCCGCGGTCCCGCAGCTGGGCGACCGCTTCCCCGATGGATTCCCCGATGGGCGCCGGATGCTGCGCGCGCTCGCGAGCGCGCAGGGCCCCGATGCGATGCACTTCCTCCGCGAGGTTGATCAGGTCGAAGTAGACCGCGAAAGCGGAGGCGGTGGCCCGCGCGGCGTTCGCGGGGAGATCGGCCACCGCCAGGGGCAGGCGTACCGCCGCGTCCATCTCGCCGGCGCGGCGCGCCTTGGCGAGCGCGCGGATCTGCTCCTCGGTCTCGAAGAGTGCGACGGACTCCTGGGTACGCAGCACGTCGCCCAGGGCTTCGCCCAGCAGGTGGATGGTGGCCGAGAGGTCCACAGCGGAGCCCTCCCCATGGCTCGCGTCCGGCGGTCTGGCTCCGGCAAGGGGGATTGTGTGCCCCGCGGCGCGCCCGGGTCAAGCCGAGCGGTGGCACCGCTCTTGCTCGTCTCTCCCGGCCTGGGAGGAGGGACCGATGCCAACCTACACGATGAGCTGCACCCATTGCGCTTACGAAGTCGCGTTTCGCACCGAGCCGGACGCGAAAACCGAAGGAGTTCGGCACCTTCTGCAGTTCCCGGCGCACG
>Ga0187892_10003241_pt1 | contig 30078 bp, 43 predicted proteins | sample MA1701073metaG_FD_139345 | JGI IMG/M metagenome (GOLD analysis project Ga0187892, IMG submission 139345) | Bio-ooze microbial communities from a basaltic lava cave in the Kipuka Kanohina Cave System on the Island of Hawaii, USA - MA170107-3 metaG ...
AACCTACTTATGATTTAAATTGTGTAGAAGCGCGACTTTACCGATCAATATGACATCACTAATTCCAAAAAAAGTTGGTAACATGGAGTATAGAATTGAAGCCGATTCAAATCGTGGGATGAAAGTTCCTGTCACTATATACGCAGATGAAGGGCTATTACAAAAAATGATGACAGACAGAACAATTACTCAAGCAATAAACGTCTCTACCATACCTGGTGTTCAAAAACATGTAGTAGTTTTGCCTGACGGCCACGAAGGATATGGTTTTCCCGTAGGTGGGGTTGCTGCCATGGATTCAGAAGAAGGAATGATCAGCCCTGGTGGTGTTGGTTATGATATTAATTGTGGTGTAAGACTCTTGCGAACAAACCTTAATGAAAACGATGTAAGACCCAAACTCAAAGAACTTGTCATCGAGCTTTTCAACTCAATTCCATCCGGAGTTGGTTCAAAGGGAGCCATAAAATTGAATTTTTCCCAGCTTGATGAAGTTCTTGTAAAAGGAGTACAGTGGGCCATTGACAATGGATACGGTACAAAAGATGACGCAGAAGTGTGTGAAGAAAATGGACAAATAAAAAATGCAGATCCAAACAAAGTCTCACCCACAGCACGAAAACGGGGCGCTCCACAGCTTGGAAGCCTTGGTTCTGGAAATCATTTCCTTGAAGTACAGAAAGTGCTAGAAATACATGATAAAGAAGCTGCAAAAAAGATGGGAATATACAATGAAGGACAGATTACTGTTTTGATACACTGTGGTTCAAGGGGCTTTGGGCATCAAGTATGTAGCGACTATCTAAGAACCTCAGAACAAGCATTACAAAAATATGGTATTAGTTTGGCGGACAGAGAACTTGCATGTGTTCCAAATAAATCAGAAGAAGGAGAATCCTATAGAAAAGCCATGTTCACTGCTCTAAACTTTGCATGGAGTAACAGACAGATGATAACACACTGGACAAGAAAGGCGTTTGAGCGTGTTTTCAAGCAGTCTGAATCAGACTTGGATATGAGACTTGTCTATGATGTAGCTCACAATATAGCAAAAGTGGAAAAACACAAAATCGATGGACAGCTAAAATCTGTTGTGGTTCACAGAAAAGGTGCTACCAGAGCATTTCCTGCAGGTAGAGACGAAATCCCACAAAAATACAAAGACATGGGTCAACCTGTCTTCATTCCGGGTTCAATGGGAACTGGTAGCTGGATTCTTTTGGGTAAACCAAACTCTATGGAACTTACCTTTGGCTCAACAGCTCATGGTGCAGGAAGAATGATGTCAAGGTCTGCCGCTCGTCGCAACTTCACTGACGCTCAAGTTCAAAAAACGTTAAGTGATAAAGGAATTTTCATAAAAGCCCTAACAAGAGAAGGAATTGTCGAAGAAACACCAGAGGCATACAAAAATGTTGATGCAGTGGCTAATGTTTCACATGAAATTGGAATAGCTACAAAAGTAGCAAAACTTGTTCCAATAGGAGTGATAAAGGGTTGACTGAGGAAGACAAAGAACTAGAACTACTTAAAGCAAAACGTCTGCTTGAGATGCAAAAAAACATTTCAAAACAACAAAAAGTAGAGGAGCTAAAGTCTACAAAACAGAAAGCTGATCCAAATATTCCTTCTCCAAGAGAAATCGTGATAAAGCAACTTGGCTATAGAGGTCTAGAAGTTCTTGAAAATGCAGAATCGCAATTTCCAGAAGAAACTAATTTAGTCGTAGCCAAGCTAGCTGAGATCATCCAGTCAGGAGAAGTTACGGAAACGATTGATGGTGGACAACTACTTACACTTTTCAGATCTGTAGGAATTCGGGTTCGTGTACAAACTACCATAAATGTTGAACAAGATGGAAAGCTTGTCTCATGGTCTGATAAATTGAAGGAAGGTAGAACCATAGAAACAGAAGAAAATTCTGACCCCCAACCAACTGAACAGAATTCACCGTAATCTTAATTGTAATTATACACCTGATATCATGGACAAACAAGAGAGAAAAACATTGAAACCTCTTATTGTAGAATTTATTGGAACCTTTGCGTTTGTTTATGTAGTTACAGCGGCCGCCGTTTTACAAACAGGTCTTCTGGGAATCTCCATCGCTCACCTAGTAATATTCACTGTAATTGTATACTCTTTTCAAACCATTTCTGGGTCCCATTTTAATCCAGTTGTATCTCTAATTTTCTGGATTCGTAAGCAAGTTAACACAAAAAGTTTTGTAGAATATGTTGCAATTCAGCTCACAGCTTCAGTCTTTGCAAGCTTTGTACTTTCTATTACACTAGGAAAGGGAACTAACCTTGCTCCAACATTACCTGCAAGTGGTATGGTACAAGAAAGCTTTCTTCTTGAAATTTTACTCACATTCATTCTAGTTTGTGTCATACTCTTTGTCTCACAAAGTCATAATAGGAGAATATCACGAGGTCTTCTTGGCATTGCGGTGGGAAGTGCAATTGCTTTTGATGTATTCTTTGGTGCCCCAATCTCTGGCGCTTCTATGAATCCTGCTAGGACATTTGGTCCCGCTGTCATGAATATGAATTTTGAATATTTTTACATCTATATTATAGCACCACTTATTGGAGGACTTTTGGCACTTTCAGCATTTTATTTAGTTAAGGAAAAAAACCAGCCAAAGAATAATAAAACATGATTAATCGTTCTGTAATCTTTGAGGTTGCAACTACTAATTACGAAAACGATAGAAAGCTAGTTTCGTCAGTGATGGAAGAATTGCAGTCATTGTGTGGAGTGACTGATGGCTTTTTACTTAGTAATCCTATAGAAAAATTTGGTTGGGCATTTTTTAAGATATTATTCAAGGGGAAATTGCTTTCGGGAATGCAAGAAAAGCTTGCTGATCAGATAATGAATTCAAAAGGTAAAAAACCTGAAGAGAAATTTACTGAATTTATTACAAAATTCTTCGAATCTAGAAACTGTAAGGCAAAAATAAAACTCGTAGAAGGCTAGACCCTTCTTCCCCTTTTACCGCCCTTCTTGCGGGTCGTGTCATGGGGTATTGGTGTGACATCATCTATTCTTCCTATCTTAAAGCCGCCTCTTGCTAGGGCTCTGATTGCTGCCTGTGCACCAGGGCCTGGTACTCTTGCACCCACTCCTCCTACCGCTCTGACCCTAATGTGAAGACCAGTAAAGCCTTTGTCATGAGCAACCTCTACCACTGCACCGGTAGACTTCATTGCAGCATATGGTGATGATTCGTATCTGTCAGCATTTACATGCCTTCCACCCGAACTGATTGCAACAGTCTCAGCACCTGAGAGGTCTGTTATGTGAACAATAGTATTGTTGTAACTACTGTAGATGTGGGCAACTCCCCATTTTTCCTTGGCTTCTTGTTCAGACAACATTTTCCAAAGCCTTGGATGGGTTTAAAAAACATTAGGATTTGAAATGAAGCCAACCACAATCTTTGACGGTTGTGATTTTATTTTTTTCTTGGTAAAATACATTTTTGCCTTTTATCACATATCCAATCTCAAACAATGGAATCTTTAGTATCCGTGATATGCGTCTGATCTTCGGTAAATTATTTTGTGAAACGGTAGCAACAATTTCATATTCTTCACCTCCACAAAAAACAAGATCAGTTAATTTGATCTTGTTTTTTGTGGCAAATTTTTCAATTTCTGGTTTAGTAGGTAGTTTTGTTATAACAAATTTTTTATGACTCTGTCTACTCATCTCATTGAGAGTGTTAGATAAACCATCACTTGAATCCATAGCAGACGAAATATAGTTAGCAATTGCTAGACCAAACTTCAGTTTTGGTGTAGGCATGAAAACAAACCGCTTACATTTTTTGGTAAATTTGGAGTCTGCTCTAAGATGATTTAGAATAATTCGTAATCCGACAGAAGAATATCCAAACGAGCCAGAGGTAATAATGACGTCATTTGAATTGGCTCCTCTTCTATTTATTATTTTTTTACCAATTCCAAACATAGAAACTTCAATAACAAGCTCTTTTCCTTCATTCATGTCACCGCCAATTATTTTAACACCAAACTCTCTTGAGGCTTTAGTAAAACCAGCAGACAATTGATTTATTTTAGATCTGGAAAACATTCGTGGAATTGCAAGAGAAATAGTGGCATATTGAGGTTTTATGCCCTTACACGCAAAATCACTTACACAAGCAACCATGCTCTTTCTTGCAATCTCCATGACTTTCATGCCTGGTGGAACATCTGTACTTTCAACTAGCATGTCAGATTTGGTTACAAGAATGGCTCTGCCCATCCTCAAGACCTCCACATCTTCAGGTACAAACTTTGATTTTCTTCCAAAGCATCGCTGAAAAATTCTAATTATTTCTGTTTCGTCTAGCTTGTTCATAGCTTTGTTTTACCAACTCTGTAACTTGTTTTTGAATCGATTTTGCTTTATCCACATCAGTTGACTCTGTAGATATTCTCACAATGTGTTCTGTATTTGACTGTCTTACTAGGACCCAATTATCTTCATCAATAATTGATTTTACACCATCAATTGTGATTAGCTGGCTGTATTGTCCCTTCATCTTCTCAGCTAGAATCTGTAATGTCTTTTCATGAAACGTTGCTTCTACGTCCACTTTTGTTCGCAGCTGCAAATATCCCTTCATGAATTTCATAATGTCAGTAAAGGTAGTGGTTCCAAGCATGGTTGCTACAAGTCCACTAGTTAAGATGCCATCACGACACATGTTGAATTCTGGTAGGATAAACCCTGCACTACTTCCTTCACCACCAGCTTGAGAATTTGTCTTTATCATTAAATCTACGACATTTGCTTCTCCCACTTTGGATCTGTGAACCTGCCCACCATGGTTCTTGATAAATTTCTCAATTGAAACACTTGTATCTATACTAAGTATAAATCGTCTGTATCCCATCTCAAGAGCCTTTGCTACACCTAAACCAAGCGCAATATCAGATGTCTGTTTTTTGCCATCCATTACAACAACCAATCTATCCCCATCGAGGTCAAACGCAAATCCAATATCACATTTCTTTGTGACTGAAATCAGTTCACTAAGATTCTCTGTGGTAGGATCAGGACCGCGTGAAGAAATTCCAGGTTTTTCATTTAGTGTTTGTATGCTACATCCTATCTTCTCAAGTAATTTAGGGGCTACATCAAAAGCAGCCCCACCTCCAACATCAACCGCAACTTTTGGTGACCCGTCAACGTTTCCAATTAACTTTGTTGCATCTGATATGTAGTTAGAATTAATTTGCGACTCGGAGCCGATTTTTTCTTTTGAAAATTTATTTTCCTTTATAATCTGTTCAAGTTCTGATTCATTAATACCTCTTCCTTCTACTATGAACTTAAGGCCGTTCCACTGCAAAGGATTGTGAGAGGATGTGATTATTAGCCCCGCTCCATATTCTCTTGATTCCCTAAAGACAACAGGTGTTGGCGCTATTCCTAAATTATACACATCAATACCTCTTTCCATCAACGATGCAATTGCAGTCTCGCTCAGAATATTACTTGAAGGTCTTGTGTCACGACCTACAACACATTTTTTTGATTTTACTAACACAGAAAAATTCTGACAAAATTTAATGACATCATTAAGGTTGAGATCTTGACCAAAAATTCCTCTCACACCAGAGATAGATACTTTCAATGAATCCAAAGCACAAAGGCTTTTTATAAACTCTGATGACAAAGCGAACCATTGCCTCGATAGCTCAGCTTGGTAGAGCGAACGCCTCGTAAGCGTTAGGTCGTGGGATCGAATCCCACTCGAGGCTCTATCTGCTTAGTATCATTATCATAAAACTAAATTTAAGTAAATTAAAATTTTAAATTAAATTTTTTTAGATTAACCAAGAGCTCTAGAGTGTTTATGTGTATGTGGTCTTTCTCCTGGAAACTTTCTTCTCATGTGAGCAGATGGCCTTCCATAAAGTAACTCCAAGAACCAAGCTTCATGCTCAATCTCCTCTCTTAAGATATCTTTTGCCACATCATAGGTTGCAGGGTCTTTTCCATACGTCATGTTACACACTTTATTCCAATTTACAATGGCGCCTTGCTCCGCTTTAAGACACTTTTTCATTATTTCTTTGAGATCCGTCCTGTTGGGTGGTAATTGCAAAAATTCACAACCAGACATCCTAATAAATTCCTGTGCATCATTTGGCAAGCTTCCTCCAAGCTCATAAATTCTTGATAAGATAGATTCGAAATGGCTCAAATCTTCTAATCTGGCATCTTCAACTACTCCCTTTATGCCCTCACCTTCTACACCAGTGCAATGCATTCTTAGATTAGTGAAATAATAATATGCAGCAAATTCTACTGAAGCATTAATTACTAATTGTTTTATAAGCTCATCAACATTAACGCCATTTTGTTTTAATACATTTACTCCAACAACATCTGGTTTTTCGTTAGACATACAAGCACCTTTCTAAAACCGAATACATAACAAAATTTAAACATATCGTCGAACAACACTCACGAAAATCCGAAATTTATAGCGTAGAGCCGTCTGTTTTTGATTCGTCTAAACTTTCAAGATCTACTTCAAGTTCTTTTCCTAACCCCTTCCACCACACAGAAACCTCGGTCATCTTTTCCTCTCAACTTACATCTAAATCCGCCTTTATAGATCTGTCGATGTTCTGATTCCTAATTATTTTAAATAAAGGTGAGTTTAGCTGATCTACCAAGTAATTCTTACAAAAAATTCACATCTAAAATTTCTAAATTATTTACCATGTTTTTTCTTTTTTCTACGGTATATGTTGATTCCAACTGCACCGACAGCACATGTCCAGAATAGAGGCCATATTGGACCACCTTCGCCCCCACCAAACATTGCATAGATCATTCCACCTATAAGGGCAAAGCCAATAAGTTCAAGCACTTTTATGTTCAATGTATTCTAGGATGCTAATTAGCTCAAAAAGATATATTGTTTAGAGCTCCACAGCCTTTGTGGGCAAATACCTAATGGTTGTCTTAATACTGCTATTAGCGGGAGTAGGAATAGGTGCAGCCAAGCAAGAATGGTCTCTTTTCTACACCATGATTGGAGGTTGTATAATAGTAATACTCTATAATGCTAGACAGAATAGAAAGAAACACGAACAGGAAAGAAATTCTGAAAAGAAGAAATAAATTTTAAAGTTCTAGACCAAACGAGTCTGCAAGACTTTGGAAATTTTTGTATGATTCCAAGTATTGTTTGCCTTTTGGTGTTATGACAAAGGTATGTTTGCCATCGTACTCAATTTTGTTTATAAGCCCTGCCCCAGTAAGGTTATCGATAAATTTGCCTAGTCTTGAATGCGACAGGTTTGCTTTGGTCAAAAGCGATGTAATATTTATTCCACTTGCACCGCTTTGCTCGGTAACCGTAAGCAAATCGCTGACTATCTGGATACTGGTTCTATAAACCACCATGTCTAGCGAGTATATAATACGGTGATATAAGGGTATTACTCAGATCAGATAAATATCGATCCTGCTGCTTTGCTTGCATTGTCTGAAGCAACATCTATTCCTTGGGTTCAGGATTTTCTTGGAGTAGGATATAGATACTATGATCTTAGAATGAATGTTTTTCCACTTTTCCCAGACAAAAAACAAGCAAACAAAATCTGGCACGATGTAATCAATTGGTGGCCAGATCCTTCAATTAAGATTAGATTTGTTGAAATCGGAGATGACTATTGGTTTATGATGGGTGGTGATTCACCTTTTCCTGAAACAAACAAAGCATTTTTCAAGCTTTTAAAAAAGTCAGAGCATTATGAACGATTCAAAAAAGGACATGAAGGAGAAGCTTATTTGAGATTCGGGATTTATAGGCAAAAAGACAAATTCTTTCATGTTCAACTTTTCAAAAAGAAAAAACTTGTAACTGACATTAAATTTTTGCAAGAAAGTGAAGTAAAAGATGACGCTCTAGCATGGAATTGTCTATACAGCAACAAATACAAAAACAAAGTAGAATGAGTTTTATTTCGTATTGATGAAATACAACTATGGATTTCAAATGTGTTCAAGATTGTTCAAAGTGTTGTATTGAAAGAGAATATTATCCAACAACAAAATTTGGTAAAGTAGGTGTTCTAATTTTGCCAGAAGAAAAAAATGAGATAGAGTCACTTGCAAAAAATCTTGGTCTAAACATTACAATATTACCTCGAATTGGCATATCATATGAAAAGTCTGATGTGCCTACAGAAGTTATTGCATACCAACTTATGGGAAAGGAATCAAATGGTAATACCTGTCCTTTTTTGGATACAGAAAGTGCTGAAAGATCTCCTCATGGGGGGTATAAATGTAAGATATATCAGGGCAGACCTCTTGCTTGCAGAGCATATCCAGTGATTGAATCTTCTCCAGTTATTTTGGACTCAAAATGTAAATTCTGCGAAAACTGTGGTACTACAGCTGGAAATGTCAATCAGGAATTAGAATCGCTTGTTAAAATCAAAAACAAGATGGTAACAAGTGCACCTTTTGTCTGGAGATATGCTACTGGAATAGGCGATGAACCGAATAAAGATGAAATTAAGACTGGCTGGTTTTTAGAAGTCTAAGGTTTGCCTACTCTTTCATGAGTTCCTGGATAAAACTCGAAAATTTTTCGAGAGTAACACTTGCTACACAAAAATCCTTTGATGTTCCATTGATCCATTGGATTGTATCGCTGATCCAATGATCCGCCACAGATGGAACACCGTTCATCTTCTTTTACCAAGTTGAATCCAATCGATTATTTTCGCTATAAAAATCATGTTAAATAGGACTATTTTATAGGATAAGCTGCGGTAGACTGGATGGCAGATGCGGACCTCCTGCAAGAGAGACCTGTCGGTCACCCATCTGCCGCTTTGTGTATAATAAAAACCTAGAAAAGATCTTGAACTATCTTTTTGGTGTTGTTTATCTCGTCCTCTTCTTGCTTTATCTTCTTTTCAATTACTCGTATCATAGAGTCTTGCCATACATTGTGTGAAAAGAAGTTGTGATAGGTGTTTGCAGCCATCATCTCGTCATCAACCACAGTGTCTTCCAAAAATTTTGTTACTACGGTATCCGTGAGTTTTAAAATTCGGTAGTTTAGTTTAACACTCTTGAAAATGGGTTCAATCTTTGAAATATCTTCTTTAAAGTCGCCTTTGGTCAGTAAAATTTTTTCATGTAAGATCTTAAAGTATACTGCAACAAAGAACAACGTTGCATATCTTTTTGTCTTGTGACCTCCCTTCTTTCCATAATTCAGCGTTTTTTTAGCATACTCTTTTACAAGATAAGGATACAAAAGTAGTCTACAGTCATCTTTTAGCTTCTCATTGAATATCTCATCATATTTACTTCCACGGGGTAAAAATTGTGCAGGAGAACTGTATGATTCAGTAGGTCTCTGCTCAATTCCAGCTACCAGTGCTTGTATAGCATCTTTTGCAACAATTACCTTTTTGTGATTTTCAGGAAGATACTTGTTGTATGTTGAGTCTCCTCTAAACTCACTTTGTTGTGATTTAGTTTTGCTATCAAAAGAGCCAGCCTGAATTTCATAAAAATATCCAAAGTTTTCCATCTGAGATTTTATTGATTTGTGAAAATCCATAAGAGAAACTAGGTCTTTTCCTCTTACTGAGTTCTGAGAGTTTCTGTATTTTGTAATGTTATTCTGATCCCGTTCATCGGCAGCCTTGATTATAGTGACGGTGATGCTTCCCTCTAGGTTATGGGTACGTTTTGCATGATCCAAAATAGAGTTTGATGTCTGTGCTCCATTTACTATTTGAGGTGCATACAACATCAGAGTATTGTCCTCTGGCTCCTCAAAGTCGCTTACTACGATGGTAATTCCATTATTATAATAGAAGAATTTGTCAGGAGACTCTTGTAGTGTTTCTCGTATTCCTTTGTTTACTGTGGTTTTGAACTGCATCCACTGTCTTATATTGGACTCAAAGACATAATCACGATTTTTTGTTACAAAGTTTGTTAGTTCTCTTAATTTTAAAATTCCAAGTAAAGTGTTATGGTATTTCAGCTTACTTTCAAGTCTAATTGTTGCCTTTTTACCAGCTGCTGGCTTTTTTATCCTATCCCAAAGTCGTTGTATTATAGTATCAATATCATATACCTCAAACGATTCCTGATTCTGATACTCAACTTTTTGTTCCGTTACATACACACATTCTACTTTCAGATTTTTATCACGAATCTGAGTTACAAGATGAGCTAATTCTGGCCGCATCTTTGTGATGTCACGGTTTTGTAAGTTTTTTACATCTTCTTTGAATTTAATGATTGCCTCCATAGAATGAGATGTACCATATTTTGATTGGAACAAGCGTATAATGCCTTCAGAAAAATCAACAGGAAGATATGCATCTATACCTAAATCATTTGCACCATCAACTATAGCATCTGTAGCATCATCTTCTGTTGCTTCAAAAACTCTTGTAAGTACCCACTGCAAGAAGTTGTTTCCTTTTTCTACCTCATTTTGAGCACTTTCAGCATATTCTTTTATGCTGTCTCGTATATTTTGTGCAAAACCCTCAAGCGGTTGTCCATTTGTATATTGAAGCAAAAGAGGCCGCGCACCTGGAATGTATTCTAATAGACCATTGGATCTGTCTGTCAAATCAGCATGATTAGAAAATCATGTATTTAGAGAAGTTGGTTATTATGTTATAATCACAAAGAAGGTGAGGAAGGGATTCGAACCCCTATAGATTCGCTCTGCAGGCGAACGCATAGCCGCTCTGCCACCTCACCGCAATCAGAAAAGTCAACGATAAACAATTAAATCTTTTAGATCAGAATTTTGCAAATGGTTTTGCAGCAAGTCTTACGTCTTCTGCCTTGACTGTCTTTCTTCCAGCATGCACTGACATATCTACAGCACTTTTGGCTATGGCAATACCAATTTCCTCAAGGATTCTTCTTAATTCGTCCGCAGATTCATCACTAACTCGCTCTGCTCCTGACTTTTTTAAAATACGATACATCACAGAAAGACCAAATTCTGACGCTGTCATAAAGTGATTTTCTCTATCTCTGATAAAAGACTTAGAGTGGAAAAAAACCTACGCAGGAATCGATTTGTACAGACTATTTTAAGGAGAAAATTAAAGGCTTGTCATGAGCTGGTTAACAGACGCCCACATTCATCTTTCTGACGAAGAATATTCGCAGGATATGTCCTTTATTCTTACAAGCATGGAGAAGATGAAGATACGTGCTTGCTGTGTATCTATGGATCTTCAAAGCTCAGAAAAGACAATTGAACTTGGCCAGAAAAGCCGACTTGTACTGCCTTTTGTTGGGATACATCCTGAAAAGGCAGCAGACGATTTGGAACCCGTTGTTACATTGATAGAAAAAAACTCTAAACAAATAGCTGGTATTGGAGAGATTGGGCTTGATAAAACATATGTTTCAAATTTAAACGAATTCAAAAGACAAGAAACCGTCTTTAGAACATTACTTTCAATTGCTGAAAAATTACATAAACCAGTTTCTATTCATTCGCGAGCTACTCTTGACGAAATTCTAGCTATTTTGCCTTCGTACTCAATTTCTGCAATATTGTTACACTGGTTTGCTGGTAGCAAAAAGCAACTAAAAGTTGCTATGGAATTTGGATGCTATGCTTCCTATGGACCTGCAATGATCTACGCGCAAGATAAACAGGTTCTACTTTCTGAAACAAACCTAGATAGAATACTTGTGGAAACAGATGGTCCAGTCAGATTTTCAAGATGTTTTGGATTTAAAGCTGGCCAGATCACTTTTCTCCCAAGTGTTGTTTTTTGTGCATCAAAGATTTTGCACAAAACATACGATGACATCTCATATGAGATAGAACAAAATTCTAAGCGTTATCTTGGTGTATAGGTATAAAAAACCCCCTTTGCCAATCGAAGACGTGAACAGAATCAAACGAATTTCGATGGAAGTATTATCTGCCTACAAAGAGAAATTTGGAACTGATTTTGTGCAAAACAAAAAAGCTCTTAATGACATTTCAATAATCAGATCAAAAGGACTAAAAAATGAGCTTGCTGGTTACATAACCACATACATTAAGCGTGAAATTGAAGAGCAGAAAGAAAAAGAAGCTCAAGCAATGCAAGAAGCCCAATCTACGGAACAAATAGCAGAACCTCAGGAAGAAGAATTACTTACCTGATCACCCTCGTACAGACGCGTTGTTTTAATGATAAATTTTAACAGAAATTCAATATAGGCAAAAAACCAATTTTACAATTATGATAACAATAAGGCTTCTTGGCGGGGCAAAAAAATCTTTTTCCACTGATAAGATGGAAATTAATAAAGATGATTCGACTGTAGATGAGCTTGTAGATTTTCTTCAAAAAAGTATTCAAAAAAATATGCCACCATTAGATGTAAAAAATATACTTGTGGCAATCAACGGTGTTGATTCTTCCACTCTTCAGGGTTTTGCAACCAAGCTCAAAAATGGAGACATAGTAAGTATAATTCCAATAATTCATGGAGGCAGTGCTGGAAGAATGCAGTTTTGCGTCTTTAAAACAAAAGTAGAATTGATGAAAATAAAAAACAACCTTAATGATCCTACAAGATTTCTTGAAGACTTGCGCCAAAAATACCACAATTTAGCAATTCAGGCTATAGACTCACACTATGTTCTAAACGTTGAGCATGTAAAAAAGATAATTGCAATTTCCTTAGCTGCAAAAAAAGCTGGTATCATGCTTTCAAATAAACTTGAAACAGACATTTTAATGCGGTTTGCATGTACACGACAGATTAATGATGCAATTCAAAAGGCTGGGTTGCAAAAAAGACAAGATTTTATTCTAATTGCAATTGGTAAAAAATCATTACTTGATAAATTATTCACTGAACTAAACACAATATTAAAACTAACTTCACTTTCTAATAGTAATCCTAACTTTCTAAAAAAAGAGTTTTCAATATCAAGAAAACAACTACAAGCCATAGTGTCGCATACAAAACTAGAGGATTTGCTTGCAGAGAAAGCTGCAGTCTTATTCAGATAGACTGCGCTTTAATTTTTGAATACTTATAACAGCGTCCTCTTTTAGGACTGAAACTCCGGTTTTATTTCCAAGTATTTCCACAAGGATCACCCAATCAAATTTTTCAAGAGATACCTTGCTATGAATTTTATTTGCAATTGCATCTATCAGCTCTTTAGTTGAAATTGTAGAATGCCTCTTTTCTATTGTAATTCTATACGTATTTTGCAACTTTATTGTCTCTGTATGGCTAAGAACAGCATTCACTATATTCTCTTTTTCCGTAATTACAACTTCTTGTATTGGTATGATTCTAAGGCAATATCTTATGCTCCATGGCTCATCAAGTACTTTTTCTTGGATTTTTTGTACAACGAAAAAGGGATCAAGTGAAGTTAATGCAGTTATAATACCAGATAAACTGGAAATGTCAACTCGGGGACTTTTATCTCCTAACTCTTTAAGAATCACAGATATCTCTTCTGCAGCTTCATCTTCCAAGTGCCTACTGCATGTTATGATTAGATTCAAAGTAAAACTTCAAGTTCCTTTTTAGTTACGTTTCCCTGTCTGAGTATTTTCAATTTGCCATCAACAACTTCAACTATGGTAGATTCTGCTGAGTTAGAAATAGTACCACCATCCAAGAAAATGTCATATCCAGAAAAACTCGCTAAAACGTTCTTTGAGTCTGAAAAAGCAGGCAAACCAGAAAAATTTGCACTTGTACCTACAAGAAGTCTGCATTCTTTTAAAAGTGATAGAACACAGGGATGATTTGGTACACGAACAGCTATTTTATCATCAAGACTCATCAATTTTTTTATTTCATTATCTTTTAGTTTTAAAACTAAAGTAACCTGACCTGGCCAAAATCTATCAGCGATTTTAATAGACGTATCATTAAATATAGCTATTTTTGAGATTTCATCCTTTGAATATCCAAGTATTGGGAGTTGTTTTGACTCTCTCCTTTTTTTTATTCTGAAAATAGATTGAACCGCTCTTGGATTACGGGGATCACAACCGAGACCATAAACAGTATCTGTAGGGAACACAACCAAACCGCCCTTTCTTATAGTCGTAGCAGCCAGCTTAATTCCGTCCAGTTCGCAAGCAACTATCACATTTCTGTCAAAGGACTGTTAGTAAATTATGTTTTTGTCATTAAAAACAATATAAGCTTGATTCATGTAATATGGGCGTGGACGAAGAAATTTCCCAATGTAAATGTCCTCCAGGAACAGAAACCTATGTCAATGAGGATGGAATGGACATCTGTGTTTCTTGTGGTGGCTGGGTTGGCGCCGTCACATAAAAATTAGTTAAAACGTATCTCGCTTGACCCAAATTGTGCCCAGATAAATTATGGAAAATTATGAATCTAATCTAAATTCTTAATAATAAATTATTTTTTTCTTACATCCTGTGTCGGAAGAATTCGATAACGATTTTGAAGACGATTTTGATGATGATATAGAAGACGATGCTGAAGATATAGAAGATGACGAATAACTAAATTCTTAGACCAAAGTTCTCTGCAAATTCTCTAAATCCACGGTAGGCTTGCAAAAATTCCCTGCCTTTTGGACTGATCTTGTATTTGCACGCTCTATCAGAATCTGTCTGTTCTAAAAGACCTTGCTGTACAAGTGTTTCCAAAATCTTCGAGATTCTTCCATGAGAAACGTTTGCTTTGCGTATTAGGTAGGTAACACTTGCACCGGTCTCATCTGGGACCTCATCTCTAGTAGTAGTAAGTATGTCCCCAATGATACTCATATGGGTTCTATAGACTGCCGCCATACTTCATCCCCATCAATGGTACTCTTGAGATAGGCACAAACAGTGCGCCAAGACCAACTATTTTGGTAGAGACTGAGACAAAATAAAGAATCGATTCTGGAAATAAAACAGAATACCATCCAAGAAATTCGCCTAAGGCAAGTAGACCAAGGCCAGAGGCAACGAAAATCGTGCCGCTCTTCTTACTTTCCATATAAGACATGATTGTCTCTATGGTTCCATATATCAATAGGATAAAAGAAATTGACCTTATAATGTGCTCAATTGAATTACCTGGAATGACAAAAAGTGGTACAATTATGGATCTGAAATATCTTGATTTCGGAAAAAATGACTTTATACTATGAGAAAAGGCTATGAAAAAATAACCCACAGTCTGAATTCCTATTCCAAGCGTCTGAACTCCAGGTTCTATTTCACCAGACTTTATGACAAGAGATTCAGTCAAATATCCAACCCCTACGACACCAAAGCCAATACTAATTGATAAAAATGCAATAGTCAGTCTAAAAAGAGTAGGACTTCCTGTATTTTTGAAACCTATACGAGACAAAATTCCTATGGCAAGACCTACTCCAAAACCTATCAAGTTTAGAATTATCTCAAGTACAAATTCCAACTATCGGCAATATCATCCAAAATTAATTAAGTCTTACAGGTAGCTTTTTTCTACCAATCGTCAAGAGTTCCAGCCGTTGTGCCTTCCGTGCTCCCAGCATAATCTCCTAGAATGTCCGAATAGGTAGAGTCCTTATATGCTAGGTATTTTACGTACTCGCCGTACGTCATATCAAGTGAACAATGTGAGCACTTGACATAAGAAAAATCATCTGCAAGCTCTGCAATTTCCTCACACTTGGGGCACTTTACCTTCATGGTTTTTCTCCTCCTATTACTGTAATATGCTTTCTTAAAAAAAGATAAATGACTACATTTGAGTTTGTTGCTATGGTAAGAAAGTGCACAAAATGTAAAAAAGAGATTGCAGATAGTGTAGAGCTTGCACCAGCGGCTGCAAACTATCCATGTTGCAATGAATGTTGGGAAGAATGGAAAAAATACAGTGTTATGGTCATGAACGAGATGAGGCTTGACATGTCCTTGCCAGACCATAGAAAGGTTCTAAAAAAGTATGAAAAGGTCTTTGTAGGTGTTATGACACCAGAGGGAGATGTAGTCAATTTTGCTGATGAAACTCAGAGAAAGCCCGATCACCCAGTTTAAATCCCAAATTCTCTTCCTGCTCTGACTGGAATTATCATGATCAATCTCTTTTTCTTGGTTTCATCCAACGCGTTAACTATCTTTTTAATGGAATTGGAAATTGCATCCTTTTGGTCAGTAGTCAGCGACAAAAAAATTTCTAATATGCCGTCAAGATTAAACGAAACAAGTTTGTGTGGATTTTCTATAATCTCTGCAACGTAGCTCACAAACATATCTGTCCGTTGTTCTTCAGAGAGACCGCTTAAAACTTCTAGCCATGTTTTAAACAACTTTGTAAACTTGTCAAATGGGATAGCTGGTCCAGCAGCTAATGCATTGTTTATGATCTCAGCTTTATCGGGAGATGACATCGAAAAAAATTCCATTAACCTTTTTTGCAAAATTGGTTTTCTCAAAAACTCTGGAAGATTTGAAAGTATTACTATAATATTTCCGGCATAGTTTGGTTCTGACAACAAGCTTGCACTGGTTTTCTTTGTTAAAATTGTATTGTCACAATTTGGCTTAAATATACGCGACTATGCTTTTCTTGTATGCCCTCAATGGTTGTTGTAGGTGGATTTTTTGGTGATGAAGGAAAGGGAAAGATAATTTCCTATCTTGCGATAAAAGATAATCCCATTTTAGCTGTACGAGGTGGTGCAGGTCCGAACGCAGGACATACAATAGAGTACAACGACAAAAAATACAAAGTGAGAATGCTTCCAAGCGCATTTTTGAACAAAGAGACTAGACTTTTAATTGGGCCTGGCGTTGTAGTAAACCCAGAAGTTCTTTTAAAAGAGATTGAGGAGTTTGGGGTTTCAGATAGGGCTTTTGTTGACTTTCAATGTGGAATAATAGAAGAATCTCATAAAAAAGCTGATTCTTATGGTAGACTAAAAGAATCAATTGGAAGTACTGGTTCAGGCACAGGTCCAGCTAATGCTGATAGGGCTATGCGAACCCTAAAGCTTGCAAAAGATATTGATTCGCTCGCACTTTATCTTGAAGATGTACCAAATGCAGTTAACTTTGCATTACAACAAAACGAGAAAGTTGTAGTAGAAGGCACACAAGGTACATTCCTTTCTCTTTGGCATGGAACTTATCCATTCGTTACTTCAAAAGATGTAACTGCCTCAGGAATATGTTCAGACATTGGCCTTGGTCCAAAAAATGTAAACGAAGTCATGATAGTTTTCAAGGCATACGTAACTCGAGTTGGCACAGGTCCACTTAAAAACGAACTTTCTCCAGAGCAAACTGTAGCTAAAGGGTGGCAGGAAGTAGGAACAGTAACAGGTCGTACAAGAAGAGCGGCAGAATTTGATTTCGATCTGGCAAGGAGGGCTGTGATGCTTAATAGCGCAACTCAGATTGCTATCACTAAGCTTGACATAATTTTTCCAGAATGTGCACACATGGACTCATTTAAGGATCTTAGCTCGCCAGCAAAACACTTCATAAAATCCATAGAAGACAATCTCAAGGTGCAAGTTACTCTCATTGGCACGGGTCCTGATGTCAATGATATAATTGACAGACGAGAATCAGATTAGAAATGCAACAGGCTACCTTTTAATGGGGTATTTTTTGCAAGAAAACTGTGGTAAAACTACCCCATTATGTTGAGGTCGCAAACAGGATTGAATTTGCCAGACTTGTGTGTGCGCTAGAAAGGGTTCCACGTACCTCCTTTTCATTTGAACACGAAGGTCTGTATGTGATCTCTGTACAAATGGACCTTCTTAAGGAAAGACCAATCATTTACTATACTCCTGCGGAAAAGAGCGGTCATTATCTTTGCTACGGTTTCAAAGCAGGGAACGAAGATTCTTCTATTGTGAACACAATCACGAATCCTACCTATCTTTATTCACCAATTGTCAGAGTGAAATCATTACCACCCTCATTAAAGCAGGAGATGCATCATGATTCTGAATGTGTCTACGATCCACTCGAGCTTGAAGACCTTGCAAGCTTGGTGAAGCTAAGCTATGGATTCGAAGAATCCCCATTTCCGCTCTTCGCTTTTTCAAATGGCAATCGGTGGTTACTAGGAGTCTTTATGAACTTTAACGAGTCAGATGAGGTCTCGTATTTCTGTCATGTTATATTGAATGACGAACCGGCAAAACCCTTTTTGAAATACTCAAGTAAAGATGGTATGGAACCAACCTTTGCTAACTCAGTAAGTGAGCATGGTTATTCCTATCTAAAAGTAATAAAGCTAAAAGACAAACATCCCCTAGTCAAGTTATGACTAACTTTAGAACTAGGATAAAAGAATCTTCATCTGATAAAAGCAGAATAATATTGGCAAACGATCTTGATCATATATCTGCCACAAAACTAGAAAGTGCAACAATCAAAAACATAAAAACACTAAACAAGTTTCTATGCGCAATTAAGTTCAACTTTCATCTAATCTTGCCACTTGGTACCAAAGAGCTTTCAAAAATAAATCGTATTGCGCATGATGCTGGTTTACAGACTATTGCAGATATAAAACTAAATGATATTGGAAACACAAACAAAAATGTAGTTGAAAGACTTTGGAAGATGGGCTTTGATGCAGTGATTGTAAATCCAATAATGGGTCCAGAAAATCTCAAAAATCTTGTATTATCTGCACATAAACATGATAATGGAATAATATCTCTTGTTCATATGAGTCACCCTGGAGCAAAACTAGGATATGGTCTTGCAGTCAAACCATCTGGTAGTAAAAAACTCTCACGCCTTCATGAATTGTTTTTAGAATGGTCTTATTCCTTGTTCATAGACGGTATTGTTGTGGGTGCTACCGTTCCGGAAATCATAAAATCATGTCATAAAAAAGTAAAAGGAAGGTGCGATATTTACTCACCTGGAGTTGGTACTCAAGGTGGAAACCCAACCACTGCAATACGATCTGGTGCCAATTACTTAATTGTAGGAAGAACCATCTTGAATGCAAAGGATCCTAAAAAAGAAGCAAAAAAATTACAAGAGTTAAGCCTTGAGGCCTAGCTTTTTTACTTTTTTCAAAATACTCTGAGCATTTTTGTAGGTGATCTTCTTTAGCGCATCATTAAAACTAAGCCACACAAATCCTAAATGCTCATGTGAAATCTTCACATCGGTTGTTTTTGTTTTTACAAGAAAAAATACAACTTCTTTGTGAACCATATTCCCATCATGCTGATAATAATATTCTATTTTGTCTTCAAAACCATTGACAAACTCCACATCAGCAATGCCTGTCTCTTCCATAATTTCGCGTACTACCGTTTGTCGTAGGGTTTCTACATCTTCGATGTTACCTTTGACAAAGTCCCAGTGTCCAGAAGGATAGTTTAGAAGCAAGAAGATCATCCCAGCTGGGGTTTCACTAAATATCACTGCGCCCGCAGATCTCTCTTCAATCACAAGTTAAGAAAAATTGTCCAGCTAACTATTCTTTTCTGCTACTTGCCTAATCGCCGAGTTCTTTTTTGGAATGTTCTTATGGCCCGCATGAGGTCAATTTTTCTAAATTCTGGCCAAAATACGTCCATAAAAACAAGCTCGCTATAGGCACTCTGCCAAATTAGAAAACCGCTGAGTCTCTTTTCACCAGATGTTCTTAGTATCATGTCTGGTGACGCCTGGGGTAGATGAGAGGTGTAAAGACATGATTCTATCACATCTTTGTTTATTGAGTTCACATCAAGTGAACCGTCCTTAATCTTAGTCGCAATCTTTTTTATAGCATCTACCAGCTCATGCTGACCCCCATAGGCTATAGCTACATTGAGGTAAAGATTGTCATAGTTTTTTGTAGCTTCCTCTAGTCTGCTCAAAACAGACCTTAGAGATTCTGGAAGAAGTTCAACGCGTCCAATGGCTTTTACCCTCATACGGTTTTTGTGTATTCTAGGATCGTTATACAATTTCTCTAGTCTTGTTTTTATTAAATCAAATAGATATCGTAGTTCATCATCATCTCTAGCTAAATTCTCTGCTGACAAAACATAGAGTGTAATAATCTTTATTCCAAGCTCTTCACACCAATCTAGCAGATTTTCTACAGCGTCTGCGCCGCGAAAATGACCATCAGTCTTTAGAATAAGATTTCTCTTTGCCCACCGACGGTTGCCATCCAATATTATTGCAATATGGTTTGGAAGTTGTCCACTTCTGATCTCTTTTTCAAGTTTTTTTGAATATATCTTATAGAGGCTAAACAGTTGTATGGTCTTGTCTCTTATTCCGATAAAACTTCACCGCCTTTCTTTTTCCTATATTTTCGGAAGAGTACTGTGGCAGATATCAGTATTACTGCCAATCCAAGTACGAGCGGCGGGAGAAGAGTAAAAGGACTCTCATCATGTGTCATGATATTCGTAAATTGCAACACAATAGGATAGAGCGTTACTAATACAATTAGCCTGAGCACATCAGTTACTGATCTTAGGCTTCCCTTGAACCAGCTGCTTAGTAGTGTGCCACCAAACATGCATCCTACACCCATCCACAGAAATGGCAACATTCCTGAGACAAAGAATCCAATTATCAGTTTGTTTGTTATCAAACTAACTATGTCAGGTTCTGGCGGGATGATCTCAGGGTTGATAGCTCCTATTCCAGATGGAATCGAAACTAACATCAAAAGAGAACCTGCCACCAAAGTAAATATTCTAATGAATCCAGCTGGTGTCGGTTTGGTCCAATGTGACCAAGCTCGGTCTACATCAAAAGCCCTGATAAGAAAGGCACCACCAAGAATGCTCACTAAAACTGCAAAAATCTCTTTAGTGAATCCAACAACTGTAGCGATGCCACCAATCAGAAGCAAAATTCCAGGAACACCAAGGAAAAATTTGGAATACTTTGAGTCAAATGCTATTGCCCTCAAATACCTGCCAAGGACTGCATAAGAATATTCAACACTTCTACTTACCCGCATAACAACTCTACGAACAGAAACAATCGGTAGAACATTTTGAATTATTGGAATTACACTTTCATCATCTTCTCCATCTGAAACAATCACGGCGCCATTTGCAGCATATCTTTCCATAACAGTCTTTACCTGCAAAACTATTTTTTCATCTGCTTGAATTCCTCTATTTTCAGTTCCAGCTACAACAATTACTTCAGCTTGATATCCCTTGCTGACAAGATCCTCGTAGGTTTTTACTGCAGCAAAAATTGAATTAGAGTCAGCATCTTCTGGATCTTCAAGTGCAAGTCTTTGTGCAGCTTCGATGCAAGCATTTCTGCCAACAACAGGTGTAATGACTCCAGCTTTCTTACCAATATCATCATCCCTGTCAACACAAATTACAAGCAGCTTGCTGGTTTTACTTTCAGCGGCATTCTTCATTAGATTACCATCATTAACTGACATTATCTCTACCACAAAAATAACACATTCCCATTAATTAATTTACATTAGTACGCTGCTAAACATTACATTATCAAAAGATTTGACTTGAAAACACCCTAAACCAAGTAGTAATCTTATGGTTTTGTCTCATCTGATTTGAGAGCAAACGATTCGGATTCTTTTTTTATTCCATCTAATCTCTCAAGACTCTCTTGGAGTTCTGCATCTGAGGTATCTCCTTTCATCTTGTTAGCCATGCCTATGGCCTCTCTCAAATAGTCGTTGTATCTTTTGAGGGATTCATCATAATTTAGATAACTCTTCTGCCACTCTTGAGGCGCTCCGCTTTTTATAATCTCTATTATTAAAGAATTGATCTGCGAAGAGGAGGCCTCTGCTTTTAAGATAAAATCATCTGGAAGAACTGTGCCACCAATCATGTTCTGTAAATCGCTTTCAATCTCCTCAGCTATGACACCATGTCTTGCCTTTATGCTCTCAAGGTGCCCCTGAAAATCAGAAACTACAAAACTGGAATCATCATTCTGAGGAATTAACCATACTGAAAAGCTAGCTGCAGTAATTGCACCTAATATTACTACAGTAATAGCAATACCCCTTTTTGTTATCAACTACCTCGATCTCACAGAGACGGTTAAAAGTATAACTGAGCGTAGACCAATTTTACATTTAGATCTGCACAAATTTGTTAATTTCTGTAAGTTGGATCATTTACTCGGTAGAAATACCAACAAATTGTAATATTTTATCGAATTTATGTACATACGGAATAGCAAGTAAAATGTAAAATTTAACGCCCTCCAGTGTATAGTAAAATAATTTTTACATCGCCTTCCTAAATACAACTTCATTCGTAAAAGGATGAAATGACACAAGCATACTGTGTGAAATGCAGGAAAAAAGTCGATATTTCAAACCCAAAAGAAGTTAAACTAAAGAATGGACGACCTGCAGTAAAGGGCACATGCCCAAAATGTGGCACTAACGTCTTCCGAATAGGAAAGCCTTAGAGACCACTTTCTTCTTTTTTAAAATAAATCCATATAGGGCACACCTAAAGAATTTCACTATTGGCAAAAACAGAATACGAGAAACTCCTAAAGAAAATTCAAGACAAGGTTTCACAAAACAAAAAAGGCTCTGCTTCTAGATTTGAGCTACCACAAGTAGACATAATGTGGCAAGGCAACAAGACAATTTTCCGCAATTTTGCTGAATTTCCAAAGATTCTACGAAGGGATCCAGAGAAGGTGCTTCAATATCTTTCAAAGGAGTTTGCCACTCCAGCACAGAGTGCAGGTGACAAGGCAGTATTTGTAGGTAAAAAAGATCCACATGATTTTACGTCACTCTTTGCAAGATACGTAAAAGAGTATCTTGAATGCCCCACCTGCAAAAGTCCTGACACTAGAGTATCGAGGTCAAACAGACTAACTTTCCTCATATGCGAGGCATGTGGAGCAAAATCCTCCTTAAAGGGTACATATGTATAATGTCATTTGCAGTAAGAACAACTACCTATCAACAACACCTTATGCTCAATATCTGTGACGCAAATCTTGTAGGAAAGACTTTAACAAAATCAGATTTTACGTTGAATATAAGTAAAAGCTATTTTGCGGAACGTTTTGTAGAGAAAACTGAGGCAGAAGATCTTTTGAAGAAATATTCTATAATAAATATGGTTGGAAAGGAAACGATCTCTTTATCTGTGAATCTTGGAATCGGTTCATCAAAAGGTATCAAAGAGATTGATGGTATTCCATTTCTTTTGGTTTTCAAATTCTAAAAAACAGCACAATTATATACGTTCAGACAGGATCAATTTCTGATCACTGTGGGAAAACGAAAAGTTCTCAATGAAAGCGAGCTAAAAGAAATGAAAATGCCAGAAGAAGGTGAACTTCTTGGCAGAGTTATCAAACTTTTAGGAAGTGATCATGTCTTGGTAAAATGCACTGATGAAAAAACCCGAATGGGAAGAATACGTGGAAAGCTAAAACGAAAAATATGGATTCGAGACAATGATGTGGTTACTATTGCGCCGTGGGATTTTAAATCAGATGAAAAAGGAGACATTACATGGCGATACACATTATCACAAGTTGATTGGCTCAAAAACAACGGCCATTTGTCAAAAGATTTCTAAAAAATTCGTAACCAATTTTACTAGGTAAATTCAAGTCACAATATTGTCAGATGAAATTGGAAAAAAATTAACAAAACGCATTGACCGTGAACTTCTTACAAAGGAGAGACGAGGAATATCAGAGAAAGGTGTCTTTGATAAGAGAAAGGTCATGGATGATGTCCTCGACAAAACTACGATAATGATTTTGTCCAAGTTGATAAATTCCGGCATTATATCATACGTTAATGGGGTAATTGGTTCTGGCAAGGAATCCAAGATGTACTGGGCTGTGGATCCTGATGGAAAAGATATCGCTCTTAAGATATATCTAGTAACAGCCTCAACTTTCAAAAAAAGAGCTCCCTACCTTATGGACGATCCAAGATTTTCCCGTATAAAAAAGGGCACTAGAAACATCGTGGAGCTTTGGGCACAAAAGGAATTCAGGAACCTAACTCAATGTGTTAAAAGTGGTATTCCATCAATCAAGCCAATTCATGTTATAAAAAACGTCTTGGTACTCGAATTTGTAGGTAAGAATGGCGTTCCAGCAAAAACTCTCGTAGAAACAGAAACTGATGAAAATGACTATAAAGATGCAATTTCAATCATTTCACAGCTGTATAAGAAAGCTAAACTTGTACATGCTGATTTTTCAGAATACAATATTTTTAAAACACAAAATGGTTTGATTATTTTCGATTTAGGATCGGCCGTTGACGTACGACACAAAAATGCAAAAGAATTTCTTGAAAGGGATATTAAAAATATAACTAGATTCTTTGTTAAAAGAGGTTTGACGGTAGAAAATCCATCTGACATATTTGCGAGGATAATAAAATGAGTTTCGAAAAATCAATTCTTATACCACTTGACAGGATTGGTGCACTAATAGGCAAATCTGGAAAGGTAAAGTCCAAAATAGAAAAGGTATGTTATGTCAAAATAGAGGTAAACAGTGAGACTGGAGAGATAATGATAAGAGATATGGGAAACATCGAGGACATGCTTCCCTTTAAGGCAGTAGAAGTTGTAATGGCAATAGGTCGAGGGTTTTCTCCAGAAAAGGCCATGCGTCTTTTGCAGGGAGAAAATACCTTACATGTTATAGATTTGCGAGAATTTGTTGGTAAATCACCATCTAATATTGAAAGGATAAAAGGAAGAATAATTGGAGAAGGTGGTAGTGTGAGGCACAATATTGAAGAACTTAGCGGTGCCAGTATCTCAGTTTATGGTCACACCGTAGCAATAATTGGTGAGGGCGATCAGCTGAGGCATGCTGTTGATGCAATAGCCGCTCTATCAAGTGGTAGTATGCATGGCGCAGTCTATAACGAATTACAGGAGGCAAGACGCCGAGAAAAATTAAAAAGATTACAGCTTTGGGAAGATGGGCATGTCTTCGACTAAGGAAACCTTCAGTCAGATCTCGCCAAGCGAGTTTTTTTACAGAAACAGAGACCTTGCTGGTTTTAGCAACCCTACAAGATCACTTTACACCTCTGTCAGAGAATTTGTTGAAAATGCATTGGATGCATGTGACCAGAAGGGAATTTTACCAGACATCTATCTTTCAATTAAAGCGGTAGATGTAGAACAACCAGATCCAAAACAGTATGTCCTTACAGTAAAAGACAACGGCCCTGGCATTGAATCAAAACATGTACCACTTGCATTTGGAACAGTCCTTTATGGTTCAAAGTTTGGACTAAAACAGGCCAGAGGAATGTTTGGACTTGGAGCAACAATGGCAATACTTTATGGACAAATTACCACAAACAAACCTGTTACAGTAAAAAGCAACACGGATGGAAAAATGCAAGATGAGTTTGTTATGTTACTTGATATACAAAAGAATAAACCGATCATACAAAAGCACACAACAAAAGAATCCTCAAGAATAGGTCTTTCAGTCAGCATTGTGTTAGAGGGAGACTATTCTAAAGCAGGAACAAAGATTCGAGATTATGTGTCACAGACATCATTGATTACGCCGTATGCTTCTATAACATTTGAAGATCCTACAGGAGAAAAGTTTCATTATCCAAGAATTGTCAAAGAAATGCCACCACCTCCCACAATTATCAAACCACATCCACATGGAATTGATGTAGAAACAATTCGAAGGATGATAGTAGATACACATTACCAGATCCCAACAGTTGACAACAAAATAATAACAAAGGTCAGAAGCGAGCTTGGATTGCAGAAAAAAAATCTGAATCCAGAGGGGATCTTGGATAGAGCACAAAAGCGCTGGTCAAATCTCTCAAGACCTGTCAGAACTGTTATTGCAATGATGTCTTTTCTAAATTTAGATTTTGATGGGCTAAGCAAAATTCGTATTGATGATCTTGACATTGCAAACAAAAAACTTACCTACTGGAATTTCGGTGAATCACAATCACACTTGATTGAACTAGATCCAGAGAGCCCATACTACAAACAGCTTGCAAATACGGTGCAGGGTGACACATTGCATTCCTTTTTAACAAAAAGGTTTCAAAGAGTAGGTCCGACAACTGCAGACAAGTTTTCAGAATTTGCCAAGTTCAAGGCAGAAAAGAGGATTGGTAGTATGACAAATGAAGAACTAGTAAGATTAAGCGACGCGCTTCAAAAATTTGAAGAATTTCTGTCTCCAGATCCAAGCTGTCTTGCACCACTTGGCGAAGAACCATTATCAAAAGGCATAATGAAGTTTTTCAACCCCGAATTTGCTGCAGTGATACAACGTAGTGCCTCTGCATACTCCGGGTTTCCATTTATAGTTGAAATGGGAATTGCGTATGGTGGAGACATTCCACCAAAAGGGATTCAAGTATATCGCTTTGCAAATAGAATTCCACTACTTTATGATGAAGGAAGCGATGTTGTGCTCAAGGTTGTAAATGAATTAGATTGGACTCGCTACAAGGTTAAAGGAGAAACCCCTCTTGTTATAGTGTCACATATCTGCTCCACCAGAATTCCATACAAGACAGTGGGAAAGGAAAACGTAGCAGACCGACCTGAATTAGAACGCGAGCTTAAAAATGCGTTACAGTATTTGGCAAGAAAGTTGTCAGTGCATATGTCAAGACAGGGAATGGCAGACATGGCAAAAAAGAGAGCAAACCTTTACTCCAAATATGTTCCACTTATTGCTCAGTTTTCTACAGAACTTGCTGGAAAGAAACAGGAACCAAATTATAAACAACTAATAAAGAAGGGAAGTGAGCTTGAAGAACAGCAAATCTAAGGCCAAAAAAACAGCTGAATTAAAAAAAGAAAAAGTACTAACACTTTTGCAAAATCATGGTCTTATAATGTATAATGATCTTGATCAGGGCAAGTTTCCACAGTTCGCAGTTCCAAGCAGATCTGTAAGCAATATAGTTTATGATAAAAAACTAAGACAGTACATACTAGGAAACGCAAGTGCATTGCGAAGCTCAAAAAACATGTCACAACTGCGCTCCTTTACACAGCTAGCGTGGCTAGCATTTTTTGCAAATAAGCTCATAAGAGAAGGGAAAACATCCACCCTAAGAGATATTTACTATTCATCACAAGCATTTGCCATAGACTTTGAGGATCAGCCGGAGTCAGATAACATAATAGTTGACCTCGAAGCAATACTCACAAGTGCTAGAGAAGACTTTCACATTTTTCCTGAAGAAAGAAGCAGTGTTTTTGGTGATTTAACCATAGAATATACGGTACCCGGATATGAAGGAAAAAGGATGAATCTCTCAGATCATCCAGATGGGTACTTGATTGGACCAAGCCTGAGTAGTGCAGAGCTAGTAGATACAAGTGCAGAGCTTGTCATTGCAATTGAAAAGGGTGGTCTTTTTACAAGATTTGTAGAAGAAAAGGTTCACAAAAAATTCAAGGCAATTATAGTTGATACCGCAGGCCAAGCACCCCGTTCCACAAGATATCTTCTACGAAGGCTTAACGGAGAATTGGGATTGCCTGTTGTAATTCTAGCAGACGGAGATGTATATGGTGAACACATTGCTATGGTAATAAAGTCTGGATCTGCAAATGCAGCTCACTTACGAGATCTTACAGTTCCTGATGCAAAGTGGCTTGGTGTATGGGCAACAGATATTGAAAAATACAAGCTTCCAACAATTCCAATGACTGAATCCGACATTAAGAGAATCTATGAACTGCAAAAGGATCCCCGTTACCAAGAGGGCAACTGGAAAAAACAACTTGAAGTTTTCTTAAAGTTAAAAAGAAAAGCAGAGCTTGAAGCCTTTTCAAAATATGGTTTGACAAATATCACAGACAAGTACCTTCCAGAAAAGATGGAATTGGCAAAGAGTTTATAGCTTTTTTATTCTTAGCGTAAGTACACCGTTTCTATACTTGAAATCATGAATTCCCATATCGGGCGTAACCTCGATTGGTACTTCTTTAGAAAAGCGACCAGATCCACGTATATACAAAATTCCATCTATTAGTCTTACACTTACCATATCTTCTGGTCCAGGGACTTCAGCTACAAAGACTATCTCTTGATCACCTTTTATGAGATCATATACCCAATTCTTTGTATCACTTTCTTTTGCGGTGTATTGAGGCTGGGTATCCTTTGTCATCTTCTTTAGAACTCTTACCCAGTAGATCATTATAGCAGCAGCAACACCAATTAAAATAAAGCTAACATATCCATGAGAAGCTCTCAGTGACATAATGTATACTATACCTAAAAATAACAAAACCATAAGAGGTATGATAAAATCAAGCGATTTATCGTTTGAATACCTTTTTTTGTAGCTTGTCAAACTGTTCTGCATATTCCACCACTAGACCAAATATAAAGGATCTTTGATTTTTGAGACGTTCTCTCTTGTGGCATTTTTCTTGACATGGATTATACTAGATAGGTAATAGAAATTGCAATTGTTGGACTTGTTGTACATTTTGTTGTGATGGATTTTGTGGTAAAGATTGCAAAAAAATCTTTGGCACAAAATACTAAGTAGTTTCCCATCTCTTGAATAATTTATGTTCTATACCAAACTGATCAAGACATTTTCCAACAATATGATTGAGTATATCATCGATGTTTTTTGGTCTGTTATAAAAGCCAGGGTTAGCAGGAAGAATAACCACTCCAATTCTTGCCAACTTTAACATGTTTTCTATGTTTATGCTAGTAAGCGGTGTTTCCCGTGGAACTAACAAAAGCTTTCTTGACTCTTTTAGGGTTACGCCAGCTGCACGTGCCACAAGAGTTTCGTCATACCCATTTGCTATGCTTGAAAGTGTCTTCATACTGCAAGGAATAACAACCATCCCATCTGTCTTGTGAGTACCGCTTGAAACACTTGCAGCCATGTTGGAATCATCAGAATAATGATTTGCTAGAGATCTTACGTATTTGAAATCATAATCAGTTTCTAACGTAAGGCACTTTTTTGCCCACTCTGTCATAATAAGGTGAGTCTCAACATTACATTCCTTGAGAATCTCAAGTATTCTTACTCCGTAGAGAATACCAGAACTTCCGGTGATTCCCACAACTAGCCTCATGGATAAACTGAAGTGTCTTGATATTTAATTCCAACTATAAATTTAGGTCATCTATCTTTAATTATGACAGATATTTTCTCAGCGTTATGAGTGTGAGCTTGGATACTGTTGAAGAAAAGCTTGTCTCAGAGCTTAGACTTTCGCCAACCCAAGCTAAAATTTTTGTCTTGGTTGTAAAAAATGGAAAGATGACTGCTGAAGATATTGCAAAAAAATTAGGAATCTCTAATGACGAATCTTTAGAAAACGCAAAAAATCTCATAGATCTTGGTGGCTTTATTGACATAACAAAGTCCGAGTTTGAATCAATGCATCCAAGGTTTGCCGTTGTAAACATGTACAGGCGAATGTGCGCAAGAGAAAATATACAATTTAAAAAAAATCTTCTTGTAGATAATATCGCAATTGTTTTAGAAAAACCATATGATGATGCAAGAACTAAATAGAACCACTATCTGCTGAAGAACGATGACAGTGGATCAGGATTCATGTAATCATCAAATAGTTTACTATGGAGTTACAAACATAAACTATGAAAAAAGAACAATTGGTTCAGTAGATATTTGGCGTTGTGTTATATGTAAAAAACATTTTTGTGAGGAAAAACAACTGGGTATTGAAAGTATAGTGGATTATGTGGGAATGCCAAAAATCTCTTCAGACCAGAAATGGGCTGTTCTTGTGTGCAATCTAAAAAAACATAAAGAAAAATGGAAACTTGTTAAGCTTAAGAAAGATGATGAAATCCAACATGAATGCATAGGTGAAAAGGTTATCATGCTAAAGGTAAATGACTTCAAGGTAAACGACGAAAAACACTGGAACTTTCTAATAGAAAATTCTGTTAATAAAGCGGTTGAGATCTAGGTTTTTTGTATGAACATAAAAGTTCATATCAACAGTGTCCATGGAAGCCAGATCGCTGCTAAAATTACTGGCACTTTTACAATAGATGAACAGTCCTTTAGGTTCAATGC
>Ga0187892_10003242_pt1 | contig 30077 bp, 27 predicted proteins | sample MA1701073metaG_FD_139345 | JGI IMG/M metagenome (GOLD analysis project Ga0187892, IMG submission 139345) | Bio-ooze microbial communities from a basaltic lava cave in the Kipuka Kanohina Cave System on the Island of Hawaii, USA - MA170107-3 metaG ...
TCACGAAATGGTCCTGATGGCCGTTCAGATAGGCGATCAACACGACGCCGGTCTTATAAAAGCGTGTCGGCGCTTCGAAGATCTTGCGTGACAGCGGCACGGTCGGGGCGAGGATGCGATCGAACCCGGTGCGGTCGCCGTGCGCCAACGCGCCTAGAGCCGCGGCCGCCGCCGGCGCAATCGCGTCGAAGATGCCGAGCAATGCGTCCGAATGGCCGCGGTCGTCACCTGCGATCAGCTCGGCGTAGTTGAAATCGTCGCCGGTGTACATGCGCACCCCGGCCGGGAGCCGCCGGCGCATGGCGATCTCGCGGCCCTTGTCGAGCAGGGAGATCTTGATGCCGTCGACCTTGTCCTTGTGCTCGGTCAGGATTTCGAGACAGACGTCAGTCGCCGCATCGAGATCATCGCGCCCCCAATAGCCGCGCAACTGCGGGTCGAACATGTCGCCGAGCCAATGCAGAATGACTTTGTCGCGCGCTTGCGACAGGAGTCTGCCGTAGACCCGCCGGTAGTCTTCGGGTCCGCGGGCGCATGCCGCCAGTGCGCGGCTCGCCATCAGGATGACGCGGCCGCCGAGAGCTTCGACGTAGCCTATCTGTTCCTCGTAGGCGCGGATCACGTCATCGACGGTTGCCGGCGACGGGCTCGCGAGCTGATCTGTACCGCAGCCGCTGGCCAGGACCGCAGCTGGAAAATCTTTCGCGGCATCGATGCTGCGGCGTATCAGCTCCTTCGCTTCCCTCCAGCCCAAGCCCATGCCGCGCTGCGCGGTGTCCATCGCTTCCGCGACGCCGAGGCCGAGCGACCAAAGATAGCGCCGATAAGCCAGCGTCGTATCCCAATCGATGCCGGTATCGATCCACGGTGTGCCCGGCGCGAACGGATCGGCGACGACATGCGCCGCGGAGTAGACGACGCGATTGAAAGGTTGGGCCGGCTGAGCAAATTCGACCGGCGCACGCAACGTGTAGGATTCAAGTGCGCCGCCGGCGCACGGCAAGCGAAGCGACGGCACTCAAAGCTCCAGTGGAGCCAGGTCGATCCAGCGACGCTCGCGCCAACTCTGCATCGCCGCCTCGGCCAGTTGCACACCCTTCGCTCCCTCCAGCAACGTGTAGGGAAACGGGGCGTCTTCGCAGACGTGGCGGATGAACATCTCCCATTGCACTTTGAAGCCGTTGTCGTCCTGCCGATCGCCGTCGACTTCATCCCAGTCGGCATAGAAGTCCATCGTCTGAGCCTGGTCGGGATTCCACACCGGACGAGGAGTGTTCCGGCGTGACTGCGCCATGCACCGGGTCAAACCTGCAACGGCCGAACCTTCGGTGCCATCGATCTGGAAGACGACGAGGTCGTCGCGGTAGACGCGCGTACACCAGGAGCTGTTGATCTGTGCTACGGCGCCACCCTCCAACTCGAAGGTTGCGTAGGCGGCATCGTCGGCGTCGGCTTCGTAAGCCTTGCCGCTTTCGTCCCAACGCTTGGCGATGTGGTTGACACCCAGGCAGGAGACGCTGCGCACGGGTGCGACGACCTGGTCGAGAACGTAACGCCAGTGACAGAGCATATCCAGGATGATGCCGCCGCCGTCCTTGAGGCGGTAGTTCCAACTGGGGCGCTGGGCCGGCTGTTCGTTGCCCTCGAATACCCAGTAACCAAAGTCGCCGCGCACCGCGAGAATACGGCCGAAGAGGCCGCGGTCGCGCAGGCGACGCAATTTCACCAGGCCCGGCAGGAACAGCTTGTCCTGGACGACACCGTTCTTGACGCGCTTGCGAGCCGCCAGTCGTGCGACATCGAGGGCTTCGGCCAGCGTCGGCGCCGTCGGCTTTTCGCAGTACACATGCTTGTGCGCTTCGATGGCGCGCCGGAGCAGCTGCGGGCGCATCTGTGTCGTCGCGGCATCGAAGAACACTTCATCGGCGGTATCGGCCAGGGCGAGGTCGAGGTCGGTCGAGACACGCTTGATATCGAGCTCGGTCGCGAGCGCCTCGAGCTTGCGCGCATCGCGTCCGACGAGAATCGGATCGGGCATAACGCGCTCGCCGCTCGACAGCTCGACACCGCCTTGCCGGCGGATCGCCGCTATCGAGCGGCGCAAGTGCTGGTTGGTCCCCATACGGCCGGTCACGCCGTGCATGATGATGCCGATGCGGCGGGGCATCATGGTCTCGCAATGGAAGTGTTGGTCATCCGGCTATCCGACTCTTGCACAGCCTCGTGTCGATCACGGGATCGTATCTCGTATCTAGTCACGCCACTCCGGCCGGCGCCGCATTCACCCAGGCCCTGCGCACCTCGGCCCACTTGCCGCCGGCGCCGTCCTTCTTCAAGTGCGATTTGGGGTCAGGTGATTTCACGGCTGCGGACGTGGTGACGTTCTGCGGCTCAACCGCCGACCTCGAACACGGCTCCCTCCATTCCCTTGCCGAGATCGAACTTGCGGCCGGGCAGCGCCACGAGGCGCTCGAAGGAGCGATCGAGAGCATCATCCGAGCGTGTAGGATCGTGGTGGAACGGTACTAGCTTCTTCACACCGACAAAGGAGGCGAACTCGCAGGCATCCTCGAGGGTGCTGTGACCCCATCCGATGCAGCGTGTGTATTCTTCCGGCGTGTACTGCGAATCATGGATCAGCAAATCGACGCCGGCACAGAGGTCGTAGCCCGACATCCACTCCGGATCGCCGCCGATGCGCGAGCAGACCAGCGCAGGCTCGTGGTCCGGCAGATATGCCACCGACTTATCGCCTTCGGTGATGCGATAGCCGACCGTCGGGCCTGGATGGCAGACGAGATCCGCCTTCACCGCGAGGCCGCCGATTTGAAACTCAGCTTCGGAAACCGCGTCGTGCAAGTGGAGATTACAGAGCAGGTCTTGCAGGTGCACCGGAAACAACGGCGGCGAAAGATACCGCTTCAAGCGCGCGCGCAGGTCGAGCGTCGTCGAGTCGGGTCCCCAGATGTGCACCTCGAGCCCCGGCCGAAAAAGCGGCGCAAAGAAACCGAGACCCTGGATGTGGTCCATGTGCAGGTGCGTCAGCAGAACGTCGATGCGCCGGATCTCCGGCGAAATGGTTGCGCCGAGGCGCCGAATTCCGGTGCCGGCATCCAACGCAAGGACGGTCCCGTCGGCGCCGATCACACCGACACAAGCGGTGTTGCCGCCGTAGCGAACGGTGTCGGGACCGGGTGCAGCGATCGAGCCGCGCGTACCCCAGAGAGTGACCTTCATGGTGTCCCTCCCGTCTCCCAGAACATTCCGACGGCGCCGAGCTTGCGCCCGCTCTGCCCGACCATGGGAAAGGCGACGCCTTCGATTTCCCTCAGAACGTCATCGAGGCCGCGGATGTGGAAGCGGACGTGCGAGGGTTCGTCGCGGTCGACGGCCTTGATGAGCGCCCGGTCGTCGATCTGAATCGCGGTTCCGTCGGGGCGCTGCGCTTTGATCTCGTGCAGCCATTGACCGCGCTGCATACCGCGGGCCTCCTCGAAACGGCGACCGAGTATGCGTTCGGCCGCTTTGTTGAAGAAAACGAGATCGCCTTTGATGTCGACGATCACCATGGCAGTGGCGAGATGGGCGGCCAACTGTCTCATGAGGATCGTTTCGATCGGCTGCTGCATGGATAAAGCCACTCACCCGTCGACGGGCTCAGGGCGAACGGTGAAGGTCCCTGACAACAAAACGCGGTTCATTCCTTACCCGTCAAGCCGTCGGCAACTTGTGATTCTGGAACTGCTGGCGCAGCGCCAGCTTCTGGATCTTGCCGGTGGCGGTGTGCGGGATCTCGTTGACGAAGACGACGTCGTCGGGCAACCACCACTTGGCGACCTTGTCTTTCAAGTAGTCGAGCACGCTTTCCTTCGTCACGTTCGTCTGCGGCTTGCGCACGACGATCAACAGCGGCCGCTCATCCCATTTCGGATGGGGAACGCCGATGACCGCGGCCTCGGCGACTTCGGGATGGCCAACCGCGGCGTTCTCGAGATCAATCGATGAGATCCATTCGCCCCCGGACTTGATGACGTCCTTGGCGCGATCGGTGATCTGCATGAAACCGAGGGCATCCAGGGTGGATACGTCGCCGGTGTCGAACCAACCCTCGCGATCGAGGATCTCGCCGCCCTCGCCCTTGAAGTAGCCCTTGGCCACCGCCGGGCCGCGGACTTTGAGGTGACCGAAGGCCTTGCCGTCGCGCGGGAGCTCGTCGCCGGCGTCGTCGGTGATCTTCATCTCGACCGTGAACGGCGGGCGACCCTGCTTGAGCTTCTGGCGGATCTTCTCCTCATGGGGCAACCGATCCATCCCCGCTTTCAGCGACCCGATGGTCCCCAACGGGCTCATCTCCGTCATGCCCCAGGCATGCATGACCTCAACGCCGTAGACTGCTTCGAACTTCTCGATCATCGACCGCGGACAGGCGGAGCCCCCGATGGCGACCCGTTTCAGCGTCGTCAGCTTCTTGCCTTCGGTTTCGAGATAGTTGAGCAGCATCAGCCAGACCGTCGGCACCGCTGCTGTGAAGGTCACGCCCTCGGTCTCGAGTAGCTCGTAAATGCTGGCTCCGTCCATCTTCGCGCCCGGCATCACCAACTTCGCGCCGGTGAGGGGCGCGCTGAAGGCCAGGGACCAGGCATTGGCGTGGAACATCGGCACCACCGGCAGGACGCTGTCGGCGCTACGTAAGCCGAAGGCGTCGCCCGACATCGTGGTCATAGCATGGATTACATTGGAACGGTGCGAGTAGAGCACACCTTTGGGGTTCCCGGTCGTTCCGGAGGTGTAGCAAAGACCGCAAGCGTCGTTCTCATCGACTTTGACCCAACGGAAGTCGTCATCTTCGCGTTGGATCAGGTCCTCGAAGCACAGCGCGTTGGGCAGCGACGTCTGCGGCATGTGCGCCGCGTCCGTCATGACGACGACGCCCTTCAGGGCCGTGAGGTCCTTGCACACACCTTCCAGGATCGGAACGAAGGTAAGATCGACGAAAATATACGTGTCTTCGGCGTGGTTGGCGATGTAGACGATCTGCTCGGGAAACAGTCGAGGGTTGATGGTGTGACAGATGGCGCCGACCCCCATGATGCCGTACCAGGCTTCCATGTGGCGGTGGGTATTCCACGCAAGTGTGCCGATGCGTTCGCCGGAGCGAACGCCAAGTCGGGCGAGCGCCTTGGCGACCTTGCGAGCCCGGCTGTGGAGGTCGCCGTATGTGTAACGGTGGAATGGGCCTTCGACCGTCCGCGTCACGATCTCGCGCTCGGCATGATACGTTCCGGCGTGGTCGAGGATCTTCGGAACTACCAGTGGCCAATCCTGCATCGAGCCTTTCATTTCGAGTTCCTTTCGAACCGTTGGTTGGATTGGATCCGTGGTTTGTCTGCCATGGCCAGGGGGTGACTGGCAATGCACTTGACCACTGTCGAATTCGCCCTTTGCCGTTCGACTATGGGATGGAGAGACGATCGACAAACGGAAGGTTGGCGGGTTTGTCGACACCTCATGGAAGGGAGGAGGCACAACCGATGGTCTACATCATGATGATCTACGCCGACGAAGGCGATTGGGTCGGCAAGAGCGAGGCCGAGATGGCACCGATCATGGCGGTGCACGAGCAGCTCGAAGCCGACCTGAGGAAGGCCGGCAAGTACCGCGGCTGCGGCGGGTTAGCGCCGAGTACGGAAGCCAAAACGTTACGCCTGAGCGGCAGCAACCAGATGGTCACCGACGGCCCTTATGCCGAGACCAAGGAAGTGTTCGGGGGTTATTACCTGGTCGAAGCGAACAGCATCGACGAGGTCATGCCCTACGCTGCGCGCATCCCCGGATTTGCCAAGCGAGCAGTAGAGGTCAGGCCGGTAATGGATTTTCGGACCTGAACCGCCACGCTTGTCGGCTGGCAGCCAAGAGCGGCGAAGGCAGCCGCTCAGCTCGTTGACGATTTTGCTGTTCGGCGCGCCCGCGGTTGCGGTATAGCGTCGATCCATGCGGCTCGTTGCCAACTGGCTTCTCTTTCCGGCCGTACTCATCGCGTCCATCGGTGGCGCTGTTTGGGCGCTGGAACACGGAACGCCGATGAGCACGGTCATCACCATCACATCGATCGGCTGCATCGCCGTCGTCATGTTGTTCGAGCGGCTGGCGCCCTACAGGCGTGAGTGGAATCTGGCGCACGGAGATTTGAGAGTCGACGCCGCCTACCTGCCGATGACCGTGGGCGTCAACGCAGCCATTGAGCCGGCTGTCACCGTCATCGGCGTCTTGATCGGTTCTGCGCTCGCTGGCGTCCTTGGGATGGGGTTGTGGCCAAACCATTGGCCATTGCTGCCGCAAGTTCTGCTCGCATGCGTCGTCGCCGAGTTCTTCGATTACTGGGCACACCGGGTGATGCACGAGAGCGAGTGGCTATGGCGTCTGCACGCGATTCATCACAGCGCGCCGCGGTTGTATTGGCTGAATGCGACGCGTGCTCATCCGGCGGAGATGCTGTTTCGCGGAACGCTCGGCATGCTGCCGTTGAGCATCCTCGGCGCCGGCCAGCCGGTGTTCGCCATGCTCGGCGTGGTCAACGTCACGGTCGGACTTTTTCAGCACGCCAACATCGACTTCCGCCTCGGTCCGCTGAGCTGGATCTTCAGCGTCGGCGAGCTGCACCGTTGGCATCATTCGGCGGTGATCGACGAAGCCAACCGCAACTACGGCAACAACTTCATTTTCTGGGACGCGGTCTTCGGAACCCGTTTCCTGCCAGCCGATCGCCAGTGTCCCGCCGATCTCGGCATCGGCAGGAGCTTCCCGACGACTCTCGGCGCACAGCTGGCCGCGCCGTTCCGGTGGTCGCGTATCGCGGGTTCGGATCTCTCCGTTTGAATCGACGGGTTTACAAATCCTCCCTGCAGTTTCTCCTCTGGAAGAGACTGTCGATAAATGCGAAATGCCCCTCGATACGGCCGCTGAGAAGATGCGGCCTACTCGGGGCGAACGGAGAAAGTTCTTCAAGATCAAGTATTGAAATCCGTTCACCCCGGGTAGCCGCCGTCTTCGGCGGCGTATCGAGGGGCCGCTCGCGAGAAAATCGACACACTCGGAAAAGGAGGGGCCATAACTTGATACTTCCCAACTGGATGCCAATCGTCGATTGGCGGATGGCCGGCAGGTCGTTTCCCGAAGCGTACGTCGAGGGCGAGATGACGGAGCCGATCGATTTGTGCGACGCCCATGGCCGGCTGAATCTCGCGGCTCGCGGCTGGGCTCGACAACCGATCGTGCGTGCGAATCTTGCGAGCCACTGGCCACGCAAGAAGCGCTGGAACTTCTGGAACTGGATCAGCCCGGGCTTTGTCTTCTCGGTAACTCTGGCCAACATCGACTACGCCGCTTTCTGCGCCTTCTTTTTCATCGACTTCGAAAGCGGCGAGAAGGTCGAAGGCCTTTCGCCGGCATGGCCGAGCTCGATCGTCATGCCGGAGCAGGTCGAGCGTCCGGTTCGTTTCCGCGGCGGGGCAATCGAGTACGCCAATCTCAACGAAGGCGGGGACTTCGAAATTCACTTCAAGGGCAGCGGCAGGAACGGCACTCCGGTCAACGCCGACTTTCTGGTGCAGAAGCCTCCGGGCAACGAGAGTTTGACGGTCGTCGTGCCGTGGTCGGACGAACGTTTTCAGCTCAACTGCAAGGAGAACACGCGCCCGTGCGAAGGAAAAGTGAGCGTCGGCAACAGACGCTACGAGATGAACCCGAAGGATTGTCACGCCGTGCAGGACTTCGGCCGCGGCATGTGGCCGTACCGGTCGTTCTGGAACTGGGGTGTCGGCACCGGTGTTCAGGACGGCCGGCGGATCGGCATCAACGTCGGCGCCAAGTGGACGACGGGAACCGGTGCGAACGAGAACGCTCTCTGCATTGACGGCAGGTTGCACAAGATCATGGAGGACCTCCTCTGGGAATACGACGCCGCCGCTCCCCTGCAACCCTGGCGCGTGCGTTCGACACACTCCGACATCGTCCAGCTGACGTTCCAACCGCTCGTAGAGCACCGTTCGAACCTGAACGTCGGACTGCTGGCGAGTGGCGGGGTTTGCATGTTCGGACGCTGGAGCGGAACGGTGCGCGCCGCCGGAGAATCGATTCGGGTCGCAGACCTGCCGGGTTGGGCCGAAGAGTTCGCGCACCGCTGGTAGCGAAATTGCGGCTCAGAACGACCGCGTGTAGTGACGGGTTGTCAGCAATGGGCGAAAGCCCATCGCGGCATACATGCGCTTTGGAGTGTCGTCGCTCAGGGCTCCGATGATGATCATGCTGGCGCCGTGGGCGCGGGCGTCGGCGACGCAATGATGCAGTAGTGCGGTGGCGATGCCGCGGTGACGGTAGCGCGGCAGTGTGAAGAGATCTTCGATAATCCCGATGCCGTTCCTGCCCTCCCAAGACGAAAAGTAGGCGCAGGCGGTGCCGCCGACGTAAGCCATCCAGTGTCGGATCGGCGGACTCTTGGCTCGCTTGGTGGCGACGAACTCCGGAACGATGCTGTTGTCCACCGCTCGTCGCTGCTTCCTCAACGCCTCACCCCACTCTGCTTCCACCAACGGGACGGTGTTTCTCCAATCCTGTTCTGTCTGCATCAAGCGAATATCGACTTCCGGCGCGCCGCCGGCTAGCTCACCGTCGAGACCGAGCCAGACAGTCTCGACGAACGGGTAGTCCTGAAGCACGAGACGGGCGACAACCGAAGGCGGTGTCAGTGGATCGACAGCAAAGCGGCGGTGATCGCAGCCGTCGTACTCGCGTTCGACGTTCTCGAACAGGAGATCGATATCAGTCGAGGCACGACATCGGATGCGCGTCACCTGATTGGCATCCCATCGGCGCGGACAAGCGCGGTTCCGAACGAAGGTGCAGCCATCCAGATCAAACACTTCGTTTCCGGTCTCGAGATAGCCCCACGCCGTGTCGCAGATCGCGGAAACCAACGCTTCATCCATCGGAGGTTCCGGCTGCGTGCTTCTCCGACCTCGCGTACTGATACAACGCCAGCGTCGCCGCGGCGCAGAGGAAGTGCCACGCCGCATGACCCTGCCACAGGGATTCGGGAGAGCACAGCGGCCCGCCGTTGTGCGATGCCAACCAGATGGCGAAAGCCAGCAGAAAGCACGCTGCGCAAGCGGCCAGCCAACCGCCGGCGGCTTGGACAGGTTGCGTTGCGCGGATGCGGAGCTCGACGGCGAGCGCGAGGACGGCAACCACGCCAAATGCCTCGGAGCCGCGTCCGATCGTCAGCTTCAACGCCAACAATACGGCATTGATCGCCAACCAGCCGGCCAAGAACGTCGAGCGACCGAAGCCGCGGAGTCGTTGGAGGGCGTACATCAAGACGAAGCCGATGAAGAAGTTCATCGAGACGATATCGATGACGCCACCCCAGCTCATCAACGAGCCGTGGAGGGCCATGCTGGCGGGGCCGAGGAAGGCAACGATGCAGGCGTAAAATCCCGGATAGAAGTCGGTTTCGGTCATCAGATTGCCCCGGCGCGGGTGACGGCCGCGGCGACGCTCGACGCCAAGAATAGTGGCGACACCGAGTCCGGCAGCAACGAAACCGAAGTTGGACAGGGTATTGGCCGGGGTCCGAATCAAACCGCCACGGTCTCGTTCGCAAAAGCACTGATCGCCAACGACGCACGGGTCCGGCGTCCCGCGCCAACCCATCGAGCCCGCAACGACCAGGGTTCCGATACTTACGCAGGTCAGCGCGATCACGACAACGAGCTCGCGAAAGGTCGACGTCATCGCCTTGTTCACGAGGCTTGGCGCAATCACGCGGTGAGCTGCGCCATGAGGCCGGCAAAATCGAAGAAGTGGACGTCCTCGATGACCAAGCCCGCGGCGCCCATGCGCGTGAAGGTCGCTCCCTCAACGCGAACGCGACGATTGGTCGGCGCGATGCCGAAGAGCTCGCCGCTGTGCGTACCGGTCAGTATCCATCGATCCGCATGGCGATCACCGTCAACAACCAACTCGATGCGCTCGAGGGAAAGATCCGGAAACGCCTTCAGCAGCATCGCCGCTCGTTCGCGCACGGCAGCGCGGCCATGAACCGGAGCCGGGCTACCGGCATCACGGACCATTACTCCTTCGGCAAATACCGCCGCGACCGCGTCCGGGTCGTGTGCGTTCCACGCCGCGTACGTCGCGTCATTCACCTCGTGAGCTCGCCGGCGGTGATCCATGATGAGCGGCCGCAACCTACCAGCGCACTCGCTGACACCGCAAACGTGGCGCGAATCGGGTCGTGCTCTTGTGGTTTGTGATTCCTGTGCGGGGTGTCCTCGGCGCCGCCGTAGTCGGCTGTGTGTTGGACATTGGCACCAGCATCGCAGCGACAGTCCTCGCACACCGAAAATTGGGAATTCTGGTTCTTCCTCCGCCGCGTCGTTTACTGGCGTATCGCGCCGATCGTCCGTGAACCTGAATGCGCCATCTTTTCGAAAGCGTAGAGTTACAGGTTCGAAACCCACACCATCCCGCGCCGCAAGATCTCCTGTACCGAACCGTTCTTGATCGACTCGGCACGATGGCCCGGGCAGAGGTAGCAGATACGACCCTTGCCGGCGTTGCGCGTCCATACCACTGGTACAGCCTTCCCTTCGTGATCTGCTTCGAAATGCACTTCGATATCGGGCTCGAGAGCGTGCAGGTAGAGCTCATCGTGCACGGTGAACGACGGAATCCCAGCGAAGATCGAATCGTCGACGCGCGCCGGTCGAACGTCGATTGGTTGTACGGGTCCATGTCCGATGAAGCGGCCACCGAGAATCCCGAAGTAGCCGAGCGTCGGTTTGTACGAAGCCGTTGCCGAATGGACCGCAAGGACGCCACCTCCATCCCTCACGAAGGAGCCGAAGGCGTCCAGTTCCGCGTCAGCGAGCGCGACCTTGGGATAGTGGTAGTAGAGGACCAGCGCATCGTAGCCCGACAAGCCGCGCGTGACGGCCTCGGGCAGCGATGACGCTTCATCGAAAGAGAATCCACCGAGCGCCCCGAGGGTCTCCTTGAGCCAAACGCGTCCGCGATACGGTGGATGCACCCACCCCGCCAGCACCAGCAAAACTTTCTTCATCGCCGCGCTTGTACGCCTGGGTGCGGACGGAGCGCAAACACGCATGTCGGGGTTTCTGGGAAAGACCCGCATCGGCTACAAGCATCTGCAGGAGGAAATGAGATGGCGATCCAGGGTCTCGACGACGATACCCGCAAGCTGCGCGGCAGGGTGAAGGAGTTCATCGACGGCGAAGTCTTTCCCGCGGAGCCGACTCTCGGCACAGAAGGAACGGCGGCTGAACGCGAGATGGTGCGGCTCAAACAAGCAGCCAAGGATGCCGGGCTCTGGGCCCTCGGGCATCCGAAGGAAATCGGCGGTGGCGGCCTGCCTTTCATGCAGTTCGTCTATCTCAACGAGATCATCGGTCGTTCACATTGGGGTCAGGCCGCGGTCGGCTCGTTGTCGATGCAGGACTCGATCATGCTGCACCTCTATGGCAGCGAAGATCAGAAACGCCGGTGGTTGGAGCCGCTCGTCGCCGGTGAGATCTATCCTTCGGTAGGTCTTACCGAACCGGAAGTCGCCGGCTCGGATCCCACTTTGATGCAATCGACCGCCAAGCTCGTCGGCGATGAATGGGAAATCAATGCCCACAAGTGGTTCACAACCGGCGCGAACCACGCCGCCTTCACGACGGTGTTCGCGATCACCGAGCCCGACGCGCCAAAGCATCTGCGCTTCTCCTCGATCATCGTCCCGACAGACGCACCAGGTTACGAAATCGTCCGTGTCGTGCCGACAATGGGACACACCGGCGGAGGCCACTGTGAGATTCGGCTGACGAACGTTCGGGTACCGCGCGACAGCCTGCTTGGCGAGCGCGGCCAGGGATTTGTCGTCGCACAGAAGCGGTTGGGACCGGGGCGCATCTTCCATTGCATGCGTTGGCTAGGCCAGGCGCAGCGCGCGTTCGAGCTCATGTGCGCGCGCGCCAACACACGCTACGCCCACGGCTCGCTGCTAGCCGAAAAAGGCGAGATCCGCAGATACGTCGCCGAATCGGCAGCGGAGATTCAAGCGGCACGCCTCATGACGCTCGACGCCGCCCGCACGATGGATGCCGGCGACGAAGCCCGTGTCGAGATTTCACTGATCAAGTTTTGGGGAGCACGCATGCTCCACAACGTCATCGATCGCGCCATCCAGGTCCACGGCGCGCTCGGCGTCACCGGCGATACGCCGCTCGAGTCCATGTATCGCGAAGCCCGGTACGGTCGCATCTACGACGGGCCCGACGAAGTTCATCGGATGGTCGTGGCGCGTCGATTGTTGAAGGATCCGAGCAACGCGCCTTGGGTGTGAGTCACCGCGCGTGCGACGATTTCTACTCGAGGGATTCGGTCAGCAGCAGCTCACTGACGAAGCTTTCGTTTCCTGTCGAAGCGAAGCCGACGACTTGGAGACCGAAACGCAGGTTGCCGATACTGAGGTCGGCGAGCACGTCGGCAAATGTGTTTCCGGGGGAGAGCGGATACACTAGACCGACGTGCTCGCCGGGGTTCACGCCACGTTTACGACCCGGATTCATTGCCATGACACTGAGCTCTGCCGACGCACCGAACGCCGGGTCGAGCCCCGCTCCACCGGGGAGATTTCGCGGCCTGACACCATTGCGGAAGATTACGCCCGGCGCGTCCTGGTGAATCTCAGGGAGGCCGGCCAACGTACCACGCTCGTCAGCGATGTAGATCCTAGCGATCGCGGATGGCGACGGTCCCTCGTTGCTGAAGATGAAGGTAACTTGATCGGGAGCAAACTCGACGATTTCGACCGCGAACTGGGCCTCGCCGACGGAGCAATTCACTGACTTGCCGCCACCGACGCAGTCGAACACCAGGGGAATCGCCTGCGCGGTTCGACTGCCGAGAGTGATCACCGCCATCAAGGCGGCGACGTTGTAGAGAGTTGTTACGACGTTTTTCACAGTGTGACTCAGGGCTCCAGCAAGCGCGAAAAAGTCAGGATTTGCAGCGTGGAGGGAGCAAGCTCAGTGCCACGAAATCGCGACTTCCACCGAAGTGCGGATGCGCTCGTCACCCCGGAAAGTCTGGCTGATATCGACCCGTTTGGTTGGGATCAGCAGGCGCAGTGGGACTGCAGCTTCGCATATCGCATAGCAGCTGCTGTGCACGGCCAGTGATCCCTCACCAGTAGTCAGTTCGTCGTGTTCAGGGATCGGGGTCGGACTGATCACCTATCACCGTTCACCAATTACTTCGGTATCCCCCGGCTCCTCGATGAAGGTGTGCTCGATGTAGCCGATCTCGGAAATCTCGATGCGGACGACGTCCCCGGGATTGAGAAACTGCTTTGGTTCCATCGCCACACCGACGCCGCTGGGCGTACCGGTCGAGACGACGTCGCCGGGCAGAAGGGTGAACGCCTTCGAGAGCGTCTCGACCATGTCGAAGCAGTTGAAGATCATGTGTTTGGTATTCGAGCTCTGCCGCAGATCCCGATTGACCCAAGTTCTCAGCTCGAGATCGTGAGGATCCGAGATTTCATCCGCAGTCACGATCCATGGACCCATGGGGCCGTGCGTATCCCACGACTTGCCGAGCGTCATGGTAACGGCCCAGCGTTGCCAATCGCGTACACTGACGTCGTCGACGATCGTATAGCCTGCGATGACCTCGTGTGCGCGTTCTTTGGGAACGCGGCGGCAGCGCTTGCCGATCACGAACGCAAGCTCGCCTTCATAGTCCGTTCGCGGCTTCTCGCCGCGGGGAATCCAGACGGGATCGAAGGGGGCATTCACGCAAGAGGACTGCTTGTTGAAGAAGGTGGGAAAGAACGGCTTCTCTCTCCCGGTCTCAGCGATGTGCTCAGCGTAGTTCAGACCGGCAGCGAGGAATTTTTGCGGCTCATTGACGGGGGCCTGGAGCTTGACCTCGATCAGCCCGAGGCGGTTGCCGCTCCTGGCTGCGGCATTACGAGCCCGATCGAGCGCGTCGGCACCGGCAGCCAGGAAAGCCTTCATCTCGCGCGGCAGTGAAGGTTCGGCGGCGCCGAGATCGACGATTTCTTCGCCGCGGACAACGCCGATCCGAGTGCTGCTTCCATGCGTGAAGGTCGCTAAGCGCATCTTCTCGATTGCCGGTTGCGTCGCCAGGACCAAAAACCGGCGCATCCCTCCGTGAATGATGTCGGTCGTCGAGCAGTAGCACCGATTCGAGTCGCGATGAAAGGCTCGCTGCCGTACTGCCTTCGAAGTTACAGTTGTGTTAAGGAGCGTGAATGCTGAAGCGCATCCAGCTTGCCGCCCTCGCCCTCGGGGTCGGATTCTTCGCGTATCTGGTCTACCAGATCGGACTGGATTCCATTCTGACGGATCTCGCCACGATCGGCTGGGGGTTGGGGCTCGTGATCCTGATCGAGCTCCTGCTCGATGCCTTTCATACCCTCGGCTGGCGCTACACCTTCCTGCCGAATGACCGGGGCGTCAGCTTTTGGCGCCTCTACCTCATCCGCATGGCGGGCTCGTCATTCAACCAGATCATTCCGTCGGGGACGATGGGTGGCGAGCCGATCAAGGTCATGCTGCTGCAGCCCGACGTGCGCACCGCGAATGCAGTCGCCAGTGTCATCACCGCGAAGCTCGCCTACAGCGTCGGCCAGGCGGTCTTCGTGCTCGCCGGCTTCATTTTCGCCTTCTATCGTTTTCACCTGCCGGCAAGTGTCGATTACGCTTTGTACGCCGCGTTGGTGCTGACTGCCGTTTCCCTGGCCGCGTTCTTCTGGGTTCAACACCTGGGCATGTTCGCCGTCATCTCGCGGCTGGCGGGCTCGCTGCACTTGCCGCGCTCGTTGATCGAGCGGCTGCATCACGCCACCGAACGCATCGATCATCAGGTGCGTGAGATTCACGTCGACCGCCCGGTGGATTTTCTCATTTCCGTCGGTTGGCATCTCGCCGGCTTTGGTCTTTCGATGACGCAGATGTTCCTGTTTCTGCGCTGGCTCGGCCTCGACGCCGACATCGTCGACGCCCTGGCCATCGAGTCATTTTCGGTACTGATTCAGCTCGCGCTCTTCCTGGTACCGGCATCCATCGGCGTGCAGGAAGGCGGCAAGATGCTTCTCTTCAACGGCCTCGGGCTGCCTGCGGCGGACGGTCTGACGGTCGGGATTGCTGTGCGCCTGAATCAGATCGTCTCGATCGCTCTGGGTGTGGTCGCGTACGCATACCTGCAGGGACAGCAACTGTATGGTCGCCAACCGTCGGGCGCGACGAATCCAGCGACGGGCGGATCCGCGAGATCAGATGGCCAATGGCCCAGTGGGTCGCGGCCGTGAACACGCCCCACGCAACCGCAAATCCGAAGGCAGCAGCAGGAATACCGGCAACAAACCCCGGCAGCATCGCCCACGCGTAGATGTTGCGTCGACCTGCGACCAGACGGAATTGGCGCAGGAATTTGTTCCCGTCGTCGAGACTCGGCAGATAGTCGTGCCAGGCCGCGCCACCGACTCGACGAGCGTAGTAAACGTAAGACAGATTGTCGGCTACATCGGCAGCACAGAGCACCCACGCCGCCCCCCAGGCCCACGGAGATCCGTCGGCAGCGAGATAGGCGCCCAGCGCCAGATACCAGGAGTTTTCGTAGAAAAAATCCAGAACGTGCTCGAGCTCACCGGCTTTCGATGTCATGCGCTTGATGCGCGCCAGTTTGCCATCGACTCCGTCGAGCACCTCGACAAAAATGGCGATCAGAAGCCCGGTGACCAGCCATCCCTGAAGAAACAACCAAGCGACGAAGAAGCCGATCACGCCGGTCGCCAACGTCACCTGATTCGGAGTGACCGCCGTCGGCGCCAGCAAACGGACCAGGAAATTCTCGAACGGCGGGTCGAAGTAGGTCGCCGGCAGGTCTTTCGTTCGCTTCTCGACGTTGTCGAACAACGCCGCCCAAGCGCGCTCCTCGTCCTCGTTCGACGAGATCGACATCAGATGGATGGGCACGCTGCCGCGCTGCTTGCGGACGTAGGTATCGAAAGACTCGACGTGGCAAACGTCGATGCCTTCCGCTTTGCCACCACTCAGGCGCCGCGCGCCCGACACAGTGACGACGCCCAACAGCACTGCGGGCTCGCCCCGCCGCGGCGCAATGAGCATATTGTCCTCGGCTTTCGCCAACCAATCGAACAGTCGTTGGTCGACGAGTAGATCGCCCGCGACGACGAGTGTGAGGCGATCATCGCAGCCTTGACTCTCCGTCGACAGCGACGCGATCGCCTCGGCCGCCATCTCCCACGGGGTGTTTTTCGTCGACCTCAGGCACCGCACGGGGCATGTGATGCGTGTCGAGGCGCCTGGAAAATCGAAGCCGGCTCCGCAGACCACCGTGACCGACTCGATGCCTTGCGTTTCGTGCAGTTGCCGCAACAACCGCTCAACGAGAGTCAAACCGCCAACCCGACGCAGCGGATCCTGTCCGCCCGGACAGACGATCAGCGCCGCGGTCGAGCGGCTGCTTCCGCCTGTCGCACCCGACCCGTCAAGGCAGTCGAAAGCAACCCGCGCATCGTCGATCGGAAGATCGCGCACGGCCTATGCTCTGCGGTCTTGCGGCGCCCACGCTGAGACGCGCCATTGCCTTCCGAGATGGAATAACAATGCCGACCCTCCTCCCCGACTCGCATCGCGAGTCACGGCACAACTAGCTGGAATTCGAAGACAGGAAAAGACCAACGCAAGAGCAAGAGACTGCCTGCCCTCTCGGCCGGGACGAGGACCACCACCGCCTACGGCGGTCCAGGCGGTGCTCCAGGTCCGAGAATTTGCGTCACCGCGTCCGCCACCAGGGTATCGGGGACATCAATGATATGGGAAATCCAACGCTGCTCAGCCGTAGCGATCGTTACGCCCGTGCGCGCATCACGCAGCTCCAAGACCAGGATCTCGCCCTGCGCCAGAATATTGAGCCACCAACTGTCGCGGTAGAGGACGAGCACGTCGGTGTTGGCCGGAAGGTTCTCGTAGGGACCGGCGGACACCTCGAACCCTCGCTTGCGCACCTCCGCGGCGATCTCTTCCTCCATCGTCGTATCGTCACCTGGCGAATGCGCAACGAAAAACACCGTCGCCGGCTGTTGGTACGGTGGTGGCAGTGGGACCGGTGGGCGAGCACACCCGATCAGTCCGACGGCAAGGGACGCAATCGCCGCAAGCGGCCGCGGCACTGCCGAAGCGATCATCCTGAATGCGGAAGAACGACCATCGACATCATTCTCCAGAGCACGTAGGGCATGGCGACCGCCGTGGCGCCGAGGATGGTGGCGAATGCAAAGCCCGCGAGCGCCCGCCAAACCGCGGTCAGACCTTCCTTCACATGGACATCGAAGACCAGGGTCATGCCGGGAGGTGGGAACCGGCGTGCGGCGTAGGTCCGCCAGCTCACGCGCGCCAATACGAGCGCCAGGCCCAAGACCGATAGGGAGACAATTGCCGCGAGAATCCCGATCACGTAGGCGATCTGGTCGCTCGCCTGCTGCTGATTGCGGGCCGCTTCGTCGCGTATGACAGCAAGCCACTGCTCGAAGCCGATGATGACGGCCAGCGCGGTAATCGTCAGGAGCACAAGAAATGTGACCGCGCGGCGACGAGACGCCGGCGCGGCTGGCTGAATCTGCGTCGACTGATTGCGAGCATCGGAACGCATCAGTCGCCGCCGTCCACGATCGCGACACGGGTTGTCGTCATGGCCGTCCGCTTGTACTACAGAAGACGAAGAAAGCGAATTTTGCACATGCGGAGGACGAGGAAACGTGCAACGTGTTTTCATCGGTGACCTTCAGGGCTGCGCCGATGAGTTGGAGGACCTGCTCGGTGCGCTGCGCTACGACCCAAGCCTACACGAACTTCACTTCGTTGGTGATCTGGTCAACCGCGGCCCTGCGTCGCGGCGCGCCTTGCGACGAGTGATCGAGCTCGGCGCCGATACGGTTCTCGGAAACCACGATCTTCACCTGCTCGCAGTCGCTGGGGGGACACGTTCGCCACATGACGACGATACCCTCGACGATATCTTGAGCGCTCCAGATCGGGAGCAGCTACTCGCGTGGGTACGGCGGCAACCTTTGGTCCGCGAATGGAATGATTTGATTCTGGTTCACGCCGGCCTCAACCCCGCGTGGAAGGATCCGGGAGCTGTGGCGCTCCCCTTGCAGCGGCGAATTGCAGCGGGGGAGATTCCCTTCGATGATCCGGACCTGAAGTTCTTAACCAAAGTCCGGTACTGTGATCCGGGAGGAACAGAGATGTCCTCGGAGGGCGGGCCAGGGCAGGCACCGTGGGACGATTTCTACCGGGGATCAAAGATGGTGGTGTGCGGTCACTGGGCGATGCGTGGGCTCGTCCAGCGTGAGCGACTGCGATCGATTGATACCGGCTGCGTATGGGGCGGTCGTTTGACGGCGTGGATTGCGGAAGAAGATCGTTTAGTGTCGGTACCGGCTCGCGCCGTTTACCGCCATCCGGAGTGATTTCAAACAGGCCGGTTCAAGCCTTCCGGCGGCACTGAGCGTGACCGCAGTGGCAATCGGGAGACACGACGCAATCGCCAATAACCTACGCGTCAGTTCCGAGGTGGTCCCAAGGTTTACAAGGCGCCGACGCAGTTTCTCTGCGAACCAGCGCAGAATATCCAGCCGTGGCGTAATTCCGACTACCGGCTGATCGACACCTGCGCGAGAAAAAGGCTGCCAAGGTAGACCGTAAGAGCCCCGCTCACCATTCGACCACCGGTGTCTTTGGCCCCACGCAGACGGAACTCCTCGCGGTGTACAGGCTCGATCCAAAGAAAGGTACGAACCTCTCCCACGAATTGGAGTTGGTTCGCAACCGAACCGGCAGACTACGCTGTCGTCGTCGACTGCTCTTGCCCGATGCTGCCGCGGTCCTCGAGCTCCTCGAGAAGAGTGACATCGTCAAATAGCCGGATCTGAGCGGCTTCGTATTCGGGGCGGACGCGATCGCTGACCAAACCGGCGCGCATGATGCCCGGCATGATGAGGCTGCGGAAACTGTGGACTCCGCCCGGCGTGTTCTGGAAACGGAAGCCCTCGGCGACTTCCTGCCGCAGGCTGCCGAGGAAGTCGGCCGGGTCGATGTCGCTGTCGATCAGCACTTGATCGAACCCTTGCATGCCGTCCGGTCCGCGGCGGATGGCGACGAAACGCTTGGTCATGTCGAGTGCGAAATCTTCCACCTCGGCGCGATCGTCGGGATGCATGTCGCGGATCTTCTCGGTCAGATACAGATTGCCGAAGGCGACGTGACGTGCTTCGTCCTTGGTGACGTACGTCATCAGGTCACGCAACAGGCTACACGACGTCGCCGCGCGAACGTTGATGAACGTCCCGAGGGCCAAACCTTCGAGGATCACTTGCATGCCGACGGTTTTCGACTGCCAGTGTTTGGTCTCGAAGATCATCATGAGAATCGCGCGCAGGGGCTTGGTGATCGGATAGACGCGATCGAGCTTGCGGATGTAGCGCTCGAAGACTTCGACGTGGCGCGCCTCGTCCATCGCCTGTGAAGCGGCGTAGAGCTTCGCTTCATAGTCCGGCACCGCCGCGACCAGCTCACCGGCGACCATCAAGGCACCCTGCTCGCCGTGCAGGATCTGACTCAAGATGTGCGCCGAGTTGTGCGCATTGAACGCGTCGCGCTGGCTCTGGCTCAGACGCTGAAAGAACTTCATCGAGCGGAATGGCGAGCGTTCTTCGTCGAGGATCTTGCCCGCCGGGTCGACAGGTTGCGTCCAGTCCAGCTGGACGTCGGCGTTCCACTGCTCGAGCTTTGCCTTCTTGTACAGGTCTTCCAGTTTGAGCTGATCTATGGCGTACGACCAGTTCCAGATGAGCTCGAGCGGCGAATCGACCGCTTCGGTGCGGCTGTTCTCATTTGGCATTTGAACCTCGCAGACATTTGATCAGAGCCCGAGATGGGCTCGGAGGTCAAGGATGGGGTCGAACCGGCGCGGAAGGTCGGACGGCGATGGAACGGTTTCTCGAACGCGGGCGATTGCGGATTTCGCCGAAACTGGAGAAGTTCAACTCTCCGGCCCTCTCCCCTGTTGCCCACTCCCAACTCCGGCAACCGGGGAGAGATGCAGAGGGGGTTGAACGATCGATCTGCGCCAGACAAATCGAAGTGAGGCACTACTGAAGTCTCCCGATGTGTTGACGTTCCACCCGGCCCGACGCGAGAATCGCGCCAAGCCAAGGGGAGAGGTCCGGGGAAATGGAAGGGGTACAGCTATTCGTCCCGATGGACCGTCGGCGCGCTCTGGGGTGCGCCGGAGCGCTGCCGGAGCGTGCTTCGGGCGTCGTCTTGTTCGCCGACGTCTCCGGCTTCTCGATGCTGAGCGCCGCACTGGCGCGCGACCTCGGGCCGCAGCGCGGCGCCGAATCTCTCACCGGTCACCTGGATCGCGTCATCGGCACACTTGCCGCGGCGGTACATCGCTTTCACGGTAGCGTCATCGGTTTCAGCGGCGACGGCATCACCTGCTGGTTCGATGACAGTGACGCCGCCGACGACGCCAGCGCCAGAGCAGCAGCCTGCGCTCTGACCATGCAGCAGGTCGTCGCCGCCCTGCCTTCCATCGCGACACCGAGCCAGGAACGGATCGAGTTTGGCATCAAAGTGGCGCTCGCCGCCGGTCCGGTCCGACGCCTGCTGGTCGGCGACGACGACATTCAGAAACTCGAGGTGCTATCCGGCGCGACGCTGACCCGCATGGCGGACGCCGCCAACAACGCGAGTCGCGGCGAGGTCGTCGCCAGCCGCGAGGTCATCGATCGGCTCGATGCTGCATCCGCCGCCGGTATCTGGCGACCTTCTCCAGCCGGACCGCATCTCGCCGTCATCGAAGGGCTGGAGACTCATATCGCGGATTCTCCGTGGAGCGAAGTCGTCGATCTCGCCGATGAGCCCGCGCGACCGTGGATACCGTTGCCGGTCTACGAGCGAGTACACCTCCGACAAGGAGAGTTTGTCGCCGATCTGCGTCCGGTCGTCAGCATGTTCGTGCGTTTCACCGGGATCGATTACGACGATGACGCACACGCCGGCAGCAAGCTCGACGCCTACGTCCGTTGGGTCCAGGCAACCATCGATCATTATGGCGGACACGTGTTGCAACTCAGCGTCGACGACAAGGGGAGCTATCTCTACATCGTCTTCGGTGCGCTGCAGGCGTATGCCGACGCAACCCAGCGCGCGGTGTCGGCGGCATGTCAGGTGCGCGCGCTTCCGGAGGATCTATCGTTCATCCGGGCCTTGCAGATCGGCATCAGTCGCGGGCGAGTCTACTCCGGCACGTATGGCGGCCCCGAGCGACGCGCGTACTCGGTGCTTGGACACGAGGTCAACATCGCTGCCCGGTTGATGCAGCTCGCCGCCGTCGGCGAGATCTTGATCAGCGAGCGCATGGCCGCCGCGGCGGAAGCGGAGTTCGCTCTCGACGACCGCGGCGAAGTCATACTCAAGGGAATCGGGCAGGCGTTCCGAGCCTTCGCGGTGATCGGCCGCAAAGTCGAATCGAAGGCAGCGACCAAGCCCAGCCAGGCCGGCCCGCGGCTCGTCGGTCGCGACGAGCACATGGAAGAACTGACGCGGCATCTGGAAGCGGCCCGTTCCGGCGGCAGCGCTACCGTCATCGTCGAGGGCCCGGCGGGCATCGGCAAATCGCGCCTCATCGACGGCTTCATCGAACGGACGCGCCACGAAGTTCCAGTGTACGTCGGCGCAGCGGATCCGATCGAACGGTCGGCGGCGTACCACCTCTGGCGCGGCGTCTTCATCGAGTTGCTCGATCTCGGGTCGAGCGACACGTCGCGCGATACACCCATCGCCGGCAGAGTCGATGCGGGCGTGAGGTCGTTTGCAACCGATCGCACGCACCTGACTCCGTTGCTTGGCAGCGTCCTCGGAATATCACTGCCGGATACGCCTCTGACCGCAGAGATGACCGGCAAAGTTCGCGCCGACAACACCAACGACCTTCTGGTCGACATCCTCAAAGCCGCGGCGCGACGGGCGCCGCTGGTGATCATTCTCGAAGATGTACACTGGATGGACTCGGCATCGACAGCACTCCTCGGGCGCGTGGCGCGCGAGGTAACGCCCCTCCTGGTGGTGATCACGACTCGACCGTCGCCGCAGCCGCCGTCGGAGGAATACGCTGCGCTACTGCAAGCGCCCGAAGTTCATCAAGTGGGGCTCGATTCGCTGTCCAGACCGGCAACGCAAGCGCTGCTCTGCCAGCGTCTCGGAGTTGAAGCGGTTCCGGATGCCGTGGTCGATCTCATCTTCGGGAAATCGGACGGCCATCCATTTTTCAGCGAAGTGATCGCCAATGCATTGCTGGAAGCGGGGCTGATCCAGGTGCGCGGTGGAGTGTGCTACCTCAGCCCGGGCACAACGCTCGACAGTTTTCAGGCTCCCGACACGATCGAGGGAGTGATCACCAGCCGCATCGACAGCCTCGATTCGGCAGAGCAGTTGACGCTGAAGGTCGCCAGCGTCATCGGGCGCAGCTTCGGTTTCGGCATGCTGCGGCACATCCATCCCGTCGAGCAGCAGGAACCGGTGTTGCTCGATCAACTCGGCAATCTCACGCGGATCGAGCTGCTCCTCCAGAATCTCGACAGTCAGCTCGAGTACCTGTTCAAGCACGTGATCACGCAGGAAGTAGCGTACGGTTTGCTCCTCTACCGGCAACGTCGCGAGCTGCACCGGCGCGTGGCGCAGTGGTATGAGGACAATGCCGGCGATGACCTTTCGATCCACTACCCGCGGCTGGCGCACCACTGGAGCCGCGCGGCGCACGGCGAAGTCGCCGATCTCGCCGCACTGGAGAAAGCTCTCGACTACCTCGACAAGGCCGGCGAGCAAGCACTCAATGCGCACGCCAACGAAGAAGCAATACGATTCTTCACCGACGCTCTCGAGCTCGACGCCGCGCGCCCCCGGAGCGACGACCGCGCGGTACGGGCACGGGCGGTTCGCTCGTGCGACATGCGAGTGCCGCGTTGGCACCATCGTTTGAGCCTGGCATATCAAGGCCTCGGCAATCTGGCGCGATGCCGTGAGCATGCAGAGCAGGGACTAACGCTGCTCGGCCGGCCGATTCCATCGAACCCCGTACGGCTTTCACTCGGAGTTCTCGGTCAAGTTGCGCTGCGCTTGGCGGCAACCGTGCGGAACCAGCCCGTAGCCGGCCGACACGGGCCGCAGGAGTGGCGAGAAACGATGCGGCAGGAGGCCGATCTCTACATTCCGCTTGCCCGCGTCACCTATCATACGAACGACGCCCTGGCGTCGATGTACGTCAACACGACGAAGTTGAACCTGATGGAACGCCTCGGGCCGTCGCCGGAGCTGGCGGAGTCTTACGGCAGCATCGGTGTGACGCTCGGTTTCTTCCAGATGCACCGACGCGCCGACGCCTACGTCCGCCGCGGCGTCGAGATCGCGCGGACTGCCAACAACAACCGCGGCCTGGTCACGGCGCACGTGATCAGCGCAGCTTACCTCATAGGGGTCGGGCAGTGGCGCAGGGTTCAGGATCATCTCGAAGAAGGGCGGCGGCTCTGCGAGGCGCTGGGAGATCATCAGCAGTGGGGTGATTGCGTGGCGATCATGGCTGACGCCGCTTTCCTCGAAGGCGACATGACGAGGGCGATGGCACTCTACGACGAGCTGATGAGTGCGGCGCGGCGGCGCAACAATCACCTGCAGGAGCTCTGGGCGATCCGCGGCAAAGCCACGGCGGCGCTGCGCGACGGCAAGGCGGACGACGCGGTGCGCTTGTTGAGGCACGCGGTCGTGTTGTTGGAGGACACGACTGATCATCCGACGAGAATCGACATGCACGGCCTCCTGGCCGCGGCGCTACTCGGTTGTGGCGAGTGGAAGGAAGCCGACCGCTCGGCGCGCCAAGCCGCGGCGCTCATCGCCAAGGCTTCGCCGCCGACGGCGTACCCGCAGTATCTCGGCTACGCCGCCGTTGCGGAGACGTTCATTGAATTGCTGCGGCAGGCTCATGAAGGTACCCGAAGCGCGGAGATCGCGGCGGACGTGGGCAAGCAGGCGAAGCAAGCGTTGCGCAATCTGCACACCTACGGGCGTTTCTTCGCTATCGGCCGTCCCCAAGCCTGGCGGCATCAAGGAGTGCACGAAGAGCTGGCGGGCAATCGAAAGAAGGCACAACGCTCATGGGAGAAAGGGCTCGCCAGCACGGTCGCCCTCGGCATCCCTTACGAGCAGTGCATGTTGCACTACCTGCTGGCGCGATCGTTGCCCGTCGACGACCCGACTCGCGACCGTCACCTGGCGCAAGCAAGAGCCGCCGCGGGCGCGCTGCAATCGGCGTGTCTCACCGAGATGATCGAGACGGTGATACGCGGGCAATAGAGGATCGGGCGCCGAGAGACGACGTGCGGCCGCCGTTGAACGATGAAGTGATCTCACCGCGAACGTACGGCGCTTTCGATCAACCTAAGCTCCCCGACGCGGCGGGAAGTGTCTGGCTACTTGGTGTTTGGCGTACTGCACGATCGGCTCGATGAGCTCGAAGTTGGTGACGCCGCCGACGTAGTACGTACGCCGCTGGCCCTGGAGCTTTTCGAGATCGGTGTAGAAGCCATCGAGCATCGTCTCTTCGAGCACGTGCTGGAAGTACGGCCAGCGCGTGTAGGTGTGCCACGCCTTATTCTCATCGACGATCTTGCCGCCCATCTGCTGTACGACCTGGCGGATGTTGGCGATCACTTCCTGCTTGGCTTCGACTTCATCCATCTGGTTGTGGACCCGCGTGTAGAACTCGATGAAATCGATGTCGTCAAATTGCTTTGCAACTCCCCAAGGACGCGCCTTGTCCACCATCGGAATCGCCGCCGCCAACGGTCCGGCTCCGGAAATATTATTGCCGATGTTCAATCCTTCGACGTGAAACGTCGTCATGCAGTAGGAGCTGGTGATGATCTTGGTCGACTCGGGCGGATGGCTCGGGTCGACCGGCCCCTGCCGCCGTTGCAGTCCGAACAGCTTGCACTCCTCCTCCGAGAGATCGAGAAAATCCGAAGTCACACCCAACGGACAGGCGAGGATGAGATAGTCGCCAACGATCTTCTGCAGTACGCGCTTCTCGCGATTCAGCCACTGCTCGGGGCCGACAAAGTCGATGTGAATGCCATCTTCGCGGCGCTCGATCTTCTTGATGTCGACGTTGAGGCGCACATCGAGCCCCCACGACACCCGCTCCCACATGCGCTGGAAACCTTGGACGAAACGCCGCGGCCACGGAATCCGCGGACCGATGATCGGTGTTTCCTTGAGGACCATGGGTACAAAGGTGCGCACGGTCATGAACTTCAGTGCATACGGTGCCGGCGTGCGGCGCACGTAGCCGTACCCCATCAGCGTGATCGGCAACTCGAACAGCGTGATGAGCGATTCGAGGTTGTTCGCCTTCAACCACTCTTCGAAGGATACGCAGAGATGGGGATGTTTCTCGATTCCTTCGAACGTCGGCTTGTCGATGATGCGCCGCAGGCGAAATCGTAGCCAGACAAATCTCAGGATCGCCTTGGCGAACTTCAACACCGGAATCGGCTGGCCGGTAGCCGCATCGACGCGCAGAGCGTTGAAGATCGTGCTGTAGGTCACCGGCTTTGACGAATCGTCCGGGATGGTCATCGCCACGAACGGCTTCTCGGTGTACGTCTCCGCACCGACTTCGCGCGCCAGCCTCAGTGTCTCCTTGTATTCCGGCGTGACGTAATTTGCGCCGAGGTCGAACGACCGCCCGCCGACGGTCATTGAATAGACGAGGCCACCGACGCGACCGAGTTTTTCGAGCACCAGAACCTGCCGGTACCCGCGTTTGTGAAGGTAGTATGCCGTCGACAAGCCAGCCGGGCCGGCGCCGATGACGATGATCTGCGGATCCTTGCCGTCCTGCATGAGCTGCCCCCTCCCTAACCCTCCCCCGTTACCGTCTGATGCACATCCATCTTTTCACTGTGCGTGGCAGTTGGCGCAGCCCATCGTCGATTGAAAGCTGAGCGCCGGGTCGGCGACATCCAGCTTACCGCTGTCGGCAACGTACTTGGTTTGCAAAACCTTGAAGTCGCTTGCCAGGCGCTCCTCGACGACGCCGCGGTAGCGCCACGTCGCGTACGTCGGCGATGCCTGCGCGTTGCCGTACCAAATTCGCGCCTGATCGAACTGCCCCATCTTCACCATCATGTCACCGGTGGAGAGGAACGTCGATTCGAGGTTATGGGGCGCGACCGGGTTGTTGTAGCAAAGATGCACCGTCGCCCATGCTTTGATCGCGAGATAGGCAAAGACCAGACCGTTGAACCGCGTGTTCGGCGGTGTGGTGAAGCCGGCGCATGAATCGGCAAGCAGCTTGAAACCCGCTTGAGCTTCGCCGTACCGCGGCGAATCCGGAGCCAACATCGCCGACAACAACCAGCCCTGCACGAAGGCGTGGAACTGGGGGTACTTCTGTGTGTTGTCGAGAATCTCCAGCTCGATCGCCGCAAGCTCGTCGGGTTTGCCGTCGAGCACGGCGAGCTGCCAGCGTGAGGTGACGCGGATGGCGGGAGCAAAGGTATCGTTCGGATCGACCGCCAGGGTCCTGTCGGCATACGCAGCTGCCCGGACCAGGTCTTCGCGCATTTCCGGCGCCGTGCGTCCGACGCGCCGACGTTCTTGGAAGCGCCACAGATGCGCAGCGCCGAGGAGATTCGTCATCACCGGCTGTTTGTCGCCGTCGTAGCCTTTATTCAGCTTATCCAGCACCGCCGGTATCTCCTCGTAACGGTCGCCATGGAAGACACTCCAGAAGTGCTCGGTTGCTGCCTTTGCATTGGGGCTGGCCGCGAGCGGTATCGGAAGGTCGACTGATTTGATCGGCCTGACAAACGCCACGAAGAGAAATGCGAGCCCAGCGAGAGCGAACACCAGCAGCACTGGCATGAGGACGCCGCCGCGATTGTTCAGCCCGCGCGCACGCGAACCGTTGATTTCCATGCATCTACTCCCCATGTGCCGGACTTCAAATACAGCCGCGACCACCGCCGCCGCAAGATGGTGGAACTGCGTAACGATGGCGACAAGGTTGAGGGCGCCGTCGACGGCGCAGAATAGTCGCGGCTTGCCTGCCGTCTGGTTGCTATCGTTCCCACATCGAAGGAATGAGGCCGATGTTCGGAGGCACCTGCCCCGCCAACGTTCGACTCCACGCGCCGCGCACGGCCTCAGAGCCGTACACTCGCTCGAGCTGTAGCCAGCTGGCGCTGGCGCCGACGAATTCATGCAACGCACCGACCATGAGCTCGCGATACTTCGCTGCACCCCATTCTTGCAGGCGCTTGCTCGCCTGCGTCGGTGCGAAGAACATCTCCGGCGTCGGTCCGACGGACGGTGGTGCGCCACGAGCGGCTTCGTGGTGGCTCATGCCGATCGCCATCGAGTACTTCAGGCCGTTGCCAAAGTGTGCGTGTACGCGTTCGAGGACCGCGCCGTTGCCGGCCATGTCCACCGACACAGCGTCACCATCGACGGGAATGCTGCCGATTTCGTCGTACGCGACTACCCGATCGTACCAGCCCAGACTTCGAAGGAAGTCGACATTGGCGCGCGAAGTCGCACCGACGACTTCGGCAAGACCGCGCTTCGAAGCGCGCTGCGCCAGTCCGATTGCCGTCTTGCTCGATGCCGACAGAACGATCAGCCGCGTAGCGCCGTAGTACCCTTTCTCACCGAGAAAGTCGTCGGCGAGAAAGGCCGTGAGGAACAGGCCGCGCAGCAGGGCGTGACGATCCTCGGCATCGGCGCCGCCTTGATACAACGGATCGCGGTCGGTCGCTGTGTAGGAGCGGTAAACCGGCGCGTGGCCGGCGCGGTGCTCACCTTCGTCACGCAGGCCGTCGCTGGTCGGCGAGACCCCCATGTCGACGTTTTGCGACATCGGGAACCAACCATAGTAGCGAGCGCCGGCGCGAACCTCGGGATGTGCCGAGTCAACCACCGCGGCCCAGCCCATCGCCGGCACCCTGCCCCATCCGTCTCTTGTTGGAAAGAAGCCCCAATACCCCAGCATGTCGCCGACAACCGCGTACGTCACGTTGTTCGCCGTCAGTGCAAAGCGCTCGATGCGAAAGCGCACCTGACCGCGGCGCAGATCGCCGAGCGGTTCCTGTCGTAGCCGAGTGCGTGAGTAGTCCTTGCGGTCGATCTCCAGATGGGTGGTCGTTTCGGCCATGTCGCCTCCGTCCCCTGAAGCGCTGTTTCATGCTACCTACGCCGTGGAGGTATGCGGATGCAAAAGGAAGTGATCGTCTATCACCAACCGAACTGTGGCCCCTGTCATGCCGCGATGGACTATTTGAGGAAGAAGGGAGTGCCGTTCGTGGCCAAGGACGTCTTCGCCGACGAAGCAGCGCAACGCGAGCTGACGGCACTCGGCAGCAACTCGACACCCACCATCAGGGTGGGCAACGAGGTGTTGATCGGTTTCAGCCCGTCGAAGCTGGCAAAGCTGCTACAAGGAGAACAGTGAAGCGTGAAACGTGAAGCGCGCAGCGGGGCCACGCCTACGCTTCACGAACAACGCTTCACGCGGCACGCAGTCTCAGCGGCAGCTCGGTCACGCCGCGAAAGACAATGCTCGGATGCAGCGGCAATAGCTCTGAACTGGTGCGCTCAAACGAACGGGTTCGCTGCAACAGGGTCTCCAAGGCGACGCGCGCCTCGAGGCGCGCCAGGTTTGCACCGAGGCAGTAGTGAATGCCGAAGCCGAACGCGATGTGGCGATTGTCCTCGCGACCGATGTCGAAGCGCTCGGACTCAGGAAATATTTCTTCATCGCGGTTGGCGGAACCGAGCCAGCTGACGACGAAGCGGCCGGCTTCGACCTTGACGCCGGCGATCTCGACATCACGCGTCAAATGGCGTGGATCCATCTGCACCGGTGACGAGAAGCGAAGCACCTCCTCGATGGCGGACGCCGACAGCTCGGGGTTGGCGCGCAGCCGCGCCAGCTGATCGGGATGTCCGAGGAGCTCGAGGACGGTGTTACCGATGAGACTGGTCGTCGTCTCGTTGCCGGCAACAAGAATCAGGACCAACATCTGGATCATCTCTTGATGCTGTAGTCGGGAACCCTCGAAGGTCGCCTGAACCAGGCCGGTCAGGAGATCCTCGCGCGGCTCGTGGCGGCGTTCGTCGGCGAGCTTGGAGAAAGTAATCGCCCATCTCCGTTAGCAGGCGACCCAACCTTTGCAGTCGCTCCGAACTGGGCGGCATGAAGAGACCGTTGCCGAGATCCTCGACGGCGGCGTCAGACCACTTCTTGAACTGATCGCGATCTTCGGCGGGAACGCCGATGATTTCCGCTATGGCGATGACCGGCAGCGGGTAGGTCATCGCTTCGACGAAGTCGACCTCGCCCTTGGCGAGTGCATCGTCGAGCAGCTGATTGGCGACCTCGCGCAGGCGCGGCTCGAGGCCGCGAATGATGCGCGGCGTGAACGCCTGGTTCACAAGGCTTCGCAGTCGCGTGTGCCCAGGTGGATTCTGCCCGAGCATGCTCTGCGGCGGCATCTCCTCGGGTTTGACTCCCGGCGGCGGCGGGAAACTGCTGGAGAAGGTCTGCGGGTCTTTCAGAATCGCCTGCACGTCGGCATAGCGAAACACCGAAGCGATCGGGAATGTCTCGTGGATGTAGACCGGATGTTCGCGCCGGGCACGCCCGTAAAGCGCGTACGGATCGCGTCGAAGCTCAAGATCGAAGGGGTTGAAGTCGAAGGTGGTGCTCGGTTCGGTCGCAGACGACAGCATAGCGATGCCCTCCGCGACCATTTCTACGCGTGTGCAGCGTTGGTTCAACCACCTGCCTTATAGCTGGCGCAGGCTGAAGGCTGGGGCGGAGGCTGAGGGTTATGGCGGCAA
>Ga0187892_10003244_pt1 | contig 30070 bp, 30 predicted proteins | sample MA1701073metaG_FD_139345 | JGI IMG/M metagenome (GOLD analysis project Ga0187892, IMG submission 139345) | Bio-ooze microbial communities from a basaltic lava cave in the Kipuka Kanohina Cave System on the Island of Hawaii, USA - MA170107-3 metaG ...
CGCAACGCCTCCATTCAAGTGTCGCATCCCATTCAGAACCGAGGAGCGGTAGCGACCGGGCCGCAACGCCTCCGTTCAAGTGTCGCATCCCATTCAGAACCGAGGAGCAATAGCGACCGGGCCGCAACGCCTCCGTTCAAGTGTCGCATCCCATTCAGAACCGAGGAGCGGTAGCGACCGGGCCGCAACGCCTCCGTTCAAGTGTCGCATCCCATTCAGAACCGAGGAGCAATAGCGACCGGGTCGTCGCGTCAATATTCAACCCCCGCTTCAATCCAGAGGCTCGCCTTGTTCATACTCTACATAACAAATGGCATTGGTCAGTTGCTGATCGGTCCACAACCGCCTCTTGCTACCCCGTCTGGCCCATGGAGTTTTACCGCTGTGCCAACAGCCGGCCTCGCGCATTTTGCGCGTGGCGTTAGCCTTGAGCGCAATTAAGACATTCTCTGGATCACAATTAGCTGTCAATACTGTGTGGACATGGTTGGTTCTGATGTTGAGAGCCCAGAGGCGCCAGTTTCGGATACGGCAAGTCTCTTGAATGCCCTCCTTCACCGCCGTCCTTCTTCTTCGCGAAAGATTAACTGGAGGACGCTTGAGAGAACGTTCATTGTAATTTCTCCACTGACTGTTCGGTTTTAACAGAGGTGTACCGTAACGATTATGAAAGCGATCGACCGAACCTCGAGGGTCCCCGTGCAGCCAAGTGCCATAACCTCGAAAGGTAATATGGTAAGCAAGAGGAATTGGATTGAACTCGCGGTGAGGGTGAGTCATATTGAAGCCTTTCGTGTGAGTTTAGAGGCTGAGACTATAAACGGCACGGAGGCAGATGTCAGCCTCAAGGTTGTATCACCTGACGACAACTTGAACGGAGGCGTTGCGACCCGGTCGCTATCGCTCCTTGGTTCTGAATGGGATGCGACAACTTGAACGGAGGCGTTGCGGCCCGGTCGCTATCGCTCCTTGGTTCTGAATGGGATGCGACAACTTGAACGGAGGCGTTGCGGCCCGGTCGCTATCGCTCCTCGGTTCTGATTGGCAGGCGAGCGAAGGAGTCAGAATGGACGACAAACAATTCCTTGAGACGTGGGATATTCACAACCGAATCAATTTGTCGACGCGATCGACCCAACCTCGTTGACGTCGGTTTCAGCCTCGAAGGGACGCAACGTTGGAGAGCAATTCGCCCATATTCACAACGTCCGTTTGATGTGGTTAAAGGCGGCGGCTCCCGAGCTTCTCAAGGGTTTGAATAAGATTGAAGGCGAAGGCGCTGTTGACAAAAAGCTGCTGCGTAAGTCGTTGACTGACTCAAGCGGGGCGATCAAATCACTCCTTGGCAAGGGCATTGAGACGGGAGGAAAAGTGAAGGGTTTCAAGCCCCACGTGGTCGCGTTTCTTGGATATCTGATCTCGCACGAGTCACATCATCGTGGCCAAATCGCGTTGTCAGCAAAGCAGTCAGGTAAACCCATCGACAAGAAAGCGCTCTATGGAATTTGGGAGTGGGGTGTGAGGTAAGCCTGACTCAAGTTAAGCTGCAGGAATGCATGCAACGGAGTTTTGAGCCCGCCGATTCAGCTGCTTCTAGAGAACTGCTTCGAGCATAAAAAAGACACCGAAGCAGCCGAGAATTAGAAAGGTGGCTGCGACGATGTACCAGTGAAACAGCTTGGTTCTGCAGGTCCGGCACCGGGTCTTCGTCCACGCCGCTGGCCTTCCGCAATTGGGACACGTCATTTCTGCCTCTCCGGACGATCCAGTAGTCGGGGCGATTCGATTAGCAAGGAGCAACGCTGGGCCATCTTACCACAGGCCACGTGTTTTATGGTTTTCTGGCTCTTGGTTGATCTGGCTGGCTCGGTTGCAGTACGGCCCACAACGGAAAGTGATCTGATAGATCGATTTTGCGATCGATTCCGTGGCTCGTAGCCTCGAGGCCGCGTAACCAGATCCAATCCAGCTTGAACTCTATCGGAAAAATCACAACCCGCCGAAAAGTCGACTGACCATTGCCAAACGGAGTGGTAAATTTCTCTTGAGCAAATAATTCCGAGGTTCCGTCAACCGCATCAGGCTCCCAGGTGTTCAGGTCTCCGAGGATGATGACGGGCAGATCTCTTGGATACGCCGCGAGATTCTGCAAGACGGCCCGCATCTGTTCAAGTTTTTTCGGGACCGAAATCCGGTTTTCCGAATGCACGGAATAAACGCGAAGCGGCTTAGTTCCTATCGTCACCGTTGCGCCGATCGCCGCCCGTCTTCTTCGACCAGGACCTTCGTGCGGCAAAACAATCCGCTGCACCTCAGACACCGGATAGCTGCTGAGAATCGCCACGCCTGTTTCTTCCTCGTCGTTTGTTTTTGCAGAAGGCGGCGCCGCCCAGACGTAATGCTTGCCCAGCTCTTCTGCCAGCATCTTTACCGTGTTCGTGTTTTTAGTGCGCTGCTTGTTTCGGTCGACTTCCTGCAGCCCAATGATCGTTGCGCCGCCGATCTCGGCGTCGTCCTTGAAAAGTTGGATGAGTTTGCGAAGGTCGTCTCCGCCACGCCAGCGAATATTGTAGGAAACAACCTTGAACTCCGCCCGAGTGTTGGCTAGCGAAGGTAGTTTTTTCGCCTGACCAACTTCCAACAATTCTGATTCAAGAAGCTTTGGGCCTTGTACGAAGGTGGTTACAGGAGATATAGCTGAACCGAGCAAGAACAGGCCGAGTAGCAGGACGAGCGGGCGTTTGTTGACCTTCGGGCTGTTTGTATCTGGCATGAAAGTCATTGATTTCTTTGGCCTAGGTCAGCGCTTTGGATGCCCGTCGCCCTCGAGCAGGCTGTCTGCCACCTTTGGCCGCGCGTCTTTTCTTGGGATCCACTCGCATGATGGGACGCGATTTCGAACGCCGTACCACCTCAACGAAGCCGGCGGCCTTGAAGGCTGACGAAACTCCCTGCCATAGAAACGGATCTGCCATCGAATCACGTGAAGGATCGCTCGGATAACCTTCAACGATCATTGCTCCCTGTGCCGCCGCAAAGTCGACGGCCGCGCTCAGTAATCGTGAGGAGATACCCTGACGGCGATAGGGTTTCTTAATGAAGAAACACGAGACAGACCAGACAGGAGTGTCGTCGACCGGCAGCAGAATACGCGAACGTTCGAGGGCCACATACTCTGAACGTGGCGCAACTGCGCACCATCCAATCGGCTCAGTACCGTTATAGGCGATTATCCCTGGTTCTCTTCCGGCGTTCACGATTCTTTTCAGAGCCTGCTTGTTTCGGGCGCCCTTTCCGGCGTCGAACTGCTTGCGCGGGAGCCGCCAGAACATACACCAGCAGCCGCCGCAGGCACCTCTCTCACCGAACAGCTCTTCCAGGTCGACCCATCGTGAAGGAGTCACAGCTTGAAATTTCAGGTTAATCATTCGGTCGGCTGGCCCGGAAGCAGAAAATCAGACTTTAACGTTTGCGGACCCTTCTCGTTGCAGATTGCAAAAGACGGACCTTCGTACATCGTGACCCCTGCGTAATCTCCCTTCGCGTTGATGATGTAGAAATTGATGCCGAAGTTTGGATTGCCGGCACTGTTAAGTAAGCGCTTCTCGATCGTGTTGGCTTTGATGCGTTTGAGCGCTTCCATGCCGGCGTCTTTCGGATGAGCGCCGCGGCGCATCTCTTCCACGATCAGAAACGAGCAAAGGTTGTAAAGGTTGGCTTCTCCACGCCCGGTGGAGCCGGCAGCGCCCACGTTGCCGTCAACATAGAGACCTGCCCCGAGAATCGGCGAATCGCCGACGCGGCCCGGAATCTTCCAGGCCAAACCGCTGGTCGTGGTTACGCCGCAGATTTCTCCTTTGGGATTTACTCCGTTGCAATTGATGGTGCCGTAGTAGTGATCTCGGTCGATCAAACCCTCGGCAACCATCTTCATCCCTTCGCGATGCCAAACCTCCGCGCGCGTCTTCGGATCGAGATAGTGAGACGGATCAGTGCGCCGTTTCCATTCGAGCCAGAGCCGGCGCGACTGATCGGTGTTGAGATCGTCTTCGATCTTGAACCCCAGGTTCCGAGCAAACATCTGCGCACCCTTGCCGACGATCAAATGATGATCAGTTTGTTCCAACACCGCCTTGGCGACCAACGACGGCGTTCGTACACCTTCAAGTGCCGCCACTGCCCCCGCGCGTTTCTTCGGCCCGTGCATGCAGGAAGCGTCTAGCTGCACCACGCCGTCAGCATTGGGTAATCCGCCAAAGCCAACGCTAGTGTCCAACGGATCCAATTCGCAGATATTGACCCCGGCGATAACGGCATCCAGCACGTCGGACCCTCCGGTCATCATGGTGAAAGCTTTTTGAACAGAAGTGACATTGCCATCGTGCTTGTAGCGATTCCCATTTGCCGAGGCCACAACGACTGGCTTGATGGTGTTTTGAATGAGAACGGTTGGAAACTGGCTCACCGCTGACTTACTGGCGGCGAGAGTTAGGCCGGCGACGGCGCCGGTACGCATGAAGTCACGACGTTTGATCTTTTTCATTTGGAGTCCTCAGTGTTAACAGTTTGAGAGACAACTAATAGGTCCTATAGGGCGTATTGGACCTATTCCGCTTCGGATTACGTTCAATTTAAAGGGACTCTAAACTATCCTTAATCCGCTCTGCCGTCTTTGGCCCTACGCCATCGACCATGTCCAATCCGCCTCCTGCCACAAACCTTTTCAGATCGGGCAACGACGAAATCTTAAACTTCCGATGCAGCATTGCCGCCGTCTTGGGACCGATGCCGGGAATTTCCAGCAGGTCGAGAATCGTTTCAGGTGTTTCGAGGGTGATTCTCTCCCAGGCGTCAAATGTCCCACGATCCAAAAGTTGAATGACCTTCCCGGCGATTGCTTTGCCCACTCCCGGAATGGTTTGTAAACCTTCGATGCCTTCTTGGGCAGCGATTGATTCCAAAGGCGTGGGCCACGTTTCGATCGCCTCAGCTGCGTTGCGATATGAGCGCAGACGAAAAGGATCGTCGCCGCGAATTTCCATCAGCGCAGCCAGACGGTAGAAACTCCGGGCTATGGCTTCGTTGTTCATCCCTGTAGACTTCGAGTTGAATCTTTGTTGTTAGTCTAGCTTTCACTACGCTTGCGAATCAACGTGTCGACTTGGGAGGGAGCTTGGGAAAGAGAAAATTAGCCGCGGATTTGCGCGGATGAACGCGGATAAGAATCAAGACAGAGCCCGACGGCCAGCTTGAGGCTTTCAGCGATTCATTGCTCAACCAAACTGATTCTTTCCTATCCGCGTTCATCCGCGCAAATCCGCGGCTAATCTCTTTTCCTGGAGAATTCGAACCGTTGCGAAAGCCACTGTTCGATGTGCGCGCGAAGAACGGGCAGCAAAAACCAAGAACGGCCACTCTTTTTATCGCTAATCATCCTTGCTGATCCTGTTTGCCTTCGGTAGTATCCGCGGCACGGAAACTTCTCCGCTGCGGACATTGTCCGCGAACCTCACATCCGAAGGAGACAACTCAATGACTAACCTGGATCACGATGCTGATCAGCAGAAGCGTATCGAGCAACTAAGGGCCGAAATTCAAACACTCGGCGGAACTTGCGGGGCTGACCCCGATATTCCAGCAGATCTTGAAGAGGAATTCTTGAAGCAGGTGTTGGAATACGAGCGCGCACAACCAATCACTCTTGTCCAGCTGTTGGAGAACGCTGGTCTGGTTGTTTCACCACCTGAAGAGCTGAACGATGCGGACTTTCGTTCCAAGCTTTGGGAGGTAATCCAGAGAATGTCTTCAATGGGCGCCTATCTGCTCAACACGAACCACCTCAGTGATCGCGAGCTGTATGAGTACCTCTACAACGATGGGTTGCGGGAGGAAGCCACGCTGTTCCCGGAAAATCCTTCTTATGCGTACATGATCGATTTGACTGGCAGTGGCAGCGATGAAGACATGCAAGTGTACTTACGGTATTACGCCGACGACTCTTATCGAAAGAAATGGGCGCTCGACTGGCCGAATGATCCGATGCCGCCGCATGTGGATCCGCCGTACGATCGAGACTCGCGCTTGCCGCAGTCGCCGATTGGGTAAGCGGCAGAAGGCGGGTGGCAGGAGGCAGGAGGCAGGAGGCAGGTGGCGGGAGGCAGGAGGCAGGAGGCAGGTGGCGGGAGGCGGGAGGCAGGAGGCAGGAGGCAGGAGGCAGGTGGCAGGTGGCAGGTCGCAGGGCTGCAAGCCTATTTTCCATTTCTCATTTGTCATCGAGGAACCAGTCAAGACTCGTAAGCTTGTGTCGGGAAGGGGGCAAGCGAAGCGCGCCCCCGCTCAGCTTTCATCACCCGTCAAGCTGAAGTGAACTATCCAGGTTGGTCCCTTGTCTTCAGCGTGCGATAGCTGGCTGGTTGAGTGGTTCACTCCGAGTTGATGGTTATGAATCTTGAGCGGGGGCGCGCTTCGCTTGCCCCCTTCCCAACACAAGCTTACGAGTCTTGGCTAGTTCCTCGACGACAAATGCGAATGCGAATGAGAAATGAGAAATGGAAAATAGTCTTTTGCCGCCCCTGCGACCTGCCACCTCTGACCTGCTACTGCCGCCCGCCACCTTCGCAACTCAGACGTCACGCGACAATCATCGTCCCGGTGCCTTTGTCTGTGAAGATCTCGGACAGTAGAGCATTGCGATTGGTGCCGCTGATGATGTGGGCGCTGTGAACGCCGCGGCGCAGCAGTGCGGAAATGCTTTGCAGCTTGGGAATCATGCCGCCCGTAGCGCTGCCGTCGTTTACCAGAGTGTCGGCTTCGTCTGCGGTGAGTCGGGAGAGCTTGGTCTTAGGATCACCGGCGCGCAGATATATGCCATCGACGTCTGAAAGCAGAATCAATTTCTCCGCTCGCAACTGGATGGCAATTTCGGCGGCGATCGTGTCTGCATTGATGTTGAATACCTTGCCTTCGGCGTCGGCCCCGAGAGAGGAGATCACCGGGAGGTAGCCCTGATCGAGGAGAACAGTCAGCAGGCGGGCGTTGATCTGGACAACATCGCCCACGTGACCGAAATCGACGTTGGCCCGCTCGCCCGTTTCGCGATTGAGCACTTCCTTCGGAGGACGTCGCTCCGCATGTACGATATTGCCGTCGACTCCTGAAAGGCCAACCGCTTCAATGCCTCGGTTCCGCAGAGCCGAAAGAATGTCTGTATTGATCTTGCCGGCAAAAACCATCTTCGCCATTTCCAGCGTGGCATCGTCTGTTACGCGCCGGCCATCGATGATGGTTTGCGCTACGCCCATCCGAGTCGCAAGCTCGCTCAGTTGTTTTCCGCCGCCATGCACAACCGAAAGCCGGATGCCAACTTGATGCAGAAGCGCCAACTCCTCTGCCAGTGAGCTCAAATTGTCGTGATCTTCCGTGGCTTTTCCGGACAGCTTGACCACAAACGTCTGGCCCTTGAAGCGCTGAATGTAAGGCAGCGCTTCGCGCAGCAAGTCGAGTCGTAGCTGGTTTCCGACGTCTTCCGTTCGTGTTTCGCTCATGATACTTAAGCAACGTTCGCTTTTCGTGTTTGTTCGTGTGATTTCGTGGATCGTTCGTTTTGTTCAGCAAAACTAGGACGATCCACGAAGTCACACGAACCAACACGAACGAAACTACTTCCAACTCGACCTGGCTCTGACTTTTGAGGCAAAGCCAAGCACATCAAAAGAACCCGCAAATCGCTAACTTATCAATTTCGAAAGAATCGCCTTCTGCACATGCAGTCGGTTTTCCGCCTCATCAATTACCACCGAGGCGGGAGAGTCGATCACACCGTCGGTAACAATCACATTGCGCCTGACAGGGAGGCAATGCATGAAGATCGCTTCATTTGTTTTAGCCATCTTCGACTCGTCCACGATCCATTTGTCACGATGCTGCGCGCGCGTGGCGACATCTTTATCCGCATCTCCATAGAACTGTTTCGCTCCCCAGCTCTTGGCGTAAACGACCTCAGCGCCTTCAAAAGCCTCCTCGATATTGTGGGTAATAATCAGACTGCCACCGGCATCTCGGGCATGCAATCTCACGGTTTCCATCAGCTCTTCGTCCAACTCGTAGCCGACTGGGTGCGCGATAACCAAATCATGGCCCATTTGAGCTGCGGCGAGCGCAAAACTATTCGGCACTGCCATCGGCAGTGGCTTGGGATGCCAGGCCCAGGAAAGTAGTACTCTCTTTCGTCCGGCTCCCAGGCGTTCGCGAATCGTCATCATGTCTGCCAGCGACTGGCAGGGGTGGTGCATCGCCGACTCAAGGTTGATGATGGGCACGTCGGAGTACTTCGCGAACGCATTCAGCACCGGATCGGTTCGCTCGTCCCCCCAGTCTTTCATCGCCGCGAATGTGCGGACTCCGATGGCTCCGCAGTAGCGAGCGAGCACTCGCACAAACTCAGCCACGTGTTCTGTCTTATCACTATCCATGACTGCGCCCTGGCGGTGTTCGAGTGTCCAGCTAGTGCCTCCTGGTTCCAGCACCACCGCATTTCCGCCCAGCTCGTGAACACCGATTTGCATTGACGCCCTGGTGCGCAAGCTTGGATTGAAGAACACCAGCGCTACCGAACGCCCTGAGAGTGGCCTTGATAGATCACTGCCGGCTTTGAATCGAAGTCCAGCATCGAGCAGTCCATCGAGCTCGGCGCGGGAAAAATCTGCTGTAGTCAAGAAGCTCATTAACTCACCAGGATTATGCTTTGGCAGCCGTGTTACGAGAGATAAGTGACTTTGCCAACCCAAACGAACTGATCAGGAACCAGAAACCCTCCATCAGGAATGCCGAAAGATTGAATTGAAAGAGCAGGGAAATCATTACCAACATCGCCCCGATGGCGTTCAGCAATGAATAGCTGGGCGCGGAACTCGGAAGCTTGTTGAGTTGCAGGAGTAGGTAGGCAATTACGATCAGTACAACGCCCACAAACCCCGCTAGATCAAACCAACTTAAACTCAAAGCGCGCCCTCCTCTTTCTCAGTGCTCTCCGTGCCTCCGTGGTGAGTTGTCCCATTCGATTGGTTCACCCCGGAGGCGCAGCGGGACTCTGGCCGCAACCAAAACGGAAACCCGATCCACGAAATAACACGAAATAACACTAACGCATTTCGTGTTGGTTCGTGTGGTTTCGTGGATCGGGTTTTCATTTTCAAACGTTGTTAAAAAAACAAGAAACAGCGGACTTGTTTCACTGAGAGCACTGAGAAAAGAACCCGTCTGACTGTTTATGTTGAACCCTGACGAGTGAGTAACGTACGAAGCTGTTCTACGAACAAATCAATTTCTGCGGACTTAAGACATAACGGCGGCAAAAGTCTAAGTACGTTTGGATCGCTCGAAGTACCTGTGATTATTTTTCGATCCAGTAAGCCTTGATGGATCGGCGCGACCTTCTCTTCAAACTCCAGTCCGAGCAGAAATCCCAGTCCGCGAACTTGACGCACCTGCGGAATATCAGCAAGTCGGCTTCTTAGATAGGCTTCAACACTTCTGACATTTTCGAGTAAGTTATCGATATCGATGGCTTCGAGCGTTCCAGTCACAGCGGCCATCGCCACCATGCCGCCTCCAAAAGTTGTGCCCAGATCATTTTCCTTGATGGCTCCCGCAATACTTTCAGAAACTAAACAGGCGCCCACTGGAATACCGCTACCCAACGCCTTGGCTAAAGTAATCACATCCGGAACCACCTTGTTACTGGCCTCGCTGCCGGCGAAAAACCACTCACCGGTGCGACCAACACCGGTTTGCACCTCGTCATAGATCAAAACTATTGCTCGTTCGTCGCAAAGCTCCCTAAGCGCTTGAAAGAACTGAGGTTCAGCCGTGCGCACCCCGGCCATCGATTGAATCGGCTCGAGCATGATGGCCGCTACGTTTTCGTCAGCGAGTGTGTGCACTGATTCAATGTCACCAAACTGAGCTTCGAGATGACCGGGCACGTTTGGTTTACCCAACTCGCGATACTTTCCCAGGAACGTGGCGCTAATCGCGTCGGCCGTGCGCCCGTGAAAACCACCCGAGAACGTGATGACGTTCTCGCGACCGGTTGACATCCGCGCCATGCGCATCGCGTTTTCGTTGGCCTCTGTTCCGGAGTTGCAAAAGAAGACTTTGGTGAGCGGTTCGGGCGCTATCTGAACCAGCATGTCGGCGGCGCGAGCTCGCGGTTCCGAATAAACGAGATTGGAATAGAAGAGCAGCTTTTCTGCCTGCGCTTGAATTGCAAACACGACGTGCGGATGCGAATGTCCCGTTCCGGCTACTGCATGCCCGCCGTAAAGATCCAGATACCGCACGCCGTCAGCATCGAAAAGCCATACTCCCCGACCCCGCTCCGCGACAATCGGCATCTTTTTGTAGGTCGCGAGCTGAAACTGATCTTCAACCGCGCCGACCCTTTCAAGTTGTGTTGCTGGTACTTTCATCTCAAACCCGATCGATTGAACTCCTGTCCACGTGAAACAAGCTGGGCCTTGAACTTCACCCGGCCCTCGCTCCATCCAGGATTCTCCCCTCTGGAATTGCCAACACCGGCTTCAATCCATCCGCGTAACCAATATCGAACAACATTCCCTCCGAGAGCTGACCCATCATCTTTCTTGATTTCAAATTCACGACAAACAACGCCTGTTGACCCTCGAGTGATTTCGGATCGTCTCGTTCCTGTTTCATCCCAGCCAGAATCGTTCGCTGGTGATCACCAAAACTAACCGTCAACTTCAACAACTTGTCCGAACCTGGAATATCCTCGACCGTCAAGATCGTACCTACGCGGACATCGATCTTCTCCAGATCATCCGAATCAATCGCTGGCTTGATTGCCGCGGGACGAAAATCGGCTGGTTGCTTCATGGATTGGTTCCGATGAGCACCAGACCCGTTTCTTCTTTCAAGCCGAACATCAGGTTCATATTCTGCACTGCCTGTCCCGAGGCTCCTTTGACGAGATTGTCGAGTGCGGAAAAGACAACCAGCTGACGGCCGCGCGTAGCGAAGCCCAGGTCGCAAAAATTTGTGGTCTTCACCCAGTTGATGTCTGGCGAGCCCTTAACGAGTCGAACAAAAAAGGAGTCGCGATAAAAGTCCGTGTAAAGCGAACGCACTTCGTCGTCATTTACCTCGTGTTTCGTTTCGACGTAAATTGACGCGAAGATGCCCCGCGCCACTGGTAGCGAATGTGTCATAAACACCAGTTCGTTAGTCCAATCGCCGACCGCTCTCAGTTCCTGTTCAATTTCCGGCACGTGCTGATGCGTGAACGGCTTGTAAGCGTAAAAAGAGTTCATCCGCTGCGGGTGATGCGTGTTGGCGGCGGCCTTTGCCCCTGATCCGGACGAGCCCGTCTTCGCATCAACGATCACTCGACAGCTAATCAACTTGTTGGCTACGAGCGGAGCCAGACCGAGTATTGTGGCCGTCGCGAAACAACCTGGGTTGCTGATCAGACGAGCGTTCTTAATTGCTTCCCGGTTCGTTTCGGTCAACCCATACACAAACTCTTTCTGGGCTTCGGGAGCTGTATGCTCGCGGCCGTAGTGTTCTTCGAATTCAGTCTGGTCGTTAAGACGAAAGTCGCCGGAGAGATCAATTACCTTTACCCCGGCCGGTAGACGAGGCGCCAGATCCATTGCTTGTCCGTGTGGCAGAGCAAAGAAGGCGCAATCAAGATCCTGCAACTGCTCGATATTTTCCGGTGATGTGGTGAAGCTCAGATCCGTGAGTCCCATGAGGTTGCGGTGAACATCGCCGACGGCTTTGCCGGCATGCTCGTTGGCGGTGACAAAGACAATCTCGGCAGTTGGATGCTGCAGCAGAATGCGCAGCAGTTCCGAGCCACCGTAGCCCGACCCGCCAAATATTCCGATGCGTATTCTGCTGGTTGCCATCATGAAGTCTCTCTGTCTTACTCAGTGTTCTCCGTGCCTCAGTGGAACTCAGAGACCTAATAACCACGCAGGTACAGAGAACACTGATACAACGGTGGTAGCTGTGCTATCTTCAAGCCGCTTTTGTTCAACAAACTCACAGGGTCAACTGAAATGCGCTATCGTTATGCTCCCTTTCTCGTGATCGGTATCGCCTTTATCGCCATCGGTGCAAGCGGCCAGCGCCCCTCCTTTATGTAGGCATTTGCCTTTTTGTTGTTAGCCGCGCTCCTGTTTCCGCGGCGCCGCCGCTGATTTACTAAGCTGCTACTCCCGCAGTCACGCCTTCTAACTTCGATTTGATCAACTCGAAAAGCAGCGCACCGTTGCGCTTTGCGTTCGCTGCTCGAACCCCGAATTCCTTTTCAATGTAATCCTCGCCCATACGCGAATCGGTTACCGAACCAGACATGACATCGATGTCGATGCCTCGTTGGCGCAGCAGTTCTATTCCACCCCAGGCGCCCACATAGTCAGACGCGCAGAAGACGAGCGCAGCTGTTGCTTCGCGCAATTCGAGATCATCGAACACGGAATTTACGGAGTATCCTCCGAGGATTCCGTCACCCAGTTCGATCACGATCAAGTCCGGTGTGCTTTCGTTAAGTTGCGCAATAATCGCTTTGGCAATCGGCGCCAGATCACCAGCATCGACGGTCGAAGCCAACCCGCAATCAAGAAAGCTGGCAGTGGCTACAGCGCCATGATCCGCCATGTTCAGCGTGTCGCGAAGACAGGCGATTCCCGAAAGCTTGCCGGCCGCCACACGCAGACCAGCGCGCGCTGCTTGTTTGATCAGTTCGGTGGCCGCGTAAGTCTTGCCGGAATTCATGCTGGTTCCGGCGATCATCACAATCGGCGCCGTTTCACCGAGAGTTGCTCGCGGTAGGAGCCCGGCATCGGCGATGTTCAGGGTGCTACCTTGTTCGTCGCAAACCAGACCGAGCACTTCGACCTTGATGGCGTCGCCGAGACTCGAATGATGTCCGGTGCACAACCCGATCACTCCGCCCAGATTCAGAAGGTGCAGATGGTCGCCGGCGTTTATTGTCTCAGGGACCTCTCCGACAAAACCTTTGAGTGCCTGTCTGCGCCCCAGCACACCGATCAGCACATCACCTGGATTAACCTTCGCCAGTCGTCCAGTCGGCAGTTCCAGCATGTTGTAAGTAGCGCTGTCAGTCAGTGTGCGCACGACGACCACGTCGCCCGCACGAGGCGTGGCCGTTGAATCAGTGATGGCCACGGTCTTCGTGAGATCAAGTGGCGAAGTGGCCGAGCCAATCTTGTCGGCTTCCACTACCCGGACGATTGCGTAATGTGTGTCGTTGAGTTGTTTCATGACTGGTTACCCCTATTCCGCTGCCTTAGTCGCAGTGCGTTCAGCTTGATAAACCCTTCGGCATCTCGCTGGTTGTAAACCGTATCCGCTTCAAACGTGGCTAACTTCTCGCTGTAGAGTGAATGGGGAGACCGTCTACCGACCACGATGACATTGCCACGATAGAGCTTCAAACGGACGTCTCCAATGACAAACTGCTGGGTTTCGTCGACAGTCTTCCGCAGTAACTCAAACTCCGGCGCAAACCAAAAGCCGTAATAGACAGACTCTGAAAATCTCACGCCGAGGGAATCGCGCAGGTGCATCACCTCGCGATCAATCGTGATCGATTCCAGGGCGCGGTGTGCAGTAAGCAGAATCGTCACCCCGGGTGTTTCATAGACACCACGCGACTTCATTCCCACAAAACGATTCTCCACGAGGTCGACTCGGCCGATACCATGCTCGCCGCCCAGACTGTTAAGAGTCTCTAGCAGTTGCACTGCCGATTTCTTCTCTCCGTTAATAGCTACGGGCTCGCCTTTCTCAAATGAGATCTCGATGTACTCAGCCTGTGCCTTCGCATCTTCAGGCGACTTTGTAAGCTGAAAGATGTTCTCAGGAGGCTCCGCCCACGGGTCTTCCAGTATTCCGCCCTCATACGAGACGTGCATCAGATTGCGGTCTGTTGAATAAGGCTTTTCATGCGTGGCGGTAACCGGAATGTCGTGTTCCTTCGCATATGCGATCAGATCGCTGCGACCTTTAAACTCCCACTCGCGCCACGGAGCAATTACCTTGATGTCCGGCTGGAGAGCGTAGTACGTCAGTTCAAAGCGTACCTGGTCGTTGCCCTTGCCGGTTGCGCCATGAGCTACGGCGTCAGCGCCCTCCTGGCGAGCGATTTCGATCTGTCGTTTGGCGATTACAGGCCGCGCGAGGGAAGTTCCCATCAGATAGACGCCTTCATATACCGCGTTGGCTTTGACAGCCGTCCATACATACTCGCGCGTGAATTCATCGCGCAGGTCCTCCACATAGAGTTTGGATGCGCCGGTAGCGAGGGCTTTCGCCTCGAGCCCTTCCATCTCCTCGCCCTGGCCTACATCAGCGCAATAGCAAATGACCTCGCAGCCATACTCTTCCTTCAACCACTTCAACATCACTGAAGTGTCGAGGCCGCCGGAATACGCCAAAACGATCTTGTTGATCTTAGTGGTCATTTATCTCGGTTCCGACAACAATGTCCGACACACTTTAGTTTGTCGTTGAGTCACGCCGCGTTCTACTCAAATTGAACTCATCGAATGTCACGACAAACTAAAAGTGTGTCGGACACTTCTAGCCAAACAGCTCCCAAACTTTCCTCATTGCAACTCGCTGTGCCTTAGCGTCATTCACGGCAATGAATATCGTGTCTTCGCCCGCCAGTGTGCCGACAATCTCGGGTATGGCTGCGGCATCAATCTGAACTGCGACAGCTGATGCGAGTCCTGGTTCGGTGCGCGCGACAATCAAAATGTCTCCCGCCATTTCGAGGCCCACCAGCCCACGTGCAGCAGCGCCATTCGTCCGGGCCACGGTGTAGTGGCCGTGATGCTTAACCACGCCCAGCTCTTCCAAGTCGCGCGAAACGCTCGACTGCGTCGCAGCCACTCCCGCCTTTTCCAGAAGGTCCCTGAGCTCGTCCTGCGTGCCAATCGGTTTGGCCCGAATCAAACTCAAAATCCTTTTTTGCCGGTTTGCTTTTCCCATGTTCATCTATGCACCCAACTTGCATAAACAGTGCATAGATGCATAAACTACCACGCAGGATGCTCGCGGGTCAAACAAATGGTCGGTGATAGACTGGGCGGCCTCGAGGGAGATTTCGGATGAGTGATGCGAAAAACTTGTGGGGAGGGCGATTCACTGGTCAGGCGGATCCTGGCTTTGTCGAATTCAATCGCTCCTTTGGTTTTGATCGTCGCCTATTTTCAGCCGACGTTCGCGCCAGCATTGCCTATTGCAATGCCCTGGTCGGCGCCGGTGTGGTAACCGCCGATGAAGCGAAGACTATTTGTGGCGGGCTGCACACGATACTCAATCGAGGTCTGGCGGATAATGACTATTTCGATGAGCTTCAGTCGGAAGATGTTCATTCATTCGTTGAAGCTCGGCTGGTGGAGTTGATTGGAGATGCCGGTTTGAAGCTGCACACGGGCCGAAGCCGAAATGATCAAGTGGCAACGGATCTTCGGCTATGGTTGCGCCAGGCGATTGACGACCTCGGCGATGAACTAAAGTCTACTCAGGAGTCTTTGATCGCCTTGGCCGAAGCAAACCAGGAAACCGTGCTTCCCGGGTACACACACTTGCAACGTGCGCAGCCGATTCTGTTTGCTCACTGGTGCCTGGCTTACTTTGAAATGCTTGTGCGGGACCGCGGGCGACTGGCGGATGCTCGTCAGCGTGTGAACGTCCTGCCATTGGGGTCAGCAGCCCTTGCCGGCACCTCTTACCCGATCGATCGCGAGTCGTTGGCTCGTGAGTTGGATTTCGACAGTGTGTCTGCGAACAGCATCGATGCAGTGAGCGACCGCGACTTCTGTGTGGAGTTTGTCAGCGCCTGCTCGCTCATCATGATTCACTTGTCACGTCTGGCGGAAGACGTCATTCTTTACTCAACTACGGAATTCGGCTTCTTTGAACTGAGCGAAGCGGTCGCCACCGGCTCGAGCCTCATGCCTCAAAAGAAGAATCCCGATTCAATGGAACTGGTTCGTGGCAAAGCTGGCCGCGTTTTTGGTGACCTTACGGCGTTGCTCACCACACTTAAAGGCCTGTCGCTCGCATACAACAAAGACATGCAGGAAGACAAAGAAGCGGTTTTCGATAGCTTTGACACAGTGCGATCGTCGCTTCAGGTTAGCGCGACGGTTCTTCGAAACATTAGGCTCAGCCAAGAGCGGATGCGCGACGCTGCCTCAAAGGGTTATCTGAACGCCACCGAGCTGGCCGATTACCTGGTGCGGAAAGGAATGCCGTTTCGAGAGGCGCATGAGACCGTGGGTCGGATTGTTGTTCACGCAATCGGGCGGGGACTTGAATTGGACGACCTGACCCTTGAAGAGATGCGTGCGCATTCTGCTTTGATTGACGGCCAGGTGTTCGCGGTGCTTTCGCTTGAGAAGACTCTCTCGTCAAAATCTCGCTCTGGCGGCACTTCTCTCGAACGAACTTCAGAGGCTTTGGCGGCAGCGCGCGTGCGGCTGAACTCCTAAGACATAATCAGGCGCGATCCACGCGCGGCACACGAAACCACACGAAATAGGTGGCGTGGTTCGTGTTGATTAGTGTGATGCGCGTGGATCGTATCTCTATTATCGAACCTGCACTGCGGATTGAAAGTGACCCAAGTATCCTTGCAACAGTCTTGACTTTTAACCATCCTGTATTAGAGTTTGCCTTCGTATCAATCCCAACGGTCCGGTTCTTCCTAAAAATCTGAATACTACTGCGAGGTATCGAGATGACAACCTCTCGACGCGATTTTATCAAGACGGCTGGCCTGGCCGCCGGAGTGGTCGCACTGCCGGCGGCGCTTCCGGCGTGGATCGGAGAAGTTGACGCAGCTGAAACAGCTGTCGCGGCGGCTGTAGACAAGAACGCGCTGGCTGACGTTGCGCTGGGCACGGCCCGTAGCCTGGGCGCTACTTATGCCGACATAAGGATCAACCGGTATCGCAACGAGCAGATCTCGACGCGTGAGAAACAAGTGCAGAACGTTTCGCGCGGTCAGAACTTTGGCTTTGGAGTGCGCGTGCTCTTCAAGGGTACCTGGGGTTTCGCCTCGAGCCGAAACGTCACGCCGGCTGAAGTAAGACGCATTGCACGCCAGGCCGTCGAAATCGCGCGCGCGAATTCGGTCTATCAGCGGAAACGAACCACACTGGTGCCGGCGCCGAAAGTCGTCGCCAACTGGAAGAGCGCCTTTGAGAAGGATCCTTTCCAGGTGTCAATTGACGACAAGATTCAGTTTCTTCTGAAGCTAAACGAACGGGCGCTGAAGACGTCGGGAGTGGGATTTGTGAATTCCTCCATGGGATTTGTTAATGAGCAGAAGTTCTATGCCTCGACAGATGGCTCTCGAATTGAGCAGTACATTATTCGCGCCAATCCAAACTTCAACGTCACGGCGGTTAATCGTTCGTCGGGAGACTTTCAGTCTCGAAGCTCATTCGCCGGGCCACAGGGAATGGGCTACGAGTACATGGAAAAGTATCCATGGCTCCAGGAAGCCGAACGGGCCGGCGAGGATGCAGTCACAAAGCTAAAAGCGAAGTCGGTGGAAGCCGGAAAATATGATCTCGTTCTTCATCCGACCCATCTGTGGCTGACGATCCACGAGTCAGTAGGACATCCCACGGAACTCGATCGATCGCTTTGGTGGGAAGCTGACTACGCGGGCACGAGCTTCCTCACTCGGGACAAGATCGGAAAGCTCCAGTTTGCTTCAAAGATCGTTAACTTTGTGGCTGATAGAACTCAGCCGACGGGCCTGGCAACGGTAGGGTACGACGACGAAGGAGTTCCAGGTCAACAATGGCATCTGATCAAAGACGGGATGTTTGTCGACTGGCAGACGACCCGCGATCTGGCACTGATGGGGCCGAGCAAGAAGTCGTACGGCTGCTTACATGCAGATAGCTGGGGCAGCATTTCGTTTCCGCGCATGCCTAACGTGTCGCTTCAACCAGCACCGACTAACGCAACCATGGACGACCTGGTGGCGGGAGTTAACAAGGGGATTCTCATCTACGGCGATGGAAGTTATTCAATCGATCAGCAGCGCTACAACTTCCAGTTCGGCGGCCAGACTTTCTGGGAAATCAAGGACGGAAAGGTGGGCCAGATGCTGCGTGATGTGGCGTATCAGTCGCGCACGACGGATTTTTGGAATTCATGCGACGCGCTGGGCGGACCGACCTCTTATGAGTTGGGCGGCAGTTTCAACGACGGCAAGGGTGAACCGGGACAATCAAACGCAGTTAGTCATGGCTGCCCGGTTGCTCGTTTTCGGCAGGTAAATGTCTTGAACACCGCGGCGCGGCCTTAATATTGTCCGACACACTTTAGTTTGTCGGTGGTGCGCGGTATCGAGAGCCCACGACAAACTAAAGTGTGTCGGACAAAAATTGGAGAACATGATGTTACTCAGCGAGAGTGAAGCCAAAGCAATTGCCGATAAGCTGCTCAGCTACGTGAAGGCTGACGATGCAACCGTGGGCGTTGGTGGTGAAAACTATTCGCACCTGAGATTTGCAGCCAATAGTTTCACCAGCAGCGGGGCCCGCGAAAACACTACCGCGTCCGTCACCGTCTGGATTGACAAGAAGCGCGGCTCGTCGTCCACAAATGAAATGGACGACGACTCGCTCAGAGCAACGGTCGCTCAAGCGCAGGATCTCGCCCGCATTTCACCGGTTGATCGCGAATACCTACCAACTCTTAGCGCGCAAACCTACAAACCTGTGAGCGGCTACGCGGAAGCAACGTCAAACATCTCGCTCCAGGAGCGAGCGCGAGCTATCAACGGGGTGATTGCCAGTTGCGAAAAGGCAGGCGTGATCGGTGCCGGGTTCCATCAAGCCCGCGGCGCGGCAAACGCTTCAGCTACGAAGAACGGCAATTTCATTTACTCCCGCTCGAGTTTGGTCAGTCTGTCCACAACTGCTCGCACTCCGGACGGCGGCAGCTCCGGATATTTCCTGCGAAATCATTTTGACGTGGCCAAGCTGGATGTGAAACGGGTAGCCCGGGAAGCGATTCGCAAAGCGCTGGACGCGCGCGAGCCACGCACTCTGGAGCCCGGCGTTTATTCCGCGATTCTCGAACCGCAAGCCGTGGCAGACCTCTTGGGTGGTTTTGGTTTCGGTTTCGACGCGCGCAACGCTGACGAAGGTCGCAGTCCATTTTCCGCGCCGGGTGGGAAAACCAAACTAGGGCAGCAGATATTTGATGAGCGCATCAACGTCTACAGCGACCCGTGGAATCCTGAGCTACCAGGTTCGGCTGCCGCCCAGGGTGGACTTCCGGCCCAGAAGATTTATTTGGTCCGCAACGGAGTGCTTGAGAATCTGGTCTACTCACGCTTCTGGGCGAAGCAGAAAGATAAGGAACCCACGCCCGGCCCGGTAAATAACATAATGGAAAGCTCGACGTCCCCGGTGTCGGTCGCAGACATGATCAAGTCGATGGATCGGGGATTGTTGCTCGGCCGTTTCTGGTACATCCGCAGCGTGGATCCGAGAACCGCACTTCAGACTGGACTAACTCGAGACGGGATTTGGTATATCGAAAAGGGAAAGATTCAATACCCGGTGAAGAATTTCCGCTTCAATCAGAGCCTGATGGAATTGTTGGCTCCCGGAAACGTCGATATGATTGGCGCCTCAGAACGTGTAGGCAGCGCCGAAGCGCAGGGCGGCGCCTCAGCACTCCTGCCGGCGCTCAAGGTCAACAAGTTTCATTTCTCGTCACAGTCAGAAGCGGTGTGAAAAATTTCGGATTTCGGATTGCGAATTTCGAATTTCGCGTTACGAGTGCTCTAAGAGACTACGGATCTTGCCGATGCTCAAAGTAGTCTCCCTAACGAGAAATCCGCAATTCGAAATCCGAAATTCGAAATTCTCAAGGTCGAATGGTCTCCTGAAAAACATAGGTTCCATTCTCGAGCCTCAGAATGGCCGCCGGCTTTACGGCGTTTCGTTGTGAGTCCATGGTGATACTTCCAGTCACTCCCGGAAAATTCTTAGTCTCGCCCAGCGCGTCCCGCAGTTTTCTCCCCTCGGTAGAACCGGCTCGCTGAACAGCATCGACCAGAAACCGCATGGCGTCGTACCCGAGCGCGGCGTGAGCGTCAGGAGCAAGGTTCCCGTAGTGACGCTTATAGTCGTAAACGAACTTTTGGACTAAAGGGGACGGATCTTCGACCGAGTAGTGATTTGATATGTAAGAGCCGTTGATCGAATCCCCGGCGAGCGTCCAAAGCTCCGGCGCATCCCAGCCATCTCCTCCGAGCAGAGTTTGCGTGATGTTCATTTGACGCGCCTGCTTCGCGATAATGGTGATGTCGCCGTAGTAGCCAGGCAGATAGATTACGTCAGGCTCTGCCGACTTGATCTCACTCAGCTGGCCGCGGTAATCCCGGTCGCCCTGCGTGTACGACTGTTTACTTACAACCTCACCACCCAGCTTGGTGAAACTCAATTCAAAGTACTCAGTCAAACCGCGGCTGTACGGCGAATTGAAATCCAGCATGATCGCGGCCTTTTTTGCCTTGAGCGTGTTGGCAGCAAACTTCGCCATCACCGCCCCCTGAAATGCGTCAATGAAGCAAGCGCGGAAGATGTAGTCACCGATCTGCGTTACTGCCGGATTCGTCGATGACGGTGAAATCATCGGGACTTTTGCTGACTGGGCGAGGGGTCCAGCGGCCAGACTGCTTCCCGATGCACCCCCGGCAATCAGACCGACAACCTGATCCTGACCAATCAGTTTGGCGGCAATCGTTGCGGCCAACTCCGGACTGCCGTGGTCGTCTTCGATAACGATGTCTATCTGCCTGCCAATGATCCCTCCGGCCTGATTGATTTCCTCCGTCGCCATCAGCACCCCGTTCTTGGCCGACTCGCCGAAGTTGAAAGTAGGCCCCGACAGATCTCCAAAGTAGCCAATCTTGATCGGGCCCTGCGGCCGCCGGTCGCTCGGCTGCTGTTGGCGATCACACGACACCGAGACGAGCAATGCAACCATCGCAACGAGGATACAGAGCTTTCCGAATCGGGATTTTGATTTTGGACTTGAGTGTGGCTTTCGAAGTCGAGAGCTCACTCGGAGGTTACGTAATCTCGATCTATTCCCCAAGGTAGGCTTCCTTGATTCGTGGATCTGCGGCAAGTTCTTTGGAGGGTCCCTCCATCACAATCCGGCCAGTCTCCAATACATAAGCCCGGTCGGAGTGGTTAAGCGCGGCGTGCGCGTTCTGTTCGACGAGGAGAATGGTTGTTCCTTTCCCCCTAATCTCGTCGATTGCTTCAAAGATTGTGTGAACGACCAACGGAGCCAAACCAAGGGATGGCTCGTCTAGAAGGAGCAGGCGCGGATTTGACATGAGTGCCCGGCCGATCGCGAGCATCTGCTGTTCGCCACCGGATAGTGTCCCGGCCTTTTGCGCTTCGCGTTCTTTCAAACGGGGAAACATCTTGAACGCACGATCCATGTCGGCTGTGATCTTTTTCTTGTCCTTGTTCAGGTAGGCGCCCATTTGAAGATTTTCGCGCACTGAGAGATTCGCGAAGACGCCGCGACCTTCCGGAGACATAGAGATGCCACGAGCCACCAGTTTGTGAGTTGCCTTGCCGCTAATGTCATTGCCTTCGTAGACTACTCGACCCAGGCGAGGTTCCAGCAGTCCTGTGATGGTCCTAAGCGTAGTAGTCTTGCCGGCGCCGTTGGCCCCGATCAGGGTTACCACCTCACCCTGCTCAACGTGCATCGAGATGCCGCTGAGGGCTTCGATGGCGCCGTAGTTAACTGAGACGTTTTCTAAGATAAGCATGACGGTTATTGCCGATTGACGATTGCCGATTGCCGATTGGCGTTTTGCGCGGTATTGAGATCGGAATTGACGCAAAGATTAATTCGGCTACCGCCACTCGCCACTCGCTATTCGCCAATTGGCAATTGGCAATCGGCAATGTGATCAGTCTCCTAAATACGCTTCAATGACCTTCGGATCGTTCTTAATCATTTCCGGCAGACCACAAGCGATTGTCTTCCCGTAGTCGAGCACTTGAATTCTGTCGCAAACACCCATTACAACTTTCATGTTGTGTTCCACCAGCAGGATCGTTAGACCAAAACGGTCTCGAATCTGCTTAATCAGTTTCATTAGATCTTCCTGCTCAGAAGGGTTCATTCCCGCGGCAGGCTCATCGAGCAACAGAAGTTGGGGCCGAGTGGCCAGGGCGCGCACAATTTCCAGGCGCCGCTGTTTGCCGTAGGGCAAACTTGTACCGCCTTCGTTCCTCAATCGCGCCAGATCGAAGATCTCGAGCAGCTCGATGGCAAACTCTTCGTGCTCGCGTTCATCGCGAGTGAAACGCGGCAGACGCAGCACCGCATCAAGCAAAGTTTGGTTAGCATGACGGTGGCAAGCCGTCATCACATTCTCCAGCACCGACATGCTCGGAAAGAGACGAATATTTTGAAACGTCCGAGAAACGCCACGACGTGAGATTTCATATGACCTAAGGCCATCAATGCGGTGGTCCTGGAAGTAAATCTCACCTGAAGTTGGTTTATAGACGCCGGTAAGTAGATTGAAGACCGTGGTTTTGCCGGCTCCGTTGGGTCCGATCAGTCCATAAATCTCGCCCTGCCGTACGCTCATGTCGAGTTCATTGACTGCGACCAGACCGCCAAACTTGATAGTGCCCTTGACCGTGCGCAGCGGATAATCGCCATTAGCGGACTTTTCCTTCCGCAGAGAACGCCTCGCTTCGGTAATCACCGACTCTTCCTTCGTGGCCTTAACAGCGTCTTGTTCCGGATGGCTGCTCACTTGTTATCGGCCTCCTTCTCACGATCTACGGCGGTCGAGCCGGTTTGCTGAGCGATTGGCACACCTTTCGAGCCGCCCACTGCAGCGTCACCTTCGGGCCGCCGCTGCGAACGCTTTAGCCACGACAGACCAATCTCGCGCGTGCCCAGAATGCCCTGGGGTCTCGTCAGCATGATTATGATTAGCAAAGCCGAGTAAACCACCAAACGATACTTGGAAAAGTCTCCCGGCAAACGGCGTAGTAACTCCGGCAGAATCGTAATCACGATCGCGCCGAAAACTGACCCGGTCAGCGATCCCATGCCGCCTAACACAATCATGATAATGATTTCAAACGAGCGGATGAACTGAAAGTCGTTGGTGCTGAGAAACTGGGTGTAGTGGCCGAAGAGGACCCCGGCCATACCGGCGAGCGCGGAACTGATCACGAAAGATAGAACCTTGTAACGGGTCGTGTTAATACCCATCGCTTCGGCCGCGAGTTCGTCTTCGCGGATCGAAATCAATGCTCGCCCCACGTCGGAATGGACGATGTTGTAAACAATGATGATGGTGATGATGGCAAACGCCCCGACCCAAAGAAAGTTCGTGTACCCCGGAACGGTGAAACCAGTCGCTCCTCCGACTGAATCGATATTCAGAATGACAATGCGAATGATTTCGGCAAAGCCAAGTGTCACGATGGCGAGGTAATCGCCTCGCAGGCGCAGGGAAGGGATGCCCACGAGCAAGCCGGCGGCTGCGGCGACCGCCGCGCCTACCAGAATCGCCAGCAGAAAAATTAATGCATGGGCCACCGTGGCGCCAATGATTGTTGCCAAAGAGCGTTCCCAGCCTTGAGCGTAGTAGACAGTAAGGTAAGCCGACGTGTATGCGCCGACTGCCATGAATCCGGCGTGTCCAATAGAGAATTGACCGGTAAATCCAGTGATCAGGTTGAGCGAGACGGCGAGAATGACATTGATGCCCGCCAGCATAATGACGCGGGCATAGTAGGGTGGTACACCAAAGCCGAAGATACCCTCCTCGCTCATGTATTGATTCATGGCGATGAGCACGAGGACGATCAGGAACGCGGCGATGAGTCGTTTGCCCAGAGTTGGCATAGGGTCATTTTCAATTGCCGATTGCCGATTGCCAATTGCCGATTAGACTTGGAACGCCAGCATTAAGATCAGAACCGAGGAGCGGTAGCGACCGGGTCGTGTCGTTGGCGGTCAAGTCGAACTTAAAAAAGAAACGCACTATTTAATGTGTTGATGCTATTTCTCAACCGGGCGAACTTTCCAATCGGCAATCGGCAATTGGCAATCGGAAATGCTTAGACTTTTTCCTGAACTGTCGAACCCAGCAAGCCCGTCGGCCGGAATAGCAATACCAGGATCAGAATCGCGAAAGCTACCGCGTCGCGGAAAGTCGTCGGCACCCCGATGTTTTGTCCGTATCCGACCACAAAGGTCTCAGCGATGCCGATGAGTAATCCGCCCAACACGGCGCCGGGAACGTTTCCGATTCCTCCGAGCACCGCCGCGACGAAGGCTTTAAGACCGGTGATGATGCCCATCAGAGGATCAATTTGAGGGTTGTACTGCGCCGTGAGAACGCCGCCAGCCGCAGCCAATGCCGAACCCAGCGCGAACGTTACCGAGATGATGACGTCCGTGTTGATCCCCATCAACTTCGCCGAGTTGAGATTGAACGACACGGCGCGCATCGCTGTTCCGACCTTGGTTTTGAAGATGATCCACTGCAGCAGCATCATCAAGGCCACCGAGACGACAAAGATCAAAATCTGCGACTTGGAAATCGCCGCGTTTCCAAACAGCGTGTAACTTTGCTCTCGGAGAAGTTGCGGGAAAGCGCGCGGAGCGGCGCCGATATAGGCGACGAACAGATTCTCAATCAACAACGAAACGCCAATAGCCGTAATCAGCGTAGTCATCCGCGCATACTTTCGAATAGGACGATAGGCGAACCGTTCGATAGCCATGCCCACGAGCGCGCAGATGGCCATCGAGCCGATGAGTACGACGGTAAGACCGACCAAAGAAGGTCCGGCGGCGAAACCAAGTTGATACGCGAGGAAGTAGCCGGCAAAGGCGCCGACCATGTAAATATCGCCGTGGGCGAAGTTAATTAACCGCAGTATCCCGTAGACCATCGTGTAGCCAAGCGCAATCAGTGCGTAGATTGCGCCGACTGTCAGGCCGTTAATGAGCTGCTGAACAAATGTGTCCATTAGTGGAGTTGTCTTGTGTTTGTCGGGAGTTGGCTAGTGTGCCCCACCGCTCGAAGAGGGGTTGACGTTTGCCGCGGTATTTCAAGCGGGAGCGTCGGGCTTAATCGTCTCCTGATAGACGTACTTGCCATCCTGAAGTTTGAGAACGACTGCAGGTTTCACCGCATTACGCTCGGCATCGATGGTAATCACGCCCGTTACGCCCACCAGGTCTTTGGTCGCGGCAATCGCGTCACGCAGCTTGGGCCCTTCAGCCGTGCCGGCGCGCTTAAGTGCATCAGCCAAAACTTTCATGGCATCGTAACCGAGCGCCGCCAAGGCGTCAGGCACGATGTTGTAACGCGCTTTGAAATCAGCAACGAACTTTTGAATCGCCGGGGATGGATCTTCAACGGAGTAGTGATTGGACATGTAGGAACCGTTGAGCGAATCACCACCGAGTTCCCAGAGCTGTGGTGCGTCCCAACCGTCGCCTCCCAGCAACGGTTGCTGGATACCAAGCTGCTTGGCCTGCTTGGCGATTACTCCGACCTCGCCGTAGTAACCAGGCACGTAAATCACGTCCGGATTAAGCGAACGAATCGAAGTCAGTTGGCCTTTGTAATCGCGATCGCCTTGTGTGTACGACTGCTTGCTAACTACCTGACCACCAAGTTTCGTAAAGCTCTTCTCAAAGAACTCGGTCAGTCCACGGCTGTAAGGCGAATTGAAGTCGAGCATAATCGCCGCCGTTTTTGCCTTGAGGGTGTTAGCCGCAAACTTCGCCATCACTTCACCCTGAAACGGATCAATGAAGCACACACGGAAGATGTAGTCGCCGACCTGCGTGACCGCTGGATTTGTCGACGATGGCGAAATCATTGGTACACGAGCAGCCTGAGCTTTGGGAGCGGCAGCCAGACTGTTTCCCGAAGCCACTTCGCCGAGCAGCGCAATAACTCGATCTTGATCGATAAGCTTGGTAACAACGGTGGCAGCCTTCTCCGGCCGACCTTCATCGTCCTCCGAGAGAATCGTGACCTGCCGGCCGTTGATGCCGCCGGCTTTGTTTATCTCGTCAGCGGCCATCATCACACCGTTCTTGGTCGAGACGCCGAAGTTGGAAGTGCGTCCGGTTAGATCTCCATAGTAGCCGACAATTATTGGGCCACTGTCACCACCTGAGCCGGGACCTCCCCTACGTTCGCAGGCAAACGAAAACAGGAAAGTGGCAATCAACAAAAGCGAGATTAATGTTCGTTTCATATGGTCCTCACGTGCAGTGATTTCTGCTGCTGTTATGAACTTCGAAAACGATGCGCAAACTCTGAATTCATTAGCCAGCACCCGAATGGGTCGGCGTCGTTTCGGCTTGGGGAATGAATATCGAGGCTGAATAATAGCCGCGACCCTTGATTTTAAGCAAACTTTCGGGATTGAGAGAGATACCCAATGACTCGCAAGCGCGGGAATTATAGCGATTTCGCGATGAGTGTCGAGATTTGCGGTGGTAAGGTGAGGCTCTAAATCTATTCTCTGCGCGTTCTTTGCGCCCTCGGCGTCTCAGCGGTGAAGGCTTTCTTTGACTATTTCACCGCAGAGACGCAGAGAGACACAGAGGTTGCGCAGAGGAGAGTCAATGTCTAAGTTGATCTTCTAATTCGCTGCGGCCGTGATCGGTTCTGTCACTCTATTGCATGATTCATCGATGGACTATAGAGTTTTCTGAAAAAAGGGAGAACAAACCATGGGCAAATCAGAGGGAAGCTCTGCCGAGATTCCGCGGCGTTTACTCGGTCGGACAGGTGTAGAAGTTTCCGCTATCGCACTCGGTGGCTACCATCTCGGATTAGCCAAAACGAAACGCGAGGGAGTCAGGATAGTCCAGGAAGCTTTCGATGAGGGCATTACTTTCATGGACAATGCCTGGGAATATCACGATGGCCTCAGCGAAGAAATTATGGGCCAGGGACTTAAAGGCCGGCGTCATGACGCATTTCTCATGACCAAAGTCTGCACGCACGGACGCGATCGGAAGCTAGCGATGCGGCAATTGAACGAATCGCTCAAACGACTGAAGACTGATTACCTCGATCTATGGCAAATTCACGAGGTCGTTTATGACAACGATCCGGAAATGCATTTTGCAAAAGGTGGAGTCGTGGAGGCGTTGGAAGAAGCGAAACAGCGGGGCAAGGTGCGCTTCGTAGGTTTCACCGGTCATAAAGATCCCGCAATTCATCTCGAGATGTTGAGTTACGATTATCCGTTTGACACTTGTCAGCTGCCTTTGAACGTTCTCGACGGTACGTTTCGAAGTTTTGAGCAGCAAGTCCTGCCGGAACTAAACCGACGCGGGATCGCACCGCTTGGTATGAAGAGCATGTGCGGAGAGGGCCAGCCGGTCAAGAAACGAATCGTGACGCCTGCTGAAGCGCTTACCTACGCAATGAGTCTTCCTGTGGCGTCTACAATCAGCGGGATCGACTCCTTAAAAGTTCTCCGTCAGAATCTGCGTATCGTACGCAACTTCAAGCAGCTTAGCCCAGAGGAAATGATGGCCCTTCGATCGCGTTGCGCACAATGGGCCGCGGATGGTCGGCTTGAGCTCTACAAGACCTCAAAAGCATTTGATGGGCCTCCAGGACGCAAGCAGCATGGATTTCCGCCGCTGGAAAACCTTGCTGCATAGTTGGCGCCGAGTCCAGGCGAGCCCTATAGGACTTATATGACCTATCGGACCTATATCTAATCCCATGAAAGAAACACTAAAGACCTCTGAAGGCCACGCACCCGACACGGGCGACATGAGCGCCCCGGACTTTCGTCGCTTTGGTCACGAACTGGTCGACTGGATTAGCGACTACTTCGAACGAATTGAAGAGTTGCCCGTACTGGCTCAGATCGAACCCGGGAGTTTGAAGTCGCAACTTCCGACTGGCCCACCCGCACGCGGCGAGGCGATGGAAAACATTATCGCCGATGTCGATCGTCTGATCGTGCCGGCGTTGACTCACTGGAGCCATCCGGCGTTCTATGCGTATTTCGCTACTTCGACCTCGGCTCCCGGAATCTTTGGTGAATTGCTGAGCGCCGCCTTTGACAACAAGGCGATGCTCTGGCGAACGTCGCCGGCATCAACAGAACTCGAAGAGGTCACGCTCGACTGGCTCAGACAAATGATGGGATTGGATCCCGGCTACACCGGGATGATCTATGACACTGCCTCCGTTTCCAGCATGCACGCGATGGCTGCCGCCCGCGAGGGAATTGAACTGCGCATACGGGAAGAAGGAATGAGCGGGCGCAAGGACCTTCCCCTGATGCGAGTTTACGTTTCAGACCAGGCGCACTCGTCAATTGAGAAGGGAGTTATCACGCTCGGTTTGGGCCAGCGAGGACTGCGAAAGATTCCCACTAACGCCGACTTTGAAATGGATGCTGACGCGCTGGCCCAGGCGATTGATGAAGACAAGCGAAATGGGTTTGTGCCTTTCTGCGTTGTGGCCACGGTGGGAACCACCTCGACATCGAGCATTGATCCCGTGCCGGCAATCGTGCCTATCTGCGAAAAGCACGCGCTTTGGCTACACGTTGATGCGGCTTATGCCGGGTCGGCCGCGGTCGTCCCCGAGCTGCGGCACCTTTTGGATGGCTGCCAAAGGGCAGATTCAGTGGCCGTCAATCCGCACAAGTGGTTGTTCACGCCGTTTGATCTGTCTGTGCTCTATTGCCGGCACATGGATCTGCTTCGGCGAGCGTTCTCGCTGGTACCGGAATATCTGCGAACGCCGGAGCAGGAGCAGGTGCGTAGCGGGTCAGACTATGGGATTCAGCTCGGGCGCCGTTTCAGGGCGCTGAAGCTGTGGATGATCATTCGATATTTCGGTCATGAAGGTTTGGCGGCGCGCATTCGCGAGCATTGCCGGCTGGCGAAATTGTTTGAGTCGTGGGTGCTTGAGTCGACGGACTGGGAAATACTCGCGCCGGTTCCGCTATCGTTGGTGTGTTTTCGTGCGTGTCCTCCCGTCGACGGAGAAACTGACGAGGTACGGGCGAAGCGATTGGACGTCTTGAACGAAGCGATCATGCATGGTGTGAATGCCACCGGCAAAGCGCTGCTGTCGCATACGAAGTTGAACGACAAATTGACGCTGCGGCTTTCTATCGGGAATATCCGGACAACGGAGCGGCATATTCGGCAGGCGTGGGAGTTGTTAAATAAGCAGCTAGAGAGACTAAGATGAACGATGCTACGGTTGATGCTAGTGTTTGATTGACCGCGATCAAAAACACCTCCTTCCTCACTAAGGAGATCCTCACATGACGGAAAATGAAATAGCGAGAATCATCGTTGACGCTGCTTTGAAGGTTCACAGAAAGCTGGGCCCTGGATTACTCGAATCAGTCTACGAGGTCATACTCGCGTTCGAGCTCGAGCGAAGGGGATTACGAATAGTCAAACAGTTGGCCTTGCCTGTAGTTTATGAAGGGGTGCGGCTAGAGTTGGGGTTTAGAGCCGATTTGATCGTCGACGATAAAGTAATCATCGAAATCAAATCTGTGGAAGCGCTTGCGCCAGTTCACAGAAAACAAGTTGAGACTTACTTGCGGCTAACTGGACTAAGACTTGGGTTGCTAATCAATTTCAACGTGGAGCTAGTTAAGGATGGCATTCAGAGAGTGGTCAATCGATTGCCAGAGTGAACGGGAAGGAAAGTTTCCCGCAAAGGCGCAAAGGCGCAAAGAGATCAAGAAAGGCCTCCTTGTTGCCGCGTCAAATCAAATCAGATTCACAGCCGACTCCGCCGCGGAACTCGGTCCCTTGCCTTTCTTTGATGTCATGAAACAGGCACCTCCCGCCGAGAGTGGATTACACTCAAGGCGTTTTGGGTTTGCGATCACAAAAGGAGGTGCCCGATGACAGTATACTGCGGAGTTGATTTTCATGCGCG
>Ga0187892_10003245_pt1 | contig 30066 bp, 31 predicted proteins | sample MA1701073metaG_FD_139345 | JGI IMG/M metagenome (GOLD analysis project Ga0187892, IMG submission 139345) | Bio-ooze microbial communities from a basaltic lava cave in the Kipuka Kanohina Cave System on the Island of Hawaii, USA - MA170107-3 metaG ...
GGATCCCGAGTGCGACCTCGACTACGTGCCCAACACGGCTCGGCCGGCATCGGTGCGTGTGGCGCTCTCCAATTCGTTCGGGTTCGGTGGAACCAACGCCTGTATTGCGCTGCGGCGTTTCGAAGGCGCCTGAGGCAGATCATTGGCAGCGACTGCCATTCCGCGCGACCTCTTCGAGCGGCGGTTGCTCATTGTCGCGGGCAAGGGTGGTGTCGGCAAGACGACAATCGCCTGCGCGCTCGGCCTCCTCGGGTCACAGCTCGGGAAGCGCACGCTGCTGGCTGAAGTCGATGGCGTCGGACGCGCTGCATCGCTGCTAGGCATCGAAGCCGCTCCGATCGGACAGTCGCGGGCCGTTCGGTCCGGACTGTCCGTCATGTCGGTCGAAGGTGGCGCCGCACTCGCCGAGTACCTCGAGATCATCGTTCCGGTGAAACGCGTCTTGCAGGCGGTGTTTTCGAGCCGCATCTACCAGCACTTCGTCGCCGCGGCTCCTGGACTCAAGGAGCTCATGACTATCGGCAAGATCTGGTACGAGGCGGAGCGCCTCGACGAGAGCACTGGACGGCACCGTTGGGATCTCGTCGTGGTGGATGCACCTGCGACGGGCCATAGTCTGCAATATCTCGGGATGCCGCGGGCTGCCCACGAGGTCTTCCGTGCCGGAATAGTTGGTCGGGAGAGCCAACGCATCGTCGATTTGCTGTGTGATCGCAAGCGGACAGCGATCAATCTGGTCACCACGGCCGAAGAGATGCCGGTAAACGAGACGACGGAGATGTACGAGCGGATTCGGAATGACTTGAAGATGCCGCTCGGTGCGCTGTTTGTGAATCGCATGCACGATCTCAAGCTCGACCCGGACGCGTTGGACCAGCTCGGGCACAGCCTGCAGCTACTGCACGACAATCCGCAGCAGCAGGCATTGGCAGAGGAAGCCGTGCGTCGGGCGCGCGAAGAGGTCGGCTGGGCGAGTATCAATAGACGCTATCTCCGCCAACTGATGAAGACGGTCGCGCTGCCACTCATCCAGGTCCCGTTCCTGTTTACTGAGGAGTTCGGCGTCGAACAAGTCCGCTCAATTGCGTCCTTACTCGAAGCTGATCTGACACCTGCGGCAAGACGAAGACCCAAGCATGGCGCAGCTTGAGGAGGTCCTGGCGCGCCACCGCGTCGTCGTGTGCGCCGGAAGTGGCGGGGTCGGTAAGACGACGACCGCTGCGTCGATTGCGGTGTACGCGGCACTGAAGGGCCGCCGTACCATGGTGTTGACCATCGACCCTGCGAAGCGGCTGGCCAATGCCCTGGGTGTGCGCGCCATCGGCGGTATCGCGTCGGCCGTCACAGTGAGCGGTGTTCCCGAGGGGCGTTTGTCGGCCATGATGCTGGATCAAAAGGGCGCGTGGGACGCGCTGGTCGAGCGCCATGCTCCGTCTGCCGAGGTCCGAGATCGCATCTTGAACAACCGTTTCTATCAACATCTTTCGCAGAGCTTTGCCGGGTCGCAGGAGTACATGGCCATCGAACAGCTGTGTGAATTGTACGCCAGCGGCGCGTACGACCTGATCGTCGTTGATACGCCGCCGGCCCGACATGCTCTCGATTTTCTTGAAGCGCCACAGCGCATCGCCGACTTCCTGGATCGACGGGTCGTGAAGTGGTTCATCCGACCGTACTTCTCGGCTAGTTGGAGCACCATGCGCCTGGTGAACCGGACCGCCGGTTTCTTGTTTCGACGGCTCGAGGACGCTACGGGGATCTCCGCTTTGGTTGAAGTGTCAGAGTTCTTTACCTCGATGAGCGGCCTCTTCGAGGGATTCGAACCACGCGTTCGACGGGTTTACGAGTTACTTCGCTCGACGGAAACTGGCTTTGTACTGGTGGCGACCCCGGAGGAGCAAGTCCTGACAGAAGCCGAGTACTTCTGCCGCAAGGTACGAGAGCTCCGAATGTCGTTGCGGGGCGTCATCTTCAATCGTGCGCATCGCGAGTTCGGCGGCGGCCGACGCGGGGATCCGGAGCAGCTTCCGGAGGTCATGCAGCGATTGCCGGTAGACTCCAGCATTGCTGCCCGACTGGTTGAAAACTTCAACCGTTACGAAGTGCTGGGGCGAGGTGATGGGCTGCGCATCGAGTCGTTTCGGACCGCACTTCCTAAAGGCGTAGCAGTCGTAGAGGTCCCAAATCTCAACTCCGACGTTCACAGTGTTGTGGGCCTCCGATCCATGCATCCGTTCTTGTTCGGCAAGTCCCAAGCCGTTCAGCAGTAGTACGCCTATTACCTCTATTACCTCCGCAACCGCAGCCAAGTCCCGAGCCGTTTTGCGGTGCGGATCTGGGTTCTGCACTGCCAACGGCAACAGGTGAATCCGTTCCCGGGTGACGTCTCCATAGAGTGACTATTGTCTTGCGAACAGGACATCCCAAGTCAGATCTATCATGACCCATATGAGGTGATTTGTGATGGACCATGTTGGTATCTCGCTTGCTTGGTATTCAGCTGGCGGGAGTAATTGGTGGACAGCACAGTGCCCCCGCAGTCCACCATAGGGATGGGTGGGAAGGAGACTTCCGAGCGCGCACCTGCCGCCTCGCGCGTGACTCGAGTAAACATGAGCACCCATCCCATTCTCGCCTCTTCCACTACAACTGTCGCTCAGGCCTCGAGTGGTGAGGTGCAGCATATGTGCGGGCGGTCGGTGAGGGGGTGAGGGGATATGCGTGCCGATCTCAGGCTCCAGGATCTCAAGCGGCGTGAACGAGGAACGGCTCGCCTCATGAACGTCAAGATTCCAGTTGATGTCAGCGAGGCGATCCAACGTGTGGCACGCGCCCTCAACGCCTCGAAGACCGATGTGGTGGTAGCTCTGTTGAACGAGGGTTTGGCGGTCTCGGCGGCAGCGGAAAAGGAATGGTATCCCTCTCGGGCCGTGAGCGCGTTAGCGAGGCGGGCGTGCAGCGTGAAGGGTTGCCGTCAGGCGCACGCTGCGAAGGGATATTGCACTGCTCACTATCAAGCCGCCCGCCGGGGACGGCTTTAGAGCACGCGTGTCGCGGCCATCGAACTGCGTCGCTCAGCAGTAGTGGCTGCGGCGCTTCACGGCGATATCGCGCTCGAGATAGAAAATCTCCGTCTTTTGAGTCTGGCCTTCCTTCTTGACGAACTTGTGGCCGCGAAGGATGGTCGACACAACTCCCACATCAGGACGTCCCGCAAAGTCGCGCTTGGCACCAATCTCGGTGGAAGCGAAGACTGTATCGCCGGCAAAGATTGGTGCCGTATGGCGGCCAGTCGGATAAGCGACGTCGGCGACCGCGTTGTCGGCCACATCGGGGCACGACAGGCCGAGGCACAGGTTGAAGGGAATACCTCCAAAGACGATGAGTTGTCCCCCGATGAACTTCTCCGGATTCTGATCGATCATGAACTGATTGCAGTGTACTTGGGACGTATTGTCGAGCATGCAGGTGAGGGCGACGTGCTCGTCGGTGACAACCCGTCCGCGGGAGTGCTCGATCACGTCTCCGGACTTGAAGTCCTCGAAATAGGTATCTGGGCTGGTCAGATGCGCGAGCTCGCCATACCGGCGGCCCGCATCGTACGGGGGCAGGCGCAGCTCGCACGCGACGTGCGGGACGGTGTCCAGCGAAGCCTCGGCGACATCTACTGAGAGATCGTCCTTCCACACTTGCACCTTACGCTGGTAGCTCAGGATGACCTCGTCGTGCTGGTTGCGTCCGATCGTTTGCACATGCACGATGCCGCGGTCGGGGTCGCGGGTTGAAGGCTTGACGCCGATCACTGTGGACGTCACTTCGAGCGTGTCTCCAATGTACACTGGCACTCCAAAGCGCATGTCGATGTACTCGAGATTCACGCGGGCATTTTCGGAGATATCCTCGACGCTTTGGCTGAACACCACCGCCATGACGATCCCTGGAGGAATCACGAGCCCACGAAACCCATAGCGCTCCGCATACCGCAGATTCTTGCTGAGTGGGTTGGTCGTGAAATTGAACTCGGTCAGCGCATTGAACAGACCCTCGGTAATTGTCTTGCCGACTTTGTGGCGGAAGACATGGCCGACACGAAAGTCCTCGAGGAAGTTACCCTTCTTCTTGTGGATCACTGGCATTGCGGTCACTCTCCAAGTCGTGATTGGAGTTGATCGAACGGGCGATGATGGCAAGCCGATTCTGTCGTGTCAATTGCGCTCCGAAATCGTTCACCGGCAGCTGCCCAAGGGCCGCCATCGCAGATTGAGGAGAGTTGGTGGCATTGGAGTTGGACGATCTCGCTGAGATCGAATTGGCGCGCATGATCGCGACGATCAGCCGCGATCTCGCGCACAGCGTACCGGCACCCCGGGGGGCGCCGTTTTTCGGGCTGGATTCGGGTGTGCGTTACGATCTGCGTGCCTTCGATGCGCTTGCGATCCGTGGCATCTTTCGCAAGTACGAGATGGTGCTCGAACTTGGCTGCGGACTGGGCGGACGGGCGCGTTCGTTGGCGGCAGCGTTCGGCTGCCGGATTGTGGGTACGGATGCGAGGGTAGGGGTTGTTGCCGGGGCGCGCTTGCTCAACCTACGTGCTGCCATGGACAGCCAAGTGTTCTTCGACGTGGGGTGCCCAGAGTCGCTCCCGTTCCGCGAACGGGTGTTCACGCACGTTTGGATCTTGGATCCCCGTGCGGCGCCTGGTAGCGCGACACTCGTCGACATGTTTCGCGTGCTGCGGCGTGGTGGGCATGTCGCGATCCATACGTACCGGTCCAGTGTCCCGGCTCTCGCTGATGCGCTGCACACGATAGGATTCGTTGAAGCCCAAAGCCACCACCTCGCCACTTCGGAGCTCAGCCATACGTTGCGCGTTGCCGAGCAACGGCTGGCGGCGGTGCTAAGCAGTTCCCAGCTGGAGCTCTTCCGTGGTGTGCTCCAGCTGCCGGGACCCGAAGCGGACGTAGTTCAAGTGTCGGCGCACCGGCCGGCATGACGTCACTCTGTCGTTGGGTTTCCGGTCGACCGCTGCTACTGTCTCTTGCACGAATGCTCCACCCTGTACGCGTGCTTGTGACGACGCTCGTTTTTCTGGGCGTGCCCTGCGTAGCGTCTCTTGGCAGGGCAGGCTCAGTGCAGTGCTCGACTGTCATTTCCGAAATTCATCGGCAGGTTCGGAGGAATCAAGGGGTGCATCCCGACCTCTCGGTTGTTGCCAGGAAACTGGGTACGCAGGTTCTCTGGGTCGAGCACTGCATGCGCTCTTATGGCCGTAATCCGAGGCGTCCGGGACGTGAGAATGCAGAAGGTCGAGAGGAGTTCTTCGAGCGTCTAGAGGAAGAAGAGCTGGAGGAAAAGGCCAGCGAAGATCTCGAGGCTGGTGAAGACGTGCCGCGCGAACTGCGCGATAAGCCACGCGTCCTGCGCCCGAAGAAAACGCCGACACCAGGCGGGTTTAGGGAGTGATTCTAGAAGCACGTTCGAGGCGCTCAGGCGGCAGTTTGGCCGCCGACCGGCGGTCCTAGTCGGGCAGAAATAGTTCTGTGGGCGTGTCTATCGACGCGCAGAGGCGAGTACTGTCCTAAATTGGCCAATGCCCTCAGCCGTCAACTATCAGCCTTCAGCTGCCGACATTCCGAATTGGGCAATCCATGAGCCGACATTGAACTCTCCGGCTGATGGCTGACGGCTGAGAGCTGACAGCGGTGCGGTCCGAATTGGGACAGCACCCAGAGGCGTGCCATGAGAATGTCATTGCGCCCTGCCATGCGGTCGTGATAATCAAGTGCCGCGTCGGGCGTATCGCGCTCGACGTTTCCAGGGGCACTTTCGATCGACTCAGTAGTGGTGCGAGGGCGCGAAGCTCATGAAGTTCTTGACGGTGGACCTGACAGAGGGACGGACTCGCCCGGCGCTCCGGCCGGAAGAAAGGCTACTTCTCGCCGTCGTCGACTCGGCATTTTGGGACCTTCAGAGTCCCGATCCAGTTCGACGACGCACGGCGACGCAGTACTTTCTGAACGAAGACGAGGATCACACCTTTAGCTTCGTTTCCATTTGTCAGCATTTCAGCTGGTCTCCGGCCTCGGTGCGTCTTCAGCTGGGCTCTCTACTTGTGGCACCCCTCGAGCCGCAGCGAGCGCGATACAACGGGACCCCAAACGGTCGGCGAGCCTCGAGTCCTAGCTCCGGTCGCCACTGATCTGGAGCCCATCTTCTCCGCCACCCACACACGGAGCCACCAGCCGCCGGGCAACGGTTCGCCCGCGCCACAAGAGGCTCTTACGTTTCGGCGACGCCGCGTCTAAGCGACGGGCATCACCTGCAGGGAGAGGCAACTGGTTCCAGAAATGGATTGGGCGGGTTCGCTGTACGGAACCCCCAAGCAGTTGAGGAGAGACTCGATGACCACGATGGACGGCGGTGCGCTTGTTGGCCGCATTCTGAAGGAGCAGAAGGTCAAGTACTTGTTCGCCATCAACGGCGGTCACACCTTTCCGATTCTCGCCAACTTGCGGAACCACGACGTGCAGCTGATCCACATGCGGCACGAGCAGGCCTGCGCATATGCGGCGGACGCCTATGCACGCACCACCGCGACGCCGGGCGTGTGCAGCGTCACCGCCGGCTGTGGCCTTACGAATGCAGTGACAGGTCTGTGCGTCGCGGGCCTGACGGGCAGTGCCGTCGTGTGCATCGCCGGTCAACATCCCACCACGGAAGACTATCTGGGTTCGTTTCAAGAGGCCTACGGCAGCGACGTCTGCCGCACCTTCTCGAAGTATGTGAAGCGCGTGCTCGATTGGTCGACGATTGAAGTCGATTTGCGCCAAGCGTTCCGCGAAGCAACGACCTCGCCCCAAGGTCCGGCGCTGGTGGAGATTCCCACGAACATTCTCTACCACGCCGAAGACGTTGCCCGGCAGCGTCATGGCGCGACGGTGTATGACGTCGACGATCTGCGCTCACAGGGCGACCCCGCCAAAATTGAGCGAGCCCTCGAGATGCTGTTGGCTGCCGAGCGGCCGCTCATTGCTGCCGGTGACGGGATCTTTTGGTCAGGGGCGGCTGCCGAGTTGCGGGAGTTTGCTGAGCTGACGCGCACGCCCGTCTACAGTCGCCGCGCCGGCCAAGGGGCGATTCCCGAAGACCACGAGCTCGCGGTGCGCGGTTCGTGGAAGAAGCCGTTTACCGGACGCGCCGATGTGGTGCTGGCGGTTGGCTTCAAGTTCTGGAGCGGCGAGCACTTCGGTGAACCACCGACGTGGAGCGAGCAGGCGGCGTATGTTCAGGTCGATCCCGTTCCGAACCGCATTGGCTGGCACGTTCCTGCGAAGCTCGGCATCGTCGGCGACCCGCGATTGGTGTTGCGTCAGCTCATCGACACGGCCAAACGGCTGGGCCTCGACTTCTCACGGAAGCAGGACTCGCAGTGGTTGCACGAAATGGCCGAGGTCCGTGCCAACTACGAGCGCACCATCGACGAGCGTGAGCGGGCCACGCGGGATACGGTTCCCGTGCACCCAGACACGCTCGCCCGGACGCTCTGCAGCGTCATCGATCCCGATGCGACGATCGTGATCGACTCGTTCACATTGAGCGGCTGGGTGACGCAATGGTTCGTGTCGCGCTTCCCGGGCCAAGTTGTGGATGCGGGGCCTCTCGCCCCGGTCGGGCACGGCGTCGGCATGGCGATCGGAGCGCAGCTGGCACGTCCGGGAAAGCAGGTTGTTCTCGTGATTGGAGACGGCGGGTTGGGGATCGGTGGTTGGGATATCGAAACCGCGCTGCGTTACAAGCTGCCGATCGTCACGATTCTATGGAACAACAGCTCGTGGGGTCCCAGCTTCGAGCAAATGCCGATGTTGAAGGGGCGGACTGACCCCTTCAACATGCTCGAGCACATTCGCTACGACCAGATGTTCGAGATTTTGGGGTGCCACACTGAGCATGTCGAGGCGCCCGCTCAACTACGGGCGGCGCTCGAACGTGCCTGTTCCGCCGGCCGGGCTTCGTTTGTCAACGTGATCGGCGACAAACGCATCGGCCATCCTCGGCTCGGCGGGAACCTCCTGGGATCGACCCAGATCTGAGGTTTAGTATCTTCGCTGCGCGACGATCTCGATCTCGTCCGTGGGGGAGATGCCGCGGTTTCGAACATGCGCCTCCCAGTCGGGACACGACCGCAAGTACGCAAAGACGGCGCGAATGAGTCCGGGTTTGACGCCCACTTCCCATTCGGTGCTCCATGCATCGTCTTCGAAGTCGTCATCGTCCCACACTGCCGCGGGAATGTCCGCGCTAACTGAAAAGCGGAGGGTGAACGTTTTCTCGTGCATGGCCTCTCCTCGTGCCCGAAGCGCTGACCGAACCCTGCCCACCGTGGTCGGAGATCTGACTAGATCGTGAACGGCCGCGCCAGAAGAATCTCGCCCTTGCTGCCGACGACGTAAATGATGACCGTTTCGAAGGGCGGACTCCCAGGGGGATGGTCGAAGCTTCCATTGATCCGAGTCCAGTCGGAAGTCAATGTGAATGGAGCACCCATCGGTGGAGCGCCGGCGCGCAAGTGACCGCCGCCGGTGATCGCCCCGCCTTCGTCCTGTGGCGGCCACACGGCCCAGAGGCGCGGCGTCGACCGGTCGTTGCGGGCAACAATATAGACGTTGCAGTCGACGCCGCCGATTGAGGTAAGGCGCACCCGGAACGACACATTGAGGCGTTCCGTCTCGGATGTACGTTCCTGGCGGATGGCGAAGCTGTCGAGGTCGATGAGGGGGGGTGCCGGCACCTCGGCGCTTTCGGTGTCCGCCTCGCGCGCGCCGCGATTGGCGCCGATCGCCTGGAAGGTCAGGTAGCCCAGCGCTGCTACGACCGCCACCAGCGCGCTGTATGCCAACGAGCTCGAGATGCGCCGCCAGCGCGGCGGCATCGTCGTCCACATTGCGTGCAGCTTAGGATGCGTGGACTCCCAGCGCAATGTTCCAGCGATTGCGGGGAGGACCATGCGTCTGATACGCTCGGCCCAATGTTTTTTGGTCCCGCGGCGACTGTGGCGTTCATCGCGCTTGTCCTGCTGATCAGCGGAATCAAGATCCTCCGCGAGTACGAGCGCGCCGTCGTCTTCCGCTTGGGTCGGCTGACACCTTCACGCGGGCCGGGCATCGTCTATATCATCCCACTGATCGAGCAAATGTTCCGCCTCGACGTCCGGACGATCACGCTCGACGTGCCCTCGCAGGACGTGATCACGCGCGACAACGTGTCGGTCAAGGTCAACGCCGTGCTGTACTTTCGCGTGCTCGACGCCAACCGCGCGGTGATCGAGGTCCAGAACTACCTGTATGCCGCGTCGCAGATTGCGCAGACGACGTTGCGCAGCGTCTGCGGGCAGGCGCAGCTCGACGAGCTGTTGGCGGAGCGCGAGAAGTTCAACGCCCGCCTGCAAGAGATTATCGACACGCATACCGAGCCTTGGGGTATCAAGGTGGTGCTCGTCGAGGTGAAACATATCGATCTGCCCGTGGAGATGCAGCGTTCGATCGCGCGGCAGGCGGAAGCTGAGCGCTTGCGTCGGGCGAAGGTGATCAACGCCGAAGGTGAATACCAGGCGGCGGTGCGCCTCTGCGAGGCCGCCGAGATCATGGAGAAGCACCCGATGACGATTCAACTCCGATTTCTGCAGGCCTTGTCTCAAGTGGGCATCGAACACAACCACACCGTCATCGTGCCGGTTCCGACGGATCTGATTCGCACGGTTGTCGACGCCGCGACTCGACGCTAGGCAGCGCTCGAGCGGCGCGTTGACGCGCTCGCCTTGCTGCTACCAGTCCAAACAGGTAACCATCAGGATATATATGCGCGTTGCGGGTGAGGTGTTTGCGGATCGACGGCGGCGGGTCATGAACCGGATCGGCAGCAACGCGGCCGCATTGTTTGTCGCTGCTCCGATTGCGGTCCGTTCCAACGACGTTGAGCATCGGTACCGGCAAGACAACGACCTCCTATATCTTACCGACTTTGCGGAGCCGGAAGCGGCCTGTTTGTTGTTACCCGGCCATCCCAAGGAAGAGTACGTGTTGTTCGTGCGACCGCGCGATCCAGAGCGGGAAACCTGGACCGGACGTCGGGCCGGTGTCGAAGGTGCGCTCGCCGAGTTTGGGGCGCAGGCGGTGTACCCGATCGACAAGCTCGACGAGAAGGTAAACGAGTACGTTGGCGAACGCGACTACCTCTACTATGCCTTCAGTCGCGACAGCATCTTCAACAACCGGGTTACCGCCTGGATGCGCCAATGGCAGCAAATGCGGGCACGCACCGGCTCCGGACCCATCGCGTTGCTCGATCCGGGGCCGATCGTTCACGAGATGCGCGTGATCAAGGACGACAGCGAGATTGGCATGCTACGGCGGGCCATCGCAATCGCTGTCCAGGGACATCGTGCAGCGATGCAAAGCGCACGCGACGGGGTCCAGGAGTACGAAATCGAAGCCCTCCTCGACTACACATTCCGACGCCTCGGCGGGACCGGCCCGGCGTACCCATCGATCGTCGCTGGCGGTGTGAATGCGACGATTCTTCACTACACCACGAACGACCAGGCCCTTCGCGCTGGCGAGCTATTACTCATTGACGCCGGCGCGGAGTTTGGCGGGTATTGTGCCGATATCACTCGGACCTTCCCGATCGGTGGACGGTTCAGCCGTGCCCAGCGAGCGCTGTACGACGTTGTGCTGCAGGCGCAACGTGCTGCGATCAACAGTGTGCGCCCTGGTGTGCACGTCGACGACCCGCACAAATGTGCCGTCGAAGCTTTGGTCGACGGGCTCCTGACGCTCGGAATCGTCAAGGGCGATCGGAAGGAGATTGTCGAACGTGAGCTCTATCGGCCGTTCTACATGCATCGCACGAGCCACTGGTTGGGCATGGACGTGCATGATGTCGGGAAGTACAAGCTCGAGGGGCATTCGCGGCTGCTCGAGCCGGGCATGGTGCTTACGGTTGAACCCGGATTGTACATAGCCGCCGACCGAACGGACGTGGATCCGGGCTATCGTGGGATCGGCATCCGCATCGAGGACGATGTATTGGTCACCGCGGATGGGCACGAAGTACTGTCCGCCGACGCACCGAAGGATCCGGTAGAGCTCGAAGGCCTGGCTGCGTAAGGCAGGTTCGCCCCCTATCGTTCGATGGAAGGGTCCTCTGCCGGGAACTTTGCGTTCTGCCCGCGCGTTGTAGGCATCAGAAGAACGCCGTGGTAGACGCCGCCAGATGGCGAAGCTCGACCTCCAGAAGCGGGAAGAATTCGCCAAATGCGCCGTTCCGCATATGGATGATGTCTATGCTGCAGGGCTCTATCTCACGCGCAGCGAGGATGAAGCCGCCGAGCTCCTTCAAGAGACGTATTTGCGCGCCTACCGTTTCTGGCATCAGTTCACGCTGGGGACGAACTGCAAGGCATGGTTGCTCACGATCCTCCACAACGTTTTCCGCACGCGCTTCCGCGAGCGTCAGCATGCCCATCAGCAAGTGGAGTTCGATGAAACGGTCCATCACCCGGAGAGTGTGGGTGACACGGGCAGCAACCCCGAAGAGCTCGTCTTGGCGCGGCTGCTTGAGGGCGAGGTCGAGGAAGCGCTGCGGACGTTGCCGATCGAATTCCGCGAGGTGTGCATCCTCATCGACCTGCAGGACCTGACGTACCAAGAAGCCGCCGCGGCTTTGAATTGTCCGATCGGAACGATCCGGTCCCGTTTGTCGCGGGCGCGTCGACAACTTCAGCATGCGCTCCGCGAGTATGCCAAGGCACACGGGATCCGACGGCGGGATAGCTATGCATTGCGCTGACTACTCGGACCTCCTGGCGGCTCACATCGACGGTAGCCTGACGGCTGGTGAGCTGGAGAGTGCCGAGGCCCACCTCGCGACCTGTCCGCGATGCACGCAGCGCTTGGCGGAGGCGCGCGCCTTCCGTAGCGCCTTCCGCCGACCGGCACGCCGCACACCCGAGGACGTTCGGCAACGCGTTCTCGCCGCCCTCGATGCGGAGGGAGAAGCCGAGCGGCCGCGTATCGGACCGTGGCCGTGGTGGCTGACGTGGCGCTTGGCCGTTGCGAGCGCGGCGCTGGCGCTACTCGCATTGGCCGGGATGCTGCTGACGCGGAGCGCTCACTCGCCCGACATGCTGGCGCAAGTGGCGAGTGAGTTTGCTGCGCAGCGTCGACACGTGCGGCTGGAGATGCTTACCGATCAACCTGGCGTACTTCGCCACCACTACCAGCAGACTGGACTTCCGCTCTCCGGAGAGACCGTGATGGACCTCAAGCCCCTCGGCTTCCAACTCGTGGGGGGGTCGATTGCCACGCTGGGAAACACTCCCAGTGCGATGACGCTCTATCAAGGGAGTGGTGGGCTCATCTTGTGCTATCGATTCATGGCCGGAGAGGTGCGCCTTCCGGACGGCGGCGAGGATATCGATGGCGACATCTTCTACACGCTCGGTGGGGTCACGATCTGCATCTACCGCGATGGGGACATGTACTGCTTGATGGCGACCAGCATGTCACGCGCGGAGCTCATGAAGGTCCTGGCCGGTTACGTCTGAAAGGAGTGTCGAGAATGCCGCCCGGCGCGTCGGCGACGGCGGACCGGTCTCGGCGTTGTCTCTCATGCATCCCGACGTTGTCATTATCGGTGCTGGCGTCATCGGTACTGCCGTCGCCTACGAGTTGTCGCGGCGGGTGCGAGCTCGGGTGTTGGTGATCGACAAGGGGATCCCCGGCTGTGAGGCTTCGAATGCTGCGGCCGGCTTGTTGAACGTTGCCAGTGCGCGGGCACGACCAGGCGCGCTTTTTTCCCTACGTCGCGTGAGCGCCGAGATGTTCCCGGCCTGGGTGGGCGAGCTTGAAGAGGAGACTGGATTCGAGGTCGGATACCGGCAACGTGGGACACTGCTCGTCGCATTGACCGGGAATGAAATGTCGGCGCTCCGGGAGCTCGTCGCCTTGCGGGTGGCGCAAGGACTCCGGGCTGAACTGGTCGATGTGTCCACGACGCGCGCCATGGGAGCGGGGGGCACGAGTGTTGTGGGAGGGGCATTTTTCGCCGACGATTGGTCTGTGCAGAGCGAGCGTTTCGTAGCAGCGCTGGTCAACGCTTCACAGCGCCGGGGGGTGTTCTTCCGCCTCGGTACAACCGTGCGAGGCCTTTCCGCTGCTGCGGATCACGTCCGGGTACGCATCGACGACGCCGAGATCGAGACGGGTCACGTGGTGGTGGCCGCGGGCGCGTGGTCTGGCGAGCTGATGGGTGGCTGCGGCGTGAAGGTGCCCGTCCGCCCGGCGCGAGGAGAGATGCTCGCGCTGCGTCTCGCTGGCGCCCTGGCGGGTCCCGTGCTGGCGGGTAATGGCACGTACCTCATTCCGGGCGAGAGCAACGAAGTCCTCGTCGGCAGCACTAATGCGTTTGCTGGATTCGACAAGTACGTCACAGAGGCAGGCGTCGCCACGCTGCGGCGTAGGGCGACTGCTTTGCGCCCCGATCTGGAACAGGCGCCGGCTCTGCGAGCCTGGGCGGGCCTACGGCCGTGCGCTACGATTCGCCGGCCCCTCATCGGGCCGCTGCCGAGCTGGGAACGCGTCTTGCTCGCGACCGGACATCATCGAAACGGTATCTTGCTGGCTCCGGTCACGGCGACGTTGATCGCGGATCAGCTGCTGAACCATCCGCCGGTCGTCCCGACGCGACCGTTTAGCTATCGAAAACGTTGAGACGCTCCGTCTCGCAGGTCGTCCCGACACACCGGGATTGACTCAGCGGCGTGAATTGCGTACGCGGCGAAGATTACCATGAATCGGTAGGTGGCATGGCGGCAACACGATTGAGCACGGAAACCTTCGAATTCTTTCGCAACGGTGATCGCATCAAAGCATTTGGAGCCTGGCTGCGGCGTGAAGAGCGCCAGCCGGCGGTCATCGTCATCCATGACGTGCGGGGGCTGAGCGAGCACTACCGCGACATCACGCGGCGAATCGCAAACGAGGGGTTTTTCGCGCTGGCGCTCGACCTCTACAGCCGCGAGGGCGCTCCGCAGCTGCCCGATATGGACGCCGTCTTCCGCTGGATGAACCAACTGGATGACCGGCGCGTGTTGCGAGATATCGACGGTGCCGTCCGCTTTCTCAGTGCCCGTCCTGACGTGCGCAGCCGATCGATTGGCATCACGGGGTTCTGCATGGGGGGGCAATATGCACTCATGGCTGCCTGTAGTGTCCAAGATATCAGCGCGTGCGTCAGCTTCTATGGTATGCTGCGTGCCGCGCAGCCGTCTGAGCTCAAACCCGAGAGTGCCCTCGACATGGCAGTGCGATTGAAGTGTCCGTATCTCGGCTTATTCGGTGACAACGATGCGCTCATTCCGCGCGCCGATATCAAGGAGCTCGAGAGCGTTCTGCGTCGCGGTGGCAAGACCTTTCAGACCCGCATTTATCCAGGCGCCGGGCATGCCTTCTTCAATGACCAACGCCCTGAGGCGTATCGACCCGAAGCCGCGCAGGATGCGTGGATCCGGACCGTCTCGTTCTTCCGCAATCACCTGGCAGCACACTAGCGTGCGCCGGCGAACGCGTTGCGGCGTTGGCACGCATCCATTAACCTGAGAGCCGATGGCACTCGTGGTGCGCGCTCTGGGGGTGTGTCGCTACGCGGATGCGCTTGCCCTGCAAGAGGATCTCGTTGCTCGCAAGGAAGGCGGTGACCCCGACGACTATTTGCTGCTGCTGGAGCACGAGCCCATCTATACGCTGGGACGCGGTGCCGACACTCGTGATTTGCGCGGCGCCGACGAGCTGCTCGGCGTACCGGTCGCGCGCGTCAGCCGTGGTGGGGGTGTCACCTTTCACGGTCCCGGCCAGCTCGTTGCCTACCCGATCCTCGCTTTGCAACGCGGTCAACGCGACGTCCGTCGCTACGTACAGATGCTGGAGACCGTGCTGATCCGAGTGTGTGCGGACTTCGCGATTGCAGCACAACGACGCGAGGGGTGCGTCGGCGTCTGGGTGCGTGACGCCAAAATCGCCTCGATTGGCGTTGGCGTACGGCGTTGGATCACGTTTCACGGCATCGCGCTCAATGTCACCACTGATCTGCGGTACTTTGCGCACATTGTTCCGTGTCGAATGCCGGATGCGCGGATGACGACGATGGCTCTGGAACTGCCCGCGCCACCTTCGTTGGGGGCGGTTACCACCGCGTTCTCGCAACGCTTTCAGGAAGCCCTCGATTTGCTGGTGGGGCTCGACCAAGCGGAGCTCCGCACATGACGATGGCGCGTCGACACCCCGAATGGATCAAGGTGAGAGCACCCCAGGGAGCAGCGTTCTTCGACACCAAACGGCTGGTGCGGGATCTGCAACTGAATACCGTGTGCGAGGAAGCCCGTTGCCCGAATATCGGCGAGTGCTGGGGGCATCACACCGCAACGTTCATGCTCCTCGGCGATGTATGCACCCGGAACTGCGGATTCTGCGCCGTCGCGCATGGGCGACCCGTCGCCGTCGACCCCTTGGAGCCGGAGCGGGTTGCGGAGGGGGTAGATCGGCTGGGCTTGCGTCACGTCGTGGTCACATCGGTCGATCGCGACGATCTACCGGACGGCGGTGCAACACATTTCGCCCGCACCGCTGAGGCCATCAAGCGGCGTGTCCCAGACTGCACCGTGGAAGTACTGGTTCCGGACTTTCGACCCGATTCGACCGCGATCGATCGAGTCGTCGATGCGCCGATCGATATCCTCAATCACAACACCGAAACCGTACCGCGGCTCTACAAGAGGGTTCGTCCCGGAGCCAAATATGAACGCACTTTGGGGTTACTAGAACGGGCCAAGCTGCGCCGATCGTCGCTGCGGACCAAATCTGGACTGATGCTGGGGCTAGGCGAGGAGCGTGATGAGCTGTGTGCGGTGTTTGCCGATCTCGCAGCCGTCGACTGTGACGTTCTGACGCTCGGGCAATACCTCCGCCCTTCGACCCAGCAGCTTCCCATACACCGCTACGTTCCCCCTGACGAGTTTGCCACCCTCCGCGACGAAGCACTGCGCTTTGGCTTCCGCCACGTCGAGTCCGGACCCCTCGTTCGCAGCTCTTACCACGCCTGGGAACACGTGCGCTGAACGCCGGTCTAGGTGGACACACTGCCGGTTTTCTGCGATGTTAGACGGCGCTGTGGGATCCGTAAAGGCAAAAAGGGGAGGGCGTTGATGATCAGATTGTATCACCATGTGGATTGCCCCTTCTCACAGAAGGTGCGCATCGTCCTCGCAGAGAAAGACCTGGAATATGAGCAGGTCCACGTGGACTTGCACAAGGGCGAGCAACGCACTCAGGAATTCCTAAAGCTCAATCCTTACGGCAAGGTGCCGGTCCTGATTGATGAGGATGTCGTGATCTACGACTCCACAATCATTAACGAATATCTAGACGAGGAGTATCCGCACCCAGCATTGCTGTCGGAAGATTCAGCCGGTCGCGCCCGCGTCCGGCTACTCGAGGACTTTTGCGACAATTCCTTCATCAATCCTTCGATCCTGCTCCTTGCCGAGCTGCACAAGCCGGACGCCGAACGGGACACCGAGAAAGTGCGTAGATTTGCGGGAGAAATGGGTCGTGTGCTGGGTCGCCTCGAACCCCAGCTCGAGGGTCGCCAGTTCCTGGGCGACGAGCTGTCACTTGCCGACATAGCGTTCGCGCCGCGCGTCGTGATCCTGGGGAAGCTAGGCGTCGAAGTCGATCCGCGTCTCCAAAACGTTGCGGCGTGGATCGGCCGGTTACGCGAACGCGATAGCGTCCGTTCGCTCGGCCTCTATTCGTAACTGGCTTTGGCCGGCGCTGCCGGTCTCACCACCCCTCACCACGTGTGCGGGTTGCGTAACCTCCCTCGCTCGTAGCAGCGTTCCAAGGGATGAGCCGTCGGGGACAGGTCTGCCAGTCCCCCCTCGCACGAGCCCTGCACTTTCTGAACGCCCGAACATTGACACGCACTGCGGGGAATTCTATGAAGGAATGCCCAAATAGGAATGATTCCTAATAACAGTGAAGGAGGATCGACTGATGGCGAAGAGTTTGCAGAGCACGAAGACGCATGAAAACCTCAAGACGGCATTCGCCGGGGAATCCCAAGCCAACCGCAGATACCTTTATTTTGCGCGCCGCGCCGATATCGAGGGCTATCCCGATATCGGCGGACTCTTTCGGGATACATCCGAAGCGGAGACCGGGCACGCATTCGGGCATTTGGACTTCCTAAAGGAAGTTGGCGATCCGGTCACCAATGTTCCTATTGGAGATACCGACAAGAACCTCAAATCTGCGGTGGAAGGCGAAACGTACGAGTACACCGAGATGTATCCGGGCTTTGCGAAGACCGCGCGCAGCGAGGGGTTCGATGAAGTCGCGGAATGGTTCGAAACGCTGGCGCGAGCCGAGAAATCGCACGCCGGCCGGTTCGCCAAGGGGCTCGAGAACCTGAAACTCGGGTGAGCCGAACGTCAACGGGAGTCGACATCGTGCCGATGTCTGATCATAGCGAGGCGACGAGCGGTGCATGCCTGCTTCCTGCTCGTCGCACGCACTCCCCCTGCAGGCGTTTTCCATGAAGAGAGTCACGCTGGATGAGATCGTTGGACTGGAACGCTACGAGCAAATTCGGCCAGCCTTCCGCGACCGCATCATCGCATTGAAGAAACACCGGCGGGTTGCCGTCGGTGACCACGTCACCTTCGTGTTCGAAAACCATGACACGATGCTCTTTCAGATACAGGAGATGTTGCGCGCTGAGCACATCGTCGATCTCGACCGCATCCGCGACGAGGTCGACGTGTACAACGGCCTCGTGCCAAACGGCAGCGAGCTGAGCGCGACCATGCTCATCGAGATCACCGAGACGAGCCGCATTCGGGAGCTGCTGGTGTCGCTGATTGGAATCGACCGTTCGGTGCGGCTGGAAGTGGGAGAAGAGATTGTTGCTGCCGAGTTCGAAGGGGGACGGAGCAAGGACGACAAGCTCAGCGCGGTGCAATATGTCCGCTTTCCTCTCGGGCAGCGTGCCGGTCAGCGGCTGATCTCGGGCGAGGCGCCTGTGCGGCTGGTCATCGATCACCCCAATTACCGCGCCAGCGCGACCATCGAGGGAAGTGTTCGCGCGTCGCTCGTCGGCGACTTGGAGGCAGCGTGAGAGAACGACGGACGCGCCAGTTGGATGCCGTCTACGATGCGGTTCGAGGCACGATGGACCATCCAACGGCCGAGGAGGTACATGCCCGCGTGCGACGCGATATGCCGTCCGTCAGCCTGGGAACGGTCTATCGCAATCTGCAAAAGCTGGCGGCGCAAGAGCGCGTGCGCGTGTTGCACGGCGCCGATCGAGCGGCGCGATACGATGCAGTCCTCGCGGACCATGATCACTTTGTGTGCGAACGATGCAGCCAGGTCACGGATGTCACCCGCACGCGCACACTTCCAGCTGATTCGCGCAACCTGAAGCGGGCCGGATACAGCATTCGCGCCGAAGCGCTCACCTTCTACGGTGTCTGTCCCCGGTGCACAGCCCGAAGGCGAGCCGGCGCCCGGAGTCGCGCACGGGCCGCCTGAGTCGGCGCCGCCGACTCACTCATTGAAATTCGGGAGGGCACAGTGAAGCCGTCGATCAGAAAATGGCGTGCCCATGGCTGTGTCCTGCAGATGGGTACGCTTGGGATTGTACTGGCGCTGGCGGGTTGCGGGAACTCTTCGGAAACGGCCAGACCCGCGGTCGTTGCGACGCCGGTTGACCCCACGACGGCCGGCTCTATCGGTGTTGTCGTCAACTACTCGGGGGCGCCACCCACTCCTGCCGTGCTCAACATGCGGAGTGCGCCGCAGTGTACCGCGGCGCATCCGCAACCCGTCTACGACCAGTCGTTGCTCGTGCAGAATGGACATCTGACCAACGCGGTGGTTTGGATCAAGAGTGGGCTCGAGAAGTGGACCTTCGCGCCCCCGACGTCACCGGTCGTCCTCGACCAGAAGGGCTGCATCTATATTCCGCACGTCGCCGCGGCCATGGTCAACCAACCCGTCGAGTTCATCAACAGTGACCCGGAACCACACAACGTCCACGGGACACCTGCGGCCTTTCAGGCGTGGAACTTCATCTTGAGCTTCAAGGGCGCCAAGCGCACGCTGACGTTCGACAAACCTGAAATCGCGGCGCCGATCGGCTGCGACATCCATCCGTGGATGCGTGCGTACCTCGCCGTTGTGCCGAACCCGTATTTCGGTGTTACCGGATCAGACGGTACGGTGAGCTTGAAAGACGTCCCACCCGGTGACTACGTCGTGGCGGCGTGGCACGAAAAGTTGGGCACGCGCGAGCAAAAAGTAACGTTACCTCCCAAGGGCGCGCAAAATGTCACGCTCACCTTCGGCGGCTAGAATTCTGGGTGCCAACTAACAACTAAGGAAGGGCCGCCGCCGCAGGTCGCCAGGACTCTAGAACCCCTTCACCTTCGCGGCTCGGTCGTAGAGGTGGTAGACGAGGCCCCAACCTACCAGCACCACGATCGTTAACACGATGGGGTTCGTTGCCCACCCCAGCGAGTGCTGGCTGAGCATCAGAAACACCAGCGGCACGGACATATATGTGTTGTGCCGAGACCGTAGGCCGGCGAGAGCGACGAGGGCGGCGTCGGGGGGCTGGCCTTCCTTGATTGCAGTGATGATCTTTTGCTGCGAGGGCCAAATGCGGAACCATACGTTGAAGGCCATGATCGTGCCGAACGTGGCCCCGAGATGGATGGCGTAGCCGCGCACCCCAAAGCCTCCAACGTACTCGAAGAGGTAGAGCAGCACCGCCGAGAGCACGATGCCGGCAATGAAGGCGGTACGCAGCTCCTTCATCACTGACTTGACCAGCGCGTCGTAGATGAAGGGTGACACGAACACCAACACAATCATGAGAATCGCACCGAGGGTCCAGCTGCTGTCAGGGCCAAACACCGCGCGCCCGTGGTAGAAGACCATCAATAGCAACAGGACACCCGTGACCCACGTGAACGCCGCACCCCACCGAAACCAGAAGAGTGCGCGCGGACGCAGCTCCGGGACCACCTTCTTCTTCCCCTCGGCATCCAGCGTGCCTTCGAATTGGGCGTTGACGAAGTTGAAGAAGTACAGCAGACCGATCCACAGGATGCCAAAGACCACGTGGAACCAGCGAAAGATCGACTCGAAGAAGTTCATGACATCCATGACCACCCCTCCTGCAACAGTTGTGCGCGCCTCACACAAAAATGTCCGCGGCGTTCCGAAACAGCTTGTCGCTTAATCGGCAAAATTCGCGTTGTCAATACGAGTGACTCTTCGCGCGCAGATCCTTGCACCCTCCGAAGCAACGTGTCATCCATGTGGCACGCGCCATGGACCTGCCGTCCACGATTCCGATTTTTCCGCTACCCAACGTCGTGCTCTTCCCGGCGGTGCCGCTGCCCCTGCATATTTTCGAGCAGCGCTATCGGCAGATGGTGCGCGACGCTGCCGCTAGTCACGAAATCATTGGCATGACGCTTCTGCGCGGGGACTGGCAAAAAGACTACGAGGGCAACCCGGAGATCTTCGACGTCGGATGTGCGGGCAAGCTCGTCAATGTCGAGTCGCTGCCCGACGGGCGATCCAATATTCTGCTGCACGGCACACGCGAGTTCACAATGCGGCGGCAGATCTTCGACAAGCCGTACCGGCAGGCCGAAGTGACATGGCGAACGGGCGGTCAAGGATCTATCGGCGAGCAGCGGTCGAGACTGGTGGAGCTCCTCGGTCGCTTTGTGAAAGCCGAGCCGGGCAGCAAAGGGTATCGCTTGCTGCAGGATCAAACTCTCACAGACGAACTGCTCGTGAACTTCTTCTCGTACGCCCTCGAAATCGACCCTCTGGAGAAGCAGGGCCTGCTCCAGGCTGATACCCTACGCGCGCGAGCCCAACGGCTGATCGAGATCATCGAGTTTCATCTGGAGGAGTCTCGTCTGACCTTGGGTCGTTCCGGTTCCGACCGATGCCACTGACGCGCGGCTGAGCCGCTTGAGCCATCGGAGGCATGCGTGAAATGGCAAAGGTGACAGTCCTCTGCTTGCTCGCGTCGACGGTGGTCCTGCTGATCACATTTGGACAGGGGATCGGTGTCCTCCACGGAGGAAATGTCCCCACACATCTCAACTGGGCTATGGCGACCCTCGTGAGTGTGTTGGCGGCAAACTTCGTCGCCATGGTGCATGCCGCCCAAAGCTCGCGCATCATTCGCGCCTTGCGCGCTGAGTTGACCCGGTTGGACCCTGGCTCCGACGAGCAGTAGCCGGGCCGTGGCCCGGATAGACTCACGGGGGGGACGGCGCTATATCGGACCTAACGCGTCGTGACGTGGGAGCCGCACGGCTCGCGGGTCGCCAACACTGTCGACGCGAGGGAGAGTCAAGATGGCAAAGACGTTCAAGGATCTGATGGATGAGGCCCGGCGCGAAGTGCCGGAGTGGCACATTGATCAGGTCAAGGAACATCTCGGAAACGGTCAGGTCTATACGCTTCTCGACGTGCGGGAGAAGGAAGAGTATCGCGAAGGGCACCTCGGGGGCGCGGTGTCTTTGCCGCGTGGCTTCCTCGAGATTCGCGCTGAGCAAACCCTCCCCGACAAGGCGCAGCCGATTATCGCCTATTGCGCGGGCGGAACGCGCTCGCTCCTGGCTGCCAAGCAGCTCAAGGAAATGGGCTACCAGAATGTGATCTCCATGACCGGCGGCTACGCCGCTTGGAAAGGCGCCGGCTACCCGTGGAAGCAAGATCGCCAGTTCACGCAGGAGCAGTCAACGCGCTACAGCCGTCACTTCCTCTTGCCCGAAGTCGGCGAGGAGGGCCAGGCCAAGCTACTTGATGCGAAGGTCCTGCTCATTGGCGCTGGGGGATTGGGGTCACCAACGGCCTTCTATCTCGCCGCGGCAGGTGTCGGCACCTTGGGCATCGTCGATCACGATACGGTCGACCTCAGCAATCTGCAGCGGCAGATCCTCCACACCCAGGATCGCGTCGGCACGCCGAAGGTGGACTCGGCGCGGACGACGCTCCAGGCGCTCAATCCCGACGTGCATGTCATCGGATACCGCGAGCGCGTCGATTCCAGCAACATCATGGAGCTAATCAAGGACTACGACGTCATCGTCGACGGTTGCGACAACTTCCCAACCCGCTATCTCGTGAATGATGCGTGCGTGATGGCGGGGAAACCCAACGTGCACGGCAGTATCTTCCAATTCGAAGGTCAGGCGACGGTATTCTACCCCGGTAAAGGACCTTGCTATCGCTGTCTATTCCCGGAGCCGCCACCTCCGGGCGCTGCGCCCAGCTGTGCCGAGGCAGGCGTCCTCGGTGTACTGCCCGGACTCGTCGGTTGCGTGCAAGCGTTGGAAACCATCAAGTTGATCCTGGACACCGGACGGCCGCTCATCGGGCGCATGGTGTACTTCGACACGTTGACCATGGAGCTGCGCATACACAAGTTGCGCAAGGATCCGGACTGCCCGGTGTGCGGTGTGCGGCCGACTATCACTGAGCTGATCGACTATGAGGAGTTCTGCGGGCTGCGCGCGCCAGGGGCCGCTGCGCAGGCGACGATCCATGCGGCAGCCGGCGCGTAAGCCAGGCTGGTGCATGATTCTCTTTCGCAGGGGCACGGTAAGCCGTGCCCCTGCGCGTTTTGAGACACCATGAGCTCCGACACGGCCGCAGCCTGGGCGTACCACAACGCGACCAAGCATTCGGTCGGGAAGCTACAAACCCAACCCCATTATCTCGACTGGAGCATCAAGCCCCTTCCGTTCAAGGTCTATCCGAATCTGCAGCCGATTTCTCTGCCGCGCGAGTTGCCCCCGTCGCAAGTTCCCGCACTCACGGCACTGGGACGCACGCCACCGACGACCGGTATCGACACGATTCCGGACGTCCCCGAGCTCGCACGTCTTCTCTATTTTTCCGCCGGCATCGTTCGTAAGCGGACGTATGCAAATGGCCAGGAGCACTATTTCCGCGCGGCGGCGTGCACGGGTGCGCTCTACCACATCGACCTATACGTGATTTGCGGCGACCTCCCGGGCCTGGCGGCCGGCGTCTACCACTTTGGTCCACACAATTTTGCTCTGTACTCGCTGCGCAGCGGCGACTACCGGCAGGTGCTGGTCGAAGCGAGCGGCGCGGAGCCGGCCGTGCAGCATGCACCGGTCATCTTCGCCTGCAGCTCGACGTATTGGCGGAATAGTTGGAAGTATCAGGCGCGCGCGTACCGACACTGTTTCTGGGACTGCGGTACGATCTTGGCGAACTTCCTGGCAGTCGCCGCCGCGGATGAGATCCCCGCACGGGTGATCTGTGGCTTTGCTGATGCACGTGTGTCTGCGCTCCTCGGCCTCGACCCGCAACACGAAGCCCCTCTGGCGCTCGTCCCGGTAGGCTACGCAGGGGACGCCACACCTGCCGACAATGTGGCCATCGCGCCGTTGCAGCTCGAGACGCTGCCGCTGTCGTCAGACGAGGTCGATTACCCGGCCATCCACGAGATGCAGGCCGCGTCGGATCTGTCGACGCCAGAGGAAGCGCGCCTATGGCGTGGAGCCGCGCGTGTCGTGCCGAGCGAGCCGGCACCGCCCGCCGATCAAACCGTTCTGCCATCACTCGAACCGGGGGCCGTTCCGGCAGAGGCCATCGATACCGTGATCCAGCGGCGCGGCTCCACCCGCTCCTTTGCGCATCGTGAGATGACCCTTCCGGAGCTGTCGGCCATTCTGCCGCTCGCCACACAGCAAGTTGATGCCGATACGGCACCGTCACCGACCGAGACGTATTTGATCGTCAATGCTGTCGAAGGAATGCAACCGGGGACATACTACTATCACCGCGCCGCGCGCACGCTCGAGCTGCTGCGCGCGGGCAATTTCCGGCGCGACGCGGCGTATCTCGGCCTTGGTCAGGAGCTTCCGGGCGACGCCAGCGTAAATATCTACTTCCTGTGCGATCTCGAGCCCGTCCTGCGCCAGTTCGGCAACCGCGGCTACCGCGCTGCGCAGCTGGAGGCGGCGATCGCTGGCGGCCGTGCCTACCTTGCTGCCTATGCGCTGCACCTCGGCGCCACCGGCCTGACCTTCTTCGACGACGACGTGACCGAGTTCTTTTCGCCGCACGCGGCTGGGAAGAGCGTCATGTTTCTGATGGCGATCGGCAAGAGCCGAAAAGCGCACAGCCGTTCCTGACTCGCCCTCGGTGCATTGCTCGAGTCAGCGCCTCCTGTTAGCGGAGTCGTACCTCGCTTTGTCACCAGGGCGGTGTGCCAGTGCGTGTGAGCCTAAAGTCATGGGAACCGTGGCGTCGTAATCTCTACGTCCTTTGGGTCATAGAGTTCGCGGCCTTTGCGGGCCTGTCGCTGATCCTGCCGTTCATACCGCTGTACGTCCGCGAGCTTGGTGTCACGGAGATTGGCGACATCACACTCTGGAGCGGGCTCATCCTTTCAGGTCCGTTCATGGTGTCCTTCCTGGCGACGCCGCTGTGGGGAACGCTGGGCGATCGATACGGTCAGAAGTTGATGGTCGTGCGGGCACTGATGGGGAGTGCGGCCTGCTATGTCGGCATGGCGCTCGCGCCGACGGTCGGCACGCTCTTCGGGTGGCGGCTGGCGCTCGGTGGAGTGTCCGGTTTCTTGGCGGCCGGAATGGCGTTGGTGTCCGTGACCGTTCCGGATGCCCAGCGTGGATACGCCCTTGGTCTCCTGCAATCGGTGATTCCGGCAACCGGTCTCATTGGCCCGCTCTGTGGCGGCTTGCTGGCCGGCATAATTGGATATCGGGCAATCTTCTATCTCGTTGCGGCGGTTTGCGCGGTTGGTGGTGTGGTCGCCGCGAGCGTGCTCATCGAGCCGCGCCATGGGCCACTACACAGCGGGCCGCGGATCAGCGTTCGTGAAAACCTGTCCACCGCATGGCGGCACACTGGGCTGCGGCGCGCGCTGCTCGCCATCGTCGCTTCGCAGACCCTCGCAACCACATTGCAGCCGGTGTTCGTTCTCTACGTCGAGCAGCTTGGGGTCGAAGAACGCTTGCTACCGACGATTACCGGTGTCTTGTTTGCTGCGACCGGCGTGACGTCGCTCATCGCGGCACCGTGGTGGGGGCAACAAGGCGATCGCTTCGGCTTTCGGCGTACGCTGACGATCGCGCTCATCGGTTCGTCTCTTGCCCTCGGGCTCCAGGGACTCGTGACCGGTGTCGTGCAGTTGCTGGTGTTGCGCCTGATCTATGGAGCATTTGTTGCGGGCCCATTGCCCATTCTGTTTGCCTTTATCAGCACTGCCAGTCCTCTCGATCGGCGCGGTGGTCTGATGGGATTGAGCTCAAGCGCCGCGATGCTTGGGAACTTGCTGGGACCACTGGCGGGTGGATACGTCGCCGGACACTTTGGAGTTCGTGCCGTTTTTTTCGCCTCCGCAGCACTGCTCGTCGGTTTGTACGGGTACGCCAGACGCGTCACTGACTGACTTTCGGGCAGACGTGATGCCCAATGAGCGGGCATTAGCCGACCGTGCGAAAGAAAATGCCTCGTCCGACAGATGAAAGTCTTGACATCTGGCACATTCCTCAACTATTCATTCGGTCAACAAGGCGTTTCGCCTTATGAAATTCAGCCAGACGGATTCCGAATTCGACGACATCGATCTGCATATCATCTCGATATTGCAGGAAAACTGTAAACTGCCGCTGGCGAAGATCGGCGACAAAGTGGGCCTGTCGGCACCGGCCGTCATCGAGCGCATCAAGAAACTCGAAGACAGCGGAACGATAACGGGCTATCGCGCCATTCTGGCTGGGCGGCGTCTTGGCCTCGACGTGACCGCCTTTATTGGTGTGTCCATCAGCCATCCCCGTCTCATCAGCGGGTTTGAGAAGGAGATCTCGGACCTCGATGGCGTTTTGGAATGCCATCACGTCACTGGCCAACACACGTTGCTGCTGAAGGTAAAGACGCAAAACACTTCCACGCTCGAAGAGGTCATCAGTCGCATCCGTTCAGTAGAGGGGGTCGACCGCACCGAGACCATGGTGGTGCTGTCGACACACGCGGAGCGTACGCAAATCAAGATTCCGTTCAACGCGACGCCGACGGTGAAACGCACACGCCGGAACGGCGACAAGGCCGCAGTTCTCCTCAAGGGAGTCTAATCATGGTCGAGGTGCGCAGACTGAAAAAACAGGGACTCTACGATCCGCGGTTCGAGCACGACGCGTGTGGCGTCGGCTTCGTGGCCAACATCAAAGGGGTCAAGTCGCACGACATTGTCCAAAAGGGTCTGCAGGTCTTGCAGAACCTCACGCACCGGGGCGCGTGCGGCTGCGATCCGCTGACCGGTGACGGTGCTGGTCTGATCTTGCAAGTCCCGCACGCGTTCTTCGAAGAGGAATGCCGCAGCTTGCGTATCGACCTTCCCAGCGAAGGTGCATACGGCGTCGGTATGGTCTTCCTGCCGCGCGAAGCGACCGAGCGGAACTTCTGCGAGGAGATCTTCGAGCGCATCATTCACGAGGAGGGCCAACGCTTGCTGGGCTGGCGCGCCGTGCCTACCGATGGCTCGAAGTGTGGCGATTTGGCGCGCCAACTGGCACCGCAGATCCGGCAGATCTTCATCGGTGCCAGTCCGGACCTGCGTGACGGCGATGCTGTGGAACGCAAGCTGTACGTCATCCGCAAGCGGGTCGAGCACACCGTGCGCGCCGCGAACCTGCGCGAGGCGGAGATGTTCTACATTCCGAGCCTGTCGTGCCGGACGATCGTCTACAAGGGGCTGCTGCTGCCCGAGCAGATCCCGCAGTTCTATCTCGACCTTACCGATCCGACATTGGCCAGCGCTCTAGCGCTGGTGCATCAACGCTTCAGCACCAATACGTTCCCATCGTGGGATCGTGCTCATCCGTACCGCTTCCTGGCGCACAACGGTGAAATCAACACGCTACGCGGCAACGAGAACTGGATGCGCGCCCGCGAGCAGATGTTTGCGTCGCCGATGTTCGGCGATGACGTCAAGAAACTCCTGCCGATCATCGACGAAACACTCAGCGACTCGGGAAAGTTCGACAACGCGCTCGAGCTCCTTGTGGGCACCGGCCGCTCGCTGCCGCACGCTGTGATGATGATGATCCCCGAAGCGTGGCAGAAGCACGAGAGTATGCCCGATTCGAAGCGCGCCTTCTACGAGTATCACGCGTGCCTGATGGAGCCGTGGGATGGTCCCGCGTCAATCGCCTTTACGGATGGTCGCCAGATCGGTGCTGTCCTTGACCGGAACGGACTCCGGCCGTCGCGCTACGTGGTCACCAAGGATGGGTTCGTGGTCATGGCGTCCGAGGTCGGTGTGCTCGACATCGCGCCGGACAACGTTCTGCACAAGGACCGGTTGCAGCCTGGGCGGATGTTCCTCGTTGATCTGGAGCAGCACCGCATTGTCGGCGACGAAGAAATCAAGGATGAGATGGCGGCACGCAAGCCGTACCGCCAATGGCTCGACGAGAACCTGGTGCGTGTCGAATCGTTGCCTCAGCCCGCATCACTGGCCCGCGAATACGAGCCGGAAACGCTGCTGACCCGCCAACAATTGCACGGCTACACCAATGAGGATCTGCGGATGCTCATGGCGCCAATGGCGATCAACGGCCAGGAAGCGGTCGGGTCCATGGGCACCGATACGCCGCTGGCGGTGCTCTCCGATCGGCCGCATCTGCTGTTCAACTACTTCAAGCAGCTGTTTGCGCAGGTCACGAACCCTCCTATTGATCCGATTCGCGAAGAGCTGGTGATGTCGCTCAAGGCGACGATTGGTGCCGAGCAGAACTTGTTCGACGAAACGGCGGCGCATTGCCACCAGCTCGAGCTCGACAGTCCGGTGATCAACAACGCCACGCTTCAAACGATCCGGGAAATTTCGGTTGGCCGGATCCGTGCCGTGACGCTGCCGACGTTGTTCATGGTGGCCGAGGGAGGGGAGGGGTTGCGTCGAGCGCTCGAGGAGCTGTGCCGGCAAGCCTCAGTGGCCATCGAGCAGGGTTACAGCATCATCATCCTCTCGGATCGCGTACAAGACGAAGTCCGGGCCCCGATCCCGAGTTTGTTGGCGACGGCTGCTGTGCACCATCATCTCATTCGCGAAGGTACCCGGACCGGCTGTGGGCTGGTGGTGGAGTCGGGAGAGCCGCGCGAGGTGCACCACTTCTGTTTGCTCATCGGCTACGGCGCCGGCGCTGTGAACCCGTACCTCGCCTGCGAAACGATCATCGACATGGTCGAGCAGAACGTGCTCAAAGACACCGACGCCGAGGTCGCCATCGAGCATTACCTCAAAGCCGCCAACAAGGGCGTGCTCAAGGTCATGACCAAGATGGGCATCTCGACGGTGCAGAGCTACCGCGGCGCGCAGATCTTCGAAGCTGTTGGTCTCAACCACGACGTTGTCGATCGCTACTTCACGTGGACGGCGTCGCGTATCGAGGGGATTGGCCTCGATGTGTTGGCCCGCGAAACGGCGCTGCGTCACCATCTGGCGTATGAGGTCTCGCCAGCACTCGACGGGGATCTCGATCCCGGTGGTCAGTACCAGTGGCGCCGGCGCGGCGAATACCACATGTACAACCCCGAAACCGTCGCCAAGCTGCAGCATGCGGCGCGCGCCGGCAACTACCGGCTCTTCAAGGAATACTCGGCGTTGGTCAACGACCAGAGCCGCAAACTATGCACCATCCGCGGCCTGCTGAAGTTCAAGAAGGGCGCGTCGGTTCCGCTCGAGGAGGTCGAGCCGGCCAGCGAGATCGTCAAGCGTTTCAAGACGGGCGCGATGTCGCTCGGGTCCATAAGCCGTGAAGCGCACGAGAACCTGGCCATCGCCATGAATCGTCTCGGCGGCAAGTCCAACACCGGCGAAGGTGGTGAGGACTCGGTGCGCTACACGCCCGATCCCAACGGCGACCTACGCCGCAGCGCCATCAAGCAGGTGGCGTCGGGCCGCTTCGGCGTGACGAGTCACTATTTGGTGAACTCCGACGAGCTGCAGATCAAAATGGCACAGGGTGCCAAGCCTGGCGAAGGAGGACAGCTCCCGGGCCACAAAGTCGACAGCTACATCGCTGGCATCCGCTACTCGACGCCAGGCGTGGGCCTCATCTCTCCGCCTCCACACCACGACATCTATTCGATCGAGGACCTGGCGCAACTCATCCACGATCTGAAGAACTCCAACAACCGGGCACGCATCAGCGTCAAGCTGGTCGCCGAGGTGGGTGTTGGAACGGTGGCGGCCGGTGTCTCGAAGGGCAAGGCGGATGTGGTGCTGATCAGCGGTGACTCGGGCGGGACCGGTGCGTCGCCACTGACGTCCATCAAGCACGCGGGCTTGCCCTGGGAGCTTGGTTTGGCGGAAACGCAGCAGGTGTTGGTCATGAACGATCTGCGCGGTCGCATCCGCGTCGAGACCGACGGCCAGCTCAAGACGGGGCGTGACGTTGCCATCGCAGCGCTGTTAGGCGCTGAGGAGTTCGGTTTTGCCAGCGCGGCGCTGGTCGCATCGGGCTGCATCATGATGCGGGTCTGCCACCTCAATACGTGCCCCGTAGGGATCGCGACGCAGGACCCGGTGCTGCGCAAGAAGTTCGAAGGCAAGCCGGAGCATGTCGTCAATTTCATGATGTTCATTGCCGAAGAGTTGCGTGAGATCATGGCGGAGCTGGGCCTGCGGACGGTGGAAGAGATGATCGGACGCGTCGATCTGTTGGCGGCGGATGAGGCGATCACGCATTGGAAGGCGCAGGGTGTCGACTTGAGCCAAATTCTCCACCGGCCCGACGTCTCTCCGCACGTCGCCATTCGGTGTGTTCAGCCGCAAGATCACGGGCTCGAGAAGGCGCTCGACAATACTCTCATCGAACGCGCACGGCCGGCACTTGATCGCAAGGAACCCGTCGAA